>Ga0316207_10000790_pt1 | contig 44916 bp, 34 predicted proteins | sample 6weekpyrite_MG_FD_204943 | JGI IMG/M metagenome (GOLD analysis project Ga0316207, IMG submission 204943) | Microbial mat bacterial communities from mineral coupon in-situ incubated in ocean water Damariscotta River, Maine, United States -... | ecosystem: Environmental > Aquatic > Marine >... | reverse complement strand
TTTTTGCGGCGCGCCTGTGGCAATGCTTTAGCCCTTTTTATAATGTAATTACTTGATTAAATAAGGTATTTTTAATCGCCCGATTATACCAGCTTAATGCAAAACTCTGTAGAGTAGATCCCCTGAGATTGAAACAGCAAACCCTATTGTTTGAAGGCCTGCTCGATTAATGGGTTATCAATTTCACCCTCCCGCACATTGATACCATCTTGCAGGTGTTTATGCTGCTGCCAGTTATCTTCACATAAGCACTGTACGTAAGGCAAAATTATTGCGGATAGGGCCTGGGAAGCCGTTCTGGGCACGGCACCGGGCATATTCGTTACCCCAAAGTGCAGCACGCCATGTTTAAAATAGGTGGGGCTACTATAGTTTGTCGGTCTGATTGTTTCAATACAGCCACCCTGATCAACCGAGATATCAATAATGACGCTACCCGGCTGCATGCATTTTACCTGTGATTCAGACACCAGTCTGGGCGCGTGTAAGCCCGGCAGCAATACCGCACCAATAAGTAAATCGGCCTCATTTACGGCCTGGGCAATGCTGATTTCTGAGGAGAGCTCACCGCTTACGTTTGCATAGGACCGGGATAATAATTTAAACCGTGATTCGTCACGGTCAATCAGGGTAACCCGCGCCCCCATAGCCGCTGCAAGACCTGCCGCAGCACTTCCCGCAACCCCTGCACCTAAAACGACGACATGCCCTGACTCAGTAGTGGATAAGCCCCCCAGCATTAACCCCTTACCGCCCTGTGGTTGATGCAATAAATGAGTGCCAATCTGAACAGCCAGTGTACCGGCAATTTCACTCATGGGTTTGAGCAGTGGCAAGCGACCCGCTTCATCGGTTACGGTTTCAAAAGCAATGGCGGTCAAACCTATATCACAGAGTCGCTGAGTCAAAGCCAGATTTGCCGCCAAATGCAGGTAGCAAAATAAAATATGATCTTTCTGTAGATATTGCAGATCATCCTCAATCGGTTCCTTAACTTTAACGATTAAATGAGCAGAGGCATATAATTCAGCCGCACTCTGCACAATAACCACACCATGTGCACTGTATTGTTCATCTTTATATCCGCTAAGCTCACCGGCACCAGACTCAATAAACACCTGGTTACCCTGTCGAACTAAAGCGGCACAGGCCTCTGGGATTAAGGCGACACGGCCTTCAAGAACTTTTGTTTCTTTTGGGGTTCCTATTCTCATATTATAAGTATACTCGTTTGCCGCGGTGCTTTGGCTATTCGTTGAAAGATTTTAAAGTACAAGGAATCCTTAAGAAAGATTTGTTAGAATACCGCCCAATTGAAACAACCCGCTATTTATTACCAGGACAGATGAAAAGAAAACACTTTTCAGTCACCCCGTTAGTATCTGCGCCACCTTATCTGGAGAAAATTAATGAGCGACAACAAGCATTGTAAACTACTGATTCTGGGCTCAGGCCCTGCGGGCTATTCAGCGGGCGTTTATGCCGCGCGTGCAAACCTGGATCCGGTAATTGTTACCGGTATGGAAATGGGTGGTCAGCTGACAACAACTACTGAAGTTGATAACTGGCCTGGTGACAATGAAGGTGTGCAGGGCCCGGAGCTGATGGAGCGCATGAAAGCACATGCTGAACGTTTTGGCACTGAAATTATTTTTGATCATATCCATACCACTGACCTGAGTGAACGCCCCTTTAAATTATCGGGCGACTCATTTGAGTACACCTGTGATGCGCTAATAATAGCCACCGGTGCCAGTGCAATGTATTTAGGTATGGAATCAGAAGAAGCATTCAAGGGCAAAGGGGTTTCCGCCTGTGCCACCTGTGATGGTTTTTTCTACCGTGGCAAAAACGTTGCGGTTATTGGTGGTGGCAACACCGCAGTCGAAGAAGCGTTATACCTGGCCAACATTGCTGAGCACGTCACCATTGTTCATAGACGAGATCAATTTCGCTCTGAAAAAATTCTCGCTGATCGCTTAAAAGATCGTGCAGAAAATGGCAATGTTACCATCGAGTGGGACAACACACTGGATGAAGTACTGGGTGATGACACCGGGGTTACTGGCATTCGCATTAAAAGCACTAAAGATGGCAGCACTAAAGACATCGATTTAGCAGGTGTATTTATTGCCATTGGGCATAAGCCAAACACCAGTATTTTTGATGGCCAGCTGGAAATGAGTAATGGTTACCTAAATGTGCAGGCTGGTACACAGGGTAATGCTACCGCTACCTCTGTGCCGGGTATATTTGCCGCAGGTGATGTTGCCGACCAGATTTACAAGCAAGCGGTCACTTCTGCGGGAGCTGGCTGTATGGCGGCCCTGGATGCAGAGAAATTCCTCGACGAACAGGAAGCTTAATCAATCACAGCTAAAGCTCGCTCCTACAGCCCAAACACGATCACAATGCAGGAGCGAGCTTTAGCTCGCGATAGGTGTACCCATGCAACTGAGCATTTGCGAATCACTTAAAAACATATCCGCCAAACAATGGAATACACTAGCCAGCAATTCCAACCCATTCTTACAACACGAATTCCTGCTCGCCTTCGAAACAGGTCAATGCCTGGAAAAATTCGGCTGGTTTCCAAAATATTTTTTAATCCACTCCACAGACAATGAGTTAATTGGCGCCATGCCCGCTTATGAAAAACACAATTCATACGGTGAATTTGTTTTTGACTGGGCATGGGCGGATGCGTATCAACGATCTGGGCTTGAATATTACCCAAAACTGGTAATCTCAATACCCTACTCCCCCTGCCAGGGCCCAAGACTGTTAGCAAAAAATAACGACCCTGAAATCAAAAGCACCTTAGTTAAATTTGCATTAGATTTTTCTGAAAAAAATAATTACTCGGGCACCCACTGGTTATTTAATCTAAAAGATGATTTCGAGATTCTCCAACAACATACCGTGTTACAGAGATTCGACTACCAGTTTCACTGGAAGAATAATAATTATCGAAGCTTTGAAGAATTCCTGGGATTATTAAAACCCAAAAAGCGCAAAAACATAAAACAGGAGAGACGTAAAGTCACCGACCAGGGAATAGATATTAAAACCTTTTATGGTTCAGAGCTTGATGATTCACAATGGGAAAAAATTTACTATTTTTATCAAATTACCTTTATGAAAAAATCTGGTTCACCCACACTTAGCCTTGAATTTTTTAAATCTATTGCTAACAAGTTATTAATCATTTTTGCTTACCACAACGAGAAAATTGTCGCAGGTGCCATCTGTATTTTGGGGAAAGACACATTATATGGCAGGCATTGGGGATGTTACGATGAGTATGACAGCCTGCATTTTGAAGTTTGTTACTACACCGGCATTGAGTACTGTATTAAACATGGCTTAAAAACATTTGAACCCGGTGCCCAGGGTGAGCACAAAATATCACGGGGGTTTTTACCGGTTAAAACCTGGTCGGCACATCAGGTGACACACCCGGAGTTTTCACAAATGCTGGTACACCACCTGCACAGAGAAGCACAGGCAATGCAAAATTATGGTGAGGAACTTATTGCTGCCTCGCCTTTTAAAAGCGCTTAATAATCCTGTTCTTTTTTAGCAAATATTTTTTTATCTTCAGGTAGAAAATTATCTGCCAGTGTACTGTATATAGGTGTTTTACAAATAGATTTTGAAATACCTGTAGCAATGAATGCAGTAACCATTAATGGCAAAATTAATTCATGCTGGTCGGTCATTTCCATAACAATAACAAATGCGGTAATCGGTGCCTGCACGACACCGGCAAAGTACCCTACCATGGCAAATAAAATAATCGCACCATAGGGGTAATTAACTAACCACTCGGTAATATGCACACCGATGCCTGCACCAGCCGCTAATGATGGTGCAAATATACCACCGGGAATGCCACTTAAATATGAAACTACAGTGGCTAATAACTTGAGATAACCATACTCAGCCCCAATTTCACCGGTGTTATTCATAATGGCTTTGGCCTCTTCATAACCACTTCCATAGGTTAAATGCCCGGAGTAATAGCCAATAAATGCAATACCTAATCCACACAACCCCGCAACAACATATGGATTTTGATTTCTAAAGGGGGAAACCCAACGACTACCGTGAATCAGCATCAGGCTAAATATTCCACCCAGTAAACCACAGATAATGCCGCATGCCAGAACGGGCACAACCGCATTTTCTAATTCAATCGTTGCACTGGTGCTACCAAAATAGGTGTAGTTACCCAGGATCGCAATAGCAACAATCGCCGCCACCATCACACCCGCTAACATTAAACCACGGGTACGTACTTCAAATGATCTGCTTAACTCTTCTATTGCAAACACAATACCCGCAAGAGGTGTATTAAATGCGGCGGCAACACCGGCAGCTCCACCAGCAATAATGAGTACTCGTTCCATGTCGTAAAGTCGAAAACGCACAAAACGACGGAGTGAAAACATGATGGCCGCACCTACATGAACAGTTGGTCCTTCACGACCGATTGATGCACCACTTAACAAACCAATAATGCATAACATCACTTTTCCAAAAGCGATACGTAAAGTAAGCAAAACGCTACGCTCTTTTTCATGCCCAAGTTCAAGTGTTGCAACAACCTGTGGAATACCACTGCCCTCTGCACCAGGGAAGAATTTTCGCGTGAGATAAACAATGAGTATTAAACCCAGCGGTGAAACAATAAAAGAAATGTAATTATTCTTTTCAACTAGCTGGAAGAAAGTGTGATTAGCCCAGTCACTGGAAATGGCCATAAACACGGCAATCAGACCCACCGCCGCTCCACCCAGCATGAAAATAAAATTAGCCTTCCAGTCTTTGTGAGAAATAAGCCAACGGCCAGAGTGTTTAATATGTTTACGCATGAAATAATACAGGTTGTTTAAGCCAGTATGGGCTGGCAGGCAGGCGAATTGTACCGGAAAAACAGATTTTAGCCATTAAAGTGTCATGCCTGTCCGGGTAAATGTGCGGGTAAATGTGCGGGTAAATGCAAGAATAATTCGACAGCACATTATGTGATCTACCCCTGTGTTACTTAATGCCTCAGTTGACACACTGGCCTGGCGTCCTTTAAAGTAGCAGTGCATTATTAGAAAAAAATTATATGCCTGTGCATAAACCCAGACGAGATGGTACATAAGGGAAAACGAACTAAATATGGAAATTTTACTGAAGAATAAACACGGTCTATTTTACAAGTTTTCTAAAAACAAAGAACAGACGCCCCCTAAAAACGCTATATCACCTGTTATAAATAATCCCCAGGATGCGCAGACGTTTTTAAAATCCGTTCAGCCCCAAAGCCCCGGCAAATGGCTGGATGTCTGGAAAGAAGTCAACCCGATAACCGGCTACACCGTTATACCCGAAGATCAAATTCTCCAAAAACTGGCGGACATGCTCGTCAGCAAGAAACTGTTTGTTCTATCTCAGCAAAAAAACACCGTCACAAATACCGCTAACAATGGCCACAAAGGTTCGACCAGTGGTGATAGCACTGCTAGCCTGGGTGGAACAAAAATTGATAAGCCAGCTACAAATACCTCCCCTGGTGAAGGTAAAAATTCACCCAGCGATAACAATGCCAAAGAAACTGCTTCACCAGGCAAGCCCTCAAACAAAGATGATGAAACTAAAGGCTGCCCAATTAGCATGATCTCAGGAGAGGAAGTCCTGCCCCTTGAAGATTACACACTCCCCGGCCCCATGCCCTTTGTATGGAAACGTTTCTACCGTACCGGCCACAGTATAGATAACGGTATCGGCCATGGCTGGACTCATAGCGCAAGTGAACAGCTTTATTTAGATAAACAAGATGTTATTTTATCTGATGATGAGGGACGCCAGCTTAACTTTGCCCGACCAGACTTATACCAACGCAGTAAACTAATAAATGAAGGTTTAAACTTAGATTTTGTGGGCAAAGACTGTTTTATTCTTAAGCAGGATGGCCAGGGTGATAAAGTGTTCACCCGACTGGGTGATGGCAACCGTTTTCGCCTTAGCAAAATTTGCCACATTGCTTATCAGGAACCGCAAAGAGACCTCTACGGTAACCAGAGCCAGGAAAGAGGCTATTGCATTAACCTGCACTACGATGCACATAACCAACTGACACGACTGGAAGGTAACTGGGGCAAAAGCCTGAAACTTAATCGCAATTCCCAGGGTCGCATTGAAAACCTTCAACTGGTTAATGAACAAAAAGCATTAGCAAAAGTCATCGCCGAGTATGACTATGATACGCACGGCGATTTAATCGCACACCGTAACGCCGCCGGTGAAGGTGAGATCTACCAGTATAACAACCACATTATTAGTCAGCGCACTCTCATCGGTGGCTTTAGTTATTATTACGAATGGGATCGCCAGGACAACCAGGCGCGCTGCCTGCGCAACTGGGGTGATGATGGAATATATGACTACCACTTTAAGTGGGATCCGGAAAATAACGCCAGCTTTGCCACAGACAGTCGAGGATTTACCACTGCTTATATTTACAACGAATTTGGCAGAATTGTTCAGGAAACGGATCCTGAAGGTGGCATTCATCTTTACACCTATGATCGCGGACGTAAGGTTAGCTACACCGACCCGGAAGGCCATACCACCCAGTACAGTTTTAATAAAGAAAACCAGTCATCGGGTAACCAAAATGCTCTGGGCCAACACCAGACTATCAGTTACTTCAGGGGCAAGCCAACCGAGTTTAAAGACAAAGACGGGACTATCTGGAAACGGGAATACACTCGTCATGGCTTGCTAAAGACCCTGATTGACCCCTATGGTCGTGAAACCCGATTTAGTTATCATGATAGTGGCCTGCTTAGCCAACAAACCGACCCTGAAGGCCGCAGTACAAAATACGCCTGGAACTCCCAGGGCGAATTAGCCCAGGTCACCGATTTCGATGGTAACCAGCAACAGTTAAAATATGACGCACTGGGTCAGGTACGTGAACGCCACGTCCTCATTAAAGGCCAGAGCGAGCCGAGTATCACCCAATATAGCTATACCCGCACCGGCCAGCTGGAAAAAATCATTGCCCCAAATGGCGATACCACCAGTTATAAATACAATAAAAACGATCAGCTAGTTCAGCACAGCGATCCACAGGGACGCATTACCCAGTTTGAATACGATGGCTTATCACAGGTTATAAAGCGTACCGATGCCAATGGTTACACCCTGCATTATCAGTATGATAAAGAGCGCAACCTTACCGCTTTAATAAATGAAAATGGTGATAGCTATCGTTTCGAGTACGATGGCTGTGAGCGCTTAATCAAAGAAACTGGCTTCGATGGTCGTGTTCAACACTATAAATACAATAAAGCCGGTTACCTGATAAAACACCTTGATTCCGGTACCGTAAGCTCCGAATACGAGCGTGATGCCCTCGGCCAGATGCTCACTAAAACCAGCAAGCACATTAGCAATAATTTGCCCCTGGAGCGTAGTCGTTATCGATATGATGATGCAGGGAGATTAGTTGAAACCTATAACCAGCATCAATACATTACGTTTGATTATGATCGTTTAGGCAATTTAGAAAAAGAGCACCACAGTGATATCAATGATAAACAACAACGGGTAAGCGCCAGCAAGGTTGATATTCGCTACGGCAATTTACTACCCGGCATAAGAAGCCATATCACCCTGCCAGATGGTCAGCGCATAGATTATTTATATAGCAAGGACAAAAAACAGCTACTGGAGAAAATACAGTTTAATAACCAGACCATTACGCAGATTCAACGGGATGCCATTGGCCGAGAGATTGAGCGAAGCCAGGGAATGGTCAGCACTCAAACTGAATATGACCCGATGGGCCGCTTACAAAAACAGCAGGCGGTTAACCAGGGCAATAAGCAGAACATTATTCAGCGCGAATTCAGCTATGATAAATTTGGCAATTTAAACCGGTTTAAAGACGGACAACATGAAACCCGTTATGTTTATGACCTGTTGAATCGAATTGAAAAAACCGAAGGGGAATTCGAGGAAAACTTTAGCTTTGACCCGGCGGGAAATATTCTGGGCATTAATGAAACCTCACAACAAAGTACACAGAGTGATAATGCTTCTGGCAATCGCCTGAAAATGCAGGGCGATCGTAAATTTAGTTATGATGAACGCGGTAACCTCATCAAAGAATTACGCGGTAAAGGGGGCAAGCTCAGCACCCTCTTCGAATACAATCTACAAAACCAGCTGGTTAAAGTCATCAAAGACGGCCAGACGATTGACTATAAATATGACCCACTGGGTAGACGTATTGAGAAACAGGACACTTTCGGCACAACTAGATATCTCTGGGCCGATGACCAGCTGACCCAGGAAATCCGCAATAACATTAAAAAAACCTATGTGTATGAACCCCAGAGTTTTAAACCGGTTGCGCTAATACAGGATGGTGAGGTCTATCATTACCATTTAGATCATTTAGGCACCCCACGAGAACTCATCAACCAGCAAGGAGAAATTGTCTGGAAGGTGCGTTATAAAACCTATGGTAATGTGGCGGTTAAAGAACACGAGGAAATAGAAAACAACCTGCGTTTTCAGGGTCAATATTTTGATGAAGAAACCGGTTTACACTATAACCGACATCGATATTATAATCCCAGTACCGGGCAGTTTATTAGTCAGGACCCAATTGGGTTATTAGGTGGGGTTAATAATTATCAGTATGCGCCGAATCCGCTTGGCTGGATTGATCCGTTTGGATTGTGTAAAGAGTCAATTGATTCTAAAAAATCTGGTTATTCTGTGATTGGTGAGGGAGGCCGTATTGTTGAAGAGTTATCTGCAGAAACAGTTCTAGTGCGATTTGAACCTCCTAACGTGGACACGCCGATGTCTCCACATGAGTCACCTTATTTTGACGTTTCTAAAGGGATGGAGTACGGATTAAAACCCGACCACCATAAAGCCCTCTTTGTAGTATCTAAAGATAACTTAGAAACACTGTCTGCTCTCAGGAAAAAACAGGGTTATTTTGATGAGGGTGTTGTCTTAAGAGAATCTACACTAGGTGAGTTGATGAGCGAAAACCCTGGTGCAAACTTGCTATCAGATTTTCGCCTGAATGGAAATACATTAGGTATTGAGAAAGGTGGTTATATTCTTACAACCGGAGACCGGAATATAAACAAAGAGAATATATAGCATAAAAGATACAAAACCTGTAACTAGATAATTTGGAGAAAGAATGAGCATACCGACTGTAGAAGATTTACCTTTACTAGAAAATTCATTTCACGATGCAAAAAGCCTAATAGAAAATTACAACCAGTCTAAGTATTTTCAAACTCAATGGGGGAATAATTATTTTGAACAAGCAAGTTCATTATGGGAAGAACACATAAAATTATTCAATAACAAAAAAGATTCTAACTGTACTGTTCGTGAACTACTCTTAGTCATGGGGTTTGATTATTACGCGGGTCCTCACCTTGGCTTGCCCGAGAAAATTAAAATTAAGTTTTATCACTGGCTAATTTCTACCATAAAAGAACGATTAGAAAATGAAGAGACTTAAACTAATAAATAATAACGTTCTAAACATCAGCCAACATAGTCTGAATCATCGCCTTCACCGTATCACTCTCAAACGGTTTATCACAAATTCCCGAAACCCCCGCCTGCTCTACCGCCGCTAAATTACCCATATCACCTTCTGAGGTCACCATTAAAACCGGTATTGACTGTTGATTACTGTTACTTCTTATATGCTCTAATAATGCTTTACCATCCATCTTGGGCATATTGTAATCGGTTACAACAAAATCAAAAAAATGCTCGTCAAGCAGGGGCACCGCATTGGCCCCATCGTCCGCTTCGGTTATATTATCGATGCCTAAACCTTTTAGTACCCGTTTAATATGATTTCTAGCCATGGTGCTATCATCAACAATTAAAACTTTTAAATCCTCAGCGTTAAAATCACCTAGTTTAAGTGCATCGGGGTTTAATATATCGAGTGCATTATATAAACCCCGTTTTAATTGCTCTGACTGAAAAGGCTTGGGTAATATACCCGTTACCCCTGCCTGTTTGATAGGGTCAATATAATCAAAACCGGTTTCACTGGAGATCAACATAAAAGCCACATCCGAGAGATTATTGTCTTCACGAATTTGACACACTAAATCGGTTGCTGTCATATCAGGTAGATGCATGGCACTGATCACCAGATCGGGTTTAAACTGTGACATGGTCTCCAGTGCAGATTGACCGTCGATTGCAATATCAAAATGGGTAATGCCCGCCTCTTTTAATTCACGGTGTATAAACTTTGCCTGTGATTTAGAAGGCTCCACCATGAGCACATAAAGTTCAGCTAATGATTTTTCTTGCATTTATATAGCCTTGAATTAATCTATGTTATTGTTTGAGTGTAGCAGTTCTCTTAAACTTCGCTAATGATTACATTGCAATGGTTAGAACCCGAATCATCTGCCAGCTTTCCGGCAGTTGAGACATCACTGATTGAACCCGATGGTTTATTAGCAGCTGGAGGGGACCTTTCAACACAACGTCTGATACGTGCATATAAAGAAGGTATCTTTCCCTGGTATAGCCCAGGTGAGCCTATTTTATGGTGGTCACCTGACCCACGGTTTGTATTATTTCCTGAACAGATAAAAATTTCCCGTAGCCTGGGTAAAAATATTAGAAACAGCTCCTTTGAGATACGTATGGATACGGCGTTTGAACAGGTTATTTCTATTTGTGCCAGCCAACCCCGAAAAGATCAACCTGGCACCTGGATTACAAATGAAATGCGCGCAGCTTATATCAATATGCACCATGCAGGACATGCCCACTGTGTTGAATGCTGGAACGGTGATGAACTGGTAGGTGGTTTATATGGTATTCACACGGGACAGGTATTCTGTGGTGAGTCAATGTTCAGTCGGCAGAGCAATGCTTCTAAAATTGCCCTGGTTCACCTGTGTCAGTTTTTACAGCACCATGGTTTTAAACTGATTGATTCCCAGGTGTATACGGAACATCTGGAACGTTTAGGTGCGAAGATGATTCCACGTAGTGAGTATATTGATATTTTGCAGCAACCGAATGAGGTTAAGATGCCGGATAACTGGAAAGAATTGTTTGAGGTGTTTATAAAAGAAAAAACTTAAAAGCAAAAGCTGTTTTCCGCAAATGAACGCTAAATAACGCAAAAAAAGCAAAAGCTTTATTGATGTGTAGTGCGCCGCAGGCACACAAACAAACCATTCGTGTTTATTTGCGTTTATTTGCGGAAAACAGCTTTTAATTATTACCCCAAATGCTCCAGACGAATCTTAACCACATCACCCTCAATAGAATCCAGGGCTTCAATTTTCGCCAAAGCCTGTAACATATTTTTCTCTACAATTAATGAGGTCATCATTATTAAACAGGCTCGGGTCTGGCCCTCTGCTGGTTCTTTCTGAATCACCGCTTCAATTGAAATATCATTATCCGCAAAAATTCGGGTGACATCCGCAAGCACACCTGGACGATCATCTGCCAGCATACGTACGTAATAAGCCGTTTCAAATTCATCTGCTGATACAACCGGTGTATCCTGTAACGACGCGGGCTGAAAACCCAGCATAGCGACACGGTCTTTAACATCTGAGTCCATTGCGCGGGCCACATCCACCAAATCCGCAACTACCGCTGATGCAGTAGGTTCTGCACCCGCTCCCGCACCATAATAAAGGGTGGGTCCTACCGCATCGGCTTTAACCAGTACCGCATTCATAACCCCATCAACATTCGCAATTAAACGCTTTTCTGGAATCAATGTTGGATGCACACGCATCTCAATACCTTTATCTGTTTTACGCGCAATACCTAGATGCTTAATTCGGTAACCCAGTTCTTCTGCAAAGTTCACATCTTCCCGGGTGATTTTACTAATGCCTTCTGTGAAGGTTTTATCAAATTGCAGGGGTATACCAAATGAAAGTGAAGCCAGTATCGTCAGCTTATGTGCCGCATCGATGCCTTCAACATCAAAGGTGGGATCCGCTTCCGCATAGCCTAGTGCCTGCGCTTCTTTTAACACATCATCAAAGTCACGCCCCTTATCACGCATTTCTGTCAGAATGAAATTACCCGTACCATTAATAATTCCAGCAACCCATTCGATGTGGTTTGCTGACAAACCTTCACGGATTGCCTTGATAATGGGAATACCACCGGCAACCGCCGCTTCATAAGCAACAATAACGCCTTTTGCCTCTGCTGCTTTAAAAATCTCAGCACCGTGCATAGCAATCAGGGCCTTATTAGCCGTTACCACATGCTTACCGTTTTCAATAGCCTGAAGCACCAGCTCTTTAGCCGGTGAGTAGCCACCAATTAGCTCTACTACGATATCTACATTGGGATCGTTTACCACACTGCTAGCATCTTCTGACAGCTTCACTTTAGAGCCATCTAAAATAGTCTGATCTGCAATATCCCGTGCGGCTGCATGCACAACTTCCAGCTTTCGCCCAACTCGACGTGCAATTTCTTCACAATTTCGTATTAAAACCGTGGCAGTGCCTCCACCTACAGTTCCCAGGCCCATTAAACCAATTTTGACGGCTTGCATGTATTTTTTCTCCGCTGCCAGAATGTGCTGACGTATTATTTTTAACTGCGTGGATAATATAGGGAAATGCTTTTAGATTCCACAACCTATGATATATAAGTTGGGTTAACAACAGTAACTTTCGTGGGCTGCAGTGAACACATACCACGCCTCTTCAGTGATATAATCGCTTAATCACGAATTAAGAGTACAAATTAAAATGAAATTCAGCGAAGATTATGCAATTGGGACTAATGTCATTCGCTCATTCACCGATTCCACTATCGAAGTTAATAATAAGGCCTACAGCAATAGCCTGGTAGTGAGCAACAATCTACTTATCGATGACTGGGGCATTAAGCATATTGATGAGATGAGCCTCAAAAACTGGCAGGATCTGCTGCAGCATAAACCCGAAGTCATTTTAATGGGTACAGGGAAGTCACTGGTGTTTCCACACCCATCGAGTTATGCACCTGCAATTGAGCAGGGTATTGGAGTTGAGTTTATGGATTCAGGAGCAGCCTGTAGAACCTATAATGTGCTGGTATCTGAAGACCGGTTTGTAATTGCTGGGATAATTTTATAGTTTTTTTTAATGCTAAAAGCAAAGGCTTTTATACCCACAACAAAAAAGGGAGGCAAATGCCCCCCTAATGATCTAACGATTATAGTTATTAGTTATTCGATAATATTAATCGTTAAGCAATAAATCTTCTGAGAAACCGTGGCTTTCCAGAATTTTACGCAGATGACGCAGAGCATCCATTTGAATTTGACGTACACGTTCACGTGTTACCCCTAATTCACGACCTACTTCTTCCAGGGTTGTACGCTCATAACCGTGCAAGCCAAAACGACGAACCACAACCTGACGTTGTTTTTCATCTAGCTGGTTTAACCACATTTCAAGATTAGCCATAACATCTTCATTTTGTAAAATTGAAGATGGCTCCGGGTTTGCCTGATCAGGAATAATTTCCAGCAGTGGACGGTCATTCTCTTTACCCACTGGAACATCAACAGATGTAACACGATCTCGCAGACCCAACATCTTTTCAACATTCGCAACAGGTCGGTCAACCAGTTTAGCAATTTCATCAGCGGTGGGCTCATGCTCAATAGTTTGCTCAAGCTTGCGAGAAGCACGTAGGTAAACATTAAGCTCTTTAATAACGTGTATGGGGAGGCGTATAGTGCGAGTTTGATTCATTAATGCGCGTTCGATGGTTTGACGAATCCACCAGGTGGCATAGGTTGAAAAACGAAAGCCTTTTTCAGGATCAAATTTTTCGACTGCTCTGATTAATCCCAGGTTACCTTCTTCAATCAGGTCAAGTAACGCTAAGCCGCGATTCATATATCGACGAGCAATTTTTACTACCAGACGTAAGTTACATTCAATCATCTTCTTACGTGCCGAACCGACACCCTTACGAGACAAACGGGAATAGTAAACTTCTTCTTTTGCGGTGAGTAATGGTGAGAATTCGATCTCTCTTAGATACAAACGGGTTGCATCCATTTCTTTTCTATTGACGGCGCCAGCTGTGTATTTCTTTTTGCTAGTGGTTGCTGTGCCTTTAGGCTTTACTTCTGCTTCAATGCAAGTGTCCAGTTCCAGTTCGTCATCTTTTACGACATCGTCCAGAAACATTTCCGTACTATCATCTTCAACCTTCAGTTCTGCTTGATTTAAATCATCTGGTAGCTTTTTTTCACAAATTGCAGTCATACTTTAGCCCTCCCCACGTGAGCCAGGTTATAATAATATTTGGGTCTAGATGGTACTATTTTGGTTCCTCGCTATATTAGAAAAGAATAATAAATCCATATAAAACAGTGACATTAGATATTCTTTTTAGACCAAACTAAAAAAGAAAACAAGAAAAAAGTGAGTTTTTTTGTATCTTTCGTCATATTTTATCGATTTTAATTTGACAAATAACCCGTTTGAATGATTTTTCGCTAAGATTTAGGCAAATAATGCAGCGGGTTAACTGGCTTCCCATTTCGACGAATTTCAAAGTGAAGCTGGGGCCTGGAGTTGACCTGCCCCATTTTTGCAATAGACTGACCACGCTTTACAGAGTCCCCCTCTTTCACTAATAACGACTGGTTATAGGCATAAGCACTTAAGAAAGAATGACTGTGTTTTATAATGACCAGGTTACCGTAATTAATAAGTCCATTACCACTGTATACCACTGTGCCTCCAGCAGCTGCTTTTACCGACTGGCCTGACTTGCCGGAAATGCCTATACCTTTTCTTGAAGGTTCATTGGCTTTGTAAGTTTTAACAATTTTCCCCGTAACCGGCCAATGCCAACGATCAACTTTTACGGGTAAAGGTTTTTTACTTAGCGGGGTAACTAATGGTTTAGACTTTATAGGATTATTGATAAGGGGCCTGGTCAGTGGTTTAACCGGTGCAATTGATACCGGCTGGGTTGAAGCTTGCGTTGTCGATGGAGTCCCTAATGAACGGGTCGTCGGACTTAAGCGTAAACTTTGTCCCGGTTTCAATATATAGGGTGACCTTAAATGATTCCATCGAGCTAACTGATGATGACTATACCCTTCACGTCTGGCAATAGAATAAAGAGTATCGTTTTTTTGCACCGTTGTATGGGAAGCCTTTTTGGTAACATCCTTTGTGCTTACAATAACGGGAGGTACGACATCTGCAGCAGGTACAGGCTCTTCAATCACTATCGCCTGCCCCGTATCAGGTTCAGTTAATACCTGGGGCCTGACCTCATCCGTTGTGGTGCCGTTTTTATCCGCTGCCTGCATGTGTAAGCGTTGGCCTGGAAAGATTGCATAGGGCGGAGAAATATTATTGAACCGGGCCACCTGTCGGTAATCTTTTTCATAGCGCCAGGCGATGGAGTAAAGTGTATCTCCCTTCTTTACTGTATAGCTCAGGGGGTCCCAATCCTTAGGCACAACACCACAGGCTGATGACAGGCTAGTCAGTATAATTAAAAAATAAAGTCTGGTTTTAAGAATCTTGTATCTCAAATGATTTACAGGTATTTATGTATTAAAAAACCAACAAGCGCCAGGACAACGACAAGCCACCCCAGCCATTCGATGTATTTACGTACTACGGGTTCCATTTTAGGCCCTGCCCAGGCCATTAACAGCGCAATCATATAAAAATGCGCAGCCCGCCCTACCAGTGAAACCAATATGAAAGGTATAAATGGCATGGAAAGCACACCGGCGGTTATCGTAAATATTTTAAACGGTGCTGGCGTAAATGCACCTATGCCCACCGCCAGTACTCCATATTTAGCAAACTCAAGCCGGGCCAGGTCAAGTTGATCTAACCAGCCCATTTTTGCAATCCAGGGCTCAATCATACTCATCGCTCCCCATCCTAACAAATAGCCTATCACCGCACCAAAAACCGACATGGCCGTGGTAATAGTGGCTAAGCGGATAGCTTTATCGGGTGTGGCGATTACCATGGGAATCATTAATATTGCGGTGGGTAATGGAAAAATAAATGATTCAAATATACTGACACCCACCAAATAACGTTCACGGTGTGGATGCTCGGCCCAGCTCATTGCCCGTTTATAAAGCCCTGCAAAAATCAAGGAACTGCTCCATTTAATAAAGGTACAAATTTCACCGCATCCAGCTCTTCTTCTACAAACTGGTCTGCTTCACGGGTTATAAGTAAGAGTTTTTGTACACTTTGCTGCCCCCCCACAGGAATAACCATTATTCCCCCAATATCCAGCTGCTCAAGCAGTCCCTGGGGCACCTCTTCCGGCGCAGCGGTAACAATTATCGCCTTATAGGGTGCATGTTGAGGCCAGCCCCAGGAACCATCAGAGTGCTTTAGTGAAATATTGTGAATACCTAACATATGATAGCGTTCACGTGCCTGGCTCTGTAATGCCACAATGCGTTCAACGGAGTAAACCTTCGGCACCAGCTGGGATAAAATAGCGGCCTGATAACCAGAACCCGTGCCAACTTCCAGTACCGTATCCGGTAAACCACGACTCAACAACACTTCAGTCATTCGTGCGACAATAAATGGCTGGGAAATTGTCTGGCCATGACCAATGGGTAATGAAGAGTCTTCATATGAACGAGAGCTCATAGCTTCATCCACAAATAAATGCCGGGGCATAGAGCGCATAACTTCCAGCACCTTTTCATTCTGAATACCCTTACTGCGTAATCGTTCAATCAGTCGGTCGCGGGTCCGCTGGGATGTCATGCCTATACCCTGCACTCGGGGGTCAGATAAATTCACTCAAAAAGCCTGCTTAAAATTTTGTCTCATTGATAATCACGAGTTAATAAATGTTGATGAACCCTAAACCAGGATGAACCCTAAACCAGAAAGATTCGAAAAATGATTATAATTCAGTGAGCCACTGGTTTAGATTTTGCAGGCTATCATACCGTGTTAAATCAATCTGCAAAGGGGTAACTGAAATAAATCCCTGTTTTACTGCATAAAAATCCGTTCCCTCACCCGCATCCTGCTCTTCACCCGGCGGCCCAACCCAATACACCGACTCACCCCGTGGATTAATTTGCTCAATGACACCAGAGGATTTATGGCGATTACCAAGACGTGTGCTTTGAAACCCTTTAACCTGTTCTACTGGTAGATCTGGTACATTCACATTGAGTATGGTGTCATTGGTGAGTGGGTGTTCCTGTAATTTAGCAATTAACTTTTCTATCGCCCAGCATGCGGTCTCGAAATGCTGGGGATCAAAACTGGCCATGGAAACCGCAATCGCGGGAAATCCCAGAAAGCGACCTTCCGTCGCCGCCGCAACCGTGCCTGAGTAAAGTACATCATCCCCCATATTCGGGCCGTCATTGGGTCCAGAAACAACAATATCCGGTTCAGAGTGCAGAATTCCAGTTATAGCCAGATGCACACAATCTGTTGGGGTTCCGTCCACCTTATAGAAACCATTGTCTGCTTTCTGAACATTCAGTGGTCTAGATAATGTAAGTGAATTACTAGCCGCACTTCGGTTTCGATCCGGTGCCACAACAACAAGCTCACCCAGCGTTGACAAACACGCAGACATTACTTCAAGGCCCGGTGCCAGATAACCATCATCATTACTTAATAATATTTGCACAGAAATTCACTCAGTAGGTAATATACTTATTATCACTGCTGTCTCGTTAACAGAAATAATTTTATGTTTAAAGCGTATTGTGGCTAGATTAACTTTCATGCCACTCTGTTCGAAACATGAATTGGGGATGCCTGTCTAAGACACGCCGTAAAACCCTCCCTGGTGACTCGTCACCCGCGTCCATGCGGGTGACGGTCTTAGACAGGCATCCCCAACTCATGTTTCTAGTAGTTAACGGGGCAGCAATGACTCATTATATAGAATTTACCCAGAATAGTATTTTAAATTGTTGGACAAAACTATTAAGCAATTTGATACACTGGATCAGTTTATATATAGAGTAATAGAATGAACAAAGATGATAAAAAACTGTTTAGTCAGGCCATGCAGGGAGTTACTACCCTTTCATCAGATAAGGTTAATCTTAAAAAAAAACCGACCAGTATAAAAAAACGACCTGCTGTAACTGAAAAAAACATTGCCGATACCTTAAGTGATGAGTTTATACCCGAGTGTGATGACTTTCTGGAATTTATGCGTCCCGGTATCCAAAAGTCATATCTCAAACAAATTCGCAATGGTAAGGTTGCCGTGGAAGACCACCTCGACTTACATGGCTATAGCCGAGATGATGCCCGTACAATTTTGTTAGATTTTCTGGATCATGCTCAACAGTCATCCTTTAAGCTGGTGCGCATAGTTCATGGCAAAGGCTATCACTCTGATGATAGTCAACCGGTTTTAAAAGCCATGGTAAATAAATGGTTACGAAGCATCCCAGAAGTTTTAGCGTTTGTTAGCACACCGTCAAAAGATGGTGGCACCGGGGCTGTTTATGTATTATTAAAGATTCTATCGAAGCTTTAAATTTACTAAACCCACGCACCCATTAAAAAATTTACAGCGCTTAAAGAACGAACTGCCTATATATCAAGGCAGCCCATAAAGACATAAGAACAGTATGATAATTAAACCTGTTCGTTATAAACCGTTTTATTATACCAGTCACTCATATCGTCATACAATTCACCCTTGAGCATATAAAAAGGTGCTTTATGGTAAATCTTAATATCGTGAAAAGGATCAGTTAGTATTTTGCTAAACCAGACCAGACCAGACTGAATACCCATAATAAAGAAAAGATATAAGGTGCGGAAAACAAGCGCCCCTGCACCAATTATTAACCAGAGAATTGCCGTATTGTTAATAAAGCCCCAAAAATTTTCATGCGCTTCAAACATACCAAATAAAGTGGGATAGAAATATAATACAACCGGTGCGCTCACCCAGATCGATAATAATATAATCTTACGTTGCAGGTTATAGCCAACTTTGATGCTCTCCTTGTAATCGTGTGTAGCTTCATTAACCTGGTCATAGGTTTTAGGTTCAAATACAAAATGACCAATCTGACGTAAAACCATTGCCAGCAACCAGCCTATCATGACAGCCGCAACTGGATTAATAAAAAGCAAAACATAACTGGCTAAAAAACAGCAAGCACTTAATAGATGTAGAGACTGGTTAACACGATTATGATGATAATAACGATGATCGTCCCAGCGTTGTTGGTGTAACTCTTCTAAAAACTTCATAATATACTCCTTAAAAGGTGCTTAAGGCACAGCATTTATGTGCCTTTAAATATTTGTATCTTGATTAATGATTGAGAAAATGTTCACTTAATAAGGGCTGCCCCATATTAACGCGAACGCCAGTACGAATACCTTCACACAAAGTAAAATTGTTCGTAGAAAAAAGAATGATGGTTGAACCATGTTGAAAATAGCCCATCTCATCACCCTTTATATATTCAGCATTGCAATTAATTATATTTGGTCCCCTGTACTTTAAATCCAGATTTTCCTGCAGGCAGTTAAACCTCATACTTGCAACAAGAATTGCGGCAACAGGAACTAAGGTAATACTTTTTTCCTGCGATTCCGTAATAAGCTCAACAACTGCGCGTTCATTTTTACAATAAAGCTTTTCCACACGTTTCAGTGCTACTGGATTTACATTCCAGGTATCGCCTGAAATATATGTAATCTTTTTCACACTACAGTCGACAGGTGCATGAAAACGATGATACATACTCGATTTAAGTCGTAATGTTATAAAAATTCCATTACGATATTTTTCCTGAAGCTCTACATCGGGTATCAAATCACTTAACTCATAAGGGAATCCTTTGGCCTGAAAAACAGTGGTATCCTGAATTTTTCCGCAGGCTCCAACAATAGCATCGCAGGGACTAATGACTATTTCATTTCGAAAATCGATTTCGCGTGCGCCTTCTTTCAATTCGCGGGTGAAGCAATCATGTAAACTATTGTATTTATCTGTCTTTGCTTCACCTAAATCAAGATCATCAGCAAAAATTTTCCAGACAAAGAGTGAAAATTTAGTCAAAAAAATACTTTCAATACTGCTATACCAACCCATTAGACGCGTTAGAACTCGACGTGGAATACGATTAGTAAGTAAAAAATTTAACTGTTCCTGTTGTGTAAGCGAACGTATCAATTTTTCCATAATTACGCTACTGATCTTTGTTCTAATTTAATCACAGGCTCGCTAAGCCCCATGTCTTCTATAAACTTGTTCATTATAGGTTCTGCCTGGTATTCATCTGCCCTGAATAACGCATTTTGTTTCATTAATACCCGTTTTGATTCTACTGAAAAATAACTAACAATTTTATGACTCATCTGCTCAATATCATCAACTAGATATCCATTAATACCATTCTCAATAATATCTTTGGGCCCCTTATGGTTATAAGCAACAACCGGCATTCCATAAACAAATGATTCAAGTATGACATTTCCAAAGGTGTCAAAACGAGAAGGAAAGACAAACAGATCAAGACTCATGTAAAATTGAGCAATACGTTTTTTATCAACCCACCCCAGGAATAGTGCCTCAGGCATCTGCTCTTTTAGCTCATTCTCTGCAGGTCCGGATCCAGCAATTACAATTTTTAATTCCGGTATTGATTTTTTTGCCTGTTTAAGAATATCTGGTAAATCAAAAATTCCTTTTTCTTTACTCAGGCGACAGGCAATAAACAATATTGGTGTATCTTTATTTGCTCCGGGAAAAAGATCTGCTTTATTTATGGGTTTAACCGACGGATCACGTGGTTGTGTATGATGAGCTGTAAGCAAAACCTTATCCGTATCCAGATTCATTTCATGACCTGTTAGCCAACTACGATGATCACTATTAAGTACAAACAGGCCACTATATTGCTTATAAAAAACACGCAAAGCTCGTCTTACCCTGTCCCTTTCATGTTTTGTCAAATCTGTTGTATGCTTTATAAAGTCTAGCCAGTCTGTATGCATAAAAAAGTAGCTGGGCACATTAAACATATGCTTAATAAAGAGGGAAACAAAGGCCATCGGACCTTCGGTTGAGCAAACGATACGATCATAACCGCCTTCATAAAATATCCGTGCGATTTCCATCAGGTCTGGAATCCGAAATTCCTGCTCTCCAAACTCTACAAAAGTAAAGCTGGTTAAGGGTCTAACTACATGCAAATGTGGTTCAGGTTCGACATCTGGGTGACAAATTAAAAAATCCACAGGGTGTCCGGCACGTTGAACCTCAGCTAGTTTTCCAGACAAAGAGTTTGAAACCCCATTTTTATCTCTTAGTGTATCAGTCAAATACAGTGCTCGTTTATGATGATGATTTTCACCAATATGAGTGGAAAAATCATTAAGAAACTTCCTGTTCTGATACAAAAGACGAGTACTTGCCAATGTAGAACCAGCCAGGATTATGCTTTTCAATACAGGAAAAGACAGGTGATCAAGTAACTGAGTAAAGTTAAAATCACTCATATCAGAATTTTTATTATTAACACCAAAAAAAAGCGCTGTTATCTGACTGGGTATTTCAAATTTTCGGGTAATCTCTTCCGTTGAAAATGATTTCAATCTGTTATTTTTAGAAACAACATAAGTCTCCTTCAAGCGCTTTATCATCAATAAACTCAACTGATTAAACATTTCCGCAATTGAATGATTTACAGTTTCGACAAAAATCTCCGGTGATTCATGCTTACTGTCTGCAATTTTTTCAAGATATTCAATACAAAATTTATAATCTTTAGAAATTTTCCATTTCACAAGTTTGTTTGGTTTCTTACCCTTAAGGGCATCATGGATAAAATTAAAGAATTTTTTTGTATTCTTATGTTTTTTCATTTCCAGGAGCAGATTACTTATTACAAAACAGGATACCTTGTCTACTACTTCACCTCGATGGAATAAAATACGCAACAGTCCAGGATCTTCAATTTTCGTAGCTATTTGTGAAAAATAATCCAGTAGCGCAATATTAAGTTTTTGATTCTCAGCGACATGGCCAAAAGGTGCTACATAACCTTCACGCAAAGCTTCAAGAGCTAACTCAGATGGCTTTGAAGTTTTAAGTCTTTCCTTAAGATCGGGTATACATAAATATGAACCACATTCACCGGCAAATATACCCATATGATCATCTGAACCACCTGTCAATATTTTAGGTCTACCCGGATCGACACCAAAATCAACTGGATCCAGGTCATGTTTTTTTGCATACCTGTAAATTTTTTCAGCTGTCAGTCCTTGCGCCCAGTTCAATGTAAGCACACTTTGCCATAAATCACGTTGACCGTTCATTACTTCAAAGCGCTGAAACATGACGGCTAACTTTTCAAACAAAGTTAAATCAATCTTTTCATTACGTGTATAGAAATAAAGTGGGTGTGGCAAAATTACAGGGATATCATGCTGTGTTGTATAACGCAAAAAGTCATAGATATTCTTGCGTTTTGTGTTTAATTCATTCTCCTGTTCCTGGGTAAAACCATAGGCTAGAACGTGAACAAACAATTCATATTCAGGAAAATAACATGTGAATTCAGCGGCCACCAGAACATCATACCCCTCATCCAGTAATGCCCAGCATGAACGAGCATTATTATGATTGGTTACGGTAACTACATCACAACCATTTTTTTTCAAACGTTTAACTAATTTCTTTGTTTTAAGCCACGTTTCAGGCAGACCTAGAATACGCCCCCATAGCTCATCCGGTACATCACTGTTAAGGTCATGACAATGAAGGTCAATTTTTAAGCAGTCTTGCGGAGAAAACTTTTTTTCTTCATTATCAAGATATTGATTAAACTCCAGATTAAGTGATTTACGAAATTCACCGACGACAGAATTATTTGATAAATTCACCATTTTAGTGTGCCTCCTTGATTAATTTATCCGTACATTCGGTTAATGATTTTTGCTTAAATTTTCCAATTAACGGAAAACGAGCGATTATCATTTCATTTAGCATCTGGCGTTTAATTGTTTTATTACTAAGATGGGGAGACTGCCACCACCAGCTATCATTTTTCATTTTTGTTGCGGCTAGCACAAAGGACTCAATCACTTCATTAAAATCTTCATCTGAAAAATTAAAGCTCATGATCATGCGACCACTACCTATCCAGCTCAAATCCAGCCCTTGTGCACGTAAATAAAACTGCAACATCCAGTTATATCGGCTTGGTAAAGAGTAGAGCACTGTTAATACAGAATGCATATTAGCAACTCGAACAGGCAGGTTTTCTTCAATCAAACGTTGATTAAGTAGTGCAACCCTTTGATTCCATAACTCATCAGCTTGTTGGTACATTAACTGGTATTCAGGTTCTTCAATTCTATTGAGAAACTCATTCATCGAACCCATAACATAGGGGTGTGAATTAAAAGTACCCCGGGCAAAAGAAATATTAACGGGAGAATCATCTCTAAAACGCTTCATCAACTCATGTCTTCCACACACCACACCGACAGGTAAACCTCCACCAAGCGTTTTCCCATAAGTCACCATATCAGCCTGAATACCAAAATATTCCTGCGCACCACGATATGCGAGACGAAAGCCGGTAAATACCTCATCGAAAATAAGTACTATATTTTTACGTGTACATACTTCCCTCACCTGCTCTAACCAGCGGGTATGACGTTCACGGTCGTAGCTAGTTGATCGATCACTGCTGATTAACGTCGCATCACTGGGAGCATCAGAATTTGGATGAAAAGCCTGTAATGGATTGATCAGAACACAGGCAATATCTTTACGTGTTTCCAGTATTTTAAGGGTAATTTCACTTCTATCTCTGAGGGTATAAACATCACTGGTTTTTCTCTGGTTGCCAATACCTGGCTGCACTCCATCCCACCAGCCATGGTAGGCACCACAAAAGCGCACCAAATGTGTTTTACCCGTATGATAACGAGCCAGCCTGACGGCTTGCATTACAGCTTCTGTGCCAGACATATGAAATGAAACCTCATCTAGACCTGAAACTGATTTTAATTTCTCAACATTTTCACGAATTAACGGATGATAAGACCCAAGTACCGGGCCTAAGTTGTGAACTTTTGCAAAACCTTTGTCCATGCAATCTTTATAAAAATCATAACCAAACACATTTACACCGTAAGACCCGGAAAGATCAAAGCGCCAGTTATTATCAATATCTTTGACTTTTACACCCTTAGTTTCATCGACTATTAATCCACTTTTTAATTCTTTCATCAGGAATTTACGATAAGGGAAAGGTACACGGTATGCACTTGTGAAATGCACATCAGAGATACTATCCTCAAGCGAGGCACTGAAATCGTTTGAATCTGGTGTGCACTGTCGGTTCTGATCGACTAATAACTGAAGACCACTTTTTCTTTTAAGAGCAATCGCCCCTGGCGCGCCGTCACTACAATAAAAACTATCTTCATCATATTCAAAATAGGGAATTAGCCTGGCAATACGGCGCGACCACTTAGAGTGACCTCGAAGTGAAGGGTGCTTAGCACGAGAAAGTTGAAGTCGTACATATATTTTTCTAAGTAGATAAAATACAAATACTATAGATATTAAATAAACTAAAATTATTTCTATCATATGATGCACATAACACTATTTTGATAATGATTATGGGCATTAAAAGATAATCACATTACAGTTTATTGATAATAATATGACAAAATAATTACAATTCCATAAGTTCCACTATTTATAATGGTAAAATGAAATGGTAAAATGAATTGCTATGCTGGTAATTAAATTTCGGGTATACCTCGCACACTTGCTTTACAGGGTGGGTCCGCTACGTTTTATCCACCCTCGATTATACATATTTCTCTATATTATCTACGCCTATGTGGAAAAGATGTTGATATTAAAATAGAAATTAAAATGCATGTCGAGTACCAAATGTGAACTGGTAATTATCATCAGCTAGTCCATAGCCAACATCAAATCTTAAATCTACTTTTACAAACGACTTTATTTTCCAGCGAATACCTGCACCTATGCCTATATTTAAAGAATTTTCCTTAATATCTGATAATTTTTCGTAGGTATTACCAACATCTATAAAACCAAGATAGCGTAAAGTAGGAAATGGTTCTGAAGGAATCATATACTCCATGTTTAGTAATAACATTGAATTTCCCTGATAGCTATTTTTATCATAGCCTCTCAAATCATTACGGAAATCAAGCTTAAACGCCTTGTCCCCTAATATATCATCGGTTGAATAACCCAGCTGTGCCTGTATATTAAGGTTATCACCCGGTCTAGATTTGAATGTGTAATAGCTTCGATAAAATAAAACATTTTTAATATATTCCGATTCACTGCCAAATACACTATCAGAAGCCTCTAAATCAAAACCAAAATGCTTGCCCTGTCGATTGTAGGCAAATTTATGTACATTTTTATAACCCCAACTGAAAGTCATAAAGTTTGCATTAGCATCATCAATATATTGTCCTGATAAAGTTTCGTGCGCTCTTTGATGAAGCCCAAAACCTATGCTTGTGTATTCTCCATTTTTATGATGCAATTCGTTATGCCATTTAAATAGACTCATTTGTAAACTATCGTCATAACTATTCTGATAATCAAATTCAGGTGATTGTGTAACTGAATTCTCACTTATTAAAGATAAGTTTAAAGAGTAGTCACTATCATTTATATTTTTATAATTATATCTAAACCTTGTTCGGTATTCTTTTACACCCTCTTCTTCTCCTTTATTCTCGTAGAGCAATTTCAACCTGTGATCTAGTCCAAAAACATTCTCCCATTTAAGTTGAATGCCAACACCTAGCTGATTATCCCTTAGCTTCAACCGTGGAATTACAAGAAGATATATTTTTTCTTCAACATGAATAACTAATTCAGAAAATAAATTATCCGCATAACGATCATCGTGTGTTTCTGATATATAATAGGTAACCTCACTAAATAGCTCTAAATCCCTTATACCCTGTATTGATTGATGTATTTTTGCATCATCAATATAATCACCTTCTGCGATATACATTTCACGCAACAACACTGATTCCTGGGTTGTATCATTACCGGTAAAACGAATTGAATCAATTTGTGATTTCGCATAAATACTTGATGATGAAAATATCAAAAACAAAAATAACAATGATTTATAATAAAGGTCATTTATAAAAAATAAACTAAAATTGCATTCAATGTAATTAATCATAACCGCCAAACCACACAAACTATCATCACCACCAAAATCAACACTCACAACAGAATTACCTGGAAATTCATAAACATATAATCAGTTAATAAAAACAATACTGACCCACACAAAAATACATATTGCAACACTCAACAACACAGCAGCTGATGCAGTATCTTTAGCCACTCCTGACAATTCATGATACTCGACACCGATACGATCGATTGCAGCTTCTATTGCAGTATTAAGCAACTCAACAATCATCACCATGAACACAACACATATCATGAGCAATCTTTCTATATTTGAAACATCTAACCAGTTTGCAACAGGCACAAGTACAAACGCCAGAACGACTTCCTGCCTAAAAGCAGACTCATTAATAAAACCATGAACTAAACCTTTCCATGAATAATAAGTTGCATAAATAATTCGTTTAATTCCACTATATTTTTGTATAACCAAAGGTAACCCCATACTTTTTACTATTTAAATATTTATTTTTAAAAAATTATCGATAAACCTGCATTTATATTTAATAAATACAGATAATAAAATCAGGTATTTTCTACTGTAAATGGCTGAGCATTTCTTGCCATATTAAATTTACGACAAGTTGCGAACACATCTTTATTCTTTTCATATATTTTCGTAGAAACATTCATCAAACCTAGAACTGAATGCACAAGGTTATCCTGAGAATATTTCTTGTCGCTATTCTTCATTAGGCATTCTGAGTCAATATATTTTTCTTCTTTAATGCTCTCTGACAACCAGACTATGAATGGAACATGTGTTTGTTCATCTGGCGCCATGAAATATGGAAGTCCGTGTAGATAAACACCTTTTTCACCCAATGATTCCCCATGATCAGACATATATACCATTGCGGTATTATATTTTTCTGAGCGGGCCTTTAAGAATCCTATAACTTTAGATAAGAAGTAATCACTATAAAATATAGTATTGTCATAGGCATTTACGATTTCTTCCTGATTACAATTGTGTACCGATGATAAATTACACTCAGGCGTGAATTTAGCAAACTCTTTAGGGTGTCTTTTGTAATAGGCAGGGCCATGACTCCCTTTTTGATGCAACACAATAACAGCATCGTTTGTAATTGAATCAATGTAGTCATCTAATTTATATAGTAAAATTTCATCGTAACATTCTTCATCATTACATAAACCTTCAACCTTCAACTCCCTAAGATCCTCAGTCGCAACTCTAGCGCACACACCTTTACAGCTGGAGTTATTATCTCGCCACAGAACATCAAGACCCGCATGAGAAAGCCCATCAAGTAAATTATCACGTGATTTAGCTTTTGCTACACTGAAATTATCATGTGTTAAATCTGAAAACATACATGGAACAGATTGAGCAGTCGCTGTACCACAAGAAGTGGTATTTCTATAACTAATTACATCTTCATTTTGTAAGCCTGGATTAGTATTTCTTTTATAACCATTTAAACTAAAATTAGCTGCACGTGCCGTTTCACCAACAACGATAATTAATACATCTTTCTTTTTTTCAGAACCCGCATTTACATACTTTGCTGCATCACTAAAAACTGGAACTAAAACCCTTTTTTTATTACTTAAGCCGTTATGAATCTTCAAATATTTAACCAGTGAAGTAAGAGGAAATACCGGATTAACAAGAAATCGTAATGATCTATTTTCCCTCAAAACAAATGCATAGTCCTTTGATGACCATAGCATTGATAAAGCTGTAATCAGCAGTAATACAGAGAGTAATTTCATTCTGGAAATAAACTCAGACTTTGCAGATTGATTATCTATTTTTACAAACCAGATAAACACAGATGGCAATATACCAAACATCAAAACATGAAATATAATACTACTATTAATTAATTCTGATGCCTCATTAACATCTGTCTCAAACAAATTTTGAACCATTGAAACACTAAATATAACATGCATATTATCAATGAAATAAGCTATTACCGATGACGATATAAGTGCAATTATCGCTGCTAATTTTATTGTTTTTACAAAACTAAAAATCGACAGTAGCAACAAAGTAAGAACAACTAAGAATGATAAAAAAGAAACCAAAAATGCACTATGACTGACTGGATTTTCACCTAACGCGACCCACAAACCTGACCATAATGAAACATTATCAATTACCACTATAAACAAAGAAACCAGTATCAGTATCTTATTTACACTCATTACTCTAAATTTATTTAAATCGGTTAAAACCACTTTCACAACCTCAAATTACTTACCATTAATATTGAGGTTATATTACTTCTGCATGTGTCAAAAACAGGTCAAATCACAGATACAAAGTAGTCAATTTAAAAATTATTTTATCACTACAGTCTCGTTAACAACTAGAGACAGGATGCAATAAGAGCTGTAGTGATCAAGTTTTTCTGGCTACATTACGCTTTAAATAAAAAATCATTCCTGTTAAAGGGACAGCAGTGTTATTTTATATAAAAAAGCTTTTAATATACATCAATAGCTAACTTATAGAGAGTAGAGAGATAGTTTTAAAAATAGATAAATATAATTGATATGAAAAAAGATTAATTTTAGAAATAAACCATAAAACACGCACCACCATTATCTCCATCACAGGAAATTATTTTCCATTTTTCTCTTTCACAAACGCGCTTTACGATAGACAGGCCTAAGCCCTGATTGTGACGACTTCCAGGTGCAATAACAATTTCACTACCATTAATGAACTGTTTAATAACATCAGTCAAACCTTTACCTGAATCACAAACAACAAAACCATCACTTTGAAGCGTGACAGAAATTTCACCTTCATCAGTATTGAGGATAGAGTTTTTAACTAGATTTGTTAATACTATTGAAAATAGGGCTGAGTTAATGGGTCGCTTCTCTTCACTTTCTGCATTTACCCTGAAATGTATATTTTTTCCTGCAGAATACGATTCAAGATTATCGATAACATTTTGTGTTAATAATGTTAAATCAAACATCTCAGGGGCATTTGTATTTTCCACCCTTCCCCGTGCTAACAATAAAAACGTGTTTATAAGTTCATTAACATTTTCCACAGCATCATCAATTCTCTGGTAAATTTGAGTTTGTTGCTCATGGGTTGTTGAATCAAGTTTTAATAAGTCCATACTGCTAGAAATAATCATCATAGGCGTTCTCAGCTCATGACTAATATCACCTGTAAACCATTTTTCACGTTGTAAATATTGGTTCAAAGTAACTATATGCTCATATATAACTTTGACTAACAAACCTATTTCATCATCAGGATAGTCCAGTTTAATATTATTGAAATTATCAACATTTAATATTGTGACTTTTTCAGCTAAATTAACAACAGGCCTGACAATCTTATCTGCAAGAGACCTCGAAAACAAAAATGAAACCAGAGAAAAAAGCAATAGAACAAACAAGGTCAGCATATTTATATTTGCTTCATTCTGTTCAAAATCAGTTTGATCTTTTATCAAGGTAAACGCCCTGGAATCAATAGTTTTATTCAAAACATGGTAGGCGGAACCTGATTCCAGAACTACTTCATGCCCACCTTGGCCAAGATGTTTTGCAAACTCTGGTAAACTCTGGTGATCACTGTTAAATATTTTTATATCTGCTGATACCAGGGGCTCTTTATTCTTATCAACACCATCGATATATGCATCAAGATAATTTGACAAATGGTCATACAACAACGATTCTTCAATATAATCCACGTATAGATTTAATGTAGTATATGCAATGACTGCAATCAGTAACGTTTGAATTGTAAAGGCAATTACAATTCTATTTTTTAACGAGAAATTTGTTTTCATGATTAATAGATACTATTTAATAGAATAGCCAATGCCCCGCATTGTATGAATAATAGATTTATCAAATGGAATATCTACTTTTTTTCGCAGCATATGAATAGTTGTTTTCAGAACATTACTTTCTGGTGTTTCATCACCCCAGATATAATGCTCTATACTTTCTTTTTTAACGACATTGGGTGCATTTCTCATGAGAATTTCTAATAGTTTATATAGAGTAGGATTTAACTCCACTTCCTCTCCTTGCCTGATCACCGAATAAGTTTCAGTATTAAAACTCAAATCCCCAACCGTTATTATACTTTGTGCTATACCTGCTGTGCGTTTATAAATGGCTTTTATTCTGGCTTCTAGTTCATCCAGTGAGAAAGGCTTGATTAAATAGTCATCTGCACCTGAGTCAAATCCCTCTAACCTGTCCTCTACACTATCTTTTGCAGTTAACATAATGACCGGTGTGTTGTTATTACATTGACGCATGGTTTTACAAATATCATAACCATTGGCCTCACCTGGTAGCATAATATCCAGCACCACAACATCATACTGATTATTACCAACCAGATAGATCGCCGTCATGCCATTATCAGCACAATCAACGGTATAGTTTCTAGCTTCAAGAAACAGAGTGACATTAGCTAAAATTTCCCTGTTATCTTCTACAACTAGTATCCTTGGCATCTATTTATTTTCCTAAATGTTATTAATCTTTGTTCTATACAATCGCTTTTTATACGCCATAGTTGGCCATATAGAGTGTGCAAGCGCTTTCTTTTCAAGCGCTTTATTCTCTTTATTAAGTGGAAATAGCCCATTGTTTATATATTTATAATTTCTTGGCTTTTTACCCGGAGTTAAAATAACAACCTTATCTTCTTCCATATAAGCCTGATTACCTGAAAATTGCATGATAGCGCGACCGGGTATAGATTCAATATCTTTACGCGTCATATCTATACCAATTGCAGGAATATCCGCCTGAATGCCAATTAGGGACAATAATGTTGGTAACATATCAACCTGGCTGGCAACCCTGGAAATGGTTTTTGCTTCAATATCCTTTCCTAAAATCAGTGCCGGTATATGGAAACCTTCTATAGGCACCAGGTTCGAACCATATACCCTTGAGTTATGATCTGCAATTATCAAAAATACCGTGTCGTCCCAGTAATCTGATTGACGTGCCTTTTCAATAAACTGACCAATTGCAAAGTCGGTATACCTGGCCGCATTATTTTTAGTTTCTTTTGGTTGCTCATATAACTCTACTCGCCCATCGGGAAAATCATATGGGCTATGGTTAGACGCGGTAAAAACAAGACTGAAAAACGGTTTACTACTTTTATTTGCCTGTGAGAATTCCTCATTCGCCTTGTTGAATAAATCCTCATCAGCAACACCCCAGGAACCATAGGAAACTGGATTAGTATAATTATCCTGATCAATTATTTTTTCAAAACCATTGCCTGAAAAAAATGCCGCCATATTATCAAACTGGCCTTCACCGCCGTAAATAAAACTTGTGCTATAGCCCTGATTCTTTAATACTGATGCAATTGTAAAAAATTCACTCTGGGATTTTGGTTGCTTCACAACACTACGCGCTACTGTCGGTAAATAACCTGACACTACAGCTTCTATACCCCGAACAGATCTCGTACCTGTTGCATAAAGCTTTTCAAACCACATACCTTGTTCTGATAACTTATCCAGATTAGGCGTGAGCGGTAAGCCCCCAAGTTTGTCTACATATTCTGCACCCAGGCTTTCAACCAATACTATCACCAGGTTTTTTCTTTTTAGCAGAGATGTATCTGGCAGGTGCTTATGTAGCGTTGGTAAATCTTTAGAAATAAACAAATTTTCATCCAGTACCATGTTATTTTTTATTTCAGCAATAACACTTTCATCGTCCATATTACCATAAGGGCGTAAATCTTTTTGCTCATCTTTAAGTAGATAGGCTGCATAAATTACAGTGTAACTAGAGTTGAGGGGTAATGTATTTATCAATGGGTCATTTGAAAAGGCTACCGTACCTGGATTTACTGCCCGATGATCGAGAGTTGACCTAACTGCAGAGACACATAAAAAGAAAATAACGGGTACACAAATTATAGAGACATACCATTTGACTGCATGTGACTCAATAAGGGATTTTTTTAGCTTACGATAGAATAAATAACTAGCCGTTATAGTTAATACAATACCTGTTAGCAGCGGCAATTTGTATGCTTTATACAGGGTTGAAAATACTTCATCTGGATATTTCAGGTATTCGATATACCAGATATTCGGCCGCAGATCATACTGGTTGATGAAGGATGGCGTTGAAGCTTCAATAAATATAAACAGGGTAAAACAAAACAACAGATAGAACATCAACACCGGTTTCCACACCCTGCTCAGGCGAGTATTGATGTGCATTAAAGGGGTTAAAATCATGGGCAGTATCAGTACAAGACCCAGCATCACCAGGTCAAATCTAAGCCCCTGAATAAAGATATAAAATAAACCATCCGTAGCCATAACCCTTGGAAATTGCCACGCTACAAGCACTAACCTGCTGAAACTGAAAACAAATAGTGAAAAAACGATAAAGATCCCAAATGGTTCGAGTGCTTTTAAAAGTGGCTTAATATGCTTACCTATTGACTGTGCTGCCATAAATACCCTGTAACCTGATTATGAATTTACGCAAAAATAGCACTATCAAGGTTAAATAAAGGTGAAATTCACGTAACGAATGGGTTTTTATCAACAAAATCAAGCACTTTTCCCAAGCCTTTAACCTACTGTTCTCAGAATATCAGACTAAATATTTAACTATTTACTCTGTATTTAATGTCTTTGTGGCGGGAAATAATTTAGAAAACTTTGACTATAATTGGTGAAGGCTAATTCTTGATACTAGCCTGACCACTCATTAAGGTGATATTAAAATGATTTCTAAACAAAAACGCTACCTGATAATTACTATTATTTCTCTGCTAATGGGGCAGATATTTCATGCTCAGGCATCAAATGCTACACCCCAGCCTTTTGTAGTTAGTGGTGTAATTATAAACAGCGGTAGTGCTGATTTAATAAAACGATTTGCTAATTACCTGTCAACACGGGCGGGTTACCCATTACGTGTAGTCTATGTTAATAAATATTCTGAATTATCACGAACCTTGCGTGACAACCCGCATGCGGTTGGCTGGACCTGTGGTGCCCCCTTTGTGCAGGACAGCGAATCAGCCGGTCAGAAACTTGTTTCCGTACCCTTATTTAATAATAAACCGACATATCACAGCCTTATCCTGAGCCGTAAAAATCGGTCTGAAAAAAAACTCGCCGATTTTAAAGGTGGCGTGCTGGCCTATTCTGACCCTAGATCAAACTCAGGTTTTCTATCTCCTAAATATGCCTTACATAAACAGGGCATTGATATGAGTAAACATTTTCGTTTATTAATTAACGCAGGTAATCATGAAGGCAGTATAGAAGCGCTTATAAATGGCCTTGCTGATGTTGCGGCAATAGATGAATATGTTTGGGTAGCTTATTTGAAACATCATCCAGAAGCTGGCAAGACCTTGCACGAAATTGAACGAATGGGTCCATATCCATTTACGCCAATTGTTACCGGCAATAAAGTTAGCACCAGTAACATTAACAGATTATCATCGGCGCTATTAAATATGGGAAATGACTCGGAAGGAATAAAGCTATTGTCTGAATTTAATTTTGATGGTTTTGTAAATAAAAAACCTGACTTTTTTAAGCCTATAAAAAACATGCTTGATGTCGTCGATATCGATTCAGGTAGTTAATTAATGTTTAGCTCAAGCTGGTTTTCGAAGTCTTTAGCACGTCAAGTTGGCGCTCTATTAGTTTTAATTGTATTTATTTCATTATTAACCTTTGCACTTTATTTTTATAACATTCAATCCTATGCACTTCATGAATCTACAAAACAAATGGCAAGGCAATTAATAAGCTCTATAAATAGCACCAATGCCAAACACCTTCATTTTAATGATAATTATGCCGCCTGGTTAGCTATTAAAAACCAGATAAAAAATAATCAAAAACAAATAGACAATGACGGCCTGTTTAAAATAGAGGAAATTGCCCTGCTAGATACAAACGGTAATACCTTTGCACACAATTCACCCATAGACAACCCATTACAAAAAAAATATGCCGGCGAACTTCCTGAAAGTAATGACTTCACTTCAGGCACAGATAAAATATACTTTAACTGGTTTGATGAAGATTATGCAACTGCAGTTAGAATATATTCCGATATAGTTTTTCAGGGTCGTACTGTTGGAACAGTCATTCTACAACTCGATGTATCTCATTTACTTGAACATCAATTTGAACTAATCATTAATTTTGCTGTTTATCTTCTAATCGTTCTAGTATTAGCTATAGTCATTGGCATTGTCTTTGGCCGCTGGGTTAGTTATCCAACATCTATTATTGAGACATCACTGGATAAAATGGGTTCTGGAAAATTACGCCTGCCCGAATTACATAAACGCAATGATGAGTACAATAAACTCGCACTTGCAATTGAACAGGCCGATAAAAACTTACACCAGAGCAAAGCCCAGGTTCACCTTTTACTAGACTCAACAGCAGAAGCAATTTATGGCATCGACACAGCTGGAGTGTGTACTTTTGTCAACAGGGCCTGCCTTGAAATGCTTGGATATGACGAGGATTCAGACTTACTTGGAAAAAACATTCTTGAGCTTATTCATTACAAATACCCCGATGGCTCACCCTACCCTGTAGATGATTCTCAAATTCTTCAAGCATTTAAAAAAGAAGTCGGCACACATATAGACTCTGAAATGTTCTGGTGTAAGGATGGTAGCGGTTTTGCTGTTGAGTACTGGTCACACCCCATATTTCAGGATAATAAATGTGTCGGAGCTGTTGTTACCTTCCTGGACATTACACAAAGACTCGAAGCACAGAAATCTTTACAGGAACGCGAACAAAATCTGGCTATCACACTAGATAGTATCGGGGATGCGGTAATCACCACCGATGCAGAAGGTAACATTGTTAGAATGAACCCTATAGCTGAGAACCTGACAGGCTGGTTATCGCATGAAGCACAAGGTCAACCAATAAAAAACATCTTTTCTATTGTTAATGCCTCTACCCGCAACACCATACCTAACCCAATTGAGAAAGTCCTGTCTACAGGTGAGACCGTTTACCTCAGTAACCACACTACCCTGATTTCTAAAGAAGGTAAGGAATATCATATTGCCGATTCAGCCGCACCAATTCGTGGTGCTGATAACAAAATACAGGGTATGGTTCTGGTATTTAATGACGTCACCGAGCAATATTTATTAAGAGAAAAAGTTAAAGCTAATCAACGTTTAATGCAGGGATTAATGGATGACCTTAAATCAATGGTAGGTATCATGCAGGTAGATGGACGCATTGATTTTATTAATAACATGCCATTTGAACTAAGTGGAACAAAACGAGATAATGTTATCGGAAAAGCTTTATGGGAGTGTCCATGGTTTAATTCAAACAGTGCAACCGTAGAACAGCTAAAAGACATCTGTAGACAGGTTGCTACGGGTAAATCAGTCACTGAAGATATTCTTTTTAGATCTGATCAACATATTATCTGGATGGAGCTCGGCATTTATCCTGAGATAAATGAAGATGGTAAAATCACTCAGATTATTTTTGAGGGCGTCGATATTTCTCAACGCAAGGAGACTGAAGAATTACAGAACAATTATAAACTCAAACTAGAACGTGAAGTTTCAGAACGAACCTCAGAGTTAAATGAAAAAGCACAGGAGCTTGAACGGGCAACACAACTAAAGTCAGAATTTCTGGCCAATATGTCGCACGAGCTGCGGACCCCTATGAATTCCATTATCGGCTTTACTAACAGGGTGATAAAAAAAGCCGGAGATAAGCTTGAAGATAAGCAACTCAAAAACCTACGTACTGTTGAACGCAATGCCCATCATCTATTAGGTCTGATAAATGGATTGCTGGATCTATCTAAAATTGAAGCTGGGAAAATGGAAGCTTTTGCGGAAGCATTTGATTTATCTGTATTGATAAAAGAAGTATTTACACTCACCCACCCTATGCTGGAAAACAAACCTGTAAAACTTGTAGCTGATTTGCCTGAAGATGAAATTACACTTAATACAGACAACACAAAGCTAAAACAGGTACTGATCAACCTCGTTAGCAATTCCATCAAGTTTACTCATAATGGTAGCATCACCATTAGTGCAAAATTAACAAAAGATACAACTGAACCCCAGGTAGCAATACGCATTATTGATACCGGTGTCGGTATGAGCGATGAAGCCCTTAAATTTATCTTTGAGGCTTTTCGTCAGGTAGATGGAACCCTCACGCGCAAGGTAGGAGGTACTGGGTTAGGTCTGGCAATCGTCAATAGTTTTACTGATTTATTACGCGGCACAATAGTGGTTGAAAGCAAAGAAGGTGTCGGTACAAGCTTTGAAATTAAACTCCCTGTTAACCTTAATGTTGAAGCACCTCCCCCAGAAACAACTAAAACCCCAGCAGTTAAAGCAACAAATTTCAACAAAAATAATAAAACCATACTCTGTATTGATGATGATGCCGATGTACTGGATTTAATAAGCGGCTACCTCAATGATGAAGGTTACCAGACAGTAACTGCAAATAACCCTGAACAAGGTCTGGCATTAGCAAAGGAAATAGTGCCATTCGCTATAACACTGGACATTCTCATGCCACATAAAGATGGTTGGAGTGTATTAAGTGAACTTAAGTGTGAGGATAAAACACGTGATATTCCAGTATTCATCATTTCATTTCTCGAAAATAAAGCCCTGGGTTACCAGTTAGGCGCCTTCGATTACCTGCAAAAGCCAGTCGAATCTGAAGAACTTATAAATGGTATCGCTAGAATAAAAAATGAACATATAACAGGCGCGCTAGTAGTAGATGATGATATTGAGGCAAGGGACTTACTGAAACAAATTCTTGATGAGACCAATATCACATGTAAGTTTGCAGTTGATGGAAACGATGCCCTACGTACGTTACAAAACTGCACTCTCTCAAAGCAACCACCCGAATTAATTTTGCTAGATTTAATGATGCCAGGCATGGACGGCTTTGAACTATTAAAAGAAATAAAACAAAACCCTGACTGGGCAAATATACCCGTAATTGTTATTACCGCAAAAACATTAGAAGAGCATGAACGAGATTTTCTACGCCCAAGGGTAGCCAGTATTTTAGCCAAAGAAGGTCTGACATCGAATTGTGTTTTAAAGCAGTTAAGTACTGCGATGAAACATTTGTAATGGTTAAACTGATGTTTAACTAAGATTAATCACCACGAGATAATAATATAAGTATGAACTTGATAAATAAACTATCGTTTCGATGGATCATCCTGCTAACACCTGTTATCAGCTTTATATTAATGGTGTTATCTTTTTCTGTATTGAGTTTTATGGGGAACAATTCTCTATTACAACTCGAACAATTACAAAAATCCGAACTTTTAAAACTACAGTCTTTAAACAACGTCAATAGTGACTTTTCCAAAATTCATGTGGCCATATATGAACACATACAAGACTCACAAAATATCATTAATAATAGTGGCTATGATATAAAAAGAAAATCTTTATCATTAGAATTAACAAACATTAACGAACGTTTAAAAAAGCACGCTGACAAGTACCTTGAAGACACAGAGATGACACAAAAACTAAATACACTGCTCAATACACTAGAGACATATCAAAAGTACACGTCGAACTCTATGAAAATGGTAAATATAGACTTTAAAAAATCACAATTATTACTTCGAGACTCCACGAAACAATATATTGATATAAATAATCAGTTTCAAAATAACAATCAGTTCATCTACACAAAACTTGAGAACCAGTCAATATTAAATCATAATATTTCAGAGAAAAACTTTTCTGATATTTCAACATTATCTATCATTTTTATTGGTTTTCTGCTTATTGTAAGTATCGCCTTATCAAAATCATACGCCGTTAACTTTCATAAACAAATAAATATTCTCAAGTCACTTTTTGCTCATAACACAAAAGATATAGACAAATTAAACAGCAGTAACGAACTGGATTCTATGTCGTCAGTAATCGAAAATATTAAATCTAATATTGATACTCTTAAAAACACAAATCAGTTACTCAGCAAGCAAGAAAATCAGTTGAAAATTACATTTAATAGCTTAATGGAAAGCGTAATCACCATAGATGAAACGGGCAAGATACTCACTTTTAATAATGCCGCAGAAACATTATTCGATTATGTAGCAAATGAAATAATTGGAAAAAACATAAACCAGTTAATGCCTGAACCTTTTGCTAGTGAACATAGTGGCTACCTGAAACGTTATCTTAAAACAGGTGAATCAAAAATCATTGGTAAATGCATAGAAGTTACTGGACTAAGTAAAAACAAAGATCGTATTCCAATGCATTTATTAATCAATGAATTACCTGAACTGGAAGATGGAAATCGATGCTTTATAGGCTCTTTACGGGACATAACACTAAGTAAAGAAACTGAAGAAATACAACAGAACTATTTTATTAAATTAGAGCAAGGGATCAAGGAACGGACATCTGAACTTGAGAAAAAGGCCTCTGAGTTAGAACGTGCAACTCAGTTAAAATCTGAGTTTCTGGCAAATATGTCTCACGATTTGCGTACCCCCATGAACTCGATTATCGGTTTTACTAATCGAGTAATTAAAAAAGCATCTGACAAGCTGGAAGAACAACAACTCAATAATTTGCGCACTGTTGAACGCAATGCACAACAACTATTGGGCATGATTAATGGTTTACTTGACCTTTCAAAAATCGAAGCAGGAAAAATGGAAGTACATGCTGAAGAATTTGATTTCAAAAAACTGGTTAAAGAATTATCCACTCTCACTCAAACCATGTTAAAAGATAAGCCCATAGAGTTAATAGTCGATTTACCTTTAGGAGAAATTCAACTTAACACCGATATTGACAAACTAAAACAGATACTAATCAACCTGTTAAGCAATGCAATAAAATTTACAAATGATGGAAAAATCACCTTTGCTGTAAATTCATTAAACAATAACAATGAACCTGAATTAGCTATTCAGATCATTGATACAGGAACAGGTATCAGTAAAGATGAACTGACCACAATGTTTGATACATTTCGCCAGGTAGACGAATCAACAGCACCTAAAACTAGAGGCACAGGCTTAGGATTAGGATTAGCCATTGCCAGTCGATTTACTGAATTATTACGCGGCACAATCAACGTACAAAGTGAAATAGGTGTGGGCTCACGCTTTGAAATTACAATTCCAGTTAATTTAAACCAAACTAAAATAACTACACAAATACCTCAAATACCAAAAATTGAAGCCGTTCAATATAGCAGCGAAAAACAAACTATACTTTGTATAGATGATGATACAGATGTACTGGATCTGATTAGTGGATACCTTATTGATGGGGGCTACCAGGTCATAACCACAACAAATTCAGAAGAAGCTTTAACCCAGGCAAAACTAATCCAGCCTTTTGCAATAACCCTGGATATTATGATGCCAAAAAAAGATGGCTGGAGTGTATTAAGTGATCTTAAGTCATGCGAGCAAACACGAGATATACCGGTATTTATTATCTCTTTTCTAAACAATAAAGCATTAGGCTATCAACTCGGTGCTTTCGAAGTTATGCAAAAACCAGTTGATGCTGAAACTTTAATTGATAGTTTAAACCACCTGTCACATGGACGAATTAAAACTGCATTAATAATCGATGACGACCATGAAGTACGTGATCTGATGCATCAGGTACTCGGTGATGCAAATATAACCAGCAAACATGCTGCTGATGGAAATGAAGCTCTTGCTATTTTGCAACAATCTAAGCAAAACCTTCCAGAACTCATTCTCCTCGATCTAATGATGCCAGGTATTAATGGTTTCGAATTATTAAAAACAATACAGCAAAATTCTGCATGGGCCAAAATACCCGTTATTGTTATTAGTGCAAAAAATCTTGAAAAAAATGAGATGGAATTTTTACAACCCAGAGTTGCTGGCATTTTAGATAAACATGGCTTGAGCTCAGTTCAGGTACTTAAACAACTGGGAGTGGCCGTTGAAAAATTTAAAGAAAAAAGTGTATTGAGGAAAACATCGTGACAAAAACGATACTAATTATAGAAGATAACCCTGACAATATGGCCCTTGCAGAAGAAATTCTTGAAGATGCGGGGTTTTTTACTGTACAGGAAATGCGCGCTGAAGAAGGCATAGCGCGATTACAACAGGGCGGTATTGACCTGGTATTAATGGATGTATCACTGCCTGAAATGGATGGTCTGGAGGCCACGCGAATCATCAAGGCATTTGAAACTCTTCAGCAAATTCCTATTATAGGACTCAGCGCACACGCAATGGCTAAAGACAGGGAAGCAGCTTTACAGGCAGGTTGTGATGATTATCAAACAAAACCTATCGATGAAGACGCCTTATTAGAAACAATTGATCGTTTATTATCAACTCATAAATAGTTTTTAAAATCAGAGTGAGATTCATACATGAACCATGAGATAATAGAAAGTGAACCAATGAAAGTTCTCATCGTTGATGATAATAAAGATAATATCGAGTTAATTTATCAAATTCTGGAGGATGAATGTAGTTTAGAAACTGCAAACAGCGGTAATGAGTGCATTGATAAATCACTGACTTACCAACCTGATTTAATTCTTCTCGATGTTAATATGCCAGAAATGGATGGTTATGAAACTATACAAATATTAAAACAAAATGATACTGTTAAAAGTATTCCTGTCATTTTTGTTTCAGCTTACTACACCCAATCTTCAATGATTGTAAAAGGCCTTGAGCAAGGTGCATTTGATTATTTAGCAAAACCAGTCGACGAAGATATTCTACTGGCCAAAGTGCATGTAGTTAAAAGATTAAAAATGGCTGAAGATATAGTTCTACAGCAGAAAAACGAATTACTACAAATTAACGAAAAACTTGAAAAGGCCGATAAATTAAAATCAATTTTTTTAGCCAGTATGAGTCATGAGTTACGAACGCCATTAAATTCAATTATTGGATTTACAGGTTTAATGCTAATGGAAGTTGCGGGTAAAATAAATGACACTCAAAAAGACCAGCTAAACCGGGTTAAACGAAACGCCAATCATCTCCTTGAGCTAATTAATGATGTACTCGATATTTCTAAAATTGAAGCTGGAATGATCCAGCTTGAAATCACTGAGTTCAATCTCTCTGATCTTTTAAATGAAATTTCACAAAGCATCGATCCAGAGATAAACACTAAAGGATTAAAATTAGAAATTATCTTGCCTGATAATCCTGTAACAATTATCAGCGATAAACGACGTATACAGCAAATAGTTATGAACCTTATGAGCAATGCACTTAAATTCACAGAAAATGGTAGCATTTCATGTCGACTAACAGAGGAGCATTCTGAAAAAATTAATATTGATATAGAGGATACTGGCAATGGAATTTGCCCTGATGATATGCGCCGCTTGTTCGAGCCTTTTCAGCAAATCAATATGGATTATACGAGCAATTACAAGGGCACTGGCCTGGGTCTTTACTTATGTAAAAAACTTTCAAATGTGATAAATGGCAATATCAATGCAGAAAGCCAATTAGGGCAAGGTAGTAAATTCTCAATTTCACTTCCCGTCATCTTAAACCAGAGCAACATCGAAGAATGAAAAAAATATTACTCATTGAGGACAATGAAGACAACACTTTTTTTATTTCGTTCATTACTATCTTTGTTAGAACATGAATTAATAGAAGCCACTACAGGTTTAGCTGGCATTGAAATAGCTGAAAAGGAATTGCCAGATTTAATTATTATGGATATACAACTTCCTGACATTAACGGGCTTGATGCGACAGTAAAAATACGTAAATCTCTAGGTGATAAAATAAATATTATTGCCGTAACATCTTACGCAATGGCCGGTGACAAGGAAAAATGCCTGGCCGCCGGTTGTAATGGATATATTGAAAAACCCATTAACCCTGAGAAATTTTTGCAGGAAATATTTCCTTAACCCAGGACCCCACAAGTGTAGTTAATTTATATCAGGAAAACTCGGCCGATTTAATTCTAATAGATTTAAATATGCCAGTAATGGATGGCTTTAGTCTGATACAGTCATTAAAAGATTTAGCTGATCCATTTTTACCGCCTTTGCTTGTATTAACAGCTCAAACTTCACATGAATATCGGCAACGTGCACTTGATCTTGGTGCAAGGGACTTTGTTAGTAAACCATTTGATTTTTTTGAATTACTTGCCCGCGTTAATAATTTACTGGAAGTTCAACAATCACAGGTCATACTACGACAACAGAATGATATATTAGAAGATAAGGTAAATGATCGTACAGAAAAATTATAACTGGCACATGAACAATTACACGAAAGCCGCCTACAGGTAATTCGCAGATTGGGACGAGCCGCTGAATACAGAGACAATGAAACTGGTTTACATATTATCCGTATGAATTATATATAAATAATACTAGGTCGCGCTACAGGCATGAATGAAGATGAACTTAATTTATTACTTAATGCCAGCCCAATGCATGACATTGGAAAGATTGGCATATCTGACTCGATGTTATTAAAAGCTAGCCCACTGGAACCTGAAGAATGGGAAATCATGAAAAAGCACGCGCAAATTGGTGCAAATATATTATCTGGTGATGACTCACCTATGATGAAAATGGCCAGGGAAATTGCCTTAACTCACCATGAAAAATGGGATGGTAGTGGCTACCCTAATGGACTCAAAGGTGAGGGCATTCCCCTGGTAGGTATAATTTCTGCATTAGCACATGTTTTTGATGCTTTAATGTCTTCTCGGCCTTATAAAAAAAACTGGAATATAGAAGAAACGATAGAGTTTATTAAAAATAATTCAGGCATTCATTTTGACCCACAATTAGTCGAATATTTTATTAAACATATAGACGATATAATCGAAATCAGAAATAAATATAGTGATTCATAACAGGTTTTAGCGATGATTTTAATAAACTACAGACACACTATTTTCTCCCGCCAGTTTATCTAAGCGGTTAATCAATTCATCACTGGGTTGAACTCGCCAGTCATCACTGAGTGATATTTTTGCCTTTACATCATTGCGAGTATAGTTAATCCAGACCGGGCAGCCCCCTTCACGGAAAGGATTTAATACGTGATTAAGTTGTTGCACAATACTGTGGTCACCATTATTTTCTTTTAAGTTAATTTCCAGCCGTTGTGCAAATTTTTGTCTGGCTTCAGTGATATCGTAAATGGTGTCTGCGGTAATTCGATAGCCACCAAAATAATCATCATAAATTACCTTACCCTCTACAATAATTAATTTATCTTTATTTAGAAGGTAATTATATTGTTCAAATTTTTCTTCAAAAATACGCACTTCAACCCGTGCGGTACGATCATCAAGTACAGCGGATACTATTTTTCCACCGGTCTTGGTTTTACGCACGCGCATGCCAATCATCAAACCCGCCAGCTTATAACTTTTTGCATTGCGTTGTGACATATAACCGCCGCCGGCACCCGAGGCCAGATCACTTTGATCCGCTAACGCCCCCAGAGAACAATCGGTAAATTTTCTTAACTCTTTTTCATATCGTTCAATAGGGTGACCGGTAAGATACAATCCCAGTGTTTCTTTTTCCAGGGTCAGGCGTTTTTCTTCTTCCCATTCTGCAACGGTTACTTCATTAATGGGCGCGATCGTATCTTCTTCTGCTGCACTACCAAATAAATCATCCTGGCCAACACTGGCATTTTTCTGGTATTGCTCGGCACCCTGCATCGCATCCTGCAGACGCGCCATTAAACTTGCACGGTTAGGACCTAACTCTTCGAGGGCACCGGCCTTGATTAAAGCCTCAAGTACACGCTTATTAACCTTACGTCCATCTACACGTCGACATAAATCAAATAGATCTTTATAAATACCATTGTTTTGACGTTCTTCAATTATACCTTCAAGTGCGGCTTCACCTACCCCCTTAATTGCACCCAGGCCATATAAAACCTGCTTTTCTTCTGGCACTGAAAACTTGATGATGGAACGATTTATATTCGGCGTTAAAACATCCAGTTCCATGCGATGGCAATCTTCAATTAATATCACCACCTTATCCGTATTATCCATATCCGCAGATAATACCGCTGCCATAAACTCTGCTGGGTAATGGGCTTTTAACCAGGCGGTTTGGTATGACAATAATGCATAAGCGGCTGAGTGGGATTTATTAAAACCATAACCGGCAAATTTTTCCACCAGGTCGAAAATTTTCATTGCCAACTCGCCGTCAATGCCATTTGCTTTGGCACCATCCTCGAAAATAGCTCGCTGCTGCGCCATTACCTCCGGCTTCTTTTTACCCATGGCGCGACGTAACATATCCGCACCACCAAGCGTGTAACCTGAAAGCACCTGGGCAATTTGCATTACCTGTTCCTGATACAGAATAATGCCATAGGTAGGTTCGAGTATGGGCTTTAATGATTCATGCTGGTATTGCGCATCCGGATAAGACACCTCTTCCCTGCCGTGTTTACGGTTGATGAAGTTATCGACCATGCCCGACTGTAATGGGCCGGGACGGAACAGGGCCACCAGTGCGACAATATCTTCAAAACTATCCGGTAGCAGGCGTTTGATAA
>Ga0316207_10000789_pt1 | contig 44947 bp, 37 predicted proteins | sample 6weekpyrite_MG_FD_204943 | JGI IMG/M metagenome (GOLD analysis project Ga0316207, IMG submission 204943) | Microbial mat bacterial communities from mineral coupon in-situ incubated in ocean water Damariscotta River, Maine, United States -... | ecosystem: Environmental > Aquatic > Marine >... | reverse complement strand
CGTTTACCTTCTAAAAATGCCATATCTTTACCTTTCTTCAGTCTTTACGAGCGTGTAGCATAACGGAACGATACAGTAACCAATATTGTCCATAAGGTGAAGCAGAACATGCCAAAACCGAGGGTGATGGTGTGGCAATTCGGGGCTACTGGCTAAAAAACGGAATAATAAAAATTCATGCGTTGGCGATCAGTTTTTTTCATTGTGGTATTGCTGCTCACGGGCTGTGGCGAGGGTAACTGGAATAATCCGTACCCTGAAGCAGACAGGCTCGCCAATACTCTGTATTCCTCGTTCGATAAGCGACCCAAGCACCTCGACCCGGCACAGTCTTATAGTTCGAACGAGTACGAGTTCATTGCTAACATTTATATGCCACCGCTGCAGTACCATTACCTGAAACGGCCCTATGCGCTCGTGCCATTCTCGGCGGATGGCATGCCAACGGTGACCTACCTCGATGAGGCAGGCAATGAGCTGGCCGCCGATACGGCGCCGGCCGACATCGCCTTTAGTGAGTACACGATCCGTATCAAGCCTGGTATCGAGTTCCAGCCGCACCCGGCCTTTGCCAAAAGTGACAAGGGTGAGTATCTCTACCATGACCTGTCGACTGAAGCGCTTGAAGATATCTATGAACTGTCTGATTTCGGTGCAATGGGTAGCCGTGAACTCGTCGCTGATGACTACATCTACCAGCTCAAGCGTCTGGCCCACCCGAAACTGCATTCGCCGATCTTCGGCATCATGGCCGACTACATCGTTGGTCTGAAGGACTACGCGAAGACACTGAAGGCTGCCTACAAGACGGGACAAGCAAGTGTTGAAAATGAAGACGATTATTTCCTCGACCTGCGCAAACACGACCTGCCGGGTGTGACACGGGTCGATCGCTACACCTACAAGATACGTATCCAGGGTAAATACCCGCAAATGATCTACTGGCTGACCCTGCCGTTCTTCTCCCCGATGCCAGTCGAGGCCGAGCAGTTTTATGCCCAGGCGGGGTTGATTGACCGTAATATTACGCTCGATTGGTACCCGGTCGGTACAGGTCCGTTCATGCTTACGGTGAATAACCCGAACTTGCAGATGGTCATGGCGCGCAACCCGAACTACATGGAGGAGCGGTATCCATCGGAAGGCGACCCGGGTGATGCCGAGGCCGGCCTGCTCAAGGATGCGGGTAAACCCCTGCCGTTTATCGACAAGGTCATCTTTAGTCTCGAACGTGAAGGTATCCCGTACTGGAACAAGTTCCTGCAGGGCTATTACGACAGCTCCGGTATCAGCTCGGACAGTTTTGATCAGGCCGTCAGCATCACCACGCAGGGTGAACCGACCTTGACCGACACGATGACCGAGAAGGGTATTGAACTGCTCACCGCGGTGAAGACGTCAACGTATTACACAGGCTTTAACATGCGTGACCCGGTCATCGGTGGCCTGTCAGAACGGGCACGGAAACTGCGCCGCGCGATCGCGATTGCGGTTGACTACGAAGAGTTTATTTCTATCTTCCTTAATGGTCGTGGCATCGCCGCACAGGGCCCACTGCCTCCCGGACTGTATGGTCACCTCGAAGGTGAGGCCGGCATTAACACGTATGTGTATGACTGGGTCAATGGTCGTGCTAAACGCAAATCTTTAGATGAGGCAAAGCAGTTACTCGTCGAGGCGGGTTACCCGGGGGGCGTCGATAACAAGACCGGTGACAAGCTGACCCTGAACCTTGATACGGCCTCGACCGGGCCCGATGCAAAGGCACAACTCGATTGGTGGCGTAAGCAGTTTGCCAAGCTCAGTATCGAGTTGAATATCCGCAGTACCGATTACAACCGCTTCCAGGATAAGATGCTGAATGGCTCGGCGCAGATCTTCCAGTGGGGCTGGAATGCCGATTACCCTGACCCGGAAAACTTCATGTTCCTGCTCTATGGCCCGAATGCCAAGGTCGGCAAGAACGGCGAGAATGCCGCCAACTATGAGAGTCCGGAATTCGACGCGTTGTTTGATAGAATGAAAAACATGGACAATAGCCCTGAGCGTCAGGCCATTATTAACAACATGGTCGATATCGCACGTAAGGACAGCCCGTGGCTGTGGGGCCTGCATCCAAAATCCTTCAGCCTGCACCACAGCTGGTATAACAACAGTAAGCCAAACCTGATGGCGAATAACACCCTCAAGTACAAGCGTATTGAACCGGCTGAACGTGCCGATAAGCGTGATGCCTGGAACAAGCCGATCACCTGGCCGTTGTACGCACTATTGATCGCGTTCATCGTAGGCGTGCTACCTGGCATCATCAGTTATCGTCGCAAGGAACACGGCACGGGAGGGCAGGGCTGATGCTGGCTTATATCACGCGCCGCCTGTTCTACGCGATTCCGATCCTGATCGGCGTCAACCTGATTACGTTCGCGCTGTTCTTTGTTGTGAATACGCCCGATAACATCGCACGCCTGCAACTTGGCGTGAAGAACGTTACCCCAGAGGCGATTGAGAAGTGGAAGGTCAACCACGGTTACGACAAACCGCTGCTCTATAACAATGAACAAGATGGCATTGATACGGTTACTGATACGATTTTCTACACGAAATCGGTGAAGTTGTTCGTGTTTGATTTCGGCGTGTCTGACGAAGGCCGGGACATCAGTCACGACATCCTGACCAGGATGTGGCCAAGCCTGGCGATTGCGATCCCCAGTTTGATCGTCGGTCTACTCATCAATATTAGTTTGTCGATGCTGCTGGCGTTTTTCCGTGCGACATATATTGATGTGGTGGGTGTCATCACCGGTGTGGTGCTACTTTCAATTTCGATCATGTTTTATATCATCCTCGGTCAGTTTGTCATGAGTAAACTCTGGCATCTGGTGCCGATATCGGGGTACGCAGAAGGCCTGGCGGGACTTAAGTTTTTAATTATGCCTGTGTTAATCGGTGTTCTGGCCGGGATCGGGGGAGGTACTCGCTGGTACCGGACGATTTTTCTCGAGGAGATCAATCGTGACTATGTCCGCACCGCCCGGGCAAAGGGGCTGTCGGAATTGCGCGTGCTGTTCCGTCATACCCTGCATAACGCAATGATCCCGATCCTGACCGGTGTCGTCATTGTTATTCCGACATTATTTTTGGGAAGCCTGTTGACCGAGTCGTTCTTCGGTATCCCGGGCCTGGGTAGCTACACTATCGATGCGATTCACGCGCAGGACTTCTCGATCGTGCGCGCCATGGTCTTCCTGGGTTCGGTGCTCTACATATTCGGGCTTATTCTTACCGACATCTCGTACACGATTGTCGATCCACGTATCAGGTTGAACTGACATGGCCGAGTTTAGCTTCTTCGACAGTTTCACCATGAATGTCCTGTGGACCGACTGGCTTGTCTACATCCTGCTTGGTTTTATCATGACGTTTGTCCTGTATGCGCGTAAGCACGAACACCTGCGTGCCCCCTGGCGGCAGATCCTGACGCGCCGTCTCGCGATGAGTGCGAGCATTGTGCTGCTCGCATTTGCCAGTATCGGTATCCTCGATTCGGTCCATTTCCGTATGGCCGAGGGACTGAAGAAAGACGGCTCGGTACGTTACAGCAGCGAGGTGACTAGCCTGTTCGAGCAACTCGTGTTGCCGCTGAAAAAAAATGTCGAGAAGACCTACTCAGCACCATTTGCGATACAGCTGTATGCAAAAGAAAACATCGAACTGCCCGATGGCAGTGTTACCCGTGATTACCCTCGCCTCGAATACGGTGGCGCGCACCTTGATGATCCCGCTGTGCAAAAGGCTGGAGATATTGCTCAACGTAGCATGATGGCGGTTGTTATGGCGATTGCCTTTATGGTGCTAATAACTCTGTTACTCGCGGCCTGGCAGGCGCGTTGTAAACACAGTGATATCAAGTCAACACTCAGGGTGATGTTGCGCGGTGAATCACAATTGCCCTGGAGGTCGATGCTCGCCACGCTGTTTGTGTTGGTTATGTTCACCAGCTTTGCTATCCAGCTTGGTACGGTGTACCACATCTTTGGCACCGACAAGGTTGGTCAGGATGTGTTCTATTTAACCTTGAAGAGTATCCGTACCGGTCTCGTCATTGGCACGTTGACCACGCTCATCATGCTACCGTTTGCGATTATGCTGGGTATCATGGCGGGTTTTTTTCGTGGTTGGGTCGATGACCTCGTTCAGTATATTTATACAACCCTGAGTTCAGTTCCCGATATATTGCTGATTGCAGCCGGGGTGCTATTAATACAGGTGTTTATTGAAAATAACCCAGAACTTTTCCCGACCCTGCAGCATCGAGCAGATGCGAAGCTCGTGTTCCTGTGCCTGATTCTCGGTATCACCAGTTGGACAGGACTGTGTCGCCTGCTGCGTGGTGAATCACTGAAACTGCGTGAGGCCGATTACATCCAGGCCGCGCAGGCCTTCGGTGTGCATAACCTGAAAATAATTTTGCGGCATATCTTACCTAATACCATGCACATTGTTTTAATCGTCGTCGTGCTGGGTTTCAGTGGCCTTGTGCTGGCCGAAGCCGTGTTGTCCTACGTTGGGGTCGGTGTTGACCCATCCATGAACAGCTGGGGCAATATGATTAACGGTGCGCGCCTTGAGATGGCACGTGAACCGATCGTCTGGTGGTCACTGGCGGCCGCGTTTATTTTTATGTTCATGCTTGTGCTCGCGGCAAACCTGTTTGCCGATGCCGTGCGCGACGCCTTTGATCCGCGTCTGAGAAGTAGTTGAACAGGTAAATCTAACGCAGAGACGCGAAGACGCAAAGAGCGCAGAGAAATGTTTAAAATAAACAAAAATATTTCGTATTTCAGGTGTTAGTTTTTTATTACATGTAATGAATAGAATAGAGTGACTGTTGGTTTTTTAAAGCCCAATGCAAAAGCGCTAAGACGCAAAGGCCGAAGAGATAATGCTTAAAAATATCGTGAATAATGTAGTAAAAACCTTTGTGTTCTCTGCGTCTTCGCGTCTCTGCGTTAGATTTTTTCTTAGTGACAACACGTTAAATTCGGAATTTAATCAATGACTGAAACGCTTTTAAAAGTCAGAGATTTAAAGACGTGGTTTGATACACCTCGCGGTACCCTGCGCGCGGTTGATGGTGTCAGTTTTGATATCAAGCGCGGTGAGACGTTTGCCCTGCTCGGGGAATCCGGTTGCGGCAAGTCGATGACAGCCCTGTCGCTCATGCAGCTTGTACCAACACCTGCAGGTCGGATTGAGTCGGGCAGTATTCAACTCGAGAATGAGGAACTGTTGCAATACTCGGAAGTACAGATGCGTAGCGTGCGCGGCAGCCGTATCGCGATGATCTTCCAGGAACCCCAGACATCACTCAACCCTGTGCTAACGATTGGTAATCAGATCAGGGAGACGGTCTATCAGCACACTGATCTGCGCGGTGAAATTGCAAAGCAACGCGTTATCGAGTTGCTGGATGCCGTTGGTATCCCGGTGCCTGCACGTCGTTATGATGAATATCCGCACCAGTTATCCGGTGGAATGAAACAACGCATCATGATCGCAATTGCATTGGCGGCTGAACCTGACCTGCTCATTGCTGACGAGCCAACGACGGCACTCGATGTGACGATACAGGCGCAGGTGCTCGACCTGCTAAAACAAATCCAGCGTGACACGGGTATGGCTATCCTGTTGATTACCCATGACTTGGGCGTCGTCTCGGGCATGGCGGATCGTATCGGCGTTATGTATGCGGGGCAGATTGTTGAACAGGCTGAGCGTGAGCAGTTTTTCACCTCACCGCGTCACCCGTATGCCGAAAAACTGTTTGCCTCCCTGCCGGGGGATATGAAACGTGGCCAGGCCCTGGCTGTCATCAAGGGAAGTGTCCCGCCACTCACTACTGAATTTAGTGGTTGCCGTTTTGTTGAACGTTGTGACCATGCTATCGAACTCTGTCACAACACGATACCGGTCTGGCAGGAAGGTGGTATCCGTTGTCACCGTTTTGACCCGCAGCACGAACAGAGCTTTGTCGGCCGGGAGGTTGAGCAGGGCGAACATGCCGCCGTGGATCGTACCGAGCCGACGGATACGTGTTTGCTTGAGACAAAAGATTTACGTGTTCACTTCCCCGTGCATAGTGGTCTGTTACGTCGTGTTACAGGCCATGTTAAAGCTGTTGACGGGGTGTCACTGGCAATCCGTGAAGGGCATACGCTCGCACTGGTCGGTGAGTCAGGTTGCGGCAAGACCACGGCCGGTAAGGGCTTGTTACAACTACTACCCGTCACGGATGGAGAGGTGCGCTACCAGGGCAATGACCTGTGCAAACTCAACAAGGCCAGCCTGCGTCGCTTGCGCTCCGAGTTGCAAATCATTTTCCAGGATCCGTATGCCTCAATGAACCCGCGCATGCTGGTCAGTGACATCATTGCAGAGGGCATGGTCGCCCAGGGTGTTGGCCAGAACAAAGCCGAGCGACAGTCTCTCGTGGCAGCACTGTTGGAACAGGTGGGACTGCCTACAGACAGTCAGCACCGCTATCCACATGAATTCTCAGGTGGGCAACGCCAGCGTATCTGTATTGCACGTGCGCTTGCCGTGAACCCGAAGCTTATTGTTTGCGATGAACCGACCAGTGCGCTCGATGTCTCGGTGCAGGCGCAGATCCTCAATCTGCTACAGGAACTGCAGGCAGACCTGCAACTGTCATACCTGTTCATTACGCATAACATTTCTGTGGTCGAATACCTCGCGCACGAGGTCGCGGTCATGTACCTCGGGCGCATCGTCGAGCAGGGCAGTGTGGATGAGGTTTTGCATAGTCCCAAGCATCCTTATACCCAGGCATTGTTGTCTGCGGTGCCGGTGATTGACCCTACAACGCAAAAAGAAGTTATCCGTCTTGAAGGTGACCTGCCTTCCCCGATGCATCCACCACAGGGGTGTCACTTTCATCCGCGTTGCCAACACGCCATGCCCCAATGTCGTGAAAGTTATCCTCAAGACAACCGTTTTTCTGAAACACATACGACACGGTGTCACCTTTATGCCGCTACGTAACACAGATACGATCATTTTTATCTACAATGCGGACAGCGGTGTGTTTAATCTGCTTGCAGACATGGCACACAAGGCGATTTCACCAAGCACCTATAATTGTCAGTTATGCATGCTAACGCATGGCCACTTTGGTATGCGGGAACAATGGAGTGAATTTTTAAACGGACTGGGATGTGAACTCGAGTTTCTACACCGTGATGAATTCAACAACAACTACCCCGGCCATAAGGCCGAGTTACCGGCGTTGTTTATGAACCGTGATGGCGATACAGAATTATTACTGGGTGTAGCCGCGATTAATGCATGCGATACGATGGACGTATTGATCGAAGCCTTTAATGAGCGGGTCAGCCGGATACCGGAATAACTAGCTGCTTTGTCGCGTTACATCCACGAACATTTTTAGTCGTTGCCCGGGTTGCAGGTATTTGTTCTTCTTTAGCGTGTTCCAGCGTAATAAGTCACTGACACTGACCCTGAATCGTGAGGCAATCCGTGCCAGCGAATCACCACGGCGCACGACATAGTTAATCTTTTGCAGTACTGACTTGCCCTGTGGTGCACGTGACAGGCGCGGAGCTTGCGTGGTGCTGGAAGGACGGTTCTTTGTCCAGATGACCAGTTTCTGACCACGCTGTAATACATCACGTGGGGCCATGGCGTTCCATTTAGCCAGGGCGCGTACGTTGACCTTGTACTTGCGTGAGATGTCCCACAGGTTGTCACCACTTCGTACCGTGTGAATGACCTTGTTACGACCTGACTTGGGTGCACTCAGGATAGCCTGTTTCCGTTGTGATTCACTGAGGCGATAGGTGCGGGCTGTTTTTGACGCGACCGGGATAAGCAGGTCCTTGCCCTCGCGGATCATATGTCCACGAATACGGTTACTGTCTTTTAACAGCGCAACACTGATGTTGTGCTTGTCGGCAATATGTCCAAGCGTTTCCCCGGCCCTGACCTTGTGCCGCTTCCAGAGCATGCGTTCTGAGGCCGGTAGTTGTGCCAGTTTGTCAGAGAAGGCGTCGGCCTTGCCAGTCGGGACGAGCAGGTAATGCGGGCCTTTCGGCGCAGTTGCCCAGCGATTGAAGCCTGGATTCAGTTTATATAATTCATCCAGGCTGATGCTGGCTATGTCGGCGGCGAGTGCCAGGTCGATCTGGCTGTTCGTGTCGACCTTGGTGAAGTACGGTTCGTTCGGGATACTGGCCAGGTTAAGATTGTAGTCTTCAGGCGTTTTGACGACGCGTGCAATCGCAAGCAGGCGTGGTACATAACTGCGGGTTTCTTTCGGCAGTTTCAGCGCCCAGAAATTGGTCGGTTTGCCACGTTTACGGTTGCGTTTAATCGCCTTGCCGACGGTCCCTTCACCCGAATTATAGGCGGCCAGCGCCAGTAACCAGTCACCGTCAAACATCTTGTTGAGACGTTCAAGGTAATTCAGAGCCGCCTGTGTCGAGGCATATACGTCACGGCGGCCGTCATACCACCAGTTTTGTTTCAGGCCATACACGCGCCCGGTACCGGGTATGAATTGCCAGATCCCGGCTGCGCGGCCATGCGAATAGGCAAATGGCTGGAAGGCACTTTCTACAACCGGCAGCAGGGCGATCTCTGCTGGCATGTTACGTTTTTCGACTTCCTCGACAATGTAGTGCATATAGGGTGCGGCCCGTTCACGGACACGGGACAGGTATTTCGGGTGGCGCGCATACCAGTCGACCTCGTTCTGGATGCGGGTATTATTAATATCCGGAAGCGCATAATTTGCACGCAGGCGCTGCCACAGGTCAATAATCTCGGGTTCGGGCGCAGGCGTATCGTTTGTGACTGCAGGTGTAGCGCTTTCGCTAGCGGTCTCGGCGACATCAACCGGGAACGCCTCACCCAGATCGGGCTGTATTGGCGCAGGTTTACGTTCGACAGCAGTTGTTTTTTCAATAACAGGTACTGCTTCCGGGGCGTGTTGATCGCCACTCGTCGTAAAGAAAGGGGATGTAGTGCAGCCTGTAAGATTGAGCAGGGACAGTATGAGCATTCCTGCGGTAAGGCCTGGCAGGCCGGTTATATGGTGTTTCCGACCACGCGGTAAACGATAAGGCATGAATTCGTTTTATCCTGTCAACGTACGTTACTTATTATGGTTGCCCATGGTAGGTGCCTGCCCCGACCGGGTCAACATAAATAGCCTGTATGGAGGTGCATAAAAGTGTGTCTGGCCGCTACAGACAGTAGCGGTGGATATTGACACGAATATCGTTGTACCCTTTGAATCATATAGGGTTTTGTTACTAACAGTAGACAGGGCGATGAATACACTAAGCCAGGATAGCTTACAGCAGTGGTACCAGAGCACACTCGGGCAGTTACTCGCCAGGGCCGAGTGTGAGCAGCTTGAGCGTATCTTGCCAGACCTGTTCGGTTACCACCTGTTACAACTAGGTGTTCACGGTAGTGAGAATCTCTGTGGTGCGAGCAGGATCATGCATCAGGTCAGGCTGGACAGCCATGCAGAAGTCCCTTCATCGGTGTATGCACATGCCTCGCGTCTGCCACTCGCCAGTGAGAGTATTGATGTTTGCATGGTCTCGCACCTGCTTGAATATGATCATGATCCACATGCCATCCTGCGTGAGATCGATCGCGTGCTGATCCCGGAGGGACATGTCGTTATTCTCGGTTTTAACCGCTGGAGCCTGTGGGGGATGACCCGTACCCTGTTTGGTTGGCGGGGACAGATACCCTGGGCAGGCAACTTTTACAGCCCGGCACGTATTAAAGACTGGCTCAGCGTGCTCGGCTTTGATCTTATAAGCTGTGATGGTGTATTTTTCCGTCCGCCGCTGAAGCATGCCAAGATTATGCAAAAACTTGAGTTCATGGAGCGTTATTCACCGCGCTGGTTGAACAGGCTCGCCGGCGCCTATGTGCTTGTCGCACGTAAGCGTACCAGTACGCTGACACCGATTGGCCCACGCTGGCGTACCGAGAGACAAAAGATAATGAATGGCGGGCTGGTTGAACCCAGTACGCGAGGAATACATTGTGACTGAACACGTTGAGATATTTACGGATGGCGCCTGCCGGGGCAACCCAGGCCCGGGTGGTTGGGGCGCGCTGTTGCGTTACAACGGTACCGAGAAAACCTTAAAAGGCAGTGAGGCGGAGACAACCAACAACCGCATGGAACTCATGGCCGCGATACGCGCACTTGAGGAGTTAAAGCGTTCCTGCAAGGTAAAACTGACCACAGATTCAAAGTACGTCATGCAGGGGCTGACCGAGTGGATGCCAAACTGGAAAAAACGTAACTGGAAAACCGCGGCAAAAAAGCCGGTCAAGAATGTTGACCTGTGGCAACGTCTTGACGCGGCAGCGCAGGTACATGATGTTGACTGGCACTGGGTGAAGGGTCACAGTGGCCACGATGAAAACGAACGGGCTGATGAGCTCGCCAACGAGGCGATCGATGAAATGCTTGCCGGTTGATGCCCTGGTTTTATTTCATGTATAGCCCTTGTCTTGCGCGGCGTTCAACAAATAAACTGTTACCGGGAATACATTTCGCCTCGTGTTTGGCATGTGTCGCCAGTTCGGCAATATCACTGTATGAATTAAAAAAATCCGGATTAGGTATGACAGCACCAATTGATAGACTCATTACCGGGTAAAAACTGTCCTCTCCATTGCGTGCCTGTGCCCAGATACCCTTGTTCTTGATATCGATGTCAGTGTAGTAATTCGGGATTTCATGCTGAAAATTTTTCAGGATAGTGTCACAACGCTTGTGCCAGTCATCGCTTCGGAAGATGGCAATAAAATCATCGCCGCCAACATGGCCGACAAAATCCTGATCCGGGTGGATGTTTTGTAACAGGATGTCGGCAACAGTCTTGATTATTTGATCACCCTTGGCATAGCCATAGACATCGTTGAAGGGCTTGAAATTGTCAATATCACAGTATGCAATACAGAAATGCTCATTGGCCATTAACAGTTCGTCAATTTTTTCATAAATAGGAACGTTCCCCGGTAGCAGGGTCAACGGGTTGGCGTAACGTGCATTTTTTATCTGCATGTCAGTGATGCGCTTGAGAAGTTCCACGACCTTACCAAGCCCTGCATATTGGCCATTTTTGGTGATAATAAAATCATCTTCAATCTGCATTTGCATATTATCAGTGACGAGTTTACTGACCTGTTCAAAATCCCATTCGCCATTAACAATGACGGTGGTCTTATCAACAAAATCCATGACCGACTTCGTGCCATACAAAGAACGGCCATATTTCGTAGAAAAGGTGGCGAGTAAACTGTTACGCCGGATTAGCCCGAGAGGCTTGTTGTTTTGGTCGAGCACAGGAACAGATGTTAATTTTTTGTTGTTATGAAAAACCAGGTGGACGTCTTCCAGGGTGGTATCGGGTGAAATGTCCAGAACCTTGATTAGTAACGATGATATATTTCCAACTGCGAGGTTTGTAGACACATTACATTCTCTGGTTGATGTACAACAGAAAAGTTCGTTGGAAATAACATAAGGTGGTACTGCCTGCGGACGAGAAAAATAATAACCCTGGCCAATCTCAATGCCCATCGCAAAAAGGGTGCGATATTCATCCTTGGTCTCGATCCCTTCTGCGATCACCTTGCAGCCTAGTCCCTGCGCAATATCGTTGATAGAGCGGACAAATGATTGTTTTACTCTATCCTCGTGGATACCCTGGATGAAATGACGGTCGATTTTCACATAGTCAGGTCTCAGCTCTGACCAACGGCGTAAACCGGAATAACCTGCACCCAGATCATCGATTGCGATTTCAAAGCCCATGGCCTTGTAATGCTCCATGGCTTTGCGCATGACGTCAAAATTTTCCATGGGGTACTGTTCAGTCATTTCAATGACGACATTTTCCGGCTGTAGTCCACGTTTTTCCAGAATCTCCAATGTCAGCCCGGAGCGATGCCCGGGTTCGAGCAGACTCTCAGGGGTCGCATTGAGGAATAGCTTGCCGGGTAGCTGTTTCTCCTGGAAGTGGTTAATGCCTATTTCCCGGCACAATAAATCCAGTTCCATCAGGCGTCCACTGCGGATCGCGATATCGAACAGGGTAACCGGGCTATGATATGAACTGTCAGATGGCCCCCGGATAAGTGATTCGTAGCCAAAGATTGTACGGCGATTCAGATCAACAATAGGTTGGAACAGGGGCGTCAGGTTTTTTGTCTGCAAAATCTCGAACAGCGCCTGGAACTTGTTATGTGATTCCTGCTGTACAGAGGCTGAATCAATTTTCATATCATAGGCGTTCATTGTATTCATATCCTGGTATACCGGCATCGCTGGCTAAGTGATCAGTATATTGATACAGTTCTATGTAGTTTTAATGACATTGCCTGCGCCGATCTAGTGCGTGAGACATCAGTTCATAACGTACGTAGTAAAGCCAGTGACAGATAAAGTGTTTCACTGTTTAATAACGAAATTTGATTAAGTAGAAAATGAGACAGAGTACAGACAGACAAATCGTGCTCGATACAGAAACCACCGGCCTGGATCCCAATGATGGTCACCGGATTATTGAAATTGGTTGTGTGGAGGTCATTAACCGTCGCCTGACGGGGAATGATTACCACCAGTACTTGAAACCGGATTGGGAGATTGATCCGGGTGCAGTCGAGGTCCATGGTATTACCAACGAGATGCTGGCGGACAAGCCACGTTTTCAGGATATTTCTGCAGACTTTATTGACTACCTGAAAGATGCGGAGCTGATTATCCATAATGCGCCGTTCGATGTCGGTTTTCTTGACATGGAACTGGTGCGAAGTGGTAACAAATCAATGATACGTAATTTGTGTACCGTGACAGACAGTCTCGTTATGGCGCGACAGAAACACCCGGGGCAGAAGAACACCCTCGATGCACTGTGTAAACGTTACGATGTCGATAATTCGGCTCGTGACTTGCATGGCGCCTTGCTTGATGCGCAGATCCTCGCCCATGTTTACCTTGCAATGACGGGCGGGCAGGGCGCGTTATCGCTGGATAGTTCGACTGATGCGAGCGGTATGCCGACAGAGGAAAAGATACGCCGCCTGGATGCAGAACGACCACCACTGCGAACCATTCAGCCAACTACAGATGAGTTGGCCTTGCATGAATCGCGACTCGACGCGGTGGATAAAGCATCAGAGGGAAAAACTGTTTGGAGAATGCCTTGACCCATCGGAGATGGGTAAGGTACCCATGATGAAACCCGTAAGGGTTTCTATGGGCTAAGGAATCTAGTTGTAATAATTAGACTGGATGAACAAACGACCCGTCATTGCGAGGTCGCAGGCCGAAGCAATCCAGTGGTAAAAAGAAAATCATTTTTTGACAAGATTAACAGGATAGTTTTTTATTCGTGATACAGGTAAGGTACTATCTTGACAGTACCCGATACTACATTTAGTACCTTCTGAAAAAGGTACCATGACGTATATAATTATAGTTATGTGTTTTATGAATAGTTGATTTAGCCGGATGTTATATCAGGGTGCAGTCCTCTGGAACGGAGTTTTTCCATTAATAAAGTTGGCATGTTTTCATGGCTTTCATACTCAATTGTTAGATTATGTGGATCGTGACGAGGGTGTTCCACATCAACAACATGCGGTAATGCTAAAATCTCATGTTTGAGTTTAACAATTTCGCGGGTATTAAGTGATTCCCCAATATATACATTTATACAATTCATTATCTATAACACCTTGATATTTACGTTGTTTATCTTGGTAAAAGCGTAAAGTTAATTTCATACTACAAAAAAAATATTTATCATACAATATTGGTTTTTCGAATAATAAAGTGAAAAAGTAAATTAACACATAACAATTCACCCAAGTGGACGGGTAAATTCGCCACTTGGTTTACATTTTTATGTGTTAAAAATAATCGGTTAATTGAAATAAAGACATCAGGGTAGAAATATATCTTGTTCATCCTGTCAAAGGAAATAAAAAAGCCCGTCACGTGTGACGGGCTTTTTCAATTGAAGTGATGATTGGTTAAGTCATAATTCATCGATCTGCAATCATCAATTAAGCGCTAGCCTTGTGCGTTGGCCTGTTCTTCAACCTGCTTGCGTACTTCGTCCATGTCGAGTTCTTTGACCTTACCAATGATCTCGGTCAGAGCGGCTTCCGGCAGGGCGCCTGGCTGTGAGAACACGATGATGTTTTCACGGAAGATCATCAGGGTCGGGATAGAACGGATCTGGAATGTTGCGCCGAGTTCCTGTTCTTCCTCGGTGTTGATCTTGGCAAAGGTCACATCAGGGTTTTCACCTGCTACCTTGTCAAAAACCGGGGCGAAGCCTTTACATGGGCCACACCAGGGCGCCCAGAAGTCCAGTACAACAATGTCATTATCTTCAATCGTGGACTGGATGGTGTCCTTGGTTACATCGATTGGCATGTGAAAATTCCTTATGTTCGAAAAAATATGAGTGATTGCTTATATATGGGTGGCTATTTCTGATTTCAAGTAAGGTTTAACTGACTGTTTTAAAAGTTATTTGTTGCCGTGTTGGAGCAATGCCCAGTTAACGTGTTCGCGCACCATGTCTGAGGGGTGCTCAAGCCGTGCACGCAGTGCCGTCACAACCTCATCCGAGGTTGGGGCATTGCCAAGGGCCACGGCGATATTGCGCAGCCAGCAGTCATGACCGATACGGCGGATTGCACTGCCGGTCATGCGCTCAAGGAAGGTCGGCTCGTCCCAGCCGAACAGTTCAATGAGAGTGACACTGTCGAGAGCATGGCGTGGCATGAAATCAACCTCGTGGCTGAACTGGGCAAAACGGTTCCACGGGCAGGCGAGCTGGCAGTCATCACAGCCGTAGATGCGGTTGCCAATCAGCGGGCGAAATTCCTCCGGGATGGCATCACGTAACTCGATAGTCAGGTAACTGATGCAACGCCGTGCATCGAGACGGTTGGGTGCCACGATGGCACGTGTCGGGCAGACGTCGATACAGGCCTCACACGTCCCGCAGTGATCGATCGAGGGTGTCTCAACAGGCAGTGGCAGGTTGGTAAATAATTCACCAAGAAAAAACCATGAACCGGCATCACTGTTGATCAGGTTCGTGTGTTTGCCAAGCCAGCCAAGCCCGGCCTTGTTGGCGAGTGCCTTTTCCAGCACCGGCGCGCTGTCGACAAAGGCGCGGTAGCCAAACGCTCCGATGTGGGCACTGATCTGGTCGGCGAGTGTTTGCAGGCGATTACGCATCAGCTTGTGGTAATCACGTCCGAGCGCATAGCGCGAGATATAGGCCTTGTCCGGATCGGCAAGTACCGCGTCCATGTCGGCAGCATTGGGCAGGTAATCGAGGCGTACCGAGATCACACGCAGTGTGCCGGGTTCAAGCTCGGCCGGACGTGAACGTTTCGTGCCGTGTTTGGCCATGTAGTCCATCTCACCGTGCAGGCCTTCTTCAAGCCAACTGTGCAGGAACTGTTCAGCTTCGTCCAGTTCAACATCGCTGATGCCGACTTGCTGAAAACCGAGCGTCTTGCCCCAGTCTTTTATCAACTGGGCAAGTTCGTTCATTTCAGCAGGATTGTATGAGGACGGGTCAGTCATAATGCTATGATACGCGTTATGCGCCGATTACCGAATGCCTTATACCGTGCCGAAGAAGTCAGGGAACTTGATCGTATTGCGATCGAGGAATTCAACGTGTCCGGTGCAACCCTGATGGAGAATGCCGGGCAGGCTGCGTTTGATGCTCTGCGAGAGCGTTGGCCACGTCTGCGTCGCGTCGCGGTGTTGGTGGGCACCGGAAATAACGGCGGTGATGGTTTTGTCATCGCACGGCTGGCGAAAGCGGCTGGCTACGAGGTTCGTCTGTGGCAGGTGGGTGATCTGGCGCGTCTGAAAGGGGATGCCCTGACCATGGCCACTCAGTGGCAGGATGCAGGCGGCAACATCGATCCTTTTACCGAGGGACTCGACCTGGGTGGTAGCGAGGTCGTCATCGATGGTCTGCTGGGGACGGGGCTGAACAGTGATGTGACAGGTGTCTGGGCGGATGCCATCCGCGCCATCAACGACAGCCATGCACGCGTATTGGCACTTGATATCCCATCCGGGCTGGATGCAAATACCGGCTCGGTACTGGGCGTCGCTGTGAAAGCTCACCTGACAGTCACATTCATCGGCATGAAGCGTGGGCTGCTTACCGGCGCAGGGCCGCGTCATGTTGGTCAGCTTGTTTATTCTGACTGCCGTGTACCACCTGAAGTCCTGATGCGGATTAAACCGACCTGTTCACGACTGGGTTTCGCAGCCCTTGGTCACCTGTTGGCACCGCGTCCACGTGACATGCACAAGGGACAGTGCGGGCATGTGCTGGTGATTGGCGGAGACACCGGTATGGCCGGTGCAGTACGACTTGCCGCCGAGGCCGCGGCGCGAGTCGGTGCAGGTCTGGTCAGTGTTGCAACCCGACCCGAGCATGCCGCCTCGATCAGTGCTGCCTGCCCGGAAATCATGGCCCATCCTGTTGAATCTACTTCGACCCTGCGAGCGTTACTCGCCAAAGCAACCGTGGTCGTGATTGGACCGGGCCTTGGTCAGTCTGACTGGGCACAGCAGATGCTGTCCGCGGTACTCGAACAGGATCGTCCCGTTGTCGTCGACGCCGATGCCCTGAACCTGCTCGCTGTTGAGCCGGTACATCGGCAATACTGGATCTTGACTCCCCACCCGGGCGAAGCCGCGCGGCTGCTTGAGACCAATGCGGCTACAATTCAGGCCGATCGCTTCGCAGCCATGGATGCACTGTTGGAACGTTTTGGCGGAACAATCGTGCTGAAAGGGGCAGGCAGTCTTGTGGCCTCGGCCGAGATACCTGTCGGGCTATGTAGCGACGGTAATCCGGGTATGTCCAGTGGTGGCATGGGTGACGTACTCAGTGGTGTCATCGCCGGTCTGCTTGCGCAGCGTAAACCCAAGACTATCGAGACCGGTCAGGCGCAGGCTTTGGCCGCACGTCTCGGTGTCTGTGTACATGCAAGTGCGGCGGACATTGCTGCCCATGAAGGGGGCGAACGCGGCCTGCTTGCTTCGGATGTCATCGCGATGCTGCGCGAAGTTGTCAATCCGGCTCAATTTTCCTGAATCCATGCATTTACTGATTGAAACTGATGAACAGATGCAGGCGCTCGGCAAACGGCTTGCCAGTGTCTGTCAGGGGGGCGGAGTGATCTACCTCGAGGGCGACCTGGGTACAGGTAAGACCACCCTGGTGCGGGGTCTATTACGAGCCCTGGGGCACGAGGGGGCGGTAAAAAGCCCGACTTTTACCATCGTAGAGCCGTATACAATACAGGGGAAGAATATATATCACTTTGATTTATATAGACTTTCAGACCCTGAAGAGCTTGAGTACATGGGCGGGCGAGATTATTTTGCGCGCGAAAACCTGTGTCTCGTGGAGTGGCCGGATAAGGGCGGGGAAATGCTGCCCCCGGTTGATTTGCTGCTCAGGCTCAGCCACGCCGGAACAGCCCGTGAGGTCGATATCTCGGCAGCGACCGAAAACGGACGAAAGTGGTTGATGACCCTCGAAAATTTCTGAGCAGTTCCACGATCTTCCTAATGTTGTTTTCCAAGATCATCGGCTATATACTTAATATATAATATGATCTTCCTTCAGAACGACTGAAAGGGGACGCGGCATGCGACAGTTTTGGATTGCCATTCTTTTACTCATAAGTTTGCCGGCGCTGGCCGGACAAACCGACCTGGTCGGGGTTCGCCTGTGGCCAGCACCTGATCATACCCGCCTCGTATTTGACCTGAATGGTCCAATCGACCATAGCCTGTTTACACTGCAAAATCCGGATCGGATTGTCATTGACCTGAAAAATGCCCGTTTGAGCGGTCAGCTGCCATTCACAGATGATGGTACAAGCCCGATCAGGAGTATTCGTAGCGGTGCTCGCAATGGTTCAGACCTGCGTATCGTGCTAGATACGAAGCAGGCGATGCGTCCGAAGAGTTTCCCTCTCAAGCCATACGGCGAGCATGGTGACCGGCTCGTGCTTGATCTGTACCACGTCAAGGCCAAGCGTAAGGTAGCGAAGACCGCACGTCCAACAGTTAAGCAGAGCCAAAAAGAAAAGCTGCGTGACGTGATTATTGCCATTGATGCCGGGCACGGTGGTGAAGATCCGGGTGCCCGTGGTCACCGTGGTACGCGTGAGAAGGATGTTGTGCTGGCGATTGCCCGCAAACTTAAAAAGCTGGTGGACAAAGAGCCCGGTATGCGCCCGGTTATGATCCGAAACGGCGATTATTACATTGGCCTGCGTACCCGTACGAAAAAGGCGCGTAAGGCAGGCGCTGACATCTTTATTTCAATCCACGCCGATGCGTTCCACGATAAACGTGCCAAGGGTTCCTCGGTGTATACGTTGTCACCACGCGGTGCAACGAGTGAGGCGGCTCGCTGGCTGGCCGAAAGTGAAAACAAGGCTGACCTGATTGGCGGAGTCAGTCTTGATGACAAGGATGACCTGCTTGCCTCGGTACTGCTTGACCTTTCACAGACTGCAAGCCTGGAAGCGAGTCTCGATGTTGCCAAGCATGTCCTCGGTGGCCTGAAGAACATTGGCAAGGTACACAAGCGCCGTGTCCAGGCAGCAAGTTTCCGTGTGCTCAAGTCACCGGATATCCCCTCGGTGTTGGTTGAAACCGCGTTTATTTCCAATCCGGATGAAGAGCGTAAATTGCGTACGTCCCGCTACCAGCAGAAACTGGCCAATGCGATGATGAGTGGTATCAGGCAGTACTTCCACCGTTTCCCGCCCCCGGGTACGCACCTGGCGCGTCGTCACGTTATCCAGACTGGCGAGACATTGTCAGGCATTGCACAGCAGTACCGGGTACCGCTTAAAAGCCTGCGTGACATGAATTCGCTCAAGGGAGACCGGCTCAGGGTTGGACAGACCCTGCGTATTCCTGCGTTGACCAGTGACAGTTAATCGTTCGGTTCTATAATTGCTGCTGGCTTTGTTTTAAGCTAGTCGAATGCCAAAGCCTTTCCTGAAACGCATCCAGCAACTCAGTACCCAGCTCGCTAACCAGATTGCCGCCGGCGAGGTTGTTGAGCGGCCCGCGTCCGTGGTCAAGGAACTACTCGAGAACAGTATTGATGCCGGTGCAACACGCATCGATATCGATATTGAGCAGGGAGGGTTACGTAGTATCCGGATCCAGGACAATGGTAGCGGGATCCATGCCGATGATCTGCCGCTGGCCCTGTCCCGTCATGCAACGAGCAAGGTCGTCAGCCTGCATGACCTTGAGCAGATTAGCAGCCTCGGTTTTCGTGGTGAGGCCCTGCCGAGTATTGCCTCTGTATCTCGACTGCAGTTGATCACCCGTGGCATGGATGCCACACAGGGAAGCCGTATCGAGGTTTCAGCCGAGGGGCATATCAGCGATGTGATCCCCGCTGCCCATCCAGTCGGCACTACGGTGGTGGTTGATGAACTGTTTTGTAATGTTCCCGCACGGCGGCGTTTCCAACGTGCAGCGAAGACCGAGTTTGCACATATCCAGGATGTTGTGCAGCGCATTGCGCTGGCGAACCCGGCTCTGACCATCACGCTTAAACACAACGGGCGCCAGGCCCTGATGTTACCGGCTGCCAACAGTAGTCACGAGCAATTGCAGCGGATAGGCAGGGTTTTTGGTAAACAATTCGTTGCTGCGGCAAACAGGGTCGATAACCTGTGTAGCGATATGAAGATCTACGGACATGTCGCGCCTGCCGATGTGCACCGCGCACTGGCAGACAGGCAATATGTCTATATCAATTCACGCACGGTCAAGGATCGTCTCCTGTCTCATGCCATACGCCAGGCTTACGAGAATCAAATTCCTGAAGGCCGTTTTGCGAGCTACATCATTTTTATAGAGATGGATCCGAAGCAGGTCGATGTGAACGTTCACCCGACCAAGCACGAGGTGCGCTTTCATGATACCCGCAGTGTGCATGATTTCCTGTATGCCGCGGTACAAAAGGGGCTCATGCCAGGTGAACAGTCTGCGCCTGTATTTGAAACGCAGTTGCGGTCGGTGCAGACACCCCCTGAAGAGAATCGCGTGAGGGAAAAGGCCGCTGTTTATACGATGCCTCTGCGCGAGGTCAGGCGCACAGAAAGTGAATTGCCATTTGGCGATGTTGCCGCGGTCATCGACGCACGCTTTGTCATCTGCACGGCCGGTCAGGAACACGTCCTTGTTGATGTGCAGTCGCTTCAAAAAACACTCTTGGCAGAACGCCTACAGGCGCAACTCGAGTCTGGCCAGGTGGCCTCTCGCCCGCTGCTCGTGCCGGAACGTATTGAACTGACTGATGGACAGGCCGAACAACTGGAACAAAATGCAGAACGATTTGCGCAACTGGGTTTTGAGCTGACACTTGGGGGCAGTCATGTAGCCTTGTTGCGTGCAGCACCGGTTGTCTTGCAGCATGCCGATCAGCGTTCACTCGTGCATGTATTGCTTGAGAGTTCATCAGCAGGACCCCATATGGAATCAGAGACAGTGTCTGAACTGGCGAATGCTGCAGCGGCGAATACCGCCATGCCGACCGGGTTACGCCCTGTACAAGAGTGGTTGGCCAAGCAGGTCGGTGATATCGAGACGGATACACAGTCAGCCTGGTTACACCGACTGGATGCTGCACTGCTGGAAACGTTATTTCCTGAACAGAACTAAACATGAGTAAACCTGAATCAAGACTTCCACCCGCGTTGTTTATCATGGGGCCTACTGCCTCGGGTAAAACGGATCTTGCCATTGCCCTGATGGACGACTTGCCGGTGGAACTCATCAGTGTCGATTCAGGCCAGATCTACCGGGGTATGGACATCGGCACAGCCAAGCCTGATGCCGAGGCCCTGGCGCGCGCACCACACAGGCTGATCGATATTCGCGACCCGGGAGAGCGTTATTCGGCCGCTGAATTTCGCGAGGATGCCCTGCGCGAGATGCAGGACATTACTGCTGCGGGCAAGATCCCCTTGCTGGTGGGCGGCACGATGTTGTATTACCGGGCACTCGAGTATGGCCTGTCGCCGATGCCGGCCGCTGATGATGAGTTGCGCGCAAAACTCGAGGCACAGGCAGCCGAAACAGGTTGGCAGGCCATGCATGATCGGCTTGCGAGTATTGACCCTGCAGCTGCTGGTCGGATCCACCCGAATGACCCGCAGCGTATCCAGCGAGCGCTCGAGGTCTATGAGTTGACCGGCTCGACGATGACAGAATTACATGCACTCGAGGTGGAGCAGGACTTTCCCTATGAACTGGTGAAGCTGTCGATAACACCGCCACAGCGCGAGATCCTGCATGAGCGTATTGCGCGGCGTTTTCGCACCATGATGGAACAGGGATTTCTTGCCGAGGTCGAGGCCCTGTATAACCGGGGTGACCTCGATCTGGAAACACCTTCAGTAAGAACAGTGGGTTACAGGCAATTGTGGCAGTATGTCAGTGGTCAGAGCAGCCTAGAAGAGGCTATTGAACGGGGCATTATTGCGACCCGGCAGCTTGCCAAACGGCAGCTCACCTGGCTGCGCGGGGATGAAACATTCCAGCGATTTGACAGCACGGCAGACGATTTGGTGTCACAGGTATTGAAAACCCTGCGAGCGAGCCCAATATCCACAAACATATCTGGTTAATACACGTATAAGTTTTTGGTAGTATGTGGGAACGGGTAACACGGAATGTTGTCCATTTTGAACAGTTTGCACGTTTTGAAAGGTAACAACGGTGCATGTGGAGCACTTCAAGCAGCACCATGAAAGCCCACTAATAATAATCCAATAAGGAGAATCATAATGAATAAAGGGCAGATGTTGCAGGACCCGTTTTTAAACGCCTTGCGTAGAGAAAAAATTCCGGTATCGATCTATCTTGTAAATGGAATCAAGTTGCAGGGGCAGATCGATTCATTTGACCAGTTTGTTGTTCTGCTTAAAAACAGCGTCAACCAGATGGTTTACAAACATGCTATTTCAACAATCGTACCTTCACGTAATGTCAAACTTTCAGGCTCTGAAGACGCTGGCAACCAATAATTCACTTCTAACCGCCGGGGGCGCGCTTGTTTGATCGTCCCCGTAGCGGTGAACGTGCCATTCTCGTTCACCTCGACTTTCCCCAGGAAAATAACCGTGAGGAACTCGATGAGTTACGTGAGCTCGTCGTGTCTGCGGGTGCCCAGCCTGTTGCGGTTGTCCGTGGCAGTCGACGTAGCCCGCATCCACGTTATTTTGTCGGAACAGGCAAAGCGGAGGAAATCCGTGTTGCCGTCGAGGAACATAATGCCGAGGTTGTCTTGTTTAACCATGTGTTGAGCCCGTCACAGGAACGAAACCTCGAGGGCTTATTAAAATGTCGTGTGTTGGACCGCACCGGTGTCATCCTCGATATCTTTGCGCAGCGCGCTCAGTCACACGAAGGTAAGCTCCAGGTTGAACTGGCACAGTTGAAACACCTGTCGACCCGGCTGGTACGTGGCTGGACCCACCTTGAACGTCAGAAGGGCGGGATTGGTCTGCGTGGTCCAGGTGAAACCCAGCTTGAAACTGACCGACGCTTACTCGGTGCACGTATCAAGCAGCTCAAGAAACGTCTCGACAAGGTGCGCGGTCAACGTCACCAGGGACGACGTAATCGCAAGCGCAAGGATGCCATCACAGTATCCCTGGTCGGTTATACGAATGCCGGCAAGTCGACCCTGTTTAACCGTGTGTCCGGTGCGGGCGTACTTGCGGAAGATAAACTGTTCGCGACCCTGGACCCGACTTTGCGCAGGGTCGATGTGGGTGCAGGTGAACATATTGTGTTGGCCGATACAGTCGGATTTATTCGCCACCTGCCACACGATCTCGTTGCTGCATTTCATTCGACCCTCGAAGAAACACGCGAGGCGGACCTGTTATTACACATCGTCGATGCCAGCAGTGACAGGCGCGACGAAAACATTGATGCCGTCAATATCGTTCTGAATGAGATCGAGGCAGACGAGGTGCCGCAGATTGTCGTCTACAACAAGATCGACATGCTGCCAGAGGCGCAGCCACGCGTAGACCGCGATGAAAACGGAAAGGTCTGGCGCGTCTGGGTCTCCGCGGTAACAGGTGCAGGGATCGACAATCTGCGCAAGATTCTGCACGAGGTCTGCTATGAGCAGGCAGAGGGCAACGAAGACGATACAGATGCTACTTACGGGGTCAGTGATGATGAAATACCCGGTAGCAAGCATATTGCTGGTGTGTAGGCACTGAATATAGGTATATGTAAGGTTGCGGCTGCCAGCTGCGCACCCTACAATTCACTCACTTACGTATTAATCGATTAATACACGATACTGGAGTTAGACATGGCTTGGAATGAACCGGGTGGTTCAGGAAATGATCGCGACCCTTGGGGTAACCGCGGCAAGGATCAGGGACCGCCTGATATCGATGAGGTTGTGCAGAACCTGCGCAAGAAGATAGGTGGTCTGTTTGGCGGCGGTGGTGGCGGCAGCTCGAAAGACAGCTCCGGCAGCAGTGGCAGCGGCATGGGCCTGTTGGTCATCCTGGCACTGGTTGTCTGGTTCGTGATTGATGCCAGTTACATTATTGAGCCTGCTGAACGAGGTGTTGTACTGCGCTTTGGCAAGTATGTCGATACCATCCAGGATGGTTTCAACATGCGTCTGCCGCGTCCGTTTGAAAAGGTCGTACGCGTTAATGTTGATAACATCCGGAAGCTGAGTGTGGGCACAACAAGTGCCGAATCACTGATGCTGACCCAGGATGAAAATATCATCGATATTGAATTTAACGTGCAGTACAAGATCAAGAATGCGCGTGATTATGTTTTTAACGATATGAGCCCTGACGTGTCACTGCGCCAGGCAACTGAGTCTGCAGTACGTGAAATCGTCGGTAAGAACAAAATGAATTTCGTCATCACCGAAGGACGTGACGTCATCGTTACACGCGCCCAGCAGCTCGTACAGGAAACCCTTGATAGTTATGGGACAGGCCTGGTCGTGACTGAATTCAACATGCAGGATGCGCAGCCGCCTGAGCAGGTGCAGGATGCATTCGATGATGCAGTGAAGGCACGTGAGGATGAGGAACGCTTCAAGAACGAGGCCGAAGCCTATGCGCGTGATGTGATCGGTAAGGCACAGGGTGTTGCGCAACGCCAGGTTCTCGATGCGGAAGGTTATAAGAGCAGGGTTATCGAGTCGGCAGCAGGTGAATCGGCACGTTTCACCAACCTGCTGAAAGAATATGAAAAGGCTCCGGAAGTGACGCGTGAGCGACTTTACATCGAAGCCATGGAATCAGTGCTGGGTAACAGTACCAAGATTATGACTGATACCCAGGGTGGTAATAATATTATGTACCTGCCGCTTGATCAGATCATGAAGCAAAGCAGACGTGGTAATACCGACCAGCAACAGGATATCTGGGCACCCGGTTTTGTTGCACCCACCGGGCCAGGGTCATCCCCGGGGCAGATCAATGAGCCACGTGGCAGGGGAGGTCGCTAATGAACAGTCGATTATTTTTAGGGCTTATTGTGATCGCCCTCGGTATATTGAGTGTGTCTGTATTCATCGTCGATGAAAGAGAAAAGGCGATCAAGTTCCGTCTTGGTGAGATCGTGCGCAGCGACTATACGCCAGGTCTCTACCTGCAGATGCCTTTTGTTAACAACGTGAGAAAGTTTGATGCACGTATCCAGACACTTGATGCGCAGCCAACCCGTTACCTCACCAAGGAAAAGAAAAACGTTATCGTTGATTCTTTCGTGAAGTGGCGAATCGGTGATCTTGAGAAGTTCTACATCACTATGGGCGGACGGACAGAACAGGCCAATGCGCGCCTGTTCCCGATTGTCAGTGACCAGCTACGTAGTGAATTTGGTAAGCGTACCATCCAGGAAGTTGTGTCGGGTGAACGTGCCGAGATCATGAGTATCTTGTCAGCCAACACGAAGACCCAGGCGGCCAAGTACGGCATCGAGGTGATTGATGTTCGGATCAAGCGTGTCGAACTGACGGCCCAGGTCAGTGGCTCAGTATACGGACGTATGCGGGCTGAACGTGATCGTGTTGCCAAGGAGCTTCGTGCACGTGGTCGAGCTGAAGGGGAGCGTATCCGGGCTGATGCCGACAGGCAGTACACGGTTGTACTCGCTGAAGCCTACCGCAAGGCCCAGACGTTACGCGGTGAAGGCGATGCCAAGGCTGCGGAGACCTACGCGAATGCGTATGGTGCTAACAAGGAGTTCTACTCCCTGTATCGCAGCCTGAATGCCTATAAGACCTCGTTCAGTAATAAAAATGATGTCATTCTATTGGCACCAGACGCTGATTTCTTTAAGTATTTCAATAATCCGAAGCCCAAAAAATAGGGAAAATCGCGCCGTGCAGTGGTAAACTGCGCGGCGCGCAACAGTCCGGGTGAGCGGTTGGCAGGGCTGACCGCGAATCGCTCGGCTTTTTTGTGAGAAAAATCAGTCGCCATGTGGCAAGAACTGTTAATCGCATTCGCACTCATGCTGGTGATCGAGGGGATCTTGCCATTCCTGAACCCGGCTGCGATGCGTAAGTTATTGCTGAACATGGCGACTATGGATGACCGGACATTGCGGGTATCCGGTCTTGTCAGCATGATCATTGGTGTCGTGCTGTTATACGTATTACGTTAGGTAGAAACAAAAACGATGAGTATGAATGAAGCATGGTTGTTGCCAGAGGGCATTGAAGAGCTGCTGCCCGGACAGGCGGAACAGCTGGAAACCCTGCGCCGTGCACTGATAGACCAGATGCATAGCTGGGGCTATGAGCTCGTTATGCCTCCGTTTGTTGATTACCTGGATACCCTGCTCAAGGGCATGGGCAATGACCTGAAGCTGCAAACCTTTACACTGACTGACCAGGTCTCCGGTCGTCAGATGGGAATACGCGCGGATATGACCCCGCAGGTTGCACGTATGGATGCCCATGAACTCAAGCGCGAGACCCCGAGCCGCCTGTGTTATCTCGGCACGGTGTTACGCACGCGTCCGGACGGCTTTGCAGGCGGCCGCAGTCCACTGCAGTGTGGCGCCGAGTTGTATGGTTCGACGAGTATCGATAGTGATGTCGAGGTCATCCGCCTTATGCTTGCGACAGTATGCAAGACAGGTATTAGCAATGCTTACCTGGACCTCGCGCATGTTGGTATTTACCGTGGACTGGCCAGCCAGGCCGGGCTCGACGAGACGCGTGAAGCGGCATTATTTGATGTTCTGCAACGTAAGGCGACCCCCGAGCTGGAAGCACTACTTGCAGAATGGGCGCTCGATGCAGAAATTTCAGGGATGTTACGTGCACTGGTTGAACTTAATGGTGATGTCGAGGTGATCGATACTGCCAGGCAGCAGCTTGCAAAGGCTAACCAGGACGTACTGGATGCACTGGATAACCTGGCGGGTATTGCTGCGGAATTACAACGCCTGATACCGACGACTCGTCTGTTTATTGACCTCGCCGAGTTGCGTGGTTACCACTACCACAACGGTGTGATGTTCAGTGCATACATCGCCGGGCAGGGCCAGGCAATTGCCTGGGGTGGTCGTTACGACAATATTGGCGCAGACTTTGGTCGTGCGCGGCCGGCAACAGGTTTCAGTACAGATTTGAAATGCTTGATTGGTGCGAGTGATTCTGCAGCCGTCACCAGTAAAGCTGTTTTCGCGCCGGCAGATGTTGATTCCGCACTGGCAGACAAAATCGCACAGCTGCGTGAAGCGGGTGAACGAGTCATTGTTGAACTACCGGGACAAACCGGTGGCGCGACGGAAATGGGTTGTGATCGTATGCTGGTACAGCAAGGCGGTCAGTGGGAAGTGGTTGCGGTATAGTCTGCAACCAATACAGTTAAATTTTTTCTAGATACAGGCAATTTAGGCATGGCTAAGAACGTCGTTGTAATTGGTGCACATTGGGGTGATGAAGGTAAGGGCAAGGTCGTCGATCTGCTCACAGACCAGGCATCTTCGGTAGTGCGTTTCCAGGGCGGTCATAACGCGGGACATACACTTGTCATTGACGGCAAAAAGACGGTTTTGCATTTGATCCCGTCAGGCGTGCTGCGTGAGAATGTACTTTGCATGATCGGTAACGGTGTTGTGCTGTCGCCGGAAGCCCTGTTCACAGAAATAGATGAGCTTGAAGCCGCCGGTATTCCTGCCAGTAGTCGTCTTAAGATCAGTGAAGCCTGTCCACTCATCTTGCCTTACCATATTGCACTTGACCAGGCACGTGAGGTTGCCCGGGGCAAGAAGGCAATCGGTACTACGGGTCGTGGTATCGGGCCAGCCTATGAAGACAAGGTGTCACGCCGCGGTATTCGTGTCGGCGACCTGTTTAACGTTGAACACTTTGCAGCCAAGCTTAAAGAGGTCATGGAGTACCATAACTTTGCCCTTGTGAATTACTTCAAGGCAGAAGCGGTTGATTACCAGGAAGTGTTTGATGGCATGATGGCACAGCGTGACCGCCTGCTGGCAATGGTCGATGATATTCCTGAATTGCTCTACCAGGCGCGTCAGCGTGGTGAGAATGTGATGTATGAAGGTGCCCAGGGTACTTTGCTAGATATTGATCATGGTACCTACCCGTACGTAACATCAAGTAATACAACAGCAGGTGGTGCGGCCTGTGGTAGTGGTACCGGTCCACGTGATCTGGACTACATCCTGGGTATCGTAAAGGCATACACGACTCGTGTTGGTGGTGGACCGTTCCCGACAGAACTGTTCGATGGTACCGATGATTATAATGATGATGATGGTCGTCACATGGCTGAGAAGGGTGCCGAGTTTGGTGCAACAACTGGCCGTGCCCGTCGCTGTGGCTGGCTTGATGCCGTGACCCTGCGCCGCGCGATCCGCATCAACAGTATCACCGGCATGTGTATCACCAAGCTGGACGTGCTTGATGGTATGGAAACGATTCGTATCTGTACCGGTTATAAATATAACGGTGATCTTCGTGAGGTTAATCCAATTGGTGCAGAGGCTTTCGAAGACTGCGAACCGGTGTACGAAGAAATGCCTGGCTGGACGGAATCAACAGTCGGTGCTCAGTCCTACGATGATCTGCCGGAAAATGCGCGTAACTACCTTACCAAGATTGAGGAAGTCGTCGGTGCTCCGATTGATATTATTTCGACCGGTCCGGATCGCGTAGAAACCATCGTTCGCCGTCATCCATTTGCCGATTAATTCTTCAACACGGGCTGATGTCCGACGCTGTGATTTTCGAAGGCATTTCCTGACATATTTGCTAGACTACAGGTAAAATAAACAAACTTACCAAGAGTTCTATCAATGGCGAATGCCGGGAAATCTGACCCAAGTGTTGCTGACAAGCTCGCGGCGTTAAAGCGAGCTTTTCATCAACAGTTGTCCGGCAAACTCGCTGATATAAAAACACTCTGTGATCGCCTCACACAATCCAAAATATCAACAACCGAACTAAACGAATTACATAGGCTGGTACACGGCCTGAGTGGTTCAGCGGGAACGTTCGGTGCAATTGCAATTGGCAACCGGGCAAGGGAACTCGAAATCCTGATCAAACCAATTGCGCTTGGTGAGCGGGAGGTCAATCCTGATTCATTCAAAATGATGGAAGAGATCCTGCAGAACCTTGGCAAGGCCATCGTTGATTGGGATCCTGATCAATCACCACTATCACCTGAAAAGATATCAAGTCAGGTAGTTACCGGTCATGCCGAGCTGGTCTATCTCCTCGAAGATGATGAATTGTTGGCTGCAGAGTTGATCGCCAAACTCGAAGTGGATGAGCATTATCAGGTCAGGCATTTCATAGATAGTCATGCATTTCTTTCAGCATGCGAGGATGAAATGCCCCAGGTGATCCTCATGGATATGATATTGGCGACAGGGGCTGAAGCCGGTGCCGAGACGATCACCATATTAAACAAGCGGCATAATAATTGTCCTCCTGTGATCTTTATCTCTATACGGAAGGACATCCAGGCACGTCTGGAAGCTGCACGTGCAGGGGCAAGGCGTTATTTCACCAAGCCACTGGATATGGACAAGCTGTTAGATACACTTGATGGCCTGACATCACGCAGACCTGAACAACCCTACAGGATCCTGTTGGTAGACGATGATAAAACCCTGCTTGAGTACTACAGCACTGTACTCAAAGACGCGGGGATGCGGGTAAAAGCGATCAATGATCCGCTGGTGGCGCTTGATGTGCTGGACGAATTTTTGCCGGACATGATGGTGGTCGATGTCTATATGCCGGATTGCTCGGGACCTGAACTTGCCCAGGTCATTCGCCAGGATGACCATTTTGCACAAATGCCGATTATGTTTCTTTCCACAGAGACTAACCTCGACAAGCAGTTGGCGGCCATGCACCTGGGCGGCGATGACTTTCTGACCAAGCCTGTCGATGCCGATCATCTGATCGAGGCGGTGCTGGCCAGGGTCAAGCGCACACGCTGGGTCAGGCGACTCAACAGCAATCTTGAAGATGCGTTACGTGAAAGTGAGTACCGGCATATTACACTTGATCAGCATTCGATCGTCAGTGTCGCGGATGTGACAGGCAATATCACATTCGTCAATGAGAAATTCTGTGACGCAAGCGGCTATAGTCGTGAGGAGTTAGTGGGAAAGAATCACCGGATATTAAAATCAAGTGAGCACGATGACGCATTTTACAAATCGCTTTGGTCAACCATCAGTAGTGGTAAGGTCTGGCACGGGGTAATTTGTAACAAGGCAAAGGATGGCAGCAAGTACTGGGTGAGTTCAACGATTGTTCCTTTCCTGGATTCGCAAGGTAAGCCATACCAGTACATGGCAGCGAGAACAGATATCACCGAGTTGAAAAAAGGTGAACAACAGGCAATTGAGGCAAAGCATGAACTGGAAGCACAGCAGAAGCTTCTCCTTGAAGCAAAAGAAGAGGCTGATAGCGCCAACAGGGCCAAGTCGCAATTCCTGTCAAGCATGAGTCATGAACTGAGAACTCCACTGAATGCGATTCTCGGGTTCTCCCAGTTAATGCAAATGCAAAGTGATCATCCGCTAAGCAAAATGCAGATGGAAAATCTTGCCGAGATCATAAATGCCGGCAAGCACCTTCTAGAGTTAATTAATGGCGTTCTCGATCTTGCTAAAATTGAATCCGGTACGATTAACCTGTCTATAGAGAGTGTGATGCTTGGTGATGTGCTCAGTGAATGTGTTGGGCTGGTGTATCCGCTCGCACAAAAGCGAAACATCGAGTTGACAGTTTCCGGGGAGGGAAAAATTTATGCCATTGATGAAATTAAGCATATTAACTCGATGCTTCGTGCTGACCGGACACGCTTCAAACAGGTTTTTCTCAACCTGTTGAGTAATGCAATCAAATATAATCATGAATATGGCCAGATATCAGTTGATTGCATGACTACAGATACAAACTGCCATATTACGATCAGTGATACGGGTGCGGGTATTACTGACGCGATGATGGAGAACCTGTTTACGCCGTTTAACCGGCTTGGTGCAGAGCAAAGTTCGGTAGAAGGGACAGGTATCGGCCTTGTTATCACAAAAAACCTGGTCGAACTGATGCACGGTGAAATTGGTGTCGAAACCCGCGTCGGTAAAGGTACAACATTCTGGATAGATATGCCGGCTGACAGGGAAGAACAGGAACAACGGCCTGAAATCGATTCAGCCAATATTAATACTGGCACGGATGGTGAAAAAGCGGATGACAGATACTCAGTGTTGTATATAGAGGACAACCCTGCCAATCTCAGGCTCGTCGAACATGTGTTTACACGCCGTCCTCATCTACGGTTATTGAGTGCCCATGAGCCCATGCTGGGACTGGAACTGGCTAGCGAGTACAGGCCGAATCTAATCCTGCTCGATATAAACCTTCCGGGTATGAGTGGGTTCGATGTGTTAACACACCTGCGTCAGAGAGCGGATATTGCAAATATCCCGGTGGTGGCAGTGAGTGCAAATGCGATGCCGAGGGATATTAAGAAAGGTATGGATGCTGGTTTTAACGATTACATCACCAAGCCAATCAATGTAAATACGTTACTTGATGTGGTGGATGAGTATGTTGTCGAATGAAGACCAGCGACAGCCTGGCCGTCACAGTTCCTGATTGAAACTCGCCGGGTTAGAAATTACCGGTTTGGGCAGAATAACAATACTTTTCAGTTGTAAATAGTGATGAGCCTCAGGTTCAGGCCATGGTTTTTTTACAGTTTCCAAAATTGCGAGCAAATCTCCAGTGCATGCAATAGCATTATGCTTTAGTCAGGTAATGGCTATATATAGTGTGTTGAGTTTAAGTGCCGATACATGATTTGTAGTCAACCGCATCATCGCTCAAATGATGCAATGATATTCCTGTTCTTTGAACTGGCGCACATATCGACCTTGAACTGGCACACAGAACTATCTTTCAAAGAAATGCAATATTGCTCTCGCGCTTAACTTAGGAGAGCAACATGATTAATTCCACTTTCAAAAATAATTCTCGTCGCCAGGGTGGTTTCACCATGGTGGAACTTGCCATCGTTCTGGTCATTGCCGGGATCATTTTATCTGCAGTACTTAAAGGCACCGACATGATCAACAAGGCAAAGATCGAGCGAGTAGCTTCTGACCTGAAAGGCCTTCAGGGGATGTTGCTGGAGCATGAAAAGCGTACCGGCCGGTTGCCCGGTGACTGTAATGAAAACGGCGTGATCGGATATACCGCTTTCACGGCAAATGCCATCGACAACAACCAGTATGGCTACAACGTTGATTCCAATCCAGATACCGCAGCGCGCTGCGATTCGATTGCCCAGTCAGAAACTGACGATGCCAATCGCGTCTGGTCTGACCTGCGCAAGGCCAATATCGTCGATCCTTCTCGTACCAATATCAACCTGACCAAGCATACCCTGACTGACTTCTACGCGGTCGGTAATATCATCGAAACCACGAATGGTCATCCGATCAATGTAATTGTTGCGCATGGTCTGCCACTGTGGCTTGCCAAGGGTATCGATGTGGCAATCGACGGTCCACAGTCAGTTGCGGGCGAAGAACTGAATGGCGGTGCACGCGGCCGTATTCGTCTGTATGCAACGGAAGACGGTACCGTGACCTCTGACGGTGCAGCCTGGCCAGCAGACAACATTGGTGGTGGTGACTACCAGTTCGTATCCGTCACCTTCCAGTTTGATACACGCATGGCCCAACCGGTCCTCTAAATTTCCAGTAATAGTATGTACACCCAGGGGATGCGTGAACGAAGGGCGGTCCCAGGTTCCTTCTGAGCCGCATCCCCTGGCATCTGTTGCTCTTGTTTCCCAATAAAGCGAGATACCCGTGACTCTACTGTCAAGAAAAGAACTGTTGGTAGCCATGGTGCCTGGTGAGGACGGCAAGCCGGTACTTCACTATGCGAGGGTCGATGGCCGCCGCATCCTCAAGCTCGGCGAGGGGGAACCTGCTGGCTACTCCGGAGCCATGCGTACCGCTGTCTTTTCGCCAACCAGCTATTTTGAGCGGGTAGAGCTTGCAGCACCCTCAACGAAACTTCTGCCGCTGGTCGCGCGCCGTCATCTGGATGCTGAACTTGTATTTGACGAAGCCTACCGGCTACGTGCCCGCAGACACGTCAGGCATGAGCGCACCATCACGGCCGATCTGGCCGCCATGTCTGAACTGGATTTAGATGCCGCGACAGCCATGCTGCCGTTGGCGGAGAAGCCTTGTTTACAGATGGTGCCGGTGGAGCTGGCCATTGCGGCTCTTGTTCGTAAGGCGACCTCTGAGCCGGTTATCGTTTTCTGGGAAAAAGGCGGTGTACTCCTTTCTTTGCTGACTGCGGATGGCATGATAGAGGCTCGTAACCGGGAAAACGTTAATGACGAAAACAGGGACGTGGTTATTGCGCGTGCGGAAGCCAGCCTGCGTGCCAGTGCCAGGCAGCATGGTGAAGGTCGCGAGATTTTTATCACCCTGTACATGGGCGAGCTGCGTGGGCAGGTGATGGAACTTCGCGAAGAAGCCGTCGAAGTCTTCGAGAAAAAACTGGCCAAATTGTATCGGGGTAGAAAGGGCATACAGCCTGACATCATCCTGCGATCTCCGGAACTGTTCGGTCTGCCTTTCATCGATGAGGACTGGAATTTCTCGAGTAAGAGTTACCAGGAACAAGTCCAGGCCTGGCGCTATGCAAAACCTGCTGCTGCTGTTGCCGGCATGGTCGGCATTGCGTTTGCTCTGGTCGGGGGGGTACAGCACGTACAGGCGCTCAGTATCGCCTCTGACTTCGATGTAAGGCAGACCATGCTTCGTCAAACGAATGTTGAGATCGGACGCATTTTGCCTAGCGAACAAGCGATGGCGATGGTACGTAGTGGGCTGCAGGTACAGGTACAAAGCCTGAATGAGGTACGCCTGGATTACATGCTGGACTGGCTGAGCAACTTATTACCGAAAGGCTTAATCATCCGCAGCCTTGTTGTCGAGCCGGAGCCACCGCCTCGCCAGGGTAGAAAAGTCCCCAAGTTCAACTATAAGACCGGTCAGAAACCTTTCCTGGTCAACATGGAAATCATACTGGCCGAGACATCATTAGATGCTGCAGAAGCGAGTTCAGCGGAATTCGTCAGACGCCTTAGCAGTCGCCTGGATATTATGGAAAGTCACCTTGCAGTGCCGGCACCAGAGCCCGGTGTGGCTCGCAACGTCGTGTTGGTTGTCAATGCCAAAGCCCAGGCAGTGAAATTCTGAACGATGAATACGCAAGACGAAATCGCAAAAACCATCGGTCGCCTGCTTGTTGGAGACGGCCTTATTACCCAGGACATGCTCGCCTATGCGATGCAGGTACAGAAGGTTTCCCGTGAGCGCCTGGGCGATACCTTGCTGCGCCTGCGTTTCGTCACGGACCGCGACATCGCATCCGTGGTGGCACGCCAGGCGGACCTGGAATTCGATCCCATGATGGTGGTGACGGCATCAAAGGAAGCCCTTGCCCAGATACCGTCCAGCTTCGCGCAAAAACACGGCCTATTGCCTCTCGCCATTGAGGACGATCAACTGGTGGTTGCGTGTATTGATCCGTATGCACGCAACGCCCTGGATAGAGTATCTCGCTATACGTCATACCCACTGCGACTCGTGGTGGCACCTGAGGCACGTCTGCGTTGGGAAGTGCAACGTCTTTATCAGCTGGCCGAAAGGCACATCGACAAGGAAATTGAGCGTATTTCTCAGTCCGCGCTATCCGGCCAGGAAATTGTCGCCGAGCACCTGATGGAATTGTTGATCAGTTCAGCGATTGAATACGATGCCACGGATATTCACTTCAACCCGACCGAGCGAGCCACCCTCGTATCTTTCCGGATGGATGGCGTCATGCAGTTGCGTTACACGTTGCCGGCTCCTGTTCACGGTCGCGTAGTTTCCGCATTCAAGGTCGCTGCTGGCATGGACATTGCCGAATCCCACCGGCCCAGTGACGGGCACATGTCTTTTACTTACTTGCAGGAAAAATATGACCTGCGTATCTCATCCATACCATCAGTGGTCGGCGAGAACATGGTGATCCGCGTACTGTCTGGTTCCCATGAGTTCAGATCTCTGGAAGACCTGGGTCTCACACCTGACCAGATCGAGCGCACCAACGCCATGTCCCATTCTCCTCACGGAATTGTGTTGGTATCCGGTCCTACTGGCTCGGGTAAGACCACCACCCTGTTTGCCGTGATGCGCACCCTCAATGCCAGGGAGAAAAACATCCTCACCATCGAAGACCCGGTGGAATACACCATGCCACTGGTGCACCAGGTCGAGGTCAATGAGAAGGCAGGCATTACGTTCAGCAGCAGCATCCGCAGCTTCCTGCGCCAGGATCCGGATGTACTCCTGATCGGTGAGATCCGCGACGAGGAAACGGCTGTTCTTTCCATGCGGGCAGCCCTGACCGGGCACCTGGTTTTTTCCACCGTGCATACCAATGATGCGGTCGGTGCCGTGGTGCGTCTGCGCGACCTTGGTGTGGAGAACTACATCATCGCATCAACAATCCGTGGCGTGATCTCCCAGCGCCTGCTGCGTTTGCTGTGTCCACATTGCAAACGGCCGAGTAAGCGAGAACAAGCCTGGAACGACATCGAGCCAGCACAAATATACGAGCACGTGGGCTGCCCACAATGTCGTGACACCGGTTACCTTGGTCGCACGGCCATTGCCGAGGTTCTGCAAGTAGACCAGGACATCCTGACCTTGATTAGTGAAGGGGTGGGCGTCATGGAAATTGAGAAGGCCGCCAGGGAACGCGGTATGCGAACCTTGAGCGATGCCGGCCTGGGGCTGGTTGCCGATGGTCTTACTGATATCGCTGAATTCGAGCGGGTGCTCTGATGGCCTATATACTCTATTCATTCCTCAACCGTGATGGCCAACGCGCCCGTCGTGTAGGCCAATATGAAAGCCTCGACGACCTGGACCGGGAGCTGACCCAGCATGATGAGCAGCTCGTTGACTTCCACATGTTATCAGACGCTGCCGGCAAGACCCTGGAGTTCTTTCGCGGCAAACCCAGTCCGTTGGAAATCGCAGAATTCTGCACAACGCTGTCTTTCTACGTATCCGGTGGTGTTGATCTTCATGGCGCGCTGGCTGATGCCGCGGAGTCGACAACCTCTAGTAGCATGCGCACTGCAATACTGGATATCCGGCGCAACCTCAGGGGTGGTTATTCGTTATCCGAAAGCATGCGCATGACCGGACGGTTCCCGGATGTGGCGATCAATATGGCACGTATTGGCGAAGAAAGCGGCAACCTTGAGCGTATGCTGCGTGATGCTGCCCAGCACATAGAACGTGTTGAAGACATCAAGGGGGCGGCCAAGCGAGCGCTTATTTATCCAATATTCACCCTGGTGGTGGTCTGTGCTGCAGGTGCTTTCTGGATGACCGTGGTCGTTCCGAAGATCGTGGAATTGTTCGAGGCCATGCAGGTTGAACTCGAGCCTGCGACGCTGTTGCTGATTGCCATGAGCGATTTTTTCGCCGAGTACTGGGCTGTGATGCTGGGCTCTATCGTGGCGCTTCCATTGCTGTGGTTGATGGCGCGTCGCAACAAACGCTTTCGCGTTGCCAGCGACCACGGCCTGTGGCGAATCCCTATAGTTGGCCGCATTGTTCGAGGTGGGCAGATGGCATTCTATTACCAGTACCTTGCGCTGATGTATGGTGCCGGCGTTGTTATTACATCGGCCCTCGATACGCTGCAAAAAACGGTCAGCAACAAGTATTTTGCAACCCGTGTCCATGGTGTGCTTGATGACCTTCGTTCAGGTGTAAACCTGGGAGATGCCTTTAAAGAGTGCGAAGTATTCCCTGTGCTTGACCAACGCATGGTGTCCATCGGCGAACAGACAGGCAACCTGGATGATCAGTTGCAGAAGCTGGCCGAGATGCACTACCAGCGCGTTCAGAACCTGGTCGAGGTGTTGCCAAAGTTCCTGGAGCCGGCAATGCTGGTAATACTGGGCGGTGCATTTGGTTTCTTCATCATTGCATTGATGGGACCGCTCTACAGCATGGTCAGCCAACTTGGAGGTGCGGGATGAGTCAGTCATTACGCCATAGCGCCGGTTTTACCATCCTTGAGCTTTCACTGGTGCTGATTGTAGTGGGCATTCTCGCTTCCGCATTGATCCCGCTGGCCAGCGATGTCCATGAAAGCTCGCTTCGTGAGACGGACGATACGCGGATGGAGACGATCAGGGATGCAATGCTGGGTTACATCAGGGTCAACGAGGCAGTTCCCTGTGTGGCAGGTGGTGTCCAGGTGCAGAATGGTTGTGATCCCACCGAGACCCTCGACTTGCTGGGTGTGCGCACCACTGACGCGAGGGGCAAGGCCTTTGTTTTTGACGTCAATGACGACTTGACGGAGGCAGGGCTCACTGCCTCTGGAAACAGTATTTGTGGCGCGCTGGCGAATGTCATTAGTCCGCCCCCACCACCGGCTCCGGCCCCGACGCTTGCTCCCCAGGTGTGTGATGCAGCCAATGCCAATACCGGCAATACCGCTTGCGCAGCGGCCAATTCGATGGCTTTCGTGCTGGTCGGGCGGGGCAGTGATCGTTGCCTAAACCTTGAAAATACCCACTCGACATCGGCAAACGACGCGGTCTGTACCACGGCGGTCGCGGATAACCGCACCTTTGAAAATCCGGTACGCCGACGCTCGCGTGACGTGGACGATGCCTATTACGACGATCTTATTCTTACCGTTACACCGACCGAATTGACAGAGGCCCTGGCTTGCCCGGCAGGAGGCGGAGGCGGCTCGGTCAACTCAGTCTGTCCTTCGAGTGAAGTACTGGTGCAAGTGAGTAACGGAGACAATTCTGCGATGAGTATTGGTGTCGGTGGTTCCTGCTTCGTGATCAGCGAAGGCACCACGGCCAGTATGGGCTGCCAGCTCGAGGCAACCAACGTAACGGTGTATGCCAACCAGTCCTGCACATCCTCTATCGTTACCAATAACCTGGATACATTCGATACGAATGATGACAGTCGTGCGGATATCGTGTGTGACAACAACAACCTCTGCTCATGGAGATGATGACCATGTTCTCTTTCACTAACACTACCGTACGAGTATTGATCACCGGGGCACTTGTCCTCGGGACCGGGGTTTTTTACCAGAGCTTCGCATCATACCGTGTCGATGAGGCGAGTAAGGCCCTGGCCCGGGTTGATACAGCCCAGCGACGTGCAGACACGACGAAGCAACATGCCGAGCTATACGTAAAATTGATTGCAGATATGGCTAACCGAAGGATCGAGCGCCAGGAACCTCTCTCAGTTGTGAGTGAATTTTCGCCCGACGAAATCAGCCAGATGGGGCCTTTGCTGGGAACGCTTTACCAACGTGACGGCAGTTTCTTCCTGAAACGTTTCGAGTTGAACTGGAAGGATGCCAACAAGGAACTTGGGCTGCGACAACGCGTGGCACTGGACCTGGAAGGTCGCAAGGTGCTGTTGTTTTCCGATAAAGAGACAGCCGCGTTGTCTGTTTCCCGAATAAACGTTGAGGACTGAATATGCACCCCTATCTTCCTTTTACTATCGTACCGGCCGCAGTGGTTATTGCCTGGTTTATCGCCCCCCACCTGTCAGCGAGCGATCCCGGGCGTTACCAGGTGCCGAGAGTACAGCAGGTCGAAGATCCATCGGCATTGATGCAGACGCGTGTCAGGTCTGATAAAAAACCGGACATACGTGTTCAGGCGTTCCTGCCGCACACGCGACCGAAACCGCCCGCAGCCGAGCCACTTCTCATCCTGCAAAGTGTGGTGGTTGGCAAGCATGTAAGCCTGGCGACTATCAGCGGGCGCAACCTTCAGAAAGGTGATCGGATTAATGGCTACGTGGTGCGACGCATCACTGCCAATGGCGTGGATCTGGCACGAGGAAAAAGAGTCCGTCACTTGCCTATGCGGGCTCTACACGAGCTGCCCCCTCCGGGCCAACCGGCTGACGGTTCGTCATGAACCTGTCCAGTACCCCAAACAACATGAAACATTTAACCAGGATTTGTAATGGAACCTCTACGCACTGAAAACCTAGTCTCACAGGTGACTGCTATGACCAAATTTCGCACTGTTCTTTCTTTTGCACTGATTGCCTTGTCGGTAAGCGGCTGCGCCACTATGAACGAGAAGCCGCCACTGAAGGTTCCTTCTGGCAAGCTGGATTACAAGCCCGCACCACCACGACCCGCCAAACTGGATGTGGCAAGCCGCATGCCTAAGTTTACGCTTCCTGCCACAGTAGCCGATGCCAAACTCTATAGTTTTCGGGCTACCGGGCAGCAGGTTCGTCTGGCACTGTCGCAGTTGTCCATTGCCTACAAGCTAAACATCGTGGTGGACCAGGATGTGGAAGGCCTGGTGACGGTAGACCTGAGAGAACTTCCATTGGAGAAGGTACTCGAGGCCATGCTCGAGCCGATAGGTCTGGCCTGGACCTGGCAGGATGGATTGCTACGCGTCACCCGCCTGGAGACCCGTACATTCCACATCGACTATCTTCGCCTGGTCCGCTCGGGTGCGGGTAACAGTTCCAGCAGTACCACCCTCAGCGGTAGCGGAAGCAGCGGCAGTTCGAACTCGAGCATTGCGCAGGCCGATACGATTGATTTCTGGAATGAGATCGAGGAACAGCTTGAAGCCATCCTTGAGCGCAGTGCAGATGACTACGAGTCCGGACAGCGGCCGACGCAAACCACGGTACAGACCGATCGTGCAACTAATACAACAACCACACTCACACAGCCGATACGTGAGTCGGCCGGGCGTCTTGTCATTGACAGGCTATCGGGCACTATCCAGATCACCACATCCCGTGCACGTATGAAGAATGCCGTCGATTTCATCACGCGTGTGAGCCAGGGTATCAAGCGCCAGGTCTATATCGAGGCGAGGGTGGTTGAAGTCTCCCTGAATGATGATCAATCCCTCGGGGTCAATTGGCAGAAGCTCAATATCGGCAATTCATTACAGCTCAGCACGGATGTGAATATTAATAACCCGGCCGATGGCGCTAACGCGCTGCCCGCAGCTATTACCGGTAGCTATATTCGCAAGTTCGATGCATTCGGTACCTTCCTCGATGTCGCCGCAGTGGTCGAGGCCCTTGAAGAGCAGGGGCAGGTGAAGGTAGTGTCGCAGCCACGTATCCGTACACTCAATAACCAGTCTGCAATTGTCAGGGTCGGCACCGAGCGTACCTTCTTTGTGACTGAAACGGATCTCCAGACCGATGCTAACGGTGGTGTGATCAGAACAACGACGAACACCCCGACCACGATTACGGAAGGCCTGGTGCTGACGGTAACGCCGCAGATATCTGAATCGGGTGAGATCATGATGGATGTCGTGCCTGTACTCACCCGAATCAACGGCGTAGACACCTCCCCGGATGGGCTAAGCAATGCGCCCATCCTGGACGTCAAACAAAGCTCGACCCTCGTGCGCATGCTCAATGGCGAAACCGTTGTTGTGGGTGGCTTGATACAAGAGACACTCAGCAACACCGAGCGTTCCGTTCCCGGGCTGGGCGATGTGCCGGTGTTTGGTACGTTGTTTAGTGCCAACTATGATCGGGATGTTCGCAAGGAACTCATCGTCTTCATCACACCGCATATCATCCAATGAACGCATGTATGGAATACCAGGACGATGCGTTCACCGATGTGGATGCGTGCTATAGCGCGCTGGGATTTTCAGCGCCGCCTTTTAGTATCACCCCGGATGCAGGCTTCCTGGTTCCCCATGAGCAGTACCTGGAAGCGATTGGACATCTTCGCTTCGGTCTCATGAGCGGGGGATTTACACTCCTGACCGGTGAGGTGGGTCTAGGCAAAACCCTGTTATGCCGTTACCTGATGCGCCATCTCCCGGCCAACACCCGTACGGCTTATATTTTTAATCCTCAACAGAGTTATGCGGAATTACTCGCGGCGATCATCTTCGACCTGGGCGGCGGGGCATCAGACAGCAGCGCCAGTAGCGCACAGTTGCATGAAAAGCTGTTCGCAATTCTTGCCAGGCATGCAGCCAGTGGAACACGAGTGGCCCTGCTCATTGATGAAGCGCATCGCCTGGATCCCGAACTTTTAGAAGGTCTGCGTCTGCTGTCCAACCTCGAGACAGATAAGCGCAAACTGCTTTCGCTGCTGTTGGTAGGGCAAAACGAACTGGAAGATACTCTCAAATTGTCGAGTATGCGCGCGCTGCGCCAACGTATCAGTGCCTGGCACCGATTGCGTCCCTTGAAGAGGAAGGAGAGTGAGGATTACATCCGTCATCGCCTGCAGGTTGCGCATGCCGAGGGCTTTGAAATTACCGGCATGGCATGCCTGGTCGCACACCATTACGCTCGGGGCGTGCCACGTCGTCTTAACCAGATCTGCGATCGAGCACTGCTTGCAGCATTTGCCTCCTACAACAAGCGTGTCGATGCCAGGCTCATGCGCCGTGCGGCTAAAGAGGTCGTCGGCCAGTCGTCGGTATAGATGTAGCTGAGATTAGTGATTGCCCCATGAGTATCATTCACGACACACTCAATCGTCTCGAAAACGAAAACCCCGAGGTTGCAGGTTGGCCGAATAAGCCCTCTGGACCCGCTCGCCAATCAAATGACATAAGTATCTCGCCAAACAGGCTGACGGTCGCCATATTGACAGTGCTTGTTGGGACGGGGGTGTTTGCCCTGCAATGGGGATGCTCACAGGATGATGCGCCCGAACCGTTGCAGGTAGAGGTCGATGTGTTGCCTGTAACAAATCCGGTTCCGCTGTTGGCATCTAACGAGGCGTTGTCGGCAGGTGGGCCGGTAGCAAAGCCGGAACCAAAGCCGGAACCAAAGCCGGAACCAAAGCCGGAACCAAAGCCGGAACCAAAGCCGGAACCAAAGCCGGAACCAAAGCCGGAACCAAAGCCGGAACCTGAACTGCAACTCCAGGTATCGTCTCCCACGGTCAATGCAGCGGTCGATCAGGCCCGTCATTCAGTATCACGCGGGCAATATGACCAGGCCCTGCTCACATTGAACGCGTTAAACCCTCTGCCAAAGCGACGCGCTGAATTCTGGCTGATCAAGGGCAGTGCCCATCTGGGCCAGGGTCAGCTTGAGATGGCCGACTCCGCCTTTTCGAAGGCGCACTTACTGACACCCAATAATGCAAGCATCGCAGTGCAACGGGCCATCATTAAGCAGGAGCAAGGCGAACACACCGACGCACTGAAGATTTTGCAGACTGTCGCTGCACGCCATCCGGATGTACCGGAAGTATTCCTCAATCAAGGCTATTCTCAACAGGCCCTGGGGAGGTTGCGAGAGGCAGAATCCAGCTTCCGTATTTTCTTGAGGCTCACGGAAGGTCGTTCACTGTATGCTCATCAAAGGAATACGATACAGCAATGGTTGGCACAGCTTCGTACCGCGCGTAACTAGAAGCAGGACAGTGAGTATCCATCGTGTTGCCGATGTGCGTACGAGCGCGCCCATCGGTAATAGCTGGGCAACCTGGTGGTGTTGAACGGGTGGAGGGACGGGCCTGGATGGCTCCGGCTGTAGATAGCTAAGGGTTTAGCTAGCTGCCATTTTCCTGTTGCGTAATAATTTTGTACATCGCTTCGCTCATCTCCTGCATCGAGTCATCAAGTGCAGCGATGCCGACATCGGGCTCCAGCCCGGCGATTTTCCAGATTCTGGGGCGAACCTGCTTCAGGATGTCTTCTTCTGACACATCGGGATCAGTGTTGTGCGTGAACTGTACGGCAATGTTGAGGATCGCAATCTCGCGTGCCAGGGGAGGATCGACGTCTTCCGGATGTAGCAGATGCTGGAACGTGTCAATAAAGGCCTGTGGTAGTTGCCATATTTGCGCAAGTTTGGCGGTAAGCTGCAGAGCATGTGCGCCAATGGCGTCTTGTTCTTCCTGCATCTGCCCCTCAAGCCCTTGCCCGGAATGGTCTAACGCCTGACGGCACTCGTCCGGATAGGTCGAGAACAGTACAAGATGACCGATATCGTGTAACAATCCACGGATAAATATACTCTCGACGTTATGCCAGCCGACACCTTCGGCAATCTGCTTGGCCAGAAAGCCGCAACGCACGCTCCGGTGCCAAAAGGTGTTCAGGTCCATCACGTCATTGCGCATGTTATTCGTGGCCTTCGATACACTGATCGCCAGGGTCAGGTCGTGCAGCTTTTGCATACCAAGAATATTGGCGGCGAGGTTTATCGTGTCCACCTGCGAACGCATACCGTAAAAAGCGCTATTTGCCATGCGTAGTACGCGGGCAGCCAGCGCCGGGTCCATTGAAAGCACCTCGGCGGCATCGGCCATGGTAGACCCTTCTGATTCCATCACCTGGCGCAGTCGGATGTAGACATCCGGTAATGTTAAGGCGTCGAGTGATTCGTAGAGCAAGTTGTCAAGAAGATCGGGGGCGGACATGATGTTTCCTGTCAGACGGTGGTAAGTAACAGGAATTATCGGCTAACGCCGTTTCATTTTGATGTGACTCTCGTCACATCTTTGACTACGGATGATTTGGGGTGCTGAATCACGCCATCAAGTCGCTAATTATGACATGGGAACTGGCCGATTGCGTTAACTGACAGGAGAGGGTCCTTTACAGCCGGCAAGAAAAAAACCACGTCGGTCTGTCCGAAGTGGGTTTTGGTATGGTGCCGAAGGTGCCTCGAGCCAAAGGGTGAGGTACTCATAATGAACCCCGAAGGGGTTCCATGAGCCAGGACTTGAACCTTCACAAAAGCCATTAAAAGAAACTAAAAAAATCAGTTATTATAATTAATGTCTTGCGCGCTCCACGTACGTTCCATAAATATTTTGTCCAGTATTCTACTTGACCAGTGCGGCTTTGTGGGCATGAGCATTCATCTGTTTAACGTTACGGAGTTTCCACTGGATTGCGGGAGAAACTGATCAACGAGGCCGATGCCACATCTGCTAGGTTTTCAGGTCTCGTCGTCGCCTGGACCATGCTCACTAACTCACCGCCGAGTTGGTCGAACAACGACCTCGTGGCAAATAATTCCGGCAGCATTGGGTTGGTGAGTACTGCGGAGAACTTCGTGAAAGGTGGGTTGGCTTCAGGCGGCGAATCCCCTCACGGCGGTACAGGATGTGTATTGGTCGTCCACGAGCAGTCTATTCGAACCGGACTGTGCACGGGCGATTTACCTGAACAAGAGTGCGGTTGGGGTGGGGCAAAAGACGCAGGTGAACTTTCATGTGTGGGCCGTGTACGATTAATGTTACGACACTATCATATGTCTCGATATATATGTCTCTGCCAAAGACCTCGACATGACCAGGCTTGTGTTATGAATCAGTTGCCTGATCCTGCCCTGACTTGCCCACCAATACCGGTCGTTTGGGCAGGATCACCCGGAACCTTGTGCACCCCTCGGCGGAGACGACGTCAACCTTCCCCCCATGGGCGGCGACAATCGACTTGACGATGGCGAGCCCCAGGCCGGCGCCGTCTCCGCCACGTTGTCGGGAAGGATCGACTCGATAGAATCGATCAAAGAGTCTCGCAAGGTGCTCGGGTGGTATTGCAGGACCGGGATTTTCGACAACGATGCGGGTGTTGTCTGCCTTTGATATATCGAGTTTCACTCGCACAGTTCCTCCAGCAAGCGTATGGCGAATAGCGTTTGACAGGAGATTGCCCAGCGCGCGCCGCAGCATGAGCCGATCTCCCGGGACCGTGGCGACGCCTTCCAGCGACAGTACGATCCTGCGCTCTTCCGCCCAGCCCTCGTAATAGTCGAACAGTGCCTGCGCTTCATCAGCCAGATTCACTTCTTCGATATTTTTGATCTGCGGGCGATTGTCCGTCTGTGCCAGGAACAGCATGTCGCCCACCATCTGGGCCATGCGCTCGTATTCCTCCATGTTCGAATAAAGGATTTCCCTGTACTCATCGATAGTGCGCGCCCGAGAGAGCGCCACCTGGGTCTGGGTCATCAGGTTGGTGATAGGAGTGCGCAGTTCATGGGCAATATCGGCGTTGAAGTCCGACAACCGATGAAACGCTGCATCCACGCGTTGGAGCATCTCGTTGAAGGAGCTTACGAGATCGGCAAGTTCATGCGGCACGCCTTCAGACGGCAAGCGAGTGTTTAATT
>Ga0316207_10000788_pt1 | contig 44950 bp, 47 predicted proteins | sample 6weekpyrite_MG_FD_204943 | JGI IMG/M metagenome (GOLD analysis project Ga0316207, IMG submission 204943) | Microbial mat bacterial communities from mineral coupon in-situ incubated in ocean water Damariscotta River, Maine, United States -... | ecosystem: Environmental > Aquatic > Marine >... | reverse complement strand
GGCACGAAGCAAAAGCCCTATGCCAAGGTCAATGCTTCACTGACCTATTATTCTGATGATGACCGTTGGAATATTGGTATCTGGGGCAAGAACCTGACCAATGAAGCTGTCATTGCAGCGACTGCGGCGGCTGGTATTCCCGGCCCTGCGACAGCCTATCTTTCAGCTCCGCGGACCTATGGCCTGCGCGCAGGTTTCAATTACTGAGTATGGCTGAATTGCTTACAGATAAGGTCGTAATCGTGACCGGTGCCGGAGGCGGCATCGGTCATGACGCCTGCTGTGTTTTGGCCAAAGCAGGGGCGCGGCTGGTGATGACCGATGTTTCGGCACGGGGCGGAGAAGCAACGCTCGCTGCTGTTCAACAAGCGGGAGGAGAAGCAATATTTCACGCCGCCGACCTTGCTTCGGAAGCTGAGGTTGCTGGCCTCGTAGATGCTGCCGTGAGCAGATATGGGCGTCTGGACGGCGCCTTTAATAACGCGGGTGTTGAGCAGAAGAACAAGCCACTTGACGAGCTTGATCTGGAAGAGTGGGAACGGGCGATCCGTATCGACCTGACTGCCGTGTTCCTCTGTATCAAATATCAGGTTAAGGCGATGTTGCAGACGGGGGGTGGGGCCATCGTCAACACAGCGTCATCCTTAGGGCAAGTCGCTATCCCCGGTGCCAGTGAATATGTTGCTGCCAAACATGGGGTTGTTGGCCTGACCCGTGCTGCGGGGGCGGATTATGGCCAGCGCGGCATCCGCGTGAATGCGGTTCTGCCGGGCATTATCAATACGCCGATGATTGCGAGGCTGTCTGCCGAGCCAGCCTTTGCACCTACATTTAATAAAGCAAGAGAACGCCATTCAATGGGTCGATTTGGTGAGCCGAGTGAGGTTGGGGAGGCGGTGGCCTGGCTATTGTCAGATGCCGCATCATTCATGAACGGTGCTGCTGTCGCGGTCGATGGCGGTTACCTCTCCATATAGAAGGATTAATTATGTACACTCTTTCCCACGCTATTCCGGTCAACCCTGATGGGGCTGAGCCCTTTCTGACCCGTGAGCAGGTATGGCGCGGCCTTGAGATGAAGGCTGAAAATGCGATCCCGTTTGTTAATGGCATGAGTCAGTGTGATGTGCTTGAACGGGGTGCCAATACGATTACCCGTGTGGTGACGTTCAAAGGGTCACAGCATAAGGAATTCATCACATTGTTCGAGCCGGTGAAGGTGCAGTTCGAGCGCATGGATGGCACTGGCTGGATCGACAATACGTTGAGCGATTCTGACGACGGCCTGCTGCTTACCTTTACCTTTGGCGTGACCTTCCCCGGCATTGAAGAGAATACAGCAGAAGAACAGGCGTTCGGTGAGAATATGAAGGGTGCCTATGTCGGTGCGGTCGATGCGACGCTCGCACGGGTTCGTCAGATGGTGAAAGACGGCGAACTATAAGCAGAGAGAGGAGGCACGGGAGATGACGCAACAGGTGCTTGATAATCAAGACCCGGCACATGGCGAAGAAGACTGGGTTGCCGCTTTTCTCCGCGATGCAGACAGGCTGCATCTCCCAACACTGATGAACTGGTTTGGCGATGACATCGACCTGCGCATCGCCAATATGCCGCTCATCCAAGGCCGTGAAGGAGCGGAGCAGGCTTTTGAGCAGTTCTGGTCGACGCTGACGGGCATGAGCCATAAGCGCGAACAGCTCGTAGTGGACGGGGACTGTGCGTTTCAAGGCAGCGTCGTCACCTACACACGTCTTGATGGCAAAACTATTTCCATGCCGGTGGCCAGCCATTTGCGGCGGCGGGGCGAAGGCCGGCTCAACCGCCTCTGGATATATATCGACCTTGCCCCATTGTTTGCGGAGGATTGAATAATGATAAACAATCGTCTGCGTGGCAAAAGCTGCATCATCACCGGGTCGGGTGGCAGTATTGGCCGTGCGGCCTGCCTGCGTTTCGCCGCCGAAGGTGCCCATGTCGTTGGGTGCGACATTGCCTCGGAAGGTGCCGAGGAGACGGTGCGTCAGGTGGAAGCTGCAGGCGGCACTATGGTCTCGGTTCATCCCGCTGACCTCACGAAAAAAGACCAGTGTGAACGTGTTGTGGAGGCTGCGGTTGAGCGCTTTGGCGGTGTGGATGTGCTCTTCAATAATGGCGCTATGGCGTATTTTGCATGGCTTGATGATATGGATGACGACACTTGGTCGAACACGATCCATCAGGAACTTGATATCGTATTCCTGATGACCCGTGCGGCATGGCCAGAGCTGAAAAAGAACAAGGGTAATATCGTCAATACAGCGTCTCTGTCAGCATGGGCGGGTATCGAACTGTTGCCAGGCCTTGCGCATACTGCAGCCAAGGGCGGTGTACTCTCGATGACGCGCCAGCTGGCAATGGAGGGTCGCACGCATGGGATCCGCGCCAACAGCGTGTCGCCCGGGACAATCGAAACCAACCAGACCAGGATGATATTGGACGATCCCGAATGGTCACGCATTCAGCTTGGCCGGGCGATGATGAACCGTATGGGGCAGCCGGAAGAGGTGGCCGCCGTGGTTGCGTTCCTTGCGAGCGATGATGCGTCCTATGTGACCGGCGCGGACATAGCAGTCGATGGTGGCGTAAGAGCATGGTGAGCGACAGGCGAGGAGAACGATAATGCGTAATGCATGGATATTGGAACGCTTCGCAGCAGTGGACCGCAAGGATATTGACGGTTTCATTAATATGCTGAGCGATGATCATCAGTTCATCTTTGGTGCTCGCCCGCCGGTTATCGGAAAGGATGACGCGCGCACTGTTGTGTTGCATTTTTGGGAGATGATTGGACGCCTACGCCATAATATATGGCGTGTCCGAGAAGCAGGAGACATTGCGTATGTTGAGGCGCTGATCGAGTATGAGCGGCTTGACGGCAATGTGGTGCTGGTGCCGTGCTGTGACATTGTGCGGCACCGCGATGGTGAGCTGGTGGAGCAACGCGCCTATCTCGATCAGGCAGCGATATTCGCGGACCTTTCCTCTGGTGAGCATGTTTATAAGGCCCATTGGATCGATGATATTCCGAGCGCACGCAAGGCACTGGGCTTGCTACCTGAGCCGGAGTTTCTCTGATGGATACTGCACTGGAACAGGGCTTGAGGCGCCTGCTGGATGAAGAAGCCGTCAAGAAGGTAATGCTGCGCTTTGGACGTTCGCTCGACATGGGCGACTGGCCTGCCTATCGCTCCTGCTTTACCGACAAGCTGCTGGTCGATTTTGAACGGATGACCGGTCATCCGCCAGTGCTTGTGGATGCAGATGATTGGACCCGGTTTGCAGAGCTGATCCTCAGCCCCGTTCGACGTCATCATGTTTACAGCAATTTCCATATCGATGTGGATGGAGGATGCGCTTCTGGTGTTTGGTATATGACCGCACGTCATTGGAAAGCGACTGATCTTGGCACATCCACATACAACCAATATGGTTGGTATAATTCGGATTTTATTTGCCAAAATGGTGAATGGAAAATGTCGTACATCAAGCATGATTTCCAATGGACTGACGGCAATAATGCATTGTTTGACATGAGAGAACCGCAGCTTGTGGCCTGTATGGGCAAGGTCTTTAACCCTGAAAATATCCAAGCAGGGGCGGGGAGGTGAGATGCCGATCATAAACGCCAGCATATTGGAAGGCCGCACTGTCGAGCAGAAGCGTGCACTCATTCGAGAGCTGGCAGAAGGTGCGGTGCGCGCACTTGGAGTGCGTGAAGAGCAGGTGCGCGTCATCATCAATGAAGTGTCGCCTGAAAATTGGGGAACCGGTGCGATCAGCAAAGCTGATCTGGAGAAGAAGAAACCATGAATGTAGACTATCGCCTTGCTGTTATTAAAACCGCCGATGGGCCATTGGCTGTGGCCGAGAAAGAGGGCGCGCTGGTGCCGCTGCATATGCTGTTGAATGAAGCCGAGCCGGTTTGTGATCTTGGGCCGCTGCTAGACCAATGGAGCGTTATGGCTCCCAGAATTACGTCTGCTGTCTCAGCAGGCGGTGCTGTGTTTCAGTCTAGCGGGCGCAATGCCGCCAATGCTACTTTTCTTGCGCCGCTCGCGAGGCCAGGAAACTTCATCTGCATTGGCGCCAATTATCATGACCATATTGCAGAAATGCCGGTGCCGATGACGCCAAGCTACCCCTATGGTTTTCTCAAGCCTGTCCGTAATACACTGCGCGCAAGCGGCGAGCCAGTTACAGCTCCACGCCACATCGAGATGATGGACTGGGAGGCTGAGCTGGGTGTTGTTATTGGTGAACCAGCCAAGAATGTGAAGGCGGAAAATGCGCTTGATTATGTGGCAGGCTATGTGAATTTCAATGACCTGTCCGCGCGAGATTGCCTTGCCAATCGTCCGCCTATTGGTGTTGATTGGGTGTTGCACAAAGGGCATGACGGCTTTGCACCTGTCGGCCCCTATTTCGTGCCCGCAGCATTCGTACCTGACCCTCAGGACCTGCATGTGTATTTAAGCGTTAATGGTGTCACCAAGCAGGATTCTACAACGGGGCAGATGATCTATGGCGTTAAGTCGATCATAGAGCACCTGACAACGATTATGACATTATATCCTGGTGACATCATCGCCACCGGAACGCCTGCCGGGGTCGGCCATGGCCGTAAGCCTCCGGAATATCTCAAGCCGGGTGATGAAGTGCAGATGGAAATTGGTCCGCTTGGCCGGCTGGTGACGCCGATTATATGATAAGGGGACCATTGAGTTACGAGAGAGGTTTTGACTTAAAATGGCGAGGTGCTTAACGGGACATCATGAATTCATTGGCCGATATCCTTCATCCTATCCAACGCAGTACCGGGCGCCGCACTGCGATTGAAGTATATGATGCACTGCAGTCCTATATATTGAGCGGGGCGATCAAGCCCGGAACGATCATTTCTCAGGTAGCCATTGCTGAAGCGTTGAAAGTGAGCCGAACGCCGGTGCGCGAAGCGATGAGGATGCTTCAGGAAGGTGGATTGCTGACTGCTGAGCCTAATTACCGCAGCCGTGTGGTTGGTTTTGACCCTGTCGATATAGAGGCGCTTTATGCGAAGCGTATCGTTCTGGAAGCATTTGGAGTGGCGCTCACGGTAAAGCGGGTCACTGCCAATTGGCTGGATGAACTGGAACAGATTATCCATGCTCTCGAAGGCGACGTGGCGCATGATAATTTCGCTGAGTGGCAAAACCTGCACCGTAAGTTTCATCGTCTGATTGTTGCTGCGGCAGGGGATGCGTTGATCGCCGATCTGGAGCAATTGGAATTGCGCAGCGAGCGCTATCAGTCCGCTTATAAAGGTGCGCATCTTTCTGGCTGGTGGCAGCGGGGCGAAACTGAACACCGGGAATTGTTCGATACGATAAAAGCGCAGGATGCCGCCTTGGCGGGAGAATTAGCAGCGCGCCATCTCGCACGTACCGCGCTTGAGCTATTGGCCGCACTCGCACCAGAATTTGACAGTGGGCGTATCCGGGCGAGCTTGCGCTTTGCGATTGAAGGCGCAAAGTCACTCTGACTTCAAACTGAGACATCATTTGTGCTGCAGAAACTTGCATACACTTTATAGGACGTGTACAACCTAATTTCATTAGGCCTAATTTTATTAGGAGAGTCTGGAAATGACGATATCGCAGGAAACCGTGCTGGACCGGGCAAACGCCGACATCCAGCCGCGTATATTGCGCAATTATATTGGCGGGCGCTTCGTTGAAGGCGGGAAATCTTTCGACATTTTCAACCCGGCCACGGGCAGGGTGCATGCAGTGGCGCATGAAGCGGATGAGGCGATGCTCGGAGCCGCCGTGACAGCCGCACAAGCGGCACTGCAGGGCGAATGGGGCAAAATGACACTGGCTAAACGCCGTGCATTGTTGATGCGCATAGCGGACCGAATAGAAGAGCGGTTTGAGGATTTTCTGGAAGCCGAGATTGCCGACACCGGAAAACCACATGACCTGGCTCATCATCTCGATATTCCGCGTGGCGCAGCGAATTTTCGTGTCTTTGCCGATGCGATTGCAAACCTCCCCTCTGAAACGTTCATGATGGATACACCTGACGGAGGGAAAGCGCTGAACTATGCTGTGCGCAAACCCCTGGGTGTTGTTGGTATTATTTCGCCATGGAACCTGCCGCTGTTGCTGATGACATGGAAGGCGGCGCCTGCTCTGGCCTGTGGCAACGCTATCATCGTAAAACCTTCGGAAGAAACGCCTTCGACCACTACATTGCTTGGTGAAGTGATGAGCGAGGTCGGCATGCCTGACGGGGCATTCAATGTGGTTCATGGTTTCGGGCCAGATTCGGCCGGGGAATATCTGACCACCCATCCTGATGTTCGCGGCATTACTTTTACTGGCGAAACGCGTACCGGGTCCGCAATCATGCGCGCAGCTTCGGAAAGTGTGAAGGCTCTGTCCTTTGAAATGGGTGGCAAGAATGCCGCAATCGTTTTTGCTGATGCCGATATGGATGCGGCGATTACAGGTTTGGCGCGCGCTGTATTCCTTAACACAGGGCAGGTCTGTCTTGCACCTGAGCGTATTTATGTCGAGCGTGCTGTTTTTGATCAGTTTGTTGCGGGAATGAAGACCAAAGCCGAGGCGCTGAAGCCCGGTTTGCCACATGATGAAGGTACAGATTTTGGCCCGCTTATTTCAGACGAGCATCGCCGCAAAGTGCTCGATTATTACAAGCTGGCCGTTGATGAAGGCGCAACCGTGGTTACCGGTGGCGGCATTCCAAAACTGGCAGGCGATGCTGCGCAAGGCTATTTTGTTGAACCGACTATCTGGACAGGATTGCCCCAGAATGCGCGCGTCTGTCGTGAAGAGATTTTCGGGCCGTGCTGTGTAGTCATCCCGTTTGATACGGAAGAAGAAGCGATCGAGATGGCTAATGATAGCCAATATGGTCTTGCGTCGTCGGTCTGGACCACAAACCTGAGCCGTGGGCACCGCGTTGGCCAGGCGATGGAGGTTGGCCTGAGCTGGGTTAATTGCTGGTTTTTGCGAGATTTGCGTACGCCTTTTGGCGGTGCGAAAATGTCTGGCATCGGCCGTGAAGGCGGAGAGCATTCGATCAACTTCTATTCCGAACCCACCAATATTTGCATCAAGCTCTAAGCAGGAGAGAGAGCATGGCTACAGCATCACAGAAAGAAGACACCGCTGCCCTGAAACGCCGCGAAAGCCCGCTCAAGACGCGCTTTTATTCGCATGCGACCCTGGAATGTTTCGACATTGATAAAACGCGTCAGTTTTTCGAGGAGTTTCTGGGCTTTGAAACGGTGCAGATGGCGGACGTGTCTTTCTGGGCGCGGATGGGCGGTGATCAGGTGATTGTTGTCGTTAAAAGCCCCACCGGCAAGAAAGACGATATGTCCTTCCTCAACCATAATGGTCTTGATGTTGAGACTGACGCCGATGTTGATGCCGCTTGGGAAATCATCAAACGCGACAAGGAAAAATGGGGCATCGGTAAGATCACCAAGCCGATCGTGCAGCATGGTACCTATTGTTTCTATTTCACCGATATGGACGGCAATATGTGGGAAATCCTCTCTAACCCAGAAGGTGGCTATGCTTGGGGCTTTGATCTAGGTGACCAGAGCGGCAAGGGGCATATGGCGCGAGACTTCGACCGACCGCAGGCTGCGAGCGAGAAAAGCTCATGACCGACCTTCATGATATCCGCTATGTCCGCATCGGCTCGGAAGATCTCGATACCAGCATACGCTTTGCGACCGAAATTCTTGGGCTGGAGCTGATGGAGCGCGATGCGAGTTGTGCATATCTGCGCGGCGATAATCGTGACCATAACATTTGTTACACCAAAGGGCGCGAAAGCGGGCAGGTGACGGGTTGGGAATTGCGCAGCATGGACGCACTCGAGCAGGCTGCGGCTGACCTGGAATCAGGTGGTGTTAAAGTCCGTGCAGGGTCCAGCGAAGAACGTGAGCAGCGCCGGGTGCATGGGCTTATCGTTGTTTCAGACGCAAGCGGCAATGTGATGGATCTGGTCGCGCGCCCTGCTGCCAATGGCACGCGCTATTTCCCGACACGCGATGTGGGTATCACACATTTCAGCCATGTTGGGTTATATACAAAAGATGCTGGTGCGGATGAAGCCTTTTGGATCAACCATCTTGGGGCGAAGGTGAGTGACTGGATTGGCGATGCCCCGTTGATACGTATCAACGATGTGCATCATAATGTTGCTCTATTTCCGTCTGGAAAAGCTGGCATCCAGCATGTCAATTTTCAGGTAAAGGAAGTCGATGATATTATGCGCTCCTTCTACCATCTGCAGAAGCATAATGTGAAAATTGTCTTTGGCCCAGGCCGCCACCCGACATCGGGTGCGCGCTTTCTGTATTTTCAGGGGCCGGATGATATAATTTACGAATATAGCTGCGGTGTACGGATGATCACGGCAGAAGATGAAAAAACATATGTGCCGCGCTCCTTCCCTAAAGCGAACAGCAGTTTTTGCATGTGGGGGGCGGAGCCTGACATTCCAGAATTTCGTATCAGCCCCCAGCCTCCCATAAAGGCGCCCTGAAGCCATGCAGCCTGATATAGGAATGGCCGAAACCGGGAGATCAGAAAGTGCCCATATAATGCGCATGGCCGCGCGGGCCATGCATCGTTATGGTTTGGCCCATGCCTATGGGCATGTCAGCACGAGGTTGGATGACACGCATTTTCTCGTCACCCCAGCACAGCCATTGGGCACAGTAGGCCGTGCGGAACAGGGTATTGTTGTTTCGTTGGATGAAGACTTACCAGCCGGTGCGTTGCCGGAAGTGAGAATGCATCGCGAAATTTATCGCCGTCGATCTGAAATTGGTGGGGTGGTTCGGGTGCAGCCTCCTGCCATAATGGCGTTGTCGGCTATTGGCGTGACCCCGCGCGCGCTACATGGTTTGGGAGCTTATTTTGCGCCATGTCCGCCGCTGTGGCCCGGCGTAGCATTGGTTCGTGATGATGCACAGGCTGTTAAGGTTGCGGAGATGATGGGTGATAATGCTGCAATCGTCCTGTCGGGCAATGGCTGCGTGACTGCGGGGGAAACATTGCAGAATGCCGCCAGTCTGGCCTTTTTTCTTGAGGATGCTGCCCGGGTCGAGCTGGCGGTGCGTTCTACAGGCAAGGCCGCCCGTGAATATAGCGCCGAGGACGCTGCGCGCCGTGCAGTCAAGGCAGGCGCGTTGTTCGAACGCATGTGGCACTATCTGTGCTTCGAGGATGAGGAATGGGAGGATCAGGCGTGAGCAAGCCCGTGTTGGACAAACATGATATTGAGGTGGAAGCAGCTCGTTTGCGAGATGCCTATCGTCAGGGCGCTGTCAGCCCCGTGCGGGAGAGGCATGGCGCCGCGACCATTGCCGATGCCTATGCCATTCAGTCTGCTAACACTGACTATTGGATTGCGCAGGGGCGCGCTCCTGCCGGCGCCAAGATTGGCCTGACAGCGAAAACAGTGCAAAAACAGCTTGGCGTGGACCAGCCGGATTTCGGAGTGCTGTTTTCTGACATGGAAGTGCTCGATGGTAATATCGTTCCGGCAGGCGCATTACTACAACCTAAGGTTGAGGCTGAGGTTGCCTTTGTGATGGCGCGTACACCGGATATCGCGCGGCTTACCACTGCTGAGTTGATCAACTCCGTGGCCTATGCGCTGCCGGCAATTGAAATAGTCGATAGCCGCATTGCGAATTGGGATATCAGCATTGTCGATACCATAGCTGACAATGCGTCATCTGGCTTGTTTGTGCTTGGTACCAGCCCTCGCAAGCTGGAGGGGCTGGACCTTCGGTTGTGTGGGATGGTGCTGGAAGTCAACGGTGATCAGATATCGTTCGGTGCGGGTGCGGCATGCCTTGGCCACCCGCTGCATGCGCTCGGCTGGTTAGCAAAAACGATGGCGGAAAAGGACAGGCCGCTCGGTGAAGGGGATATTGTGCTTTCCGGGGCTTTGGGGCCGATGGCCGCCGTAAAACCCGGTGACACCGTTGAAGCGCGAATCGAGGGGCTGGGGCCTGTGCGTGTTGGTTTCGGCAAAGATTGATTTGGGAAGGATAGGAAAGATGGTTGATATCGCCTCCATTGCCGAGCGTATTTTTGCGGCGCAAGCCGGTGCCAAGGCCACGGCTCAGCTCACAGAGCCTCTCAATATCGAAGAAGCCTACGCGGTGCAGAAGGCTGTGCTGGAGCGTCGTTATGCACGCGGAGAACGTCGTGTTGGCATCAAGATGGGTTTTACCAGCCGCGCGAAGATGGTGCAGATGGGCGTTGATGAGATGATCTGGGGGCGCTTGACCGATGCTATGATGGTTGAGGATGGCGATGCTATTGATTTTACGCATTATGTGCATCCGCGCGTCGAACCGGAAATCGCTTTTTTGCTCAAGGCGGACCTTCCTGAACAGGTTACAGCCCCTGCTGCCATTGCGGCGGTAGCCGGTGTTGCGCCAGCACTGGAAATTATCGATAGCCGGTACGAGAATTTCAAATTTTCATTGACCGATGTGGTGGCCGATAACAGCTCGTCTTCCAGTTTTGTCGTCGGTCCGTGGAATGATCCCCACCAGCCGCTTTCCAATCTCGGTTTCGTGATGGAGGTTGACGGTGAGGCCAAACAAATCGGTTCCAGCGCAGCAATATTGGGTGATCCGGTGCGTTCGTTGGTAGCGGCAGCGCGGCTTGCAGCGCAGGCTGGCGAACCGCTGCTTGCAGGAGATGTCATTATGGCGGGCGGGGCTACAGCAGCCGAAGCGCTGGCACCCGGCAACCATGTCCGCTTGTCTGTGCAAAGGCTTGGCCGCGTCGAGTTCCGGGTTTCGTAACATAAAGGGCGTGCCGTTAATCTGCGGCACGCCCTTGTTTCGTTATATAGTGAGATAGACCGAGGGTGATTCAGCGACTTGGACTGGCCCGCTCAATCCAGCTCATAATTACGCCCGAAGTCTTCTGGCGGCATGCCATCCGCTGACCACAGGAACATACCATCTTTCTTGGTCCATTCCTCAGCCTCCCATGCTGCCTCTTCGGGAATATAATCCATGTCATGGAAATATTCTGTCATACCATTCCACGGGTCACGGAAATAATGGAAGTAATTCGACCCGACCCCATGACGCCCCGGCCCCCAGGCATGCTTATGCCCCTTGGAGAGGAACCGCATGGACGCCAGCTCTGCTTCGTCAATATTACCCATTTCGAAGCTGGCATGATGAAAACCAGGAGCGCTTGATTTCAGCAACGCAACGACATGGTGGTCGCTATCGCCTGCAGTGCGCATGAAGGCTGCAAACCCATCGACAATCCTGTCGCTGAGACGCAGGCCTATGACGTCGCAGTAAAATTTCGACTGGGCGATAACATCTCTGGCAAACAGAATGAAATGACCGAGGCGACGCGGCCTTGGTTGTATATCGAAGGGTGGACACCCTTTTTCTGCAAGCCGGTTGTTCATGCCAGGCCTGTTGATGAGCGGAGCCTTGCTGTCAGTGATGAAAGCCGCGGCTTCTGCTACCTGAATATTGACAAGGCTGCCTTCGGGGTCGCGGAACCAGATGCCGTTTGCTGCGCCCTGATAAGGCGGGTCAAGCAAAGCAATGCCTTGCTTCTCCAGCCGGCTCTTGAGTGTTTCAAGCCCTTGGGCGGTTGTGCCGAGAGAGAAATGGTGGAATTTACGCTTCTGGCCTGTTTCGATGAGGACTATCTGATCCTGATCGCGCCCATGGCACCGCATGGCGACATGGTCGGGGCGGTCCACTGTTTCCAGTCCGAAATCCTCATAAAAATCGGTTCCTACCTTCATGTCGGGAATGCCCAGCGCTATATGTTGCAGCGATGTTATCATATCCTCTCCTCCGTTTTAGTTTGGCCAATCAGGCTGAAAGTTTGGCTGCCGTTTTCGCAACCAGTTCACCCTGATGCCGTGCGCCTTCCAGTTCATTTTCAGATGGCTGGCGTTCACCTTGTCCCCCTGAAATCGTGGTGGCCCCATAAGGCGCGCCGCCACTGACTTCATCGAGCGTCATTTGCCCCTGAAAACTATAGGGCAGACCAACCACCACCATACCGAAGTGTAGCAGGTTGGTGATTATCGAAAACAGGGTTGTTTCCTGCCCACCATGCTGGGTCGCTGTTGAGGTGAAGGCCGCGCCGACTTTGCCGTTCAATGCGCCGCGTGCCCATAGCCCACCAGTCTGGTCGAGAAATGCCGCCATTTGGCTTGGCATGCGCCCATAGCGGGTCGGAGCACCAAATATGATCGCATCATAGTCAGCCAGTTCATCGACTGTGCAGACAGGTGCTGCTTGATCTATCTTGAAATGTGCGGCTTCGGCAACCTCCTGAGGTGCGGTCTCAGGAACACGTTTGATGGATACCTCTGCGCCGCCGCGTTTCGCGCCTTCTGCGATAGCTGAAGCCATAGTTTCGACATGACCATAGCTTGAATAATAGAGGACCAGAACTTTAGTCATGACTTTCTCCAGTTATCACTCCGGGTGGAGTGTGAATTTCCCATCCGTTTATAATTTCCAGCCATTTATGCTGTGGCTATACCCATGCCTGCATTCCATTGCGGAATGGCTTCATAATAAATATGTCTGTGATTGGCTGACCCTGCTGCAGTCATAGCTGCATAGGCCGCGACCCAGGTGCGCACCTCATGCCCGCCGCAGCCTGCAATGGCTGTCAGTTCGTCATCGTTTATGGATGTAATGTCGCCAAAATCACTGGCTGCCATCTGGTCCATAAATGCTCGGTCCCATTGCGGATTGAGGGGCAGGGCAGTGCCTTTGCCCTCTGCCAGCTTGCGAGCTATCTCGAAATTGGATTGTTCGCGCGCGCGTCGCGCTTCCATACTGGGGTTGCGACCAGCGATCAGCATTTCTGCAACCGGTGGCGGTGCTGTTGCTATACTGGGGATGGGCGGGTCATGTGAAAGCCCGCCTGAGCCGATGATGAGAACCCGCTTGTTCAGGCCAGCAGCCCAACGACCGACCTGATACCCCATTTGTTGTACGCGCTTGAAGGAAGGCAGGGGTGGGCCAGCGCAGTTAATGTGAATAGGTATGGTGGGGTAGGTATCGATATGACCTGTAAGTAGCACTGGAATTTGTGCGAAACCATGATCAGCCTGCATCCGATATGAGAGAGCCATATCGATATCATTGGCATGCAGGAACCGCACACAATCGAGCGCGAGGTCTTCCGGTACGTTGAAATCCCCGCCGCCAATGTCATAATCACCTATAGCGCTGGCGCGTACGCCGACAGTAAAGGACGGCAGCATGTCATAGAAGAAGCCTTTAAAATGATCTGGGCTGAACAGTACCAGAAGTTCGGGGTCATAGGCTTTCACTTCTTCTCCCAGCGCAGCAAAATGGGCGCGGACCTCACGGTCTACTGCCGGATCAGCTTCCACATGATCCATCAAAGGAGTGTGGGACGCGCATATCATCTTTACGGGCATGGCAGGACCTCTCTCAGGCCGGAACCGCAGAATGGGCATGCTTTGCCAGAAACTTCAGATGAAGCGCATTAAAGGCATCTGCTTTTTCCCATTGCGGCCAGTGGGCGCAATCACTCATCACAACCAGTGGTTCGGCATTGGGGATGGCAGAGACAAAACGCTCACCTGTGGCTGTCGGGGCTGTTGGATCATGATCGGTCCAGATTACCAGCGTGGGAGCGGTAATCTGTGAAAGGCCTTCTTCCGAAAGGACATTGCGCATGCGGATATCCATGTTCTGAAGGCATAGAATATGTTCCATTGCCTTCAGGAATCCGGGCTGAGTATATATTTTAAGTCTAAGCTCGATCAGATCCTCTGTTACACGCGAGGGATCGTTCATCAGCCATTCCAGACGAGCGCGCACCGTTTCATAGCTGGCCTCTGCCACAGCCTTCATGGTGACATCATAAACGCGCTGCATCACCTTAGGGTCGGTATTGAGACCACCTGCGGTGTTCAGTGTCAGTGATGCGGTGCGATCAGGGTGATCGATTGCGAATTGTGCGGCGATCCACCCGCCCAGGGATTCCCCGTGAACATGGATACGTTTCAATCCCATCGCATCGCAAAAATCCAGCAGATGCTGGACATAATGTTTGATTTCATAATCATGATCGGGTTTGTCGGTAAAACCATGACCAATCATGTCGAGGGCAATGGTGCGGTAATGTTCTGCATGAGGCAGCAGGTTACGTGTAAAGGCCTCTAGGTGGCCGCCTGTACCCGGAATGAAAAGCACGGCTTCCTCTGACTGAGCATTTCCGGCTTCAATATAACGTGTGTTGACTGACCCGGCCTTCACATAGCCCAGCCGCACAGCACCATTTGCAATTTCAGGCCACAAGTACATAGTTCACCTCCCCGATTCTTTTTGCATACTAGCATTCTAGATGGTACTGTAAAGCAGTTACGTGCGGTTTTTGTGACGCAGGGGTTATAACTGGCGCATCATTATCCAGGGCGAAGCAAGCTGTCTGGGCAGGCTTGGTGGGCAGCCCTAATCCCTTATAAACTTGCGTTTGACTAATTTTCTCTGTTAACGCACTGCGCCACAAATTGTGTCGGTAGACTGATGGGCTGCACAGGAATTTAACCAGGAGCGATAGCTTTGAATAAGCGTGACGAGGTATATAGCCGGATTATTGCTCGCCTATTGACCGCAAAAGTGAAATTTGGCGACCGGCTTCTGGTGAAGGAATTGGGCGCTCAGCTTGAGGTGAGCCGGCAGCCTATCATGGCCGCGCTTAACCGCCTTGAAGCTGAAGGTTTTGTTCGCATTATACCGCAAGTGGGATGTCAGGTGGTCAACCCCAGTCGCTCGGAAATTGCAGATTTCTATTTGATGTTTGAACGTATGGAAGGGCTGTTGGCCGAGTTGGCAGCTGCCCGGCGCACTCAGCCCCAGTTGGAAGGGTTGCGGGCCCTTCACAACAGGATCATGACAATCGATTTCGATGCTCCGGATGCTGCTCGCCAATATGGTTCGCTGAACCGTGATTTTCACCAGATGCTGCATGTCATGGCACGGTCTCCGTTACTTGATGAGAGGCAGCGCAATAATTTTAACATGTCTGACTTTTTCATCAATCAGCTGGCTGGTTTCCGCAAGTTCATGGGTGATGCCGCGCAGGAGCATGAAGAAATTATCGACGCGATTGCCATGCAGGCGCCCACTCGTGCCCGTATGATTACAGAAGCGCATATCGGTGGCGTGGCAAAGGTCGTGCTCGCTAATCTGACTGCCTGACATATAGAATAAGATTTCATTTTATCATGCGCGCCCGACTATGCTCGGGTCCATTCTGACCGAGCAAGTAACTTGCATTCTTGCATGCTAGATATAATTGGCTATGATGTAAGCACGTTGTATCATATGATTCGGCAGCGTGAGGCTAATATACACCTCGGGAAACGGGGCGATATTGAGGGAGATGATGATGGGCGCTGATAATCAGCCGGGTACCAGCTATGATCCGGAAGCATTACACCGCAAGTATCTTGAAGAACGCGACAAACGTTTACGTAAAGATCAGGACGCCCAATATCTTGAAGCTGCGGGAGAATATGAGGATTTTATAGCCGACCCTTATGTGGAATCCGGCTTCGCCCGTGCCCCGTTGACAGAGGATATTGATGTTCTGATTGTCGGCGGTGGCCTGGGTGGCCTCCAGACGGCGGCAGAGCTGACAAAGCATGATATTCGCTCTTTTCGCATTGTTGAGCAGGCAGGTGATTTTGGCGGGACATGGTATTGGAACCGCTACCCGGGTGTGCGTTGTGACATCGAATCCTACATTTATATGCCGCTTATTGAGGAAGTCGGCACCATCCCCACTGAGCGTTATGCCGTTGGCGATGAGATATTTCAGCATGCCAAGGCGATTGGCCGCCATTTTCAGTTATATGACCATGCGCTGTTCCAGACGAAAGTGGAGCAGATGCAGTGGGATGATGCCTCAGGCCGCTGGATTATCACCACTGACCGTGGTGATACGCTGCGGGCGCGGTTTGTTTCCGTCAGTCAAGGGCCGCTTGCCAAGGTGAAACTGCCCGGCATTCCCGGTATTCGCAGCTTCAAAGGGCATATGTTCCACTCGGCCCGTTGGGATTATGACTACACAGGAGGCGATGCATCAGGTGGCCTGACTGGGCTAACCGGCAAGAAAGTCGGTATCATCGGTACAGGTGCGACAGCGGTGCAGATTGCGCCTAAGCTCGCCGAATATGCGGACAAGCTCTATATTTTTCAGCGCACGCCTTCGGCTATTGATGTTCGCAACAACAGCAAGACAGACGAGAAATGGCTGCGTAATCAGCCTGAGGGTTGGCAGCGTGAGCGCATGGAAAATTTCCTGGCTGTCGTTTCTGCCATGCCGGTCGACAAATATATTATCGGTGACCATTGGGGCGATATTTTCCTGCGCTTTGGCGAGCTGATGCATGAGGAGTTTAAGCCGGGCGGTGATGTGAAACCCGAAGAACTGATGCAGCGTGCTGACTATGAAAAAATGCAAGATATGCGTGCGCGCGTAGAGCGGGAAATCAAAGATCCAGCCTTGGCGGAAAAACTCAAGCCCTGGTATAATTTCCTCTGCAAGCGTCCGCTCTATAGCGATGAATTTCTGCAGGTGTTCAATCAGAACAATGTCGAGCTGGTCGATACTGATGGCAAGGGCGTGGAGCGCATCACTGAAAATGGCATCATTGCCAACGGTCAGGAATATGAGCTGGACCTCATCGTGCTGGCGACAGGTTTTGATGTTGGTGCACCACCGCACAAGGTCGGCGACTATGAAGTTGTTGGTAGGGGTGGCCTGACGATGGAGCAAAAATGGAGCAATGACTTACGTACTGTTCACGGTACGCAGTTTCATGGATTCCCTAATTTTCATGTGGTCGGGGGCACAATGCAGGGCACGACGGCTTTCAACTTCACCCACACATTGCAAATGCAGGCAGAGCATGCTGTCGCCATAATCGATCAATGTCTGAAAGAGGGCGTGAAATCGATGGAAGTGACGGCTGATGCGGAGGAGCGCTGGCATGAGATTATCGAGGCCAAGCATGTCGATCATCAGAAATTCTATGAGGAATGCACGCCGGGTTTCCTCAACAATGAAGGCAATTTTCAAGATAAGCCAACATATATTGGGGCAACCTATGGTGGTGGGCCGCTCGAATATGAAGAGGTCATTGCCAAATGGCGCCGTGACGACATGAAGCGCGATATTGAGACGACGTATTTTGACTCAGCTGGCTAGAGCCTGACCCAGGTAATAGCTGAAGCATATTTACCACAATCATGATTAATCGCCTTTTTGGACCTATCTCACTCTTTGTGCTACTTTTCTTACATGCTAGAAGACATGCATAAGAACGAGATGAAAATAAGTAACGAACCATATAATTGGAGAGGGGAAGTTATGAAGATTCATAGCAAAAATATATTGCTGACAAGTGCAGCATTGATCGCGTCGCTTATAGCGCAATCATCTTATGCTCAGGAAACGGACGCTGCAGAAAATGACGGTGCCGGCTTCGGTCTTGGGGAGATTATCGTTACTGCACAAAAGCGCTCCAGCGCCTTGCAAGATACCCCAATAGCTATCACAGCGCTGACCGGCGCAAGCCTGGAAGAGCGTGGCATTGATGATGTTGCCAATCTCCAATCCTATATACCGAACCTGCATATCGGTCAGGAGCAGGACGGCTTTAAAATCTCACTGCGTGGCATCGGCCTGCAGGGCACCAGCTCAATCTCTGACTCTGGCGTCGCCTTCTATATTGACAATATGTATGTTGGCCGCCCGGCTGGTGGTAGCGCAGTATTCTATGATATTGAGCGCATCGAAGTGCTGCGTGGACCGCAGGGTACGCTCTATGGTCGCAATGCAACCGGTGGTGTTGTCAATGTGATCTCGAAATTGCCGACACAGGACTTTGAGGGGCAGGTTGGCGCCAGCTATGGCTCACGCAATCTGTGGGAAGTTCGCGGCGTCCTTAATGTGCCTGTCGATGATATTGCGGCGCTTCGTGTGTCGGCCGTATATACCGAAGAAGATGGCTATGTTAAAAACCTCTCTACTGTGCCGGGCACCAGTGATTTCTTCGGGACCGATGGTGACCTGACCTTGCGCGGCCAGTTTTTGCTGGGCACACCGGACACTGTTGAGGTGCTGGTTTCGGCCAATTACAGCAAGCTCAACGGTACTGGCATCAACATGTCGTTCCTTGAGCGCAATATCGGTGGGCCTGGCCCGACGCAATTATTGCTGGCGACGATCCCGGCTGACAATAGCGATCCGCTCAAGACAAATGCGAATGCGCCAGCCTATAATGACACCGAAACCACAATGACCTTTGCACGGGTCACTAAGGATTTTGGCGGTGCTGAAGCTGTCGTCCAGGTCGGTAAAATGTGGCAAAAGACAGATATTGCTCAGGACTTTGACGGTTCGCCGATCGATGTCAGTCGTTTCCGCAAATTTCAGGATAGTGAAGCGGGTAGTGTTGAGGCACGCCTTGCCTCTACCGGCGGTGGCCCGCTGAGCTGGATTATCGGCGGCTATTATTTCAAGGAAGACACATACATATTGCGTGTTGTTAACCTGAATGGCCTTCATCCCGGAACGGGAGCTTTCATTAATCTGCCGGACTTTGTTCTCGATGAATGGGGGCAGAGCCGTACTGTCGCTGGCTTTGGTTCACTTACCTATGCTGTAGTACCGGAATTCCGCGTTACTGGTGGTCTGCGCTACACCAAGGATAAGAAATCGGGCAGTAAAGTGACACGCGGTAACTTTGGTGCACCTTTCCCGCCGGACATTCCCAACGCGGTCAATAATGGCATTGCCAATTTTGACAAGCTGACATGGAAGGCTGGTGTCGAGTGGGATGCTGCACGTGATGTGCTCGTCTACGCCAGCGTATCTACGGGTTATAAGGCAGGTGGCTTTAACATTACCTCAGATGGTTCGACCTATGATGAGGAAAATATAACGGCCTATGAGTTCGGCATCAAATCGGACCTGTTCGATCGCCGTGTACGCGTCAATCTCGATAGCTTCTATTATGATTATTCGGACATGCAGCTCACCACATTGGGAACCTTCGCAGGTACGAATACACCCGGTCAGTTTACAACCAACGCCGGTAAAGCAGAGATTTATGGTCTGGAGCTGGACACGCAATTCAAGGTTACGCCAGAATTGCTGTTCACAGCGACCTATGCTTATACGAACGCTACGTTCAAAGAGCTGTGCAATTCAGACCCTCGTTTGGGAGCGGTTCCAGCGGATCCGTCCTGTGCGGCTCTCGGCCTCGCAGGGCAGGACTTAAAAGGTAACTCGGTGCCTTATGTTGCGCGCCACACTATCAATCTTGGCGCACAATATGTGTTTGATCTGGGGTCTGCAGGGGAGTTGACTGCGGCAGCCAATTTCAACTGGCATGACAAGAAATATCTGCGTGAATATAATAATGCAGCTGATTATGTCGCCCCGAACACCAAGACGGACATCACCTTGACCTATAAGGTCGCTGATACGGGTGTGAAGGTCGTTGGTTATGTTACCAATCTCGAAAATGATATTGAGAAGACCAATATATACATCAGCCCGGGCTTCATAGGCCTGAGTGCGACGACGGCCTATAGCAAGCCGCGTACTTTTGGCATGCGTGTGGATTATGCATTCTGACGTTTAAAAAGCCGAACAATAGCGCCGACCATCTATTAGGTGGTCGGCGTTTTCATGTGTGCCCTGTAGCGCCTTATCATCGCTATTATGCTCCGGTAGCTGGGGGGGCTTGTCCCCAACACCAGCCAGACATTTTCACGCCGTAATGCGGTGCGCAATATCCTGCGCGACGCCGGATAAGCGCCGGGCAATCCGGTCTGACTGATGCAAGGGAAAATGAGCCGCATCGCTGCTAAGAGAGATCGCTACGAGTTGGCCGGTGTTGAGCGGAATAGGCACCGCTACGCATGAAATTGCATCCGACATTTCGCGGTCGTCTATAGCGTAGCCACGTTGTGCTGTGTGCATGACTTCTTTGCGTAATTGCTTCGGGTCGCAAATGGTTTGCGGCGTCAGGCGTATAAAGGGGCCGGGCAGATAGGCTTCAAGCTTTTGCGGTGGCAACTGTGCCAGCAATGCCTTGCCGATGCCAGTGCAATAGGCCTCCAGTTCTGCACCTTCACGGGTGAAGAGACTGCCTCCACCTTCTTTGACGAGGTAGGTCACCATATCGTCATCGAATATGCCGAGATGGGCCGCCCAGTCAGTTTGCCGGGCTAATTTGCGTAATAGCGGCCGTGCTGTTTCGATGAGATTCCTATGGGGCGTAATGCATTGGGTCAGCGCTGCTATTTCAGTGCTACCAGCGTAGCGACCATGGGCTATGCGGGTAATGAGATTTTGTTTTTCCAAAGCGGCAATCATGCGGCGCGCTGTGGAGGGGGCCAGTGCTATTTGTGCGGCGAGGCGGGATGCTGCCGTGTGCCCATCATCGCTTATGATCGCTTTGAGCAAGGCCAGCCCACGCTCTAGCGCTTGTGCTCCCTCAGTTTTCGATTTTTCCATATATGCTCATTATATGAGCATATATTTCTATGGCAAGCTTCACCTTACATGCCAGATACAGTAATACTCATTAAACAAAATGAGGATGCTTGGTTCTATGTCGATAACCAGTTACGAAAGCCTCGCGGCTCGCCTTCGCGATGCGTATGCGGGAAGTGCTGTTGCACCGCTACGCGATGGCTTGGACCCTGCCGATGGCGCTGGCGCATATGCGGTGCAGGATATCAATACACGTTTTTGGGGCGAGACTGGTCGCCGGATTGTCGGTCGCAAGATAGGCCTGACGGCAAAGGCGGTGCAGGCGCAGCTTGGCGTGGATCAGCCGGATTATGGTGCGCTGTTCGCTGATATGCAGATCGAAGAGGGCGGCATATTGCCTGCTGACAAGGTGATTCAACCCAAAGCGGAGGCGGAGGTAGCGCTGGTGCTGGCGCAGGACATCACCAAGGCCTCGGTAACGCCTGCTGATATTGCAGCGGCGACAGACTATGCAGTTGCGGCGATAGAGATAGTCGACAGCCGCATTGCCGACTGGAAGATCACATTTGCAGATACGGTGGCAGATAATGGCTCTTCCGCCTTCTTCGTGCTGGGTAAGGAGGGGAAGAAGCTGGATGGGCTGGACCTGTTCACCTGCGGTATGGCGCTGGAAATCAATGATGCAATCGTTTCGGTTGGCGCGGGCGCGGCTTGTCTGGGCCATCCGCTGAACGCTGCAGCATGGCTGGCGCGAGTCATGATCGCTAACGGCACACCGCTGAAAGCGGGCGACATTCTTCTCACAGGAGCACTCGGCCCAATGGCCGCCATCTCTCCGGGGGATCAGGTGAAGGCCAGCATTGGCGGGCTGGGCACCGTATCCTTCTCTTATGGTAAAGGAGCCTGAAATGGCCAAAGTGAAAGCTGCGATTATCGGCTCGGGCAATATTGGCACGGATTTGATGATCAAGATCATGCGCACGAGCGATGTGCTGGAAATGGGCGCGATGGTGGGCATCGACCCGGCATCTGACGGGCTGGCACGGGCGCAGCGCATGGGCGTGGCGACCACGCATGAAGGCATTGAAGGTTTGCAGAAGCTCGATATCTGGAGCGAAATCGGCGTGGTGTTTGATGCCACCTCTGCGGGCGCGCACAAGGCGCATAGTGATGTCGTAACGGGCGCGGGCAAGGTGATGATCGACCTGACGCCAGCGGCCATTGGGCCTTATGTCATTCCGGTGGTCAATGGCGATGATCATCTCGATGCGGACAATGTCAACATGGTGACATGCGGTGGACAGGCGACGATCCCGATTGTCGCGGCGGTATCGTCTGTGGCGACTGTGCATTATGGCGAGATCGTTGCGTCGATCTCATCCAAATCCGCTGGCCCCGGCACTCGCGCCAATATTGACGAGTTCACCGAGACGACGAGCGCGGGCATTGAGCAGGTAGGTGGCGCGGCCAAGGGTAAGGCGATCATCATATTGAACCCTGCGGAACCGCCCATGATCATGCGTGACACGGTATTGACGCTTTCATCCGGTGCAGATGAAGCGGTGATTGAGGCCGCGATCGAGGCGATGGTGGCCAGGGTCAACGCCTATGTGCCGGGCTATCGCCTCAAGCAGAAGGTGCAGTTCGAGCGTTTCGGTTCGAACAACCCGGTGAAGATCCCCGGCATCGGCGTGTTTGAAGGCGTCAAGACCAGCGTGTTCCTCGAAGTGGAAGGCGCGGCGCACTATCTGCCTGCCTATGCTGGCAATCTCGACATTATGACCTCGGCAGGTCTTAAGACCGCAGAGAAGATTGCGACGCGCCGTTTGCAGAAGGAGGCAGCGTAATGGCTTTCGACCCCAAAGAGACCAAGCTCTATATTCAGGACGTTACGCTGCGTGACGGCATGCACGCCATCCGCCACCAATATGGCCTTGAGCATTGCCGCACCATTGCCAGAGCGCTCGATGAGGCGGGTGTGGATGCCATTGAGGTGGCGCATGGTGATGGCTTGCAGGGCAGCTCGTTCAACTATGGCTTTGGCGCGCATACGGACTGGGAGTGGATCGAGGCGGTGGCCGATGCAGTGGAAAATGCCGTTGTCACCACGCTGCTGCTGCCGGGTATTGGCACGGTGCATGACCTGAAACAGGCCTATGCTCTGGGCGCGCGTTCAGTGCGCATCGCGACGCACTGCACTGAGGCGGATGTCAGCAAACAGCATATTGAGGCGGCCCGCACCCTCGGCATGGACACTATCGGCTTTTTGATGATGAGCCATATGATTGAGCCGGAGCAATTGGCCCAACAAGCTAAGCTGATGGAAGATTATGGCGCGACCTGTGTTTATGTGACGGACAGTGGCGGTGCGATGGATATGGACGATTATCGGGCGCGGCTCGAAGCTTATGACCGGGTATTGAAACCTGAGACACAGCGCGGCGTGCATGCGCATCATAACCTATCGCTGGGCGTGGCAAATTCGATGGTCGCAGTGCAAACCGGCGCAATCCGTGTGGATGCCTCGCTTGCGGGCATGGGCGCGGGGGCAGGCAATGCGCCCTTGGAGGTGTTTGTCGCGGCGGCGGACCGTAAAGGCTGGAACCATGGCTGCGATGTTTACAAGCTGATGGATGCTGCCGAGGATCTCGTTCGTCCATTGCAGGACCGCCCGGTGCGCGTTGATCGCGAGACACTATCGCTCGGCTATGCAGGCGTTTATTCCAGCTTCCTGCGTCATGCCGAAAAAGCCAGCGCCGATTATGGTGTCGATACGCGTGCTATCCTTGTGGAGCTGGGCCGCCGCCGTATGGTTGGTGGGCAGGAAGATATGATCGTTGATGTCGCACTTGATATGATAAAAGAACAAGCCTGAGAGGAAGAAATAGAAGATGGATCTAGGACTTAAAGGCAAAAATGCAATTGTTTGCGCGGCCAGCAGCGGCATTGGCCGTGCCTGTGCCACTATGCTCGCGCGTGAGGGCGCTAATGTGGTTATCAACGGGCGCACGGCAGAAACGCTGGAGGAAGCGGCGAGCGACATTCGTGCGCAAGCGCCAGATGTCACGGTTACGACAGTGGTCGGCAGCGTGGTTGATCAACCCGTGCGCGAGGCGCTGGTGGGCGCCTTCCCTCAGGTCGATATTCTGCTTAACAATGCCGGCGGTCCGCCGCCGGGTGATTTTCATGACTGGAACCGTGATGACTGGATTGCGGCTGTTGATCAGAATATGCTCTCTGCGATCGAGCTGATCCGGTTGACGATTGACGATATGGCTGAGCGTGGCTTCGGACGGATTATCAATGTCACATCATCGGCGGTGCGCGTGCCTATCCCGGTGATTGGTATGTCCAACGCAACGCGCGCGGGCCTCACCAATTTCGTTTTCGGGCTGGTGCCGCAATATTCCTCCAAGGGCGTGACGATCAACAATCTGTTGCCCGGTCCGTTTGACACTGGCCGTTTGCGCAACTCGAAGGAAATCACAAAACATCTGACAGGCAATGCCGTAGCAGGACGCATCGGTGACCCCGAAGAGATGGGCGCAATGTGCGCCTTTTTATGCGGCCAATATGCGGGCTATATCAATGGCCAGAATATATTGATGGATGGTGGCCTGTACCCGGGCAGCTTCTGATTACATCTCAATCCCGCGCGCCTTGAAGAAAGCGCGGGCAATGGGGTGAATCGCATCTGATGTCAGGCCCGGCCATGAAGCCATTTCCGCAACAGATTTGGGGAAGCCGGGCAGGTTGCTGCCATTTGCTTCGATGAACTCCAGCATCTCGCCGATTTGCGTGCCATCGGATTCATCCCACACGGCCAGAGCTTGTGCGAAAGAGAGAAGTGGAGGCGCTCCTTCGACCAGTTGCGATAGGGAGAGCGTGAATGGGTTGGCTGCATTGATGCGTGCCAGAGCTGCGGCCTCAACGGGCGCGTAATGCAGCGGCGCGTTGGGGTCGGCGGGGAGCATCGGGCGGTGGCCACCCTCGCCCGGCACGGCAAGGTTCCATGATGTGCCGTCAATGTCACCCGCAGCGCGGGCCGCAGCAATCTGCGGTGGTATCATATCAATGAGCGTTACCTCGTCGGCAATGCCCCAGCCATCGCGCAACAGAACTTCCGTCATCAGCCGCACTGCGCTGGGGCGAGGCGGAACCGCTATCCGCTTGCCGCGTAGCTGGTCCGGGCCAGTAACCGCTTCTCCCCATAGCGCGATGCCAAAGCCGACATCATATAATCTGCTGACGAATTTAAGGTCGGGGCAGGGGCGAGGATAGCCATGCCAATCTGGACCTGCGCCGAGACGGGCCGGAGCAAAGTCAACTGTGGTTACGATGGGCCAGTACCGGCTGCGTTCTTCCGGTGGTTTGCCAGAGACTGTATTTATCGACTGGGGCAAGGCCATTGGCGGGATTTCCATTGGCGCCAGAGCAGTCCCTTCGCTTGCCGCCTCAGCCAGAAGCAGGTTGAGTGTGTGCATCGGATTATTTGGCGGTGCAGGAGAGTATATCGTCAACATCGTTTTTTCATCATCATTGGGGCTCTTCGCAGTACAACCAGAAGCGCCTATAAGACCAATGGAAAGCAGGCATGCGCCTGTCAGAAAATCTCGGCGCTCCATCATATCAAAAGACGGCACATCAACAGTGGGGGGCAGAGGCACAATCTCTCTCCTTGTGTTATTCTACATTCTAGAATGCAAGTGCAATACATAGACTGTTGAGCTGCCGTGTCAAAGTAAAGTCGATAGTTCTGCTGCCTGAGAGAGTCTGGTAATCTTGCCTGACTATTTTGATAGCTGGGAAATGGACCGATGTGCTGTCCAATTTCCCGTTGCGTCGCGTTGAGGCTTGCAAGGCTTTGCCGCATAATTTTTGAAGGGTACAAAATGCTCTTTTCTCGGGATTATTATGCAACTCGGATGGTGTCGGGAGTTCCGATTTGTGAGAAGTGATTGAGGATTGCAGAGCACGACTTTGAGTTCGGTAATTTGACGATCGAAAGTGCGCTACTCTCCATTGTTCTCTCCCTGCTGGCTGAGCTATAGTGTATATGGCGCAATGAAGTGACACTTGGTAAGGTAAGGTGTGTTGGGGGTGATGGAGAATATTGCACCCTGGGTCGTCTCGGTGACAGCAGAGCTTCATTCATGGTGATAGGCTTGTCAGCCAAGGAGATGGATCGTGCTGCATCATGAGATCGATGGAAAAGCGAATAATGTTACATTGGATGATAAATGGACGGCTCAGACTGGCCGCATTGTCATCAACGGTTCGCAGGTTATCGGCCGGATATTGCTCGCGCAACAAGAGCGTGATCAGCGCAATGGACTGAATACGGCAGGCTATATCACCGGATATCGGGGGTCGCCGCTCAGCAATGTTGATGATGCCCTCTGGTCGATGGGAAGCCATCTGACAGAGCATGACATAGTGTTTCAGCCGGGTGTCAATGAAGATATAGCTGCCACTGCGGTACGGGGAACGCAGCAGATTGATGCTGTCACTGGCGCGCGTTTCGACGGGGTGTTTGGCGCATGGTATGGCAAAGGGCCTGGTGTTGACCGCTCTGGTGACGCCTTCAAACATGGGAACTATGCCGGAACCCACAAAAATGGCGGCGTGCTGGTATTCTATGGCGATGACCATGCTGGCAAGTCATCGACGGTCTGTCACCATAGCGAGCAGGCTATGGCCGCAAGCGCTATTCCTTCGCTTTACCCTTCCAATGTAGAGGAATTGCTGGAGTATGGCCTGCTTGGCTACGCGCTTTCGCGCTACACGGGCCTTTGGGTCGGTATCAAATGCGTGAATGAGGTTGCAGAGCAGACAGCGACCATAAATCTGGATTGTCTGTCGAGCGAGCCGGTTCTGCCGCTTCGATCAGATGATGTGAATGTGCATATAGAACATGGCGCCTATAATCCGCCGCGTGAGGAACGGGTGGTGATCGAGAATCGCTTGCCGCTGGTGCATGCATTTGTGCGGGCGAATGGCCTCGATAAAGTCACGACTGGCGATGCTGATGCGCGCCTTGGTATTGTGACGGCAGGCAAAAGTTATGAAGATGTTTGCGCTGCACTGTCTCTTCTGGGGATTGACGATCGCTGTGCGACACAGCTTGGCATATCGGTCTATAAAGTCGGGTGCATATGGCCACTGGAGCAGCAAGGCATTCGCCAATTCGCTGCCGGTAAGGACGAGCTGTTTGTCGTTGAAGAAAAAGCCAGCTTTCTGGAAGATCAGACAGCGGTTGCGTTGATCAATGAAGCCCGGCGCCCACGCCTTGTCGGCAAGCTTAACGAGGCTGGCGATCAGCTGCTTTCAAGTACATTGTCGCTTGATCCGATTATGATTGCGCATGCGATAGCGGCAAGGCTGGAAATGCTTGGCATATCTGACAGCAATGTACTGGATGCGATAGTTAACCTGCCCGTCGCACCTGTGCCAGCCAATAGTGTGACGCCTAAACGCACCCCTTATTTTTGTTCGGGGTGCCCGCATAACCGCTCTACCAAAGTCCCTAATGGTAGCATGAGCATGACCGGCATTGGCTGCCACACGATGGTCAATTTTTTCCGTCCGGACATCGCGTTGCTGCCCACACAGATGGGCGGGGAAGGGGGCAATTGGATTGGCCTTTCCCCTTTCACGGATACGAAGCATATATTCCAGAATTTGGGTGATGGCACTTATTACCATTCTGGCCTTATAGCCATCCGTGCTGCTGTCGCGGCGAAAGCGAACATCACCTATAAAATTCTTTATAATGACGCAGTAGCGATGACGGGTGGACAACCCGTTGACGGACCGATTTCTGTCTCGGAAATCGCGTACCAGGTGCGCGCTGAGGGTGTAGAGCATATTATCGTGCTGAGCGATGACCCGTCACGGCATGATGTGTCGCAGATGCCCAAGGGCGTCACTATCCGTCATCGTGATACGCTTGATGCGGTACAGAAAAAGCTGCGTGATATTCCGGGCTGCACAGTGCTGATCTATGAGCAGACATGTGCGGCTGAAAAGCGGCGACGCCGCAAGCGCGGCACTTTTCCTGACCCGGCCAAGCGTTTGTTCATCAGCAAGGCAGTATGCGAAGGCTGCGGCGATTGTTCTGTTCAGTCTAGCTGCGTCAGCCTCATGCCGGTCGAGACGGAGTTCGGCCGCAAGCGCGCCATAGATCAATCAAGCTGCAACAAGGACTATAGCTGTCTTAACGGGTTTTGTCCGTCCTTCATCACCGTGCGCGAGGCAGAGCCACGCAAGCCGGATGCTCTTGAAGTCGATGCCGAACGCCTTGCCGCATTGCCTGACGCCCGCGTGGCACCGATTAGAGCCGATGGGTTTAACATAATGGTTGCGGGCATTGGGGGAACCGGGGTCGTTACTGTTGGTGCGCTCATCGGCATGGCGGCCCATATTGAAGGCAAGGCTATGTCATTGTTCGACATGACCGGCCTCAGTCAGAAAAATGGCGCTGTCTATAGTCATGTTCGCATTGCCGCGAAGACATCGGAAATAACGACACAGCGCCTCAGCCAGGGGTCGGCCGACCTGCTCCTTGCCTTTGATATTGTGGCCGGGCTGGCGCCAGAGGCTACGAATACGTTGAGCGCAGGGCGGACGCGTGCGTTCGCTAATTCAGATGTCACGGCAACTGTCGCATTTCAGTTTGACCGCGATGCGGAACTGAACAAATTCGCCTTACTGGGACAGCTTAAGCGTCTGGTCGGAGCCGATCAGGTGGAAACGGTTGATGCTTCTACGCTGGCGCTGGCGGTGCTCGGCAATACAATCGGCGCGAATTTGTTTCTTGTCGGTGTGGCTGCTCAAAAAGGCTTGTTGCCGGTCGGAATTGCCGCGATTGAGCAAGCGGTTCAGCTCAATGGCGTTGCAGTTGCTTTCAACCTTCGCGCTTTGCGCCTTGGGCGGCTGTTCGCTGTTGACCCGGACTATGTGAAAGGGTTGGCTGCATCTGCTCTTGATGATCCGGCACCAATTCCTGTTACGCTGGAAGAGACTATAGCACACCGGATGGCGCACCTTACCAGCTATCAGAATGATGCGCTGGCGCAACGATACCGTGCTATGGTCGAGCGGGTTGGCGCGGCAGAGCAGGCTGTTGCTCCGAATAAAACCGACCTCGCGCGCGCGGTGGCCCGCAATTATGCGAAGCTGCTTGCCTATAAGGACGAATATGAAGTCGCCCGTCTGCTCTCTGGCCCTGAATTGAAAGCTGAGCTGAAGAAAACCTTCGCTGATGGCGGCAAGTTCAGCTTCAATATGGCTCCGCCGATTATGGAAGGCAAACATAATAATGGACGGCCTCCAAAGCGTGAATTTGGCGTATGGATGTTGCCGGTTCTTAAGGTAATGGCAAAGATGCGCTGGCTCCGGGGAACGGCTCTGGATCCATTCGGGCGTAATGCTGAGCGTAAGGCGGAGCGCGCATTAATCACCGAGTATGAGGCGCTGGTCGAACAGGTCTGCCAGAATTTGACAGAGCACAACCATATTGAAGCGGTCGAGCTGTTAAATCTGGCGGACAAGATACGTGGCTATGGCCCGGTCAAGGATGAGGCGATAAAGCTCTATCACCGTGAAGTGGTTGAAGCAGAGAATGTTTTTGGCGCTAATGCTGTAGCGGGTGGGAAAAAGAAGGCAGTGGAAAGCGAGATCGTCTGATGGCGCATGGTTCGTCTGATGTGAATGATAATGATGCTATAGCAGAATTTGCGAAGATTGTCGGTGAGAACAACGTTCTTGTAGGCGAGGATGTTCGGCAACGGTGGGATGGATACCCTCCTGTGCATGCGATGGAGGCGGCTTGCATCGTGCGGCCCGCTACGACAGAAGAAGTGGCTGCGGTCGCATCTTATTGTGATCGCAACGGCCTGTCTTTGGTCCCGCAAGGGGGCCGCACAGGGCTTGTACGTGGGGCCTATACAAAGCCGGGTGACATAGCCTTGTCATTGGAGCGGATGACAGCGATTAGCCCTGCAGACAGATTGGGCATGACGATGGAGGTGGAGGCGGGCGCTCCGCTTCAGGCGGTGCAGGATGCTGCAAGTGATGCTGGCTTTCTCTATCCTGTCGATCTTGGGGCGAGGGGCTCTGCGACTATTGGGGGGACGATCTCTACCAATGCGGGTGGCAATAGTGTCTTTCGCTATGGCATGACCCGCGAGCAGATATTGGGGTTAGAGGTTGTGCTTGCAGACGGGACAATCCTCAGCTCGATGAACCGCCTGATTAAGAATAATGCCGCTTATGATCTCAAACATATGTTCGTCGGATCAGAAGGAACTCTTGGTATCGTCACTCGTGCGGTTCTGCGTTTACGCCCAGCGCCTGGCCAAAAGGGGGTGGCCTTTATCGGGCTATCCAGTTTTGATGCTGTGCTTGACCTTCTGGCCCTTGCTAATGCGGAAGCAGATGGGGCGCTCACCAGCTATGAGGTGATGTGGCCCTCGTTTCTGAACATTGTGGCAGGCCAGAGCGAGCATCGTGTGCCGCTGGAAGAGCAACATGCTTTTTATGTACTGGCCGAGCTCGTCTCGCACCGGGCCAGTGAGCTGATTGACCATGTGATCGCCCTTGGATGGGAGCGTGGCCTGATTGAGGATGCCGTTGTCGCGCAGAATATCGGTCAGGCGAGCGCGTTCTGGGCCATCCGTGATGATATTGATGCGCTCGTCGCGGCAATGAAGCCTGTCCTGCTATATGATGTCAGCCTGCCCCAAGCCGATATGGCACCCTATGTTGAAGCGCTGGATGCTGCACTCAGTCGTGCCTGGCCGGGCACGAGGCTGGCGGTGTTTGGCCATGTGGCAGACGGTAACCTGCACCTTGCGATTAGCCCCGGTGAGGGGGGAGAACATGAGGCTGTCGATGCGCTCGTTTATGCTCCGCTGGAGGCAGTGGGTGGGAGCATTTCAGCGGAACATGGCATTGGCCTCGAGAAGCGGGCCTATTTACGCTACAGTCGGTCTGAAGCTGAAATCGCAATGATGCGCCACTTAAAGGCGGCGCTTGATCCACGTTCGACGCTTAATCCCGGTAAGGTAGTCGCGGCAGACCTATGAACCGATCTGCCTAACGTAACAACCATAGCGGACACGAAGCAACCCCGTATAATCTGGCATTGGCGGTGATGTTGGGAGAGTTCGATTCGATTTCAAACATATATGACAAAAAGAAAACGTATAAGTAGGTATGCCTTAAGAGCTGCTATCGCAATAACATGCCGCGTGGTTCCGTCAGATGTGAAAGGGGAGATGGCTGGCTTTCACGCCTGATTTGGTGAGGCCATTCAGCACAGTTCTATCCCTATTTCTTCCTGTAACGGAAGTACCAGACTTCATGGCCTTTGCGGCGGGCCTTGGCTTCGTAACGGGTTTCGGGCCAGCCGCCCGGGCGTTTCAAAAAGTCCTCAGGCTTGTCGCATAGCCAGTCGAAATCTTCGCGCCCGTTCATGATCATCAGCGCCCAGCGCAGATAGACCGGGTGGTCTGTGCCGAAGCGGAATTCGCCGCCCGGTTTGAGCTTGGCGGAGATCATGTCCACCGGGCCTTTATTCATCATCCTGCGTTTAGCGTGGCGGGCCTTGGGCCAGGGATCCGGGTGAAGCAGATAGACGAAGCTGAGTGATCCATCCGGGATGCGTGAGAGTACATCAAGCGCATTGCCCATATGCAGGCGGATGTTGGGCAGGTGCTGGTCGCGGATATGGGCCAGCGCGGAGACGACGCCGTTGAGAAAGGGCTCACAACCGATAAAGCCATGATCGGGCAGCATGTCGGCGCGATAGGCCATATGCTCCCCGCCGCCAAAGCCGATCTCGAAATGGAGCGTGCGCTCGCCAAAAGCCGCCGGGCCGAACAGGCTCTCGGCCGTGACTTCGCCTTCCTCAGGCACGCTGATGGCAGGCAACAGCTCATCGACAAGCTGCTGCTGGCCGGGCCGGAGCTTATGACCGGTCTGGCGGCCATAGAGCCGGTTGAGAGTAGTTGGATCGCCGGATTTATGTGCTGTCATATCAGGGCTGCTATAGCGCCTTTTCGGCTATAGCAAGCCTTATGGGTGCCCTGTTTAGTGGCGGCAGGGCTTGCCTCTATAGGCAGTGCGATGCTGAGTATATTCCTGGCCGTTCCAGCGGAACACAGGAAAGCAGAAACCGCGCCCACCCACAGTTATGTCAGGCCAGTCGTTCATGCCTTTGGTGTTGAGAAATATCGGGCTGCCGGTGCCTTCATGCATCAGTTTCCATTGGCCATCCGGCTGTTTGCTTACAAGCCAGAAATTCTGGCCGTTCATGCCGTAGCAAAATCCGCTACTCTCGGTGATGGTGACTTCCGGGAGGCCGTCGCCGTTAAGATCGTCCCTGGCTTTGATTGCTGCGGGTTCATAAGAGGCTGTGCCGGGGTCTTCGCAGGCGCTGCGCCATTGGCCGCCGCTTTGCTGGAGCCCTGCGGCCTTGAATATAGCGGCTTGTTCAGTGGTGGATATTGCGGGAGGCGCTTTAGGTGGTTCTATCGTCAGCCCAAGGGCCGGGGTGCTGACGGGGAATAGTGCCGGGAACGCGAGGGCGGCAATGGTGTAGCGTAGACGGTTCATATGCTTTCCTTCCCGATAAAGGATCTGACTCATGGTTGGATTAGCAGCAATTTCTTTAATGTTATGATGAATTTGCGGCTGTTGGCAACATGTGTAGCCAGTGATAGCTTTCGTGTTCCGGTAGTATGAAGCAAGTTCAATGTGCTTGCATATGAGAGGATGGAGTGACGTCATGAGGGTATGTGGAATACATTGGGTTGCCGCATTAGTGGCGGCGGTTGCGATCTATATGGTTGGATTTCTGATCTATGGTGTGTTGATGACACCACAAGAGTGGATGGCAGGGGCAGGCATCACGCAGGAAGAGATGGATGCTGTCGGCATGTCGCGTATGTTATACAGCCCGATCATACCGCTGATGACGGCATTTGGCATGGCGTTTCTGTTTAAGTGGGCTGGGGTGTCAGGGCTGGCTAATGGCGTGAAATGGGCGGTTTTGATTGCGCTGATGTCGGCCATCCCGACATTGCTTTATGGCTGGGTCTATGGCGTTGGTCCGGGCTATGCCACGCTGATTGATTGCGGGCATCTGCTGGCGGGGCATGTTGTTGCTGGCGCAATATTGGCGAGCTGGAAATAAACAGGTGACAGGGGGGGATGTCCCTCCCTGTCATACCATAATCAGAGTGCGGCTTTCAGCGCATCGGCAAGATCGGTGCGCTCCCAAGGGAAGAAGTCGCCTTCTGCCGTGCGGCCGAAATGGCCATAAGCGGCTGTTTTGCGGTAAATCGGCTTGTTGAGCGCGAGTGCAGTGCGGATGCCGCGCGGGGTAAGGCCTCCGAGCTTTTCCTCGGCAACCTTGGCGACAGCTGCTTCCAGCACATCATCGGCAATACTGCCGGTGCCATGTGTGTCTACATAGAGTGAGAGTGGCTCGGAGACACCGATCGCATAGGCGACCTGTATGGTGCACTGCGTGGCGAGGCCAGCGGCGACGATATTCTTGGCGAGATAGCGGGTGATATAGGCTGCTGAGCGATCGACCTTGGTGGGGTCTTTGCCGGAAAAAGCGCCGCCGCCATGAGGGGATGCGCCGCCATAGGTGTCAACGATGATCTTGCGACCGGTGAGGCCCGCGTCGCCATCTGGCCCGCCGATCTCGAATGTGCCGGTCGGGTTGATATGATAGACGGTATTGCCTGAAAGCAGCGCAGCCGGGATCACTTTGGCAACCACGGATTTCACATAGGCTTTCAGCTCGGCTTCCTTCTCGCCATCATCATAGCCCGGCGCATGCTGGGTTGAGACGACAATCGCGGTGCAGGCGACCGGCTTGCCATTTTCGAACCGCAGCGTGACCTGACTCTTGGCGTCTGGCTCCAGAAAAGGCGCGGCGCCAGAGTGACGGTCGGCGGCCATTGCCTCAAGAATTTTGTGTGAATAGTAAAGGGTCGCGGGCATGAGATCGGGTGTTTCGTCGCAGGCATAGCCGAACATGATGCCCTGATCGCCCGCGCCTTCATCCTTGTTGCCGCTGGCATCTACACCCTGAGCGATATGTACGGACTGGCCGTGGAGATTATTCTCGAAGCGTAGGGTTTGCCAGTGGAAGCCATCCTGCTCATAGCCGATATCTTTCACTGTCTGGCGAACGGTGGCTTCGATCTCTTCCTGCGCGCCAGCTACCCACGCGCCATTTTCATAAACGCCTTTGCAGCGGATTTCGCCAGCGAGGACGACGAGCTGTGTGGTTGTCAAGGTTTCACACGCAATGCGTGCTTCGGGGTCTTTGGCGAGGAAGAGGTCGACAATGGCGTCTGAGATCTGATCCGATACTTTGTCGGGGTGACCCTCTGAGACGCTCTCGGAGGTAAAAAGGTAATTTTGACGCATGGTTTTTCCAGTCAGTTGCTGTTTCTGCGCGTATAAAGAAATCTTTATGTGCTTTGTCGCTCTAGCGCTTGGGCCGACCCCATGCAAGCGATAAGGCAGGGAGCGCAATGAGCAGCAAGGCGAAGCAGAGCGGTAGTATATTGCCGAAACGTGAAAAAAGCGTTGGGGGCAGAGGCGGGGATAACACGGTGTTGATAGTGCCCGCTTCATGATGGGGGATGGAGGCTTTTATCTGCCCGCGCGCGCCTATCACGGCGGAGATACCGGTGGGGGTGGAGCGGATGACGGGCAGGCCTTCTTCTATGGCGCGCATGCGGGCTTGCGCGAGATGCTGCGGCGGGCCCCAACTGCCGAACCATGCGTCATTAGAGGGGTTGTAGATGAAATCCGGGCGGTTGATGCGATGGACGACTTGGCCTGAAAAGATGATTTCGTAGCAAATCTGCACGCCCATTCTCAGCTGAGGGCGGCCCCCAACAGCGGGGAGAAGCAGTGAGCGCGGGCCGGGGCCGGGCCAGAAATCTGTGCTGCCCGGAACAAGGCGCGAGAGGCCCAATGGCTCCAACAGGGATCGCATGGGCAGATATTCGCCATAAGGCACGAGATGGGCCTTGTCATAGCGGGCGATAAGGCGGGCATCGGGGGTGACGACCCATGCGCTGTTATTCGCGCCGACCAGCTTGCGGTCTGTATAAAGGCCTTTGTCGCGCTCCTTGAAATAGACTTTCGAGCCACCCGTCATCAGCAGGTCTTCGGAGCCAGCGAGGGCGGCCACGCGCTCCAACCATTCGCGCTCCATATCGAGCCATGCGGGCAGGGCGGCTTCTGGCCAGAAGATGAGGCGGGGTGTGTCCGGCGAGGAAGGGCCGGTGAGCTGCGCGAGCTTGGTGAAGTTCGCTTCTTCCAGCGCGGCGATATGTTTGTCGGCCTGATCGATATTGGGCTGGACGACGGTGATGGCGATGTCCGGGCGGGTAGGCGGTTTGGTTTCGGGCGGGCGCACATGGCCGAGTATGGCGAGCATGAGGCATAGCCCCGCCAACGGTCCGCCGACATGCCAGCGGCGCTGCGCGAGGGCGAGCAAGGCTCCGGCGGCGATGATGACAAGGCCGGACAGGCCATAGGTGCCGATGAAACGCGCGGCCTGATCGACGCCGGTGCCGAGCCATGCCATGCCCAAAGGGTCCCACGCGAAGCCGGTGAAGAGCGTGGCACGGGCATATTCGCTGAGGATCCATAGCCCGGCGAACAAGGGTATTACCGGTAAGGCGGGCCAGCGGGACCGGACGAGATAGACGCTGAGGGTGGCAAGGCCGGGATAGATTGCGAGATAGAGCGCGAGAAGGAAGACCGAGCCATAGCCGAACCAATGCGGCATTGCGTCCTGATAGGTGAAGGCATGGGCGATCCAGCTATTGCCGAGCGTGAAATGGCCAACGCCGAAGGACCAGCCGAGCAGGAAGGCGTGTTTTGCCTGTTTCCTCCGTTCGCCTCGAGCGAAGCCGAGAGGCGTGGTCGCAGATGTAGTTGATGTATCTGTGTCACGACTACGCTCGACATGAACGGTTTGCTGATAGCCTGCCAGCCACATCAACCCGGCCATGGCGAGCAATGTTAGCGGCCATAAGGAAAGCGGCGCGAAGCCGGTTGCTGCCACCGCGCCCAAAAGCAGGGAGATGAGCTTGGGGTGGCGCAGCGCTATGGCCATCATTGCTGTGGTGGCGCGATTTCGGCTGATGACGGAGAGGGCGGGGGGGCGGCTTCATGATTGCCGCCGATATATTTGAGCGCGAGGAAACCACCGACCAGCAATATGCCGCCGACCGTAGTGATAAGACCGAAATGTCTGTCGATTAGACGCTTCATCGGCTCGCCAAATTTCCACAGCAAAGCGGCTTCAAGGAAGAAGCGCGCCGCGCGCGAGACGATGCTCGCGCCGACCAGCACATAGAGCGGCATGGCGGTGGTTCCCGCAGCAATGGTGATGACCTTGAAGGGCAATGGGGTGAACCCGGCGAGGAAGACAATCAGCCAGCCCTGCTCATTGAAGCTGGCGGAAAAGGCGCTGAATTTATCGCCTAGCCCATAGAAATCGAGAATGGTCTGGCCGATCGTGTCGAACAGAAAATAGCCGATGGCATAACCCAGAAGCGCGCCCAGCACCGAGGCGGCAGTGCATACGAAGGCGTAATAGAAGGCGCGCTTGGGCCGGGAGAGGCACATGGGCGCGAGCAGCACATCCGGCGGGATCGGGAAAAAGCTCGATTCCATAAAGGAAATGACGGCGAGCCAGCGGTCAGCATGGCGATGAGCGGCCTTGGCCAGCATCCATTGATATAGGCGGGTTAGCATCGATGCGGGCGTTAGCGGAATTGCGCGGGGGAGGCTAGGGGGTAATGGTCTCAATTAATTATGACAGTGCGGGTGGCTGAGGCTTCAGTGTGATGATGATATCAAGGTAAATAACCTATTTGGTGATTTTATATTGACATCGTAACGCTCTTTGGGTACATCTGTCTACAGTGGAAAATGTGAGTCGCGTTGATGAGGCGGTGAGTTGGGGTTGGAGCCGGGAGGTTTCCGGCCCTTTTTCGTGTCTGATCGGTGTGGAAGCGGAGGTGGAATGGCGCGGGCTGGGAAGGGTGCAGGCAATAAGGAGCCATTGATGCCGGCGAAAAGAGGTGCGGCTGGCAAATGCAATATGGGGATGCAGTTGCGCCGTCCGCATCGGGACGGCTGGACGGCGAAGAACAAGAAACGGTTTCTGGAAGTGCTCAAGGCCACCTGCAATGTGCAGGAAGCCACACGTTCGGTGGGTTTGAGCAATGCGGGCGTCTATTATCAGCGTCAGCACGATCCGGCCTTCGCTGCCGGATGGGCTGAGGCGCTGGAGCAGGGCTATGCGGAGCTGGAGATGCATTTGTTGCGGCAATCCATCTTTGGTAGCGAGACGACGGAAACGGTCGATGATGGTAAAGAAGGCGGTGTCGTTAAAACCAAAAAGGTTCACAGTTACCCACATGCCATCGCTCTGCGGTTAATGCTGGCGCATAAGGACAGTGTAGAGAGCTATCGGGATGCGCAGGGCATAGAGCGGCCGGGCAGCGAAGCAATCCGTGCGGAAATTCAGGAGAGACTGGCGCAGGTGCGCGAGCGCTCTGGCGGCAGTGGCATGGCGGATGATGGACCGGATGGGTTTGATGCGGGCGAAAGGGATGATGATGTATGAGCCGTTCGCAATGGGAAGAGCTGGCGCACTGGCCTGAGGATAGGCTGGCGGCCTTTCTTGATGTGTTGGGCGAGACGGGACGCGAGACATTATTGCATGACTGGGCGGTGCATGCGCGGCCGGAGCAATTGCCGCCGCCAGGCAAGTGGCGCATCTGGCTGATGCTCGCGGGGCGTGGCTTTGGCAAGACGCGCGCGGGGGCTGAATGGGTGCGGTCTATCGCGGAGAGTGACGGCGATGCGCGCATTGCGCTGGTCGGTGCGACGATGCAGGAAGCACGCAGTGTGATGGTCGAGGGCGAGAGCGGGTTGCTGAGCATTGCGCCCTGGTGGGACAGGCCGGTGTGGCATCCGGCGCTGCGGCGGCTGGTGTGGAAATCGGGCGCGCAGGCGATTGTGCTGGGCGCGGCGGAACCGGACAGTTTGCGCGGGCCGCAATATACGCATGGTTGGGCCGATGAGCTGGCGAAATGGGCCTATGCCGAAGCGGCGTGGGATAATCTGATGATGGGCTTGCGGCTGGGGCGGCATCCGCGCTTGCTGGCGACGACGACGCCGCGCCCGGTGCCGCTGATCCGGCGACTGGCGAAGCAGCATGATGTGATGATGACCCGTGGATCGACACGGGATAATCGCGCCCATCTGGCGGCGGGTTTTGTCGCGGCGATGGAGCGGGATTATGGCGGCACGGCGCTGGGGCGGCAGGAGCTGGACGGCGAGCTGATCGAAGAGCTGGAGGGCGCGCTGTGGACGCGCGCGCTCATTGAGCGGTGCCGGGTCAAGCGCGAGGTGTTGTGGAATGCCGGCGATGCTCCGTTTTCGAGGGTTGTTGTCGCGGTTGATCCGCCTGCGAGCGCAGGAGGCGATGCGTGCGGGATTGTCGCGGTCGGGCTGGGCGTCGATGGTCGCGCCTATGTGATCGAGGATGCGAGCATAGCAGGTGCGAGTCCCGAAGGCTGGGCGGCGCGGGCCGTGAGCGCGGCGGCGCGTCATGGCGCAGACCGGGTGGTGGCCGAGGCGAATAATGGTGGCGATATGATCGTCAGCGTGTTGCGCGCGGCAGAGGCAGAGCTGCCGGTGCGGCTGGTGCATGCAAGCCGGGGCAAGGTTGCGCGCGCTGAGCCTGTCGCGGCGCTGTATGAGCGTGGGCGGGTGGTGCATGTTGGGGCGTTCCCGGAGCTGGAGGATCAGATGTGTGGTATGATGCTGGGCGGTGATTATGCAGGGCCGGGGCGGTCGCCTGATCGCGCGGATGCGCTGGTATGGGCGCTGAGTGAATTGATGTTGCGCTACAAGAGGGAGCAGGCAATTCGCAGCTTGTAACAAATCATTGGTTGCAGTGGAGCTAATCAGGCTTAAAGTTCGTTGTACAGACCGGTCGCCATACATATATTAATATACAACCGTGGCTGAGGAGCGGGATTCGTTTGTGAACCCTGGATTGCAACAACTTGCGAAGGCAGAATCACCAGCCGAGCTATGGCGGGTGGTGCGCAGATACTTCTTGGGCCAGGGCTTCAGGAGTCTGGCGTATTTTGTCGTCAACAGGTCAGGCCCGTCAGGTGGACGCAAGGGCTTTAACATCGTTCAGTACGGGTTCCCTCGCGAAGTTATCAAAGCCTATATTGATGAGGATTGGGGACGCAAAGACCCAGGGCCGGCCTATTCGCTGGCCAAGGGTGTTGCGATGCGCTGGTACGAGATATGGGAGCAGATCGAGCCCGATGCTGAGCAGGCCTCGTTCCTGGAACGTATGCGTGAGACCAAATTAGGTGACGGGTATAGTTTTCCGGTATTCGGGCCGAGCGGGCGCAATGGCTGTGTTACGGTTGGTCGCGCGATTAATGAAACTATCATTGATGCGGTGCCGGTTGATGACATGCATATATTTGCGCAGGCTGCGCATATGCGCTTGTGTCAGCTATTGCCGGACAGGCCACTTGAAAAGCCGCTTTCCGGGCGGGAGCTGGAAATTCTCGACTGGGTGGCGCGGGGCAAGAGCAATGGTGTGATCGCCGATATTCTCGACCTGTCTGGCGCGACGGTCGATACCTATTTGCGGCGCATATATGAGAAGCTGGAAGTGTCGGATCGCACATCGGCGGCGGTGCGCGGTGTTGGTATGGGACTGATCGCAGCTTAGAGAACTGTCGCTGGTATATATGGGTTTTCCGGGCAGCCATTGTGCTGCCCTTTTTGTTATGCTCTGAGGAGTAGCATTCATGAAATTATTCGGATGGAAGGGTGCGGCGGAGACGCCGCGTCCGGTCTTGTCGCGCGCTTATGCGCTAGGCGGTGGTATATTGGGTGAATGGCCTGCGGCTTATGAACCACAGGTGCGTGCGGCGGTGCACGCCAACCCGGTGGCACAGCGCGCGTTGCGGCTGGTGTCGGAGGCTGCGGGCGGTGCGGCACTGGCGGCGAACGGCGCGAGTGCTGCGGATAATGCGCGGGCACTGGTGTTGGCGCGGCATGTGTCGGGCGGGCAAGGGCTGATCGAGACATTGGCGCTGCACCTTCTGTTGCATGGCAATGCCTATGTGCAGATGAGTTGCGATAGTGATGGCGCGCCGCTGGAGCTGTATGCGCTGCGCCCGGAGCGGGTGAGCGTTGATGTCGATGCGCGTGGCTGGCCGGTGGCCTATCATTACCGTGTGGCTGAGCGGGTGACGCGCCTCGCGGTGGAGGATGGCGCGGGGCGCCCGGCGCTGTTGCATATCAAGGCGATCAACCCGCTCGACGATCATTATGGGCTGGGGTGCCTTGGCGCGGCGTCTGGCGCGGTGGCGATCCATAATGTGGCGACGCAGTGGAACAAGGCATTGCTCGATAATGCGGCGCGGCCGTCTGGCGCCTTGGTCTATGACAGTGGCAAGGATGGCGTGGCGCTTTCGGCAGAGCAGTTTGCACGATTGAAAGCGGAAATGGAAGCGGCGTTTCAGGGCGCGACCAACGCCGGGCGGCCTATGTTGCTGGAAGGTGGGCTGAAATGGCAGTCGCTTTCCATGTCACCCGCAGAGATGGATTTTATTGCACTGAAAGCGACGGCGGCGCGAGAGATCGCGCTGGCTTTTGGCGTGCCGCCGATGCTGCTCGGCCTGCCCGGTGACAACACTTATGCGAATTACCGCGAGGCGAACAAGGCGCTGTGGCGGCAGACGATCTTGCCGATGATGGATAAGATTTTGGGTGGAATTGCACAAGGGCTACGCGGCTGGATGCCGGGGCTGGAGCTGGCGGTCGACATGGACAAGGTGCCTGAGCTTGTCGAGGAACGCATGGCCTATTGGGAGCGGATCAGTAGTGCGGCCTTCCTGAGCGATGACGAAAAGCGGGCATTGCTGGGGTTTGGTGAAAATGGGGGAGGTCGTGATGCGTGATAGCGATATGCTGGCGGGTCTTGTGGCGCAGGCGGAAGGAGCGGGCAGTGACCTCGTCATGATCCGTGCGCTGGTGGAAGAGGCGAGCGAAATGGGCGCGGCGCGGGCGCTGGACCGGCTGGGGCTTTCCGACCGGGATGCCGAGGATGATGTGCGCGAATTGCGCGAGCTGCTGGGCGCGTGGCGTGATGCCAAGACGGCGGCGCGTGATGCGGTGATCGGCTGGGTATTGCGCATTGGATTGGCACTGATGCTGCTTGGCATGGCGGTGAAGCTGGGCTTGTTCGGGCTGGTGAAGGGATGAGCGCTGAATTTGGTCCATGCGGGCCTGCAAACGCCGATTTTCTCCGCTACGGTGCTCACATACCTCTAAGTACGCTGCGCTCCGTTGCTCGCAAATCAACGTTTTCGGCTCCACCTGACCCAAATTCGGATGTGTCGGAGGTGAAAGAGAGCGGCATACGCTTTGCGGGATATGCGGCGCTGTTTGACCGCGAGGACAGGGGTGGCGACATCATTCGGCGTGGCGCGTTCGCGCGGGCGATCGGAGCGTGGCGCGGGCGCAGGGTGCCACTTTTATGGCAACATAAGCCGGATGCGCCGATCGGGATTATCGAAAGCATGAGCGAGGATGAACGCGGCCTGCGGGTTGTCGGGCGGGTACGCAGCGATGCGCCTGCGCAGGCTGCAGCGTTGCTTAAGGGGGGCAAGGTCAATGGCCTGTCTTTCGGCTATCGCGTGACGAAAGCGGATGGGCAGGCGCCAAGGGTGCTCAAGGATCTCGATCTGGTCGAAGTGAGCCTTGTGACCTTTCCGATGCAGCCCAATGCGAGAGTTCACGCGGTGGAGTGAACACCTTGGCGAGAATGTTTTCAGGTTATGGGGTGGGATGGCCCCACCCCAACCCCTCCCCTGAAGGGGAGGGGCTTTTTATGCCTCAATCCAAGAGGCTAACGGCAGGAGAAGCCTATGTATGAAGTAAAAGCCGATGCGCTGGAGGAGAGCTTTGATGCGCTCACCCAGGCAGACAAAATTGAAACACTGGAAGCCGATCTGGCCGCGATGAAAGGCCAGGTGGCGGCGGTCCAGCGGTCCGTGGCTGAGCGCCCGGCGCTTGATGGCGTCAAGGGCGTGGAAATGGACCCGGCGCGCGCTGCGTTTGTCGATAAATATATCCGGCGCGGGCAGGAAGCGGGCCTTGAGCTGAAGAGTGTTTCGGGTGCGACGGGCGCAGCGGGCGGTTATGCCGTGCCACGTGAAATCGATGCGATGATCGATAGCACGCTGAAGGCGATCTCGCCTATTCGCACGGTGGCCAATGTGGTCAAGACCGGCTCGGCGGGTTATCGCAAGCTGGTCGCGGCAGGTGGTACGCCCTCGGGCTGGGCCAGCGAGACAGGCGCGCGTGCCGAAACGGGCACGCCAACGTTCAACGAGATTGCGCCGCCTTCGGGCGAGCTGTTCGCCAATCCGGCAGCGTCTCAGACGATGCTTGATGATGCGCAGTTTGATGTGGAAGCCTGGCTTTCGGGCGAGATTGCGCATGAGTTTGCCAATGCTGAAGGTGCTGCTTTTGTGAATGGCAGTGGCACCGACCAGCCCAAGGGTTTCCTGACCTATACGGCGACCGATGAAGCGGACGGGGTGCGGGCTTTCGGGTCGCTGCAATATGTAGCGTCTGGCGCGGCGGGCGCTTTTGCGTCCTCCAACCCGCAGGACAGGCTGATCGATCTCGTGCAGTCGCTGAAAGCGCCTTATCGTCAGGGTGCGGCGTTCGTGATGAACAGCAGTACGCTGGCGCGCATTCGCAAGTTCAAGACGTCTGATGGTGCGTTTTTGTGGCAGCCTTCGCTGAGCGCGGAAAACCCAGCGACCTTGCTGGGCTATCCGGTGATTGAGGCTGAGGATATGCCGGATGTGTCCGCAGATAGCCTGTCGATTGCCTTTGGCAATTTCCAGCGTGGTTATGTGATTGCCGAGCGCAATGAGACGAGCATCTTGCGCGATCCGTATAGCAACAAGCCGTTTGTGCATTTTTATGCGGTGAAGCGCATTGGTGGCGCTGTGACCAACTCGGAAGCTATCAAGCTGATGAAGTTCGCCACTTCCTAAGGCGAGCAACCTCGTCATGCCAGCGCAGGCTGGCATCTCTGGCGGAAATATCCAGCCGACTGAGATCCCAGCTTTCGCTGGGATGACGGATAAACACTCCCCTGACCTGACCCCTTCGGCGCGACTGTGCCGGAGGGTTTTTGTGGGGCTAGAGTCTATTCCACGTACGTGGATCACGGCACCAGCCCACTCCCCCACCCGACCTCCCATAAGGTATAATTTTTGGGGGATCGGGTGGGGGAGTGGGCTGGTGCGGAATGTTTCAGTGTAACTGAAACAGAATCTAACCGAAATTATATATGCGGAGGCATGAGCCATGACGATGACCATGGGTGCGGTGGCGCAGACGATAATCGACGATGCGCTGGCTGAGACGAAAGCCTGGCTGCGGATCGAAACGGCGCATGATGACGCAGCGATAACGGCACTGCTGCGCGCGGCCATTGGCATGGCTGAGGATTTTTGCGGGCAGCTGATGTTCGTACGCAGCGGCGCCGAGATGCTGAGCGCGAGCAGCGAATGGGTGCGTACACGCGCTTGCCCAGTGCGCAGCATTACGGCAGCGCGGGGGGTGCCCGCTGAGGGCGCGAGCTTTGCGTTAGCGAGTGATGCCTATGCGATTGACATCGGCGCGGATGGTGACGGCTGGGTGCGGGTGATGCAGCCGGGTGCTGCGGGTCGGGTTGAGGTCGATCTGACGGCTGGCATAGCCGATGATTGGCTGAGCCTGCCAGATGCTTTGCGGCAGGGGATTGTCCGATTGACGGCGCACCTTTTCGCTGAGCGAGAGAGCCAGGCGCCGCCATCCATCGTGACGGTGTTGTGGCGGCCATGGCGCAGGATGCGGGTCGCATGAGCGGGCTGGAGACGGTGAAACACGCAGGCGTGCGGATCGCAGAGCAGCAGGCGGAAACCAAACGTCAGGAGATGGTGCGCGAAGCGGAAGCATTGCAGGACATTTCGGCCCGTGTTGAGGGCGAGGATGTTGTGTTTGAAGGGCGCGGTTTGCTGGACCGCTGGATTCGCGATGCGAGCATCAGAAATATCGGGAGAACCGGGCGATGAACGCGGAATATGACATTCGCAATGCATTGATTGCCGAGCTGCGCTCTGATGTGGTGCTGAGTGCGCAGGTGAACCGGGTTTATGATGGTTTCCCTGTTAAGGCGACGCCGCCGATGCTGGTGGTGGGGGATGTGTTGGGTGGTGACTGGGCGGTGAAAGACCGACCGGGGCGCGAGCTACGTATCGGCATTACGATAGAGGATGATATCGAGACGCCGACACGGATAAGCACGATTATGCCATTAACGGATGCAGCGGTGCAACGGCTTAACGGGACGGTGGCCGGGTGGCAGGTTGGTAGCCTGCGCATGGTTCGCTCGCGGTTGTTACGCAGCAATCGCGGGCGGTGGAATGCGTTGATGGATTATCGCATCAGAGTGCTTGCGGGTTAGGTTGATTTCGCTTGCGCAAAATAGTGAAACCGGCCCGCTCCTATCCGACCTCTCATCTAGGATATTCTGAAATGGGAGGTCGGGGGAGAGGAATGGGGCCGGTACGGGGCAGTTTCAGCTATGCTGAAACCAGCTAATCATTCAGCGTTATCGAAGTCGTCGGTCACTTTTTCGACATAGCCGAGGATCTGGTCATCAGCGTCTTCTGTGGCCTCTTCGTCAGTCATACCATCGGCTTTGTCGAGCGCTATCAGGGCTTCGCGGAACTTGGCTTCCTGCTTGGCGCACTTGGTTTCCAGTCCCTCGATAAATGTGTCTCTGGCAACTTTCCGATCCATTGCGTCACGGGTGTAGTCGCCCATGCAGGAGGCATAGGCCTGACGCGCTTTTGGAACCGCATCTGCCGGGGAAGACGCCGCTAAAATCAGTGCAACGAAAATCATAAGTCCCTCCATTTCGATGGTCGGAAAATTACTACGACTCGATGTCGTATTGGCCATCACTTTCTTCAAGGAGTAGATATCCATGAGCGTGGAAAAAGGAAGCGCATTTTTCCTAGGGTCAGGACCCATTGATTTGGGGCGATGGATGTGATTCAGGCGGCTGCGAAGGAGCCTGAAGGATGCGTGATTTGTTTTGGCTGACTGACGAGCAGATGGCACGGTTGCAGCCCTATTTTCCG
>Ga0316207_10000787_pt1 | contig 44990 bp, 35 predicted proteins | sample 6weekpyrite_MG_FD_204943 | JGI IMG/M metagenome (GOLD analysis project Ga0316207, IMG submission 204943) | Microbial mat bacterial communities from mineral coupon in-situ incubated in ocean water Damariscotta River, Maine, United States -... | ecosystem: Environmental > Aquatic > Marine >... | reverse complement strand
GGCAAGCAGCTCCAGCCAACCGTCAGCTACACTAACCAAGCCCGGTTGCCGGGGCACTCCAAACTTGTCTTTGAAACAGGAGTGAACAACTCCAATAGGCTCGACTGAAAATCCCATAACAATTTGACTCTAAACAAACCCCAACATCAGAGATGTGTTAACACTAGCATAAAAAAAGGGGCCACAATCTGCGCCCCTTGTAAAAGTCAGCAATGCCAGATTGGCAAAACCTGTTATTTCGACACTGAAGATAAAAAACACAAATCTATACAAGTACTGCAATTCCCTGTTACCACGCCAAAAGATTACTCAGCCTGCCTAGCATCCTGTGACTCAAGCTGGCGTTGCAACTCATGTGCTGGAGCCAGCTTATAACCCAACTGGCGGGCCACTACATTATTGACCTGCACAGAAAAGTATTTGGGATAATTTTTCTGGCTATCAACATCACACACTTCCGTCAGGCAATTCACTAGCTCTGCCGTATGCCGGCCAATTTGCCCAGGCGAGGAATACAAAGCCAGCAAAGCGCCTGCTTTAACATACGATTCTGAATAGGCAATCAATGGGGTTTTACGACGCAGGCTCGCCAGCAATAAAGACTGCACGGTGCGGCGGTTAAACAAAAAAGGGTCAGGCAAAGCCAAAACCGCATCACTGCCAAACATCAACCTATCCAAAACCTTTGCCAGATGCCGCCCAGGCTGCAAGCTGACATCGTTTAACTGGATTTTAAGTCTAGCGGCATCCTGTCTAAGGTTTTCTGTATGTTTGGCAGAAACATCACCATGCATAAAACCCAAGGTCTTAATTGATGGAAAGGCAATCTGGGCCAGATTAACAAACCGATATAGCGGCTGGTCGACAAACAATACCTGGTGTTTTTCAAGCAAAAGATTGTTTTCGCGCAGCCAGAGATAACTACTCTGAGGCAACATGGTATAAATCACCCGGCTATCACCAATATTGATAGACCCTACTTTTTTAGCTGCTTCTACACCTGCTGCGATGATGATATTGCCAGAATTGGCCTGGGCAGCGGGTCTATAATCTGATGCCAGAGTAAAAGTAATACCCTGATCTAGACTTTCAGAGCTTAGCCCCGCCTCAAACCCCTGTTGAAATGAGCGATAAAGGCCAGAGTCCTGACTGGCCAAAAGCAGCAGACGTGCATCAGCATTGGCACAAACGCCCAATACCAACAACACAGTCAAAACTACTTTTTTTAGCAACATTGCTTTATGCCTGCCTACCCATCACTACCGCCCCCACGGTCTAAGCCTTTATTTATTTATCTATCTAATTGAATCCTTACACTTACATAGGCAGATGAATCGACCTCATTTAAATTTGGAAAATTTGGATCATGAGACAACACTTCCATTTCCTCATACTTGCCTAAGACATTTCGCGCCGCCAGGGCAAGCTCTGCCTCAAAACCAAACAGATCAAGCTGCCTTGCCAATTTCAAATCCAGACGCCTGACAGGTGCACGTATGGCTTCTGGCGCATCAGGCTCCCAGCCTTGTATCCAATCGGTAAAATAGAACCCGACCCCGGCGGTCACCCCATGATCAAAGTCCATCATATAAAGCAGGCTGAATGAGTGCTCAGGTGCCATCAACGGATCTGCCCCGTAAGACGGGTTGCTCTTATCTTTAATATCGACATAAGAATACGCGAAATGAAGCGCGGAACTGTCAACAAAGGTAAACTTTGCCTCTAACTCTGCCCCCTGAATGGTGAAGGCATACTGGTTAAGATAAGTCTGACCATGGGTCATGACGTAATTTCCAGTTTCAATCTTGAAAATCAGATCACTCAACTCGTCATGAAACAGCTTGAAGTCTAGTGAGAAATCTCCCTGCAACGGAGCCAGGTGATAGCCGAACTCATACGAAGTCACCTTTTCAACTTCTGTCTGCATGGTTCCGTTCCAGAACAACACATTTGAAGTCCCAGACGGATCTAATTGAGCATTGTAAATGCCATAATCAACCGCATACTCAAACATTGAAGGGGTACGAATTGCCTTTGATGCCGTCATCCGCAAACTCTGCGCCGGGGACAGGTGGTAATTGAGACCCAGTCGTGGCGACACCTCAGTGCCGGTGGTACTGTAGTCCTCCACCATGGCACCAGCATTTATCAGCCAATCACCCTCAGGGGCCCACTCCAGGTTGATAAAACCATGTTTAAGGTGATTATGGATTTCCTCATCACCCATCAAGTTCTCACCGCCCCAAACCTGGTCGTCGCGCGCACCAAGCCCCCAGGCAATACGCACAGCCTCTGACAGATTGACATTATGCTGCAGCTCCAGGTCATATCGATCAGTACGGCGATCGAAATCAACATAGTTGGAAGCCAATGTTGCCGCTCCCCAAGGAAAAGGACCGGTATAAAAACTCTCAAAATTACGTTGGTAAATATGATAGAACTGGACTGAAAGGCTTTCGTTCAAACCCAAGTTGCGCTGCCACTTAATATGCTGATGATGATTAAGCAGCGTCTTCTCACGATCAACACTCAATTCAGGTACATGACGATTCTCCACCCCCCTGGGGCCTGTCGCCACACCACCCTGAAAACTGATCACATCGGAGTTGCTAAGCTGATAATCCGCCCGCAGGGATACCAACTGGGTGCGTTTATAATCAAGACGATCTTCAAAACCATCATCGCCGATAAAACCAGCACTGACACGGTAATCGAGTTTACCGATACCACCACCATGGCGTAGAAACAGTTCATGCACACCATCATCACCTAGATTGGTTTTTACAGAAGTACCATGGTCCATGACTGCCTCACGGGTAATGATGTTGATCACAGCGAGAAATGAATTAGCGCCATAACTGGCAGAGTTGGGTCCACGCACCACCTCGATGCGCTCGATGTCATCCATGGTGATATGCAAGGTTGCCCAAGGCACCGCACCTATCGCAGTGGTATAAATGGAGCGGCCATCCACCAACACCTGCATGCGGCGAGAATAACGCTCATCAGACATGTGATAACTAACCGACGGGGTATGACCATCGTGATAGCCGACGATAAAACCAGGCACCATCCGAAATAACTCAGGAATTTCACGCGCCCCTGAGGCATCAATCATACGCCGGTCAATTACTGTCACAGCAACGGGCGCATCAGCCACAGACTGGGCAATACGAGTCGCCGACATCACCACCGGCACCTCGCCCCAATAAGCCTGCTCAGATAAAGGTTGGGACGCCTGAGCCTGCGTCAACACAGGCAGTGACGATATTGAACAAAACAATCCGAAACCAATCAGGCTGTTATTAAAAGAGGTTGATGCGCTCATCTTTAAAAAAGCTCCCAGGTGATTTAAGACACTGATTGCACTAATAAATAAACAATATAGAAAAGAGATTAAAATAATTTTGCATTATAGGGCAGTGCATCGCCACATAGGTACAAAAATAGCGAGAAATGACAGTTCATAGACTTTTCAGATCAGAAAAAATGGTTTTCAAATATAGGCATCATTGTCTTAAGGCTGGATTAGAAAAATGAAATGAGCCATTCATGACTGACTCAAGTTCAGCACCATTAATGACACCTACTAACAAACCCCAGCCCAAACTAACGGACAGCTTGCTCTACAATTGCTGCTTTGCTCGTTATTCACTTAGCGCTGCATGCACCAGTGAAAAACAAGCTCATATTTCAATACTTGCTAAACCACCAGAAAGACACAAATAACAACCTTGTTAATTCAAAAAAACTTTAAGGCTTAGGTATGCAGACGAACCAACTTCATTCGAATATGAAAAATCTGTCTGTGGACGCAAGATTTCCATTTCCTCATATTCGCCAAGAATATTCCTGACTACCAAGGCAAGCTCTGCATCAAAATCATACACATCAAGACTTTTTGCTAGTTTCAAATCAAGCCGTCTAACCTGGTCACGAACAAACTCAGGCCGACTCGAATCCCAACCCTGAATCCTGTCAATAAAGTAAAAACCAACACCGGCATTACAACCGTGATCAAAAGCTATCGAATACAACAAACTAAAGGAATTCTGCGGCGCTTTTTTTATATCCTTTGAACGGAGCTTGTCATAGACTTCGGTGTAGGCATAACCAAGATAGAGCGCCGAGTCATCTGCAAAACTAAGTTTTGCTTCCAGCTCAACCCCCTGAATAGTTATCCAGTCATTGTTTACATAAACCGAAGTTTCTTGATCAAAATTATCCAGTGGCTGAGAGAAATCCTGCAAATCAATAATCTCTGTAAGTTCGTCAAAATAAATCTTTGCATCAAATTCAAGTAATCCCCGCACGGGCATACCATGATAGCCAAGCTCATACGAGGTAATCTTTTCTACATCTGTATCCTGATCGCCACGCCAGCCCTCGTTATAAACATCAACTGGCCCTGCAGCTACCCTGGTTGAATCACTATATAGGCTTGTTGTTCCAGCAAATGAATAAAGCGCCGCGTATTCAAACATAGACGGAGTTCGCACCGCCTTGGAGACCGTTAGGCGCATGCTGTGAAGCGCAGATACTTGATAATTAACACCCAAGCGCGGCGAAACACTGGTACCCGTCGTGCTGTAGTCTTCAACCATCGCCCCGGCATTGAATACCCAGTCGTTAGCTGGGTTCCACTCCAGATTCATAAAACCATATCTGAGGTAATTACTGATTTCTTCGCCAGCCATCAGGTTCTCAGCCCCCCACACCTCATCTGAGCGAAAACCACCACCCCAGGCAGTGCGCAGTTCATTCACTAAACTAACATTATGCTGAAAACCAAGCTCATAGCGGTGTGTGTAGCGACTAAAATCCACATCTATCGGATCAACAACCAGATCAAAACCTGATATTTGTTCTCCTGTAGGAATCGCTGGGGTAGTAAAGGTTTCCGAGTTGCGCTGAAAAATATGATAGAACTGCACAGATATGCTCTCATCCACACTCGCTCGCCTTTCCCATTTTATCTGCTGCTGGTGATTCAGAACTTTCTTCACTCGCGGCGGCAATAGTGAGGTCTGATTTCTTACCTCCCTGGGGCCTGTGCCAACACCTGCTTCAAGACTAAGGGTATCTGTGGCAGACAGGCCGTAATCAGCCCTTAGTGAGAGCGTCTCAGTTTGTTTACTGTCGTATCTATCGGCAAAGCCATCATCCTCCACAAATCCAGCTGTTACACGGTAGTCAAACTTATCTCCACCACCAACATGACGCAGAAATACCTCTCTCACCCCCTCATCACCCACATTAATCTTGACCGAACTGGCCTCAAGCACAGGATTACGAGTAATGATGTTTATGACACCAAGAAAGGAGTTAGCGCCATAACTGGCCGAGTTAGGGCCACGGACAACCTCAATTCTTTCAATATCATCAATAGTAATAGGCAATGTCGCCCAAGGAATACCACCGTAAGCCGTGGTATAGACTGAACGGCCGTCGATCAAAACTTGCATCTGACGAGCATAACGATCAATCGACATGTGATAACTAACCGAGGGAGTATGACCATCGTTGTAGCCAACAATAAAACCAGGCACCAGACGAAACAATTCTGGAATTTCACGCGCACCCGAAGCATCGATCATGCGCCGATCAATCACTGTCACAGCGACAGGTATCTCGTTAACGGATTGAGACATTCGTGTTGCCGACATCACCACCGGCACTTCATCCCAATAAACCTCTTCAGACATCGGAGGGTTAGCCTGCGCCAACACCTGCCCGGTTAAGGCAGACATACTGCAAAACAAGGCAAGGCCAAAAATGCTGCGACCCAAATCCTGATATGTACCCATTGCCTACAATCCTATCAATTCCCATAAAGAATCAATAGTACATTAACACCTACTAATAAACAGCTACTCTGTCCAGAATAGCCACTTAATTTCTAATTTTACATCAAACTTAAATCAATTAGGCAATGGTTAACGGGCAAACAATCAGATACGATGCAGATCAACATTTACATCAAGCAAGGCCCGCCCCAGCAACTGCACCTCACCGCGGTATCGCTCATCACCAGTTGAAGCAAATTCAAAAACAAACACTCGCAACAACGAAAGGCCCCCGGCACGATTACGCTTTAAGCGAACTCGTTTCAACATCACACTCTGGTCCAATAACTGCAAACCCAGTTCAAGGCAATGGCGCTTGGCAGCATCATAGGCCTGCTGCTTGATTCCCATGGTGTTCCACCAGAATGCCCCCAGGAATGCCAGCGCAGCAAAAATTAACAGGTCAAATAGATAAGAAGCCATTTAAATATAAAAAATACAGGATGTATTGATAGGACAAAAACTACTTCACATCAATAATCAGACGCTCACTCGTCACGCCAAACAAACCACTACGCCGATGCTTCAATTGCCACTGAAAAGGATACTGCCCAGCATCAAGCGGCGCCTGAATATTAAATCGAAATATTGCATACTCGCCCGGAGCTATCGGGTCAACAGCGCTGATAGCAACACTATCCACCGCCCAAACCAAACCGTCTGAAATTGAAGTGACTAAAGAGATATCACTGGCATGCCATGTAAGTTTGCTGGAATTTTTGAACTGTAGCACCACTTCATGCGTTTCACCCAGCAACATGGCCTGGGCAACCTTCTGGTAGACAAATTCAGAGTTATAAAGAAAGTTTACATCCCCAGAAACCACTACATTAACAGGCGCAGAGACATCACCGAAAAAAGTATTATTGTGTTGCATCTGCCATTGAAAGGCATACTCCCCCGCATCCTCGGGGGCAGTAAAGTCCGCTCTGAAACTGGCTATCTCGCCTGGTGCGACATGAACACTAGGATCAAGCTCAATAGAATCCGCTCCCCAAACACCACGCTCAAGCGCGGCAAGCTGATAGCCAGCCTCTCGACTCCAGGCTGACTTACCAATATTTTCAACCCGAAAAGCAGCATTAAAGGATTGCCCGGCAACCACCTCACCTGGAACAAGCTGCATCACAATGCGGGCCTGTTTATCAGAACGTTCGATCCGAACCGGCTTAGCCTCAGCGACTTCACCAAAAGGATTGCCATCAGGGTCCTGTAGTTGCCAGCGTAACTGCGCGGTTCTGATTGATGCTGGCGCAGTCAAATCAAGCCCAATCACTACAGACTCCCCAGGCGCTACTGGTGTATCAAACGGCCTTGTGCCGTCTATATCACCCCATATCTTTTTCAGACCAGCGTTAGCCCAAACAATGCGATACCCCTTTTGGAAGCTCCAAACCGTTGAGCCCGAGTTTTTATACACAATATTAACGCTATAACGCTGACCACTAACCATGTAGTTGGCCACATCTATAGACACCACTTTAGAATGATCAGAACCCGCCGCTGAAACCGAAACAGCATTCAATAAAAAACATAGAAAAAGCAAATGAGAACAGGATTTAATAAATGCCATGAGGTTACCTACTTTTCTGTATGCCCAAAACTGTACCCGGAAATTGTCTTCAACACCACATTCCGGCCACGAGACAGTCTAATTAACAGCAATACCAACCTACCAACAATGCTGACATCCTTATCCCAAACCAGGCTTCAAAGAAGACTCTATCAACAGACAAATTACCTAGGGAGCCTCTGAACAAGTCTATGGTACCTCTGGCTTACAGACTAATTCGCAATCAAGGCGAGAGTTCGAAAGCATGCCTAGGCCTGGCTAGGCGGTACAGAAAAATGTGCAACTAAGTGTTATCCATATTCTTACGAAACTTCTAACAATGGACCACGCATTGTAGTTAAAGGGTCGGGGTACTACCCAGAATTCGTGCCATTAATTCGGCAATTGAATTGAGATTAAATTTCTCTAGAATATGCTGGCGATGGACATCCACCGTTCTCGGACTAATGCTAAGAGCCTTTGCAATACCCTTGCTTGACTCACCCTGCATAAGCAGGTCAAAGACACTTTTCTCACGACTGGTTAGTTTGTTAATACATTCGTCATTCCTGGATGAAACTTCCCTGGCTCGCAAGCCCTCGGTATTTTTTTCTAAGGCTTGATTGATGGTATCGAGCAAAACATGTTTATTGAATGGCTTTTCTATAAAATCGAATGCACCGTTCTTAATACCCTGAACAGCCATTTCCACATCTGCAAAACCAGTCAGGAAAACAACCGGCATTTTGCATCCCAGAGTTTTCAGCTTATCCATCAACATAAAGCCACTTATGCGCGCCATGCGAATATCAGAAATGATGCAACCATTCATCTCCTGACTATATGCTTTTAGATATTCCTCAGCAGACAAATATCCCTCAGATTCAATATCTACAGTTAGTAACAACTCTCTAACCACATCGCATATAACCGCGTCATCATCAATGACATATACTTTTTGCCGTTGCACGAAAAGCCTTTCAATCATTTCAATGAATTACAAAGAGCCGAATACAGCCCCATCATGATAAATACAGACAGAACAAGATCACACCTGGCTATCAGACCTATACGTCTCATTTGACCCCCATCAAATTAAACATAAATACTTACAAACCACCTGCACAAATAACATAAGTATAATCACCTGTGTTGACCATATTCCCCCCAACAACCTATACAAAAAACATAGTTTTGTATAGACCGCAAATTTCCAACAGTTTACTCGTAAATTTTGGGCAAAAAAAAGCCCGACCGGTGAAGGTCGGGCTTTACAACGTTGGCGTCCCCAAGGGGATTCGAACCCCTGTTACCGCCGTGAAAGGGCGGTGTCCTAGGCCTCTAGACGATGGGGACACACGAAACCTTGTGTCCTGGTGGAGCTAGGCGGGATCGAACCGCCGACCTCTACACTGCCAGTGTAGCGCTCTCCCAGCTGAGCTATAGCCCCGAAAGAGAGGCGTATTCTACGAGGGCAAAGCAGTTGCGTCAAGAAAGAATTTTAGTTTTCTGCTACTTTTTTAAAATTCTTCCTCAACTAGCCCTTTTGCTCAGTTTTGGCCCACGTGTCACGCAAGGTGACAGTGCGATTAAACACCGGCCTGCCGTGAGCATAATCGGCATCAGCACAAAAATAACCCTGTCGCTCAAACTGAAAAACCTCGCCCGGCTTGGCCTCTGCCAGTACTGGTTCAAGCACACACTGGGTCAAGCTGCGCAGTGAATCCGGATTGAGAAAATCAGTAAATGCCTTGTCTTCCTTGTTCGCAGCAGCATCGGGAGATGGATGGGCAAACAAGCGGTCATACATGCGCACCTCGGCATTAATGCCATGACGAGCTGATACCCAATGAATCACGCCCCGCGGCTTAGGTGCACCCTCGGGCGTCTGCCCAATGGAATCCGGCACATAGCTGCAATGCAATTCGATCACCTCACCATCGACATCCTTGATCACCTCATCGCACTGAATGATATAGGCATTGCGCAACCGCACCGCCTTACCCTTAACCAAACGTTTGTACTTTTTATTGGCCTCTTCACGAAAGTCTTCCTGCTCGATATAAATCTCTTTGCAAAAAGGCGTCTTGCGCACACCAAAACTGTCATCCTGCGGATGGTTAGGTGAATCCAGCTCTTCTACCTGACCTTCTGGATAATTGCTAATTACAACCTTGAGGGGATCCAGAACCCCCATACGCCGTGGCGCATTGACATTAAGATCTTCGCGGAGCGTGTTTTCCAACAGCTCCATCTCCACCGTGCCCTCGCTCTTGGTGACACCGATACGCTGGCAAAACTCTCTCAATGCAGCCGGGCTGTAACCGCGGCGACGCACACCGGCAATGGTCGGCATGCGCGGGTCATCCCAACCTTCAACAAACCCCTCAGACACCAACTGGGTCAACTTACGCTTACTCAGCACCGTGTATTCCAGGTTCAGGCGCGAAAACTCAATCTGCTGCGGATGACAATCAATTGAAATATTATCCAGCACCCAATCATAGAGCGGGCGGTGGTCCTCAAACTCCAGGGTACAAATTGAGTGGGTAATCCCCTCCAGCGCATCGCTGATAGGATGGGTAAAGTCATACATTGGATAAATACACCAGGCCTTACCCGTTTGGTGATGAATCACGCCGTGACGGATACGATATAACATCGGGTCACGCATATTGATATTCGGTGAAGCCATGTCGATCTTGGCCCGCAACACCTTGGCACCATTTTCAAACTCACCGTTTTTCATTGACTCGAATTGATCGAGATTGTCTGCCACCGAACGATTTCGAAATGGACTGTCTTTGCCCGGTTGTTTCAACGAGCCACGATATTCACGGGTTTCATCAGCACTCAATTCACAGACATAGGCCTTTCCCGACTTGATCAGCTCAATAGCAAACTCATACAGCTTATCGAAATAGTTAGAGGCATAATACGGCTGACCCGCCCACTGAAAACCCAACCATTTAACGTCATCCTGAATAGAGGCAACAAACTCCATGTCTTCTTTGTGCGGATTGGTATCGTCAAAACGCAGATTACAGGTGCCTTTATAGTCTTCAGCAATACCAAAATTTAGGGCAATCGACTTAGCATGACCAATATGCAGATAACCGTTTGGCTCAGGCGGAAAACGGGTAGCAACCTTATTGTGTTTGCCCGAGGCCAGATCTTCGTCGATGATTTGACGAACAAAATTAGTTGGAGTATTGATTTCGCTCATTGGAAAAAAGTCCTTATGCAACAGCCTTAATGAATTCAATCGCTTTACCAAAGCGGCGCAGACAGGCCTCTTTGCCGACTAGAAATATCACTAGATCCAGATCAGGTGACGGCGCTCCACCAGTGACCGCCAGACGCGCCGGCATACCCACCTTACCAAAGCCAACTTCAAGCTTGTCCACCACTAGTTGCAAAGTAGCGTGAATGGATTCACGACTCCACTCTGTCATGGCATCCATTGCATCATGCAACTCTGACAAAACATTAGCAGCATCACCGGCAAAGGCTTTCTTCGCTGACTTGGCGTTATATTCAGCCGGGTCACGGTAATAAAACTCACATACCTTGGCCAAATCAACCAGAGTCTTGGCCTTTTCACACTGCGCCTTGATCACCTCAAGAATGTCTGGGCCAGTGGTAGGATCAATATCGATATTACCCAAGTGATAACTAAGATGATGAGCAACATGGGCCGGATCTGAATTCATGATGTACTGATGATTCAACCACAACAGTTTTTCCTGGTTAAAAGTAGAGGCCGCCTTATTACAAGCTTCGAGGCTGAACAGGTTAATCATTTCATCTAGCGAAAAGAGCTCCTGATCACCATGTGACCAGCCCAGGCGCACCAGATAATTCAGCACCACCTCAGGCAGAAAGCCCTCTTCACGATACGACATCACACTCACGGCGCCATGACGCTTTGACAGACGCTTGCCGTCACCGCCAAGAATCATCGGCACGTGGGCATACTTAGGAGGTTCAATATTCAGAGCCTTGAGTATATTGATCTGTCGAGGCGTATTATTAAGATGATCATCGCCACGAATGACATAATCCATCTTCATGTCGGCATCGTCGACCACCACAGTCAGGTTATAGGTTGGTGAACCATCAGGACGGGCAATGACCAGGTCATCCAGCTCACTGTTTTTGATCACCACCTTGCCCTTGATCAGATCGTCAATCACCACCTCACCATCAGTAGGATTGCGAAAACGGATCACCGGTTTAACCCCCTCACGCACCGCATCACTATCACGACACTTGCCGTTGTAACGCGGTTTCTGTTTATTGGCCATCTGCTGTTCACGCATGGCATCCAGCTCTTCTTTAGAGCAGTAACAATAGTAGGCATCGCCCTGATCAAGCAGCTGCTGAATCACCTCTTTGTAGCGCTCAAAACGCTCAGTCTGATAAAACGGCCCCTCGTCGTACTCCAGCCCTAGCCAGGTCATGCCCTCGAGAATGGCATTTACCGATTCGGCAGTGGAACGCTCCAGATCTGTATCCTCAATACGCAGCACAAAACGGCCGCCATGCTTGCGGGCATAAAGCCAGGAAAACAGCGCCGTGCGGGCGCCGCCAATATGCAAATAGCCAGTCGGGCTTGGGGCAAAGCGGGTACGTACCGTCATTTAAGTACCTTAATTCCTTGTTAACACAATAACTTTATTTGAAAAGCCCGCTATTCTATCAAATTCAATCGAAAATTACGGCCGATAACATCAGGCAAAACGACCTGAATCGGCACGCACCGATACAAACAACGAGAACACAGATAAATACAAGCAAGCTTTTAAAAAATCACTGCTAGCGATCAGCAGGTTGGTTTACTGATCAATACCTAATGAGGGTGATGCAAAAGTTGAAAATATACTTCAGAACCGTTCTACAACAAAAAAGGCGTTGCCCGTTTCCAGGCAACGCCTTTGTGTTACTAGTGCTAAGCCTTATTTACCAAGCACGTCGTTACGAGTGCTTTCAGCAATCGCAGCCGCCTCGGCAATCAGGTTATCAGGCACACCCAGTTCTTTCAGGGTCGCACCCAGGTTTTCCATCACTGCATCAAAGTGTGAATCGTTCAACCCTTTAGCCACTAGATGGGCATGACCTTCACGCATGTCTTTGCCGGAATAGTTAGTTGGACCACCCAGCGCCATGGTCAGGAAGGCCTTCTGCTTGGCCGACTGCTTGCCCATGTCCACACCTTCGAAGAACATGTTGATACGATCATCAGCCAGTACCTTACGGTAGAAGACATCAACCGCAGCATTAACAGCCGCATCACCACCGATGCGCTCAAACAAGCTCTTGTCGCCAGCCATTGCTGCTTTTTCTTCTGGAGTAAAACCCGCTAGCACATCGGCACGAGTGCTTTCGGCAATCGCTGCGGCTTCGCCGATCAGGTCATCGGGCACACCCAGTTCTTTCAGAGTAGCACCCAGGTTTTCCATCACGGCATCAAAATGGCTGTCATTCAGCCCTTTCTCTACCATATGAGCATGGCCTAAACGCATATCCTTACCCGTGTAGTTGCTTGGACCACCCAGGGCCATGGTCAGGAAGGCTTTTTGTTTGGCAGACTGTTTACCCATGTCCACGCCTTCAAAGAACTGATTAATGCGATCATCCGCCAGCACCTTACGATAGAAGACATCAACTGCGGCGTTCACAGCGCCTTCACCGCCGATGCGTTCAAACAGGCTGTCACCACCGCCCATTGCGGCTTTTTCTTCAGCCGTATAGCCCGCCAGCACATCAGCACGAGTGCTTTCGGCAATCGCTGCGGCTTCACCAATCAGGTCATCGGGCACACCTAACTCTTTCAAGGTAGCACCCAGGTTTTCCATCACAGCATCAAAATGCGAACTATTCAAACCCTTCTCTACCAGATGGGCATGCCCCAAACGCATGTCCCTGCCCGTGTAGTTACTAGGACCGCCCAGGGCCATGGTCAGGAAGGCTTTTTGTTTGGCAGACTGTTTGCCCATGTCCACGCCTTCAAAGAACTGATTAATGCGATCATCCGCCAGCACCTTGCGATAGAAGACATCAACTGCGGCATTAACAGCCGCATCCCCACCGATGCGCTCAAACAAAGGCGCCGGTTTTGCCCCACCAAACAAACTTTTTAGAAATCCAAACATTTATATCTCCTAGTTGCTGTAGAAATTTTCAAATCTATCCCCACCCAGATACTAACCACTTAAAAATGTACTGTAAATACACTTTATATCCAACAATAATAGTCAGGATTAGAGAATAGTCTCTGAACTAACGACTGCCAAGGAAAAATAGTAACTAGAAAATCAATCAACTATTTAGATTCAATCGAATGGCGCAGACGGATGAAATCGGCGTGAGAGACATACAGTAACTCACTCACCTTTCGTATTAGGTGCTCTTCATATTTATCCTTATCCAGGTCGGCATAAGAAACGGACCACATCATCTCAACTATCTTGAGCTTTGTTGGATAATCAAAGCTTTCATTCACCAGACGGGTAAACTCAAACAGGCAAGTGACATCGTCTATCTCACTCTCTGCCAGCTCAATAATCTCCTCAGTCTCTGCTGCGCTGAGTGAAAAAAATTCCTGAATCGCGGCGGCGATGGCCTGTTTTTCTTTTGCATCAATATGGAAATCGGCACGGGAAACCTCGATCAGCAGAGTGGCAGTAGCAAGCTGCAAGGCTCGTTCGGGCAAAACCGCAGCTTGACCACCACTAATCGATTGAATTTTTTGATCAAAGAAACGCTGTAGTTTTTTTATCATTTAATTAATCCACTGTAGATAAGGTAACCGAATCCTGACGCCCACCAGACGACAGCATTTCGACAATTTCGTCATAACCAGCGGCACTGGCAATCGCACGAGCATCTTCGCCATTAGCATTGTGAATCTTGATCTCGGCGCCTGCCAGCAGCAGCTGATCAACCACATCATCGTGACCACCACGTGCTGCAAACATCAAGGCAGTCATCCCGCTACTGCTGCCACCCTGCGTTTCACGGGCAAAGCCCAGCTCAGGCTGTTCAATCATATTTACTCTGGCAGCATTGCCAAGCAGGTCCGCCACCAGACGATGATTTCCCAACTTGGCTGCTTCCATTAACGGGCTAACGCCAGCCAGACTGGTAATGTTCACATCTGCTCTTTCTTCCAGCAAATATCCCAATTGTTTTCGGCGACCATTTTCAACCGCCACATAAACAGCCGTCTTACCCATGAAACCACGATAATCGACATCAGCACCCGCCTCAACCAATAGCTTGGCCACATCCAGATACCCGTTCTGCACCGCTTCGATCAAAACACTGTTTTTACCCATCGCATGCTTGGCCAAAGCCAAGCGGTTACGACGATTATCCTGTTCTACGGAGTTTGGGTTAGCGCCGCGCTCAAGCAGCATCTTGACCATCTCTACATTACCCGCTGCCACCGCCACAAACAGTGGCGCTTCGCCATGACGATTGGCCAGATCAATTTTGGCACCGTTGCTAAGCAGGAAATAGGCCTCCTCGACATGGCCCTGGCGCACAGCCGCATTCAAGGCGGTTTCACCACGCGAAGCGGCTTCCATTAATTCACGTTCATTAAGCGGCGCATGAGATTTCGACAGGGCAAACTGACGCAAACCAGACGGCACAAAATTCACCTCAACATCGGCGCTAAGTAACATCTTCAAGGACGCAGAACTGCCCGTATGCGCAGCTGCTAACAAAGGGGTAACACCGCTCTTATCTGAAAAATTAGGATTGGCGCCATTGGCCAACACCTGTTTCACCTTGATGTAGTCGCCCAGTCTGGCTGCCTTGAGCAGGGTCTCATCCAGATTCAGCCCAACGTAAACCTTGTCATCCTTGGCGCCAGCCTTTTTAAGCACAGCAACCACCTCGGAATTATTTCTGCCACGGGCAAGATTCAACGCCGCATCACCATGACGGTTGCTGAGATTAGGATTGGCACCATTATCAATCAGTAATTGCGTCATCGCAGCCCAATCGACCGACTGTCGGACAACACCCGATGTAGCGGTATACATCAATGGTGTGTAACCGCTATTGCTGACATTGGCAGGCAGGGAGTTAGGCAGGTTTGGATTGGCACCGCCCTTCAACAAAACCTTGGCGGCCTTGTAATGACCATATTTTACCGCCATGAACAGCGCTGTTTCGGCGTCATTATTCCTGGCGTTAACCTCAGCACCCGCGCCAATCAGCATATGCGCCAATTCATAATGACCTTTTACAGCCGCGCCCATCAATGCAGTGAGCTCTTCTTTATTAGTCGCATTTATTTCTGCGCCACGCGCTAACAATTGTTGCACCATTTCAGCCTGGCCATTACTGGCGGCCGCAATCAGAGCAGTGTTGCCGTAGGCGTCCTTGGCATCAACAGCCATGCCACCATCAAGCAAATAACTAACATTTCTGGCCTGACCATAGCGGGCCGCCAATACCAATCGTTCGGGGGAAGGATCAACTAGATAAGATTCTGGTTGTTCTGCAACGGACTCAGCAACAATGACTGGAGCCTCCGGTTCCGGCTCCGCTACAGCAAGTGCAACCACACTTCGTTCAACAGGTTTAATGGCAACTTGTTTACCGCCGCAACCACTGACACCTGCTGCGGTAAAAACAGTTAATAAGGTCAAACCGCTCAGCTTCAAAACGCTTTTATAATATTTTTGCATTTGTTTCCCCCTGACTGGCCCCGGTTTAGCACCGCAGTAGTTGATGTGATACAGACTCATCCTTGAGGGAGCGTCGCTATCGTGCAATGCCCACAATCACATGTTCTTAACAGTACATTATATTAGCATGCATTTATAAGCTTCAAAATGCGACAAAGCTCAGCGGTAAATTACGTGTTATATCCAACTGATTCGCATGAGTATAGTCCGATACTATTGATGTTGAAGATTTCAGTGTCTGGAGTCAGACTCCAGCTGACGCCACAGCGAGGTATCCCCCGCCGATTTTTCAACTATATCCATATAGTTAGTATGTGCGGCCAGCTCATCAGCACTGGCGTTGATCACCCGCAGCGGCGGACGATCAGCACTGATTACGATCCGCTCCTGATTTTTCTCCGCTGTTGACTGGTCTTTTTCTGCCTCGATAAACAACGAAGTCTGACCACCGGTCATGGCCAGATAAACGTCGGCCAGAATCTCCGAGTCAAGCAAGGCGCCATGCAGGGTACGGCTGGCATTGTCTATGTCGTAACGTTTGCACAGTGCATCCAGCGTATTGCGCTGGCCTGGGTGCATTTCACGCGCCATCTTCAGGGTATCAAGAATGCTGCACTGATCCTGAACCTTGCCCCACTGCGGTCCCAACAACCCAAACTCATAATTGATAAAACCGACATCGAAGGGGGCGTTGTGAATAACCAGCTCTGCACCTTTAATAAAATCGGCAAATTCCTGGGCAATCTGTGCAAACAACGGTTTATCGACCAAAAATTCATTGGTGATGCCATGAATCTCGATGGCGTCATCGGGCACTTCACGCTCAGGCTGAATATATTGGTGATAGTGATTACCAGTCAGGCGTCGGTTAACCAGTTCAACACAACCGATTTCGATTATCCGGTGACCATCGGAGGTTTCCAGGCCGGTCGTTTCCGTATCGAGAATTATTTGCCGCATAGGTTTACTCCACTACCACTTCTACAATTCATCTTAATTTATAGTTCGTCTATGCCACGATTGGCCAGGGCATCGGCACGTTCATTTTCATCATGGCCACTATGACCTTTGACCCAGTGCCATTCGACCTGATGTTTGGCATTAGCCGCGTCGAGCCGCTGCCACAGATCGACATTTTTGACAGGTTGTTTGGCCGAGTTTTTCCAACCACGTTTTTTCCAACCGACTATCCACTCAGTAATACCTTGCAGCACATATTTGGAATCGGTGGTCAGTGCCACCTGACATGGGCGGCTCAAACTCTCCAGAGCCATAATCGCCGCCATTAACTCCATGCGATTATTGGTGGTCTCGGCATCACCGCCGTACAACTCTTTTTCCTTACCCTTGCAGCGCAAAATCGCACCCCAACCACCCGGGCCAGGATTGCCACGACAGGCGCCATCGGTAAACACTTCAACCTCTTCAGACATTACGCCCACTCCGCGTTGTTGGTCTGGGCATCTCGCCCATCAATCTTGTTCTGGTTCTCCAGCGTGGCCGGATCGGGGTCATGGTAGTCACCCGCTTTCTGGCCACCAGCACATAGGCACCTGATAGACGCGGCCAGAGTTTTAACCCCAATTGTTCCATAAAAGAAAGTTTGCTCATGATTCCACTTCGCTGTAACGGTGGCCGAAAAAAATAAGGCTGCACCAGAACAACATCAAAGCCCAGCAGTGCCATCCAGTCCTTGGTTCTGGTTAATGACAGAAAATCACCACACCAGGGCGCCTTACCGGAACGCCCGAATAATAATCGCCACAAGCCCCACAGACTCCACGGGTTAAAACCCAGCACCACAACATGGCCTTCGGGAATCAGAACTCTATCAGCTTCACGCAGAATCTGGTGCGGATCACGCTCAAACTCAAGTGTATGCGGCAGCACCACCACATCAACACTGTCTGAAGCTACCGGAATAGCATCGGGATAACCGAAAATCGACGGTGTCAAAGTCTCACCGCCCTTGTCCGGGTCGATCAAAATTTTGTTAGACACCCGACTGCTGGAGAGCAAATCATTACCCAGCAGACAACCCACCTGAACAATATGGTAACCAAACAGGGTTGGCAAAACCTTATCCAGCTGTTCTCGCTCCTGTTCCAACAACAGTTGCCCGACAGGACGGTTATACCAACCCCGCAGGCCTTGTCGAATATCATTGATCTGGCAGCGTCGCAGCCCGGCTATCATGTACCCTTCCCCGATTAAAGCGGATTGACCTGAACAACAATGCTTGTCAGCATGTCGCCATGATTAAGATCACAGCAATCCCCGCCTATTCCGACAATTATATCTGGCTAATTCAATTTGGCGACCACCAAGCTGTGGTAATTGACCCCGGCGACGCTGAACCGTTACAAAAAATCCTGCAGCAACAAGGCCTACAGCTGACTGCCATCCTTGTCACCCACAACCACTGGGACCACGTCAACGGCATTGAAACGCTGCTGCAACAGCATCAAGTGCCCGTCTATGGCCCTGCATCTGGCCAAACACCCAGCCTCAGCCATCCATGCAGAGCAGGTGAACGCATCCAGTTCAATGAGCTGGACCTGCAAGTAATGGAGGTTCCCGGCCACACCCAGGATCATATTGCCTTTTATGGCCACCAAGCCCTGTTTTGTGGTGACACCCTGTTCGCTGCCGGCTGCGGCCGGCTGCTAGGTGGCAGTGCCGAGCAACTGCATAATTCCTTGAATAAAATCGCCCAACTGCCGATAAATACAAATATCTACTGCACTCACGAGTACACCTTGAGCAACCTTAAATTCGCCCAAGCGGTAGAACCGGGAAATATTCAGATCATGCAGCGCATCACAACTGAGACCGAAAAGCGACAACAAGACCAACCTACTCTACCCTCAACCCTGGCGCTTGAGCTGGCCACTAACCCCTTTTTGCGTTGCCAGTCTGACGAGGTAAAAACCAGTGCTGAAAAATTCAGCGCTAAAACACTGCCCAGTCCGGCCCAGGTATTCAAAATCCTGCGCTATTGGAAAGATGGTTTTTCTTAAACAATAGAGATAGGGCCGGTATACTATGGCAAAAATGATGGCAGCGACATGGAAGTATAATCAATGAAAATCCGCACACAACACCTCGGCAACAAGATACTGCCATCCGTTCTAATCCTACTATTAAGTGGCTGTGCCGCCACCCAACAGCCCAGCGCACTAAAAAACCAAGATATCGACAGCATGGTAGCTGCCACCGCTGAAACCATAGAGGATTTCAGCTCGATCACCGCCGCACGTGAAAATGCCATCGACCAGAGCGGCGAACTAGTGCTATTGGAAGAGTCTCTGGATTCCGCCTCCGAAGAAGGTTCAGAAGAATCGCTAACCACAATCGAACAAACCCTAACTGAAAACCCCGCCCCCCTAATTGAAATCGAAACGACCGCAGTCGCTGAAGACGAATTTATCACTACAGCAGAAATCACTATCGCCGAACCTGAAACGCAAGCACCTGCCGACATTTGGCAGCGGGTTCGCTCAGGCTTCCAGCTACAAAACATAGACCACCCACGCGTCAAAAACGACCTTAACTGGTACGCCAAACACCAGACCTACCTCGACCGCACATTTAGCCGCGCCGATCCTTACCTCTATCACATCGTCGAGCAGATCGAGGCCCGCGGCATGCCCATGGAGCTGGCCCTGCTGCCAGTGGTAGAAAGTGCCTTTCAACCGTTTGCCTACTCCCATGGCCGTGCTGCCGGCATCTGGCAATTCATCCCCGGGACTGCACGCCGCTTTGGCCTCAAGATTGACTGGTGGTACGATGGTCGTCGCGACATCAAGGCAGCCACCACCGCTGCTCTGGATTATCTCGAAGTCCTCAACAAACGTTTCGATGGTGACTGGCTGCTGGCGCTGGCGGCCTACAACTCGGGTGGAGGCACCGTTTCTAAAGCAATTCGCAAAAACAAAAAACGTGGCAAAGGCACCACATTCTGGGATCTGAAACTGCCGCGTGAAACTCAAGGCTACGTCCCCAAACTTCTGGCTATCTCCGGCATCGTCGCCAATCCAGAACAACACAGCGTGGTTCTGAAAACCATCGAAAATAAACCTCAGTTAACCGAGGTCAACATCGGTTCACAGCTGGACCTGGCCATTGCTGCCGAAATGGCTGACCTGACATTAGAACAACTCTACACTCTCAACCCTGCCTTTAACCGTTGGGCCACATCACCAGATGGCCCTCATTTATTACTATTACCCATTGAAAAAGCTGATGGTTTCAAAGAAAAACTGGCCCAGTTGCCAAAACAACAACGGGTTAAATGGGTACGACACCGCATCAAGAATGGCCAAACCCTGGGTCACATCGCACAGCAATACAAAACCACGGTCAAAACCATTCAAACCGCCAACAAGATCCGTGGCAACACCATCCGCGCTGGCAATTACCTGATTATCCCGGCGGCCAGTCAAGCGCTTAACAACTATGCCCTTAGTGAAGAACAACGCCTCCAGAGCAAACAAAACATCAACCGTGGCGGCAGCAAAATTCAACACGTTGTCAGCCAGGGCGACACCTTTTGGGACATAGCCATGGCACACAAGGTCTCAGTGCGCACGCTTGCTTCCTGGAATGGCATGGCACCGCGCGATACATTGCGCCCGGGGCAAAAACTAGTCATCTGGAGCAAAGCCCAAAACGCTAGTTCCAGCGCTCCCGCAGGCAACCCAATGGCCAAGGCCATGACCCGCAAGATCAATTACAAGGTTCGCAATGGTGACTCACTGGCACGTATCTCACAACGCTTCAATGTCAGCGTCAGCAAACTGAAAAAATGGAATCCCCGCAGCACCAAAGGAAAATACATTCAACCTGGCCAGCGTTTGGTTGTCTATGTGGACGTAACAAGAGTGTCTGAGAATATTTAATCCGCTCAACATGGCGGGACGACGAAATAATTTTTTTCGTCCCACTTGAAAAACTGGCAAAATGGAACGATATATAAACAACAATCACCTCCCAAACCACCCACTTAACTGACCCTATGACCATAAGAACAAGCGCCTTATTTTTATTTGCCCTGCTGACGTGTTCAGCATTAGCTGTCTCTGCTGCAAATACACCGCTAAATCCGTCACCGCAACATAGCTTCTCTACAGTTCTTCTGACCAAATTCATCAAACAACTGCATTACAAAAAAAGCTCCCTGGACGACGCTCAGTCCAGCGCCATTCTGAATCGATATATTGAATCCCTGGATTCCAACCGCAACATATTCACAGCCGAAGATATTGCCTCTTTTAAACACTACGAGACTGTTCTGGATGACGCCCTGCGCCGAGGCGATCTCGAACCAGCCTTTACCATCTTTCGCCTATTCAACCAGCGCCGCCTTGAGCGCGCCGATTATGCCCTGCAACGTCTGGAACAGCCCTTCGATTTCACCTTGAACGAGCAGTACCTGTTTGATCGCACCGAGGCAGCCTGGGCCAAAGACAAACAAGAACTGGATGACATCTGGCGCAAACGCATTAAAAATGATCTACTGAGTTTGTCATTGGCCAAAAAAACGGATGAGGAAATCAACAAGACCCTGCGCAAACGCTACCAGCGTTTTAAAACCCGCTCAGAACAGATCAAATCAGAAGACGTATATGAGATTTTCATTAACGCCTACCTAAAGACCATCGAGCCGCACACCGCCTACTTTTCACCGCGCACCTCGGAAAACTTTAAAATCAACATGAGCCTTTCCCTGGAAGGTATTGGCGCCGTACTAAAAACTGTTAGTGACTACACGGTTATCAAAAGTACTGTTCCCGGCGGCCCAGCAGAGATGAGCAACCAGCTTCATCCCGAAGATCGCATTAGCGGTGTTGGCCAGGGTAACGATGGCGAGATTGAAGATGTGGTTGGCTGGCGCATCGATGATGTGGTCGCCCTCATCCGCGGTCCCAAAGGGTCCGTTGTACGCTTACAGGTGCTACCTAAAGCAAGTGGTCTGGATGGGCCAGGCAAGATTGTCACCATTGTCCGCGACAAAATTAAACTGGAAGAGCAACAAGCCAAAAAATCAATTATCGAAATTCCAAACGGTGAGAAAACCTCTCGTATCGGTGTAATCACCATTCCAACCTTTTATATGGACTTTGCCGCCGCAAGACGTGGCGAAAAAGATTATGTCAGCACCACACGCGACACACGCAAACTGCTTGAAGAACTCAAAGCCGAAAAGGTTGATGGCATCGTCATTGACCTGGCAGGAAACGGCGGCGGCTCACTCTCAGAAGCCATTTCACTGACAGGCCTATTTATTAAATCTGGCCCAGTTGTGCAAGTGCGCGACAGCCACAATAAACTGAAAATCGACGAAGACACCGACGAAAGCATCGCCTACAGTGGCCCCCTCGCTGTATTGGTAAACCGCTTCAGTGCATCCGCCTCAGAAATTTTTGCTGGCGCCATGCAAGACTACGGACGCGCAACCATCTTAGGCGAGCCAACCTTCGGCAAAGGCACTGTACAACAAGTAATGGATTTAAACCGCCATGTAAGAAACAGCGGCACTACCCTAGGCCAACTAAAAATGACCATAGCCCAGTTCTTCCGCGTCAATGGCGACAGCACACAAAATCGTGGTGTTATCCCAGACATCATTTTCCCCACCGCAAAAGAAGACAGCAACCAGGGTGAAAGTTCACTAGAAAACGCCCTTCCCTGGGCCCAAATTAAGGCCGCCAACTTTGCCCCATACAACAGCACTAACACCGACCTTGTGGCCATAACAGCACAGCACCTAAAGCGCATAGAAGCAGACAGTGGCTTTGAGTACTTGCTCGCTCAAGCTGATATGCGCAAACAAGTGCTTGATAAAACGTCGGTTTCGCTGCTCAAAACCGAGCGCAAAGCAGAAAGAGAAAAACAAGATACTCAAGGTATGGAACTAATAAACCGCTTTCGTTTATCCCTGGGCATGAAGCCAGAAAAATTAAGCGACATCCAGCAAGATGAAGAAAACAGCAGCGACGTGGATGACAAATTCACAGAGCAGGTGAAACTTATCAAGCTAAAAGAAGCCGCCGCCATACTCGTAGACTTAATCAGCCAACCGCAAGACCTGCTTACACGGCAAAGTACGGCTCATATTGCCAGCGAAATCTAATTTACGAGACTGAATTAATCTGGGTAAAGCAGATACCTTCAAAGATAGTCTAAAGCGTGTCGCCAGCCTGGTTCTGGCGACAGCGCTCAAAAAAGCCAGCCACCGAAGCCTTAGAAACCTTAGTCAGCTTCTGCATCAGAGTAAAAGCAACATTCGCCACACCATGGCTCTGTTCAATATCCTCAAGCATGGCCAGCCATAAATGGGCCGTCATCTCCGCATCCGCCAAGGCCCGGTGAAAGGTGCCATCATTAGGCAGCATTTTATAGTTCACTAGTGTTCCCAGTTTATGATTTGGCGCCACCGGATAGAGACGTCGGGCCGCCAACATTGAGCAAGCAAACTGGCCAGAATAATCACGCCGAATGCGGTGCAACTCAGCATCGAGAAAACGCTGATCAAATGAAGCGTTATGTGCCACCAGATCATAACCAGCGATAAAATCGGCAAACTCATCCATCACCTCAGCGCAGGGCGCTGCCTTATTCAACATCGCGTTAGTAATGCCGGTGTAATCCTCGATAAAAGCATCGACACGCCGACCGGGATTCATCAACCGCTGAAAGCGATCGGTAATCATCCCTTGCTCCAACCGCACAGCACCAATCTCAATTGCACGATCACCCTGGCCCGGGGAAAGGCCGGTAGTCTCAAAGTCGAGCACGATCACGGTTTGAGCACTGGACTGCAAAGCAGAATCCGCCTGCATAGCTGCAACTGTCACACAGTAACCTCAACCAAGCTGCCCTCAACCTCAACCACCTGCCCTGCTCTGATCTTGCAGCGTATGCGCGACTCCACCTCACCATCGAGTTTCACCTTGCCATCACCTATCATCATCTTTGCCTCACCACCGCTGCCACACCAAGCCAATATCTTGAGCAGCTTATTGAGTTCAATGAAGGGATGACCGTCCAGACTAAATTGTTCTTTATTCATGGGGTTCAATATCTCTTTAATTTGCCATCGAACAAATGGCCGGTTGCTTAAATTTAAGCTAACAATGGATTCTACAGATTGACAGAGATCAAAAACAGCAATCACCCTAAACCTGAGTTCAAATAAGCAATAATGACGTCCTGACATCAAGAGCTGTTTTTACTCGATTAACCATATTGGAGGGTGGGACCCGCCCTATCTTACTAGCAGACGCACCAGCCCCACGCTGTTACAGATTGAAACATTTCGTTACCTGTCTGAAAGGTATCCCTGCAAAGGAGAGACTATTCTTTAGTCACCCCCCAACCCACAAGGAGAACGACATGAAAAAGCGTAGCAAAATCATAATTGCCGCCGTCAGCAGCATTGTACTGATCAGCGGTCTGGCCGCCTGCGGTCATCATCGCAGCCCGGAAGAACGGGCAGATTACATGATGGAAAAGATTAGCGACAAACTCGACCTGACCGCTCCCCAGCTTAGTCAACTTGAGCAACTGAAAAATGAGCTGATGAATGCCCGTCAATCAATGCGGACAGAACGAGACACACTGCACAACGAGGTCAATGAGCTGCTCAGTCAGCCAACACTCGATCAAGAGCGCACACTGAAACTGGTACGTGATCAGACCGAATCAATCAACCAGAAAGCACCACAGATTATCACCGCCTTTGCCGGGTTTTATGACAGCCTCACCCCTGAGCAACAGGCCGTAATACTCGACAAAGTGCAGAAACATAAAGAGCACCGACACCATTGGCGTTAATAAAAAACGGCCCATCTTTGTTGAACAAAGATGGGCTTGGCCGTTTGCTCGCAATGAGGATAAAGTAGACCCATGCCGCGCATACTGCTGATTGATGACGACAAACGCCTGGCCGAGCTGCTGGGCCGTTTCTTCGAGTCTTATGAACTCGATTTTGACAGTGCCACACGGCCCAGTGAGGGGCTGGCAAAACTGGCTGACGGAAGTTTTGATCTGGTGATCCTGGATGTAATGCTACCAGAGATGGATGGCTTTGAGGTGTGCAAGCAAATCCGCAAACAGAGCAGCATCCCAATCATCATGTTGACGGCCCGTGGTGAGGTCATGGACCGCATTGTGGGCCTGGAACTGGGGGCCGATGACTATATGCCCAAACCGTTTGAACCACGTGAACTGGTGGCCCGCATTCACACCGTATTAAAACGTTTTGGCCAGGCAACGAATAACACAGGCCCCATCTGCTTCGGTAGTCTGTGTCTTGACCTTGAACTGCGCCAGGCGAGGCTCAACGACATTGTTCTCAACCTCAGCAGCGGCGAATATCAACTATTAGCACTATTTATGCAAAACCCGGGCAAGACCTTTAGCCGCGATGAAATTATGAATCAGTTGCGCGGCACCGAGACCGAAGTCTACTCCCGCGCCATCGACATCCTCATCAGTCGCCTGCGCACCAAACTCAAACCAGAACAATTCATCAAGACCATCCGCAGTCAGGGCTACTGTTTTGTAGGCAAACCATCATGAAACGTCACACCCTCTCTGGACGCCTGATACTGTTGTTTGTGGTCATGGCAACCCTGATTGTGATCACTGTCAGCGCCACCATTGGCTGGGGCTTTCGCAGTCATTTTAAAGACAATATCCGTCCCCACCTGAACCAATATCTCGATTACATCCAACAGGATATTGGCTCACCGCCTGATCAGGCCAAAGCGATGGCACTGTCGCGACAGTTGAATATTGATATTCACTATTTCAGCGATACTCAACAGTGGCGCAGCAATGACATCAGTGTCAACCTGGACGACATCCACTATCACCGCCAATTTAAACGCCAGGGTGCGGAATATGGTTTTGGCTTTTTTGATGATCGCGAATACCTCGTCAGCCGTCATGATGACTACACCCTGGCCTTCTCAGTGCCACGCCGCGAACGCGGTGGTTGGCACATAATCGTTCCCCTACTGGTGATACTGACGGTGCTGGTTTTGCTCTATCACGCCACCCGCAGACTGTTTGCCCCCATCCAGGAAATCAAAAATGGCATCTCACGCATTGGTGCAGGTGAACTAAACCATCGGCTAAACATTCAACGCCGCGATGAACTGGGCCAGCTGAGTGACAGCATCAACGCCATGGCAGATGATATCGAGCAAATGCTGGAGGCCAAGCGGCAGCTACTGCTTGCCATCAGCCACGAACTACGCTCACCACTAACCCGCGCCAAGGTCTCGGCAGCGATGCTTGATGATAAACAACAGCAGACCGAAATACGCTGCGACCTGGATGAGATGGAAACACTGATAGAAGAACTGCTGGAAACAGAACGCCTCAGCACCCGCCACCATATTCTCAATAAATCCAAGACAAACTTACAAACACTGATCACTGAACTGCTGGAACAGCATTTTCCCGAACAAGACATAGCAGTTGAAATGCCAGAGGAAATTATCAGCCTAACCGTCGACAGCGCCCGCATCAAACTGCTACTCAAAAACATCCTCAGCAATGCTCTGAAACATAACCCGGACGATGCCAAGCCACCAAAACTGTTGCTAGAAAAGATAGATCAATCAATAAAGATCACCATCCAGGATCATGGCACAGGCATTGAGCCGGAACACCTGCCCCATTTGACGGAACCGTTTTATCGTACCGACGCCGCACGACTACGTGAAACCGGCGGCTATGGCTTGGGGCTGTACTTATGCAAAGTAATTGCCGAAGCTCACGGCGGGCAATTACAAATTCAAAGTGAATACGGGCGTGGAACGACAGTGATCGTGTTGCTCCCGCTTGTCTAAGCAGACTAAATCTAAACAAGCAGCAATGGCAACTTGCGGCCATGAGCGGTCTATTGGGCTAAGAGACATGAACGGCAGCACCTACTGAAAGCTGCCATTAAGGCCTGGATGTATAAAAAAATGAGAATCCAGCAAAAAGACCCGTTTTTCATCGTGTGTTTGTGAAAGTGGAGAATTCATCAGAGGCGATCCTCGCACCGGAAAAGAGTTGATAATACTCGTTATTGGATGGCCTGAGCCCGTTCATTTCTCTGCCGAACACGACTGATATAACACAGCAATATAAAGATCAGTGAAAACGGCGCCACACTACTACCACCGCCTTGATTTTCTTTTCTCAAATATATATTTATCCCTGACACATCACGATCGCTTACTTCGATTAAAGTTGCGTTTTCAAATTTACTCATATCCTCTTGGCAAAAAAGCCAATGCTGGCAACCATCAAACTCGCCACCGCCATAAACAAGGCCTTTATAGTCATCCGATAACACAACAAGATAATATTCTCCTGACGACAAGGGAGAATAAAGACCAAACCCTGTCTCTGGATCGTTCGAGCCAGATGTAACAAACACGCCATAACGATTGAATATATGAATGCTAGCTATTTCCACAGGCAACCTTGTGGCATCATCAATGACTTTTCCAGTAATATAAAAACCCTTTTCAAGCATAAAGTCGATATCATCGCGCACCTCACCTGGCGCCACAGAAACAGCAACAACATCACTTAAGGCAGACACCTCAGAGACCGGCGTATCAGAATAAAACTCAGCAACTACCTCATTAAAATGAGACTGTGTATGCATATAGTAATCACCTGACAAACCTCCTCTGGAATGATATACGCCATTTGAGCCAGTAAATGCAGACGTTACAAATTCACCCTCCAAATTTAATATCATTATACTTTCGTTATTAAGGGGATTAGAAAAAACATCGGTAATCCGCCCAGAAATCAGCCCGCCTTTTTCAAGCTCAAAATTAATCTGCTCAATAGGGTCACTTGATGTTAATGTCGTTGTATTAACAAATTCACTTCCCTGGCAACTCCCTTCACAAACGCCATTTTCATAAACCGTATCAAAATAGCCTTTAGTGTTTTCTGTATATATAAAATATTCGCCGGGTTGTGTCCTTAAAATGATACGGCCAAGTGCATCAGCCCAACTGTGAGGGCTATACTGCCCCCCTGATCCAGGCAGAGCCAACTCAACACGTACATTAACCAACGGCTCGCCGGTCAACTTATCTGTGACCGTGACTGGAACAGTTACAGAATCATCACTTTTCATTGTCATCTGAAAATCTATTCCACTAGCGCTTTCCTTATCTCTGAGCCTAACGCTATCGCCCTGAAAATTCTTGTCATCATCCTCATAATAGGCATCCGCAGGATAGCCACCATAAAATTCGCAGTTGCTAGAATAATAGTAATTTTCATAAAGTTGATTACAGACCTTAACGTAATATTTTCCTGCAACAAGGCCTTTTTGAGTTTCATAATCACCTGCACTATCCGAATAAGCAGACGCCACATTTCTTCCGTTTTGATCATAAATATAAATTTTTGCATTAGAAGTTGGCTCACCAGTCTCTTCATCTGTCACGCGCCCTGAGATACCCCCTCCTTTTTTTAGGGCTATGTTTATATTGCCTGTTATCTTCCCTTTAGTGACAGAGACGGCTTTTCCAATTGATACAGGCTCTGCCCCAACACAAATCACATCGATATAACATGAGTCTAAATACTTCCCCCTATCAGAAGACACACTGACATAGTAATTCCCGGACTCTAGTTTCGATCCAGTTAGATATTCGCCGGCATTATTTGTAGTACCGTCAGTGACATAATCACCATCTTCGTTATAGATACTTATATCTACACCAGTAATTAGCTCACCCGTTTCTTTATCAATGACCTTACCGGTTATTTGACCACCCTTCTCAACAAAGAAGTCAACGTTTTCAATTGTTGCACCTTCCCTAACATCGACCAGGCTAGCGTTATTGCAGGCGTCACTGTTATGGCAAACACGCCTATTGATATAATCGCGAATCGAATCTAACTCCACAGAATAGCTACCGCTGGGCAGTCCACGCCCAGTAAGGTAAAAACCAGCACTATCAGTATTTACCGCTGTAAACCAAAAACCATCTTGCCTTATTACTAGTCTGGTATTAACAACTGGCTCACCTGTATCGCTATCTCTCACATAACCTGAAATCACGCCGCCTTGTACCACCTCAATATCGGCTACTTCTGTTGTAACACCGGCTAAAACCTCAATAGCGGTCCCTACCCCTGGCTCACACCAGTTATTAACTGTACAAAAGGGGGCTCCAAGGCGATGATTAATGTGACTTGTATCAAGATCCGTTTCCAGATAATAATCACCAGAAGGCAAACCTATACTTGAAACATACCGGCCTTGATCATCGCTTGTGATCCGTTCAGCGATTTTACTAGCAGCATCAAGAATAATGACATCTTCATTTACTATTGCGGCACCTGTGGTTTTGTCTGTCAATCGGCCTGAAATGGTGCCACCCTTGTTGAGTGAAATGTCTATACCGGAGACTATCTCATCAGCGACAATCGTGACTGATTCTGCAAAGATGGCATATCTAACTTCCTCGCTATTCCATGAAGTCTCGGAATAACAGGGGTGACCACAGATATGATCGGGGTAGTATTCATCGATGTAACCATCGTTATTACCTGTTACAAGGTAGTAACTACCTGGCTCAAGATTGATCCATGAGTAGATTCCTGAACTATCAGTCCGAACAGAATCAACGTTTTGGCCTTTCTCACCATATAACTTAACTTGAATGTCCGGCAGTGGCACACCCGTTTTAGCGTCGGTGATTGTGCCCGAGAGCCCCCCCATTGCCTGAGCAATTGACGTTGCCACAGAAACGAACACAATAAGGAGAAAAAGAAAAATTTGAACAACAGCAATCTTAAAGACCGCTGGTCGCCTAAAACCAGCACTTACCATGACAATCCCCCTGATAAACCCACCTCACATAAACCGTGTCATTTTAGCGGATTTATGCTGACAACCCTAGCGACCAATTACGGGGTAAACTCAGAAAGCGGCAAAATGTCACACTTATTGCTATAACCTACGGCTGACGTGGCCTGCAGAGCAAAGGTGCAATTAGCCAGTCTGCTCTTTATGCAAAAAATGCCTAATTGAGGGAGTCAGCCACGAAAATGGCTGCTTTAGGTTGTACCTTGGAAATTTCTCAGAACTGATAAATGACCGTAATGGGCACGCTTGAGCCTATTATCTTCCCATTGAACTAAATCTCCACTCAGCTGAGATCAATATTTCACCCTAATAGGCAAGAGTCGGCCAGTTTCTGTCATTGTACTTGGTTCACACCAATAGCAAGATTAAATACTGAAAAGAGACATTCTAATTTAAATGTAATTTAGTGGCCCAAAACCCAAAGCGGTCATCCAAGATCATTGATATAATGCTGAAAAAAGTCTGGAAACTAGCTCAGCAATGTGTCAAATGACTGGTGTTGGGTTTCATAAAAATTTATAAAGTCTGCCCTACCGCTTGATCAAGAATTATGAATAAAAAGCGCTCATCTTTGATTTTTGGATTGCTATTGCTGACGTTTGTCGGTGTGTTGTTTATCTGGACACAAGAGGAAAAAATACCGCATATCTCAGCTTCAAAATTCAATGCTCTCGCCAATCAAGCTAGCGTTAATCACGAACTAAAACCTTTATTACCAGAGATCGAAAAGATTCGACAATTAGAGAAAACAGAACCGGAAAAAGCTAAGACACTACGACATGCCTTGATCGAAAAACTGCCAGAGAAATATAAACGTTATTATCAGGCGGGGTTCAAGTCCGGAATGCAGGATGTTAACTTCTATGGGCGGATTGTGGATCAGTATGGCGAGCCGGTAATGGGCGCTAAAGTGACCTATGGTTTAGGCGGCGCTTTTTTAGCACCAGGCAAGGGAATGGGACAAACTGTCACAGATGCTGAAGGACGGTTTGAGATTCATAATGAAGGAGGCAGTCTATCACTAGACAAGGTGGAACATCCCGATATAGATTTTCAATATCCATTACCCACTGTGAATACAGACAGCTCACTTTTATGGCCAAAAAATCTCAGTATGTCCTTCTACGGCTATCAACCAACACAAGGTGGCGGCGAAGCCTTATGGACTGACACAACATCCGACACACCCTATGTGTTTACTGCTTGGCGGGTGGAGAACTATGAAGATGTCTTAACAGGGAATATTAATGGCTACTATGTGCCAGATGGAAGAATTTATACATTAAACTTCGAGGGTAGACAGTTTAAAGAAAGGAAGATTGAAGGTATTGCAGATGGCCATTTACGTGTCAGTTGTACTCGTGGCCCTATGCAACATCATCGAGACTGGGTGGATTGGCAAGTGACACTTTCCCCAGTTGAAGGAGGTATTCAAATAACTGATGACCTCTATATGAACTTGGCGCCAGAGAGTGGTTACCAGCCTTCTCTAACTATAGAAACGCGAACGGATTCGCCGAATTACAAGCAACAGTTGCGCAATCAACGTTACTTCTTTACCGCGCATAATGGCCAGGTACACGGTAGTCTTTTTTTGCATATAGATCCACATATATACGACACGAGTAGCCAGTACGGATGCCGAATAAATATTAACTATTTCAAGGTCAATACAAGTAGTTCACGTAACCTGGCAGTGAAACCAAAATATTGAACTTTTTAGTTGTATTGCTAAAAGTCTGCCACTTCACATTTAGCACTTAAGTAAGAATCCGAGCTAAATGACCGCAAGGTACAAACACCAGCCGTTCGCGGTGGTTGGGTTGAAAGACAGCAACGGGCAATTTAAGCCACTAATTCAAACAAACACCAAAATCGATTTAGTAACGGCCACTGCCACAATGTAAGCAAACACCAACAAAGCTGCAAACCAAGTAATGACGCGTATCTGTTTGGTCTTACCTCTTTTCAAGGCAACCGTGCCAAAACCTATATAGACCAGCAGGGCAATTATCTTGGCGATCAGCCATGGGTTTTCACCTGGACTGATACCATATTGCACTGCCAGCCAAATAGCACTACCCAGCAACAGGGTGTCGATGATGTGTGGCGCGATTTTGAACAGGCGCATTTGCAGCATGGCTGAGTCGCGCATCATTAAAATGCCGCGGAAAGTGAAACCCAAAATAGATAATAGTGCGCAGCCAACGTGAATTGTCTTTACCAGTTCCATATATTCTTTCCTCTATGGTTCATATTTCCATGTTCGCCATGCCTGCATCATGGGAAAATACAGACCTAGCTGAATCGGTCTGTCATCTTGCAATTGCATCAAGGCGGCATAGCGTTGTAATTGATTGCGATAGCGGTCTTGCTCGTCATCAAGATAGGCTTGCACATCACCGCCTTCATGGCTGCCGGTTTTATAATCAATAATCCAACGACTGCCGGCAGCATCGATAAAGGTTCTGTCGATCACCAGGCGCATGGCTCGGTCACGTAAAACGCCTGTCATTGCATATTCACACTGACTATCCTGGTGTTGGTCATCCAGAATCCAGCGACCTTGCTGATCTTGCAGGGTCAGCAACAGACTCCTTTCGACGCGTTCAACTGCCTCATCTAGCTCTTCCTGCATCACGCCATGGCGCAACAGGCTAGAACTATAATATGAGCGCAAGCTGCTTATGCGTTGTTCATCCCAGTGCTGCAAACCTTGTTGGGCAATACGTTGCAACAAGGCATGCACTACCGTGCCGACATGACGTGCTGTTTCACTGGCCCAGATAAATTCAAGATTGGTCTCGTCTTCAAACTGTGTTTTGTTATCGGCGTTTAATTCTATCGATGCCAGCGGTGTGGGTGGCTGCCATTGCAGGCTAAGGCGCTTGAGACTGTTTTCTGACTGCCTAAAATTTTCAGCGTCACTGATTTCTACATCAATAGCTGGCTGGTTCTGTAGAAATTCGGCAAAGTCAGGTTCCAACCTTGACCACAACAGAGACAATAACGAACTGGAACGCGGCGCTTTCAGTTCATCATCTTTTATGGTGGTATGCCCCAACAGATGCAGCTGTTGCCGCGCCCGTGTTGCGGCCACATACAACACCCGGCCAGTTTCAAATTCAGCCTTGCGCTTGTCGACGCTCTTTAGATAACTATAAATGGCATCGTGTTGTTCACCGGTGGCGCGCAGTGGTGCCAATAACAGCTCGCCATGTTCACCAGCCGACCAACGCTCCAGCCACATCAACAACGGACTATCATCTGCGGCTGCCTGTCGCCCCAGGTTTGGCAGGATGACCGTATCAAATTCAAGCCCCTTGGACTTATGTATGGTCATCAGTTGCAGCCGGTCATCGGCAGCAATATCGGGCAGGGCAAACAGTTTAGACAAGCGTTCATCCAGCAGTTTCATCTCGTCCAGACCACCGGCACTGTCGAGCTGCTGTAGCAGGTTGAGGAACACTTCGGCATCTTCCAGGTCAGTCGCATTCTCAACACAGGCCGGACCACCCAGTTGCAGCCAGGTTGATTCCAACCAGTGCCGCAGACCATGTTGAAAACGCGCTGCCATGGCTTGTGTAAAAACAGTTTGCAAGCGTGCCAAACGCTGCTGACCTTCGTTCGATAATTGTGCGATCAATTCGACATCCTGCAACTGCTGCCAGATCACTGCCTTTGAATCCTGCTCGGCGAGTTTATTTAGATCAGCCAGTTCCAGCCCACACCAGGGCGCCCGCAATACTGCCAGCCAGGCCAACCTGTCACCAGGGTGCAATAAGGCGCGGGTCAGTACGTATAGATCCTGCACCACCGGCCGATGACCGAGTTGTTCGATCTCGATGGCGCGATACGGCAGCGCGGCATCCTTTAAGGCGGCGATGATATCCACCAGATGACTACGGGCGCGCACCAATACAGCAATTGTGCCTTGTGGATTTTTCTGTTGCGCCTGACGTATCAGTTCTACAACCTGCTCGGCCTCCTCTGCCGTATCTTGTTCAAGAGCAGGATGCACCTGCACCGCCTCGCCATCATGACCATGAAAGGCCACCGATTCTGAATAGGTAACTGCACCGACAGTGACATCCTCTGCATCAGGAAACACCTCGGCGAAGCTTTGATTGACCCAGTCGACAATGCCGGCCTGGGAGCGAAAGTTGACACTCAGCGTCAGCGGTGTCAGTGGCACATCAGCGATACCTTCGCGGCGGGCACGTAGATACAAACCCACTTCAGCTTCACGAAAACGATAGATGGACTGCATCGGATCACCCACCAGAAACAGGGTGCGGCCATCATCAGGTTGCCAACCGGCAGTGAGGCGTTTCAATAATTCAAACTGACCAAACGAGGTGTCCTGAAACTCATCTACCAGCAAATGTTGTATGCGATAGTCCAACACCAGCGCCAGATCGCTAGGAGCACACTCATCACCCAAAGCAATCAGGGCTGACTGTGACATCTCACTAAAATCCACTTGCCCACTGGCACCAAATACAACCTTCAGATGCATGACGGCGGTGATAAGCAGTTCGCGCAGTGCGGCAATAATCTGCCATTGGCCTTCACTGTAAAACGGCGCCGGTAGACTGCGGATGTCCAACAAGCTTTGTCGCAAAGCAGGCTGCTCACTCAACAGTCCAATCAGCTCAATGATCGCTTCTTTTTTGGCTGTCAGCTTTTCTTTTAAGGCCTTGTCGCCCTTGGCACTTGAGGGCGCAGGAAAACCTTGTTTGGCAGTGATGCCACGTGGATTGCTGCGCCAGTCACCATCGTTCTTTAACAACAACTCAACGATGCCCAGCCACTGCGGCAAGGCATCGCCGCTGCAATCAGGCAACTCGTTCAGACCACGACAGGCCGCCAGGGCATGATCATCGCTAACGTTATTGGCGGCAAAGTCGAGCACCTCGATCAAATCAGAAACCTGCATCGGTGGAAATGTTTGATAGACATTTTGCAGGGTCTCTTCGATGGTGTTTTGCAAGGCAGCTTCCAGTGCGCCACGCCACTCATCTTCATGACGAATATTGACCAGATGACGCAACCACTGTTCACGCCGCGCCAGCATGCTGACCAACATGCGCTCCGCCACCGCCAGATTGTTGTCCAGATGAGCCAGCAAGGCCTCAATGGCCGGCGACCAGGCCTCACCCTTTTCAAGATCGGCCAGGGTAGTCCGAGCAGCCTCTATATAGAGGGCATTAGCATCATCAGTGATGGCGGGCTGAGCACCAAACTTTGACATGATCGGCAGCTGCCGTGTCAGCGAGGCACACAGCGAGTCGATGGTTTGAATCCGCAGGCGGGCCGGATTCTGCAACAACTGCCAGTCTTTTTCACTATCACGATCCAGGGCTGCGCGGGCCAGCTTCCAGGTCTGACGCAGGTAATCATCAGCATCATCCACCATTGGCCTGCTAGCCAAATGCAACGCCTCAATCAGACGCTCGCGCATCTCGGCGGCGGCCTTGCGGGTAAAGGTGATGGCAACTATTTCTTCCGGCATTTCAACCAGTGCCAACATCACCAGAAAGCGTTGTGTGATCAAACCGGTCTTGCCTGAACCGGCTGGCGCTTGAACGATAAACGACTGACCTGGATCAAGCGCCTGCTGACGTTGCTCAAGATCGACAACCTGATTATTCTCGGGCTTACTCATCGCCGTCGCCTCCCAGCTCATCCAGGCTGCTAACGGCCAGCTCATTGATGCGACACAGCGGCCCCAGATCGCAATACATGCAGGCCTTGCTGCTCTGGCTAAAGGCATCCTTGGGATCGACCTCAGCCCGACCCTGGCGGAAACCTTCGCCGAGACGATTCAACTCGTCAGACCACAGCCCCTGTTGCACATACCAGTCCACTTCACCGGGCTTAATGCCCTTGGCAATATCTTTATCTCGGCTAACACCTTTCAAGGCCACGTCACCGGTGCGCAAGGTGGCAAAGGCCAGTGCGGTGATCTCCTGATCGCTGGTGACTGCATATAAAGGCAGTTGCGGTTCGTTGGGCCGCTCACCAAACCAATCATTCACACTGGCCTTACCGGTCTTGTAATCGATGATCATCTCACCACCTGATTCAAGCCGGTCGATGCGATCGGCTTTAACCTGCATCTCCAGCCCGGCCAACGACACCTGCCGCTGTTGTTCTACCGCTGCCACCGCAAAGGGCGCCCGTTGCCGTTCCAGGTCCAACCATGAAAGGGCCAACTTGATCAGGCGGGCCTGTTCCAGCACTGCAAAACGTTTAGTAAAGACCTGCGGATATCGACGTGCTTCAGCAGCAATCACCTCCGCCACCACTTTCTCTACCAGCTGTTGCAAACCGCTGTCATCAAGTTGATTAAGCGTTTGCAGATCTTTCAACTCAGACCACAACCGCTCCATCATTATATGAACAAGGTTGCCGCGCTCAGCCGCATCCAGACCCAACTCTGGCTCGTCCAAACCTTCGGCGCTAAGTCGATGCCGGGCAAAGGCGCGGAAGGGACAGGCGGCCTGATCCTTAAAGATGCTGGTGCCGCCTCGCACCTGCGTGCCCCTGGCCAGTTCGGGTGCCAACCAATCGCTGTATGGTTGCAGTTGTGCCGACTCAAATAACTGTTCACGAAAACGTGGTGACGTGCCATCCAGCCATAGTGCCTGCTGCAACATCGGTTTATCTGCAATCAAGGGGCTGGGACGCAGATCGCTGTCACCCTCTCGTTGCGGATAACTGACAATCACCTCGGGGGCCGCTGCAAACAGACGTTGACTGATCTGCTCAGCGTAGGCCAGCTCACGTTCGGCCGAGGCATGTGGCATGTTGTAACGCCGTTGCAGCTCGATAGGCAAAAATGGATTGGGCGAAGTTGCCGGCGGCCAGACACCATCATGTAAACCCATCAACCAGCAGTGACTAAAGCGCACCCCGGCAGCCTCCAATACCCCCAGCACCTGCACCGGTTCATTTTTACTCTGCGCCTGAAACAGAGTGGTTTTGGCCAGCTGACGTAACTGTTTAAGCGCCTGACTGAATGTGAGATTGGCTGTCACCTGACTCAGGCTGGCAAAACGCGACAACATCTTTTTCCAGGCCTGGATAGCCTGAAAGGTCGAACTGTCGAGACTACGATCACCAGGCCAGCCAGCCTGTTGCAACAAGGATTGAAAACTATTGACCCAGGCACCGGGCGATTGCCGTGTGGGTAAATTATCAATGCTCTGCTGCAGGCGCTCTAATATCTGTGTCAGCAGTCCACAGCCGTTTTTATCGGCCTGAGACAAAACCTGTTTCAGGTTCAGCGTTGCCTCGCCATGACGGCGCAGGGCGGCATCAACTAACGCCCGCTGGCTCAATTCCAGGTCAGCGCCGCCAAGCCAGGGCGACAACAGCAAACGGCTCCAGTTGGCCAGGGCCGCTGGTCCGCGCAGTACATCAAACAGGCTGAAAGCCGCATGGATGACTGGCAACTGTGCCATCGGCTGGCCCAGCGAAATATTGTAAGGACGTTGTGGTTTTTGATTCAGGTTCAGCACCGCAGCGGGCATCAGCACCTCATCAAAGATGCGTTCGATGTCGCCACGCAGGCCAGACAGGTCAGGCACGACTATTCCAATGGGGGCAGACCTATCGACACCTTGTTGCAACAAGTGCCGCAACCACAAAGCGACCTGTCTAATTTCAGACTGACTGTCGGCACAGGGCTGCATAGATACAACCGCTGTTTCTGATGACCTGGGTTCAAGCAGTTCAACTGTTGTGCCCTGTGTTTGCAACACATCAATAACCGACTGATGCTGAGGCGTCAGCTCATCAAAACCAAACAACAACACATGGGCCGGCGACTGCAACTCCCCTTCCTGCAAAGCAGCACAAAGCCAGCTCGGTAATACAACTTCATCCAGCCAATTGTGTTTTTGGCAGCGGCGACGAAACTGTTTGGCCCAACGATAAAAAGCGGCACTGTCGAGGTTGTCTTCTGAGGTTAGTATTTCAGGGTCGAGATTCCACTGCTGCAATAACCGCCAGGCCTGCATGGCCGAACGTGCGGTGGCTGGAATATTCAACAGGGTCTCGCCGGATGACTGAATCACCGCCTCCCAGACTGTCTGCGACTGCTCAGCGACCAGCAACACTGGCATGTTTCCGGCCTGCTGAAACTCGGCCTCTTGCCATAACTGCTGCAACCAGGCATTCCAAGGGATGATCTGCGGCGTAGCCCAGCTGCTATTGCCCTGCTGTTGCTGCCAAACCTCATAGTCTTTGTGCAAATGCAGTGCAAGACGACTGTTGACCGTCAAAACGGTGCAGCCAGCAGCGATCTTTTTCAATAAGTCTGACAACACTTGCTCCATTTCAGGGCATAACAACTTAAAGCAAATTCTGATTAATTCCGTTTGCCGTCATTCCGGCGCAGGCCGGAATCCATAACTTACTGAAGTCAAGCGGCTTGATTCCGGGACTACATCCATTACGTGAAACCGCGTCACTTTAAAAAGTAGGTTAAAAAATAATCTCGGTAACAAAGCGTGGGCTGTCCTGTTTGGGTTGAGCAGAACAATCCGTATCCATAAAGTACCTAGCCAAAGATATCCAGTAATAGATAAGTGACAAGAATAATTGAAATCCAGAATACCATGCTGCCGGTAGGCCAGCTTTCTGAGAGATGGTATTTGGCAACTGGAGATTTAGAGAACATCACTCGAGCACGCTGTGCAGGTGCAATTACCATCGCCACAGCGGACTCTTTTGTATTGTAAAGAAAAGTGACTCCTCGCTGAGCCCCCGCTGGCAACAATTTACGATAAAACCACTCCACGTCTAAATTTGTCGAACGTAACTCAGGTGGGTATAGCCCTTTTTTGTTTAACCAGACAAACGCTAACGCCGAGAAAAATAGCAGCTGTAATTGTGCGAGGACGTGTGTTGTATCGTATGGCCAGTAATCAACTTCCCAGGGTAACAGCGCATACAGGTATTGCGGTTGCGTACCAATAAAAATGCACAACACGGCTGCAATCGTCATTGCGATTAACATGTTTGTTGGCGCTTCCTGGGTGCGAATACCAGAATCATGGGCAAAAAATGCAAAGTAGGGAATCTTGATTCCTGCATGATGGAAAACACCGGCTGAAGCAAACAACATCAATAGCCACAAGTAACTATAGTCTTCATGCATCAGCGCGGTCATCACCATGGACTTACTGACAAAGCCACTAAAGAGAGGGAATGCAGAAATCGATAACGCACCGACAATACAAAGCACTGTAGTTTTGGGCATGGACTTATAAAGCCCACCCAGATCGGAGCCATTAATATTACCTACCCGATACAACACGGCGCCCATGGACATGAACAGCAGTCCTTTAAAAATCACATCACTAAAGGCGTGAGCAACGGCACCATTTAATGCCAGTGCGGTTCCAATACCAATACCCGTCACCATGAAACCCACCTGGTTGATCAAACTATAGGCGAGTACTTTTCGCAGATCATTCTCGATAACCGCGTAAAATATAGGAAAGCAGGCCATGGTAACGCCGATATAAACCAGGATCTCTTCACCGGCAAAACCACGCGCCAAGGCATACACAGCAACCTTGGTTGTAAAGGCTGAAAGAAATACCGTACCAGTCACTGTTGCTTCGGGATAGCCATCGGTAAGCCAGCTGTGTAGAAAAGGAAATGCGCTTTTAATACCAAAGGCGATAAATATCAGCCAGCCTGCAGTACTCCCCAGGCCAATGTGATTAAACGCCAACGAACCTGTGTCATGGAAATAAACCAATGCACCGGCTAATAACAGTACCCCTGACAAAACCTGAAACACCAGGTAGCGCATACCAGCCTTAAGAGCACGTTCAGTGCCTCGTGCCCAGATGAGAAACACAGAGCTTATTGCCAGCAGCTCCCAAAAAATAAACAGCGTAATAAGGTCGCCCGAAAACACGGCGCCCAGCGCACTGCCTGCATACATTAATCCGGCGACATGCTGTTTTGTGTCTTTTACGTGGAGAGAGAAAATAGCCGCTATAAAACTGGCAATACAGAAAAGATACGCAAATAGTATGCTGAGTTTATCCGTTCGCATAACGGTTAACTCATAACTCATAATAGGATGGGTAACTAATAAGCCAGCTTCAATGTTTAACCATAAATGCAAACCGGTAATGACAGGCGTAGCCAGCAATATAAGCTGGCGCAGAGTACCATGAGTAACGGCTGCTAGTAGCGCGGCAATAAAAAATAGAACAAAAGGAGCCAGCTCACTCATCGTAATAATTTTCCTTCCGCATCACAATGTTGCGCATCTTTTTTGCGATGACAACCAATACTACACAGGCTGCGAAACCGTAAATGGCATAAAAAGCGGGGATCTCCTCCCAACCAAAACCAATATGGCGGTGGACGATAAAATCAGCGATTACCAATAGAACACAAATCACATAAAACCCGTTGAGCAATCGGCTGACATTTTTGGGATTATCAAACAGATAGTCTTTCTGCTTTTGATCAGGCATATCAAGAGCCTCCAGCAGCTAAATTTGCCAGCTGATAAACTGGGTCGGGGTAAAAAAACAATATGACACATGCCGTTGAGGTAATAATCATGGCCAACAATATTGTTTTGGGGGCTTCAGCTATCTCCGTGTAATGCTCACCACTGGCAGGTTTGCTGAAAAAGGCTCGAATAGGAATAGGCAGCAAGTAGACAATATTTAACAGCGAGCTAATCATTAACACCGCAAGCAATAATAGCTGAGCTGTCTCGGCCGCACCTAACCCAAGGTACCACTTGCTCCACATGCCGCCAAAAGGTGGCAAGCCAATAATGCTTAAGGTGCCGATAAGAAATGCTGCAAAGGTAATCGGCATCGCTCGGCCCAAGCCATTCAGTTCACTGACAAGCTTTTTGTGCGTGGCAACAAAGATGGCACCGGCGGCGAAAAAGAGGGTAATTTTTGCACAAGCGTGCATAACAATATGCATTGAAGCACCAAGAAGCCCAGACTTACTCGCAAGCATTGCACCCAGTGCAATGTAACTTAGTTGGCTTATTGTAGAGTATGCCAAACGCGCCTTGAGATTGTCCTTGGTCATCGCAATCATGGATGCGAATAATATAGTTGCGGCCGCAATCCAGATTAAACCGCCGGTCACATTATTGGACAGAATAAAATCACTACCAAAAATATAAATCGTCACTTTAAGCAGCGTAAATACACCCGCCTTAACGACCGCGACTGCGTGCAGTAGCGCGCTCACTGGGGTTGGTGCGACCATTGCCGCAGGCAACCAGCGGTGAAAAGGCATAACCGCCGCTTTACCTATCCCAAATAGAAATAGCGCATAAAGCAACCCCGCCCATGCCGGGTCAAGTTTACCTGCCAATATTCCGCCTTGCTCGAAATCGACACTACCTGAAACAAACCAGGTAACCAGAATGGCCAGCAGGAAGAAGCCAATAGATGTTCCCAACAATATACCGAGATAGACTCGCCCCCCACGTTTTGCCTCTGGCGTACCTGCGTGGGCAACAAGAGGATAAGTGGAAAGCGTCAAAAGCTCATAAAATAGAAACAGCGTAAACAGGTTATCGGAAAACGCGATGCCCAACGTGCAGGAGATGGCAATGGCAAACGCAGCGAAAAATCGTGTTTGATTTTTTTCATGATGGCTACGCATGTAACCGATGGCATAGACAGAAGTGACAAGCCATAACAGGCCAGCAACCAGCGCAAACAGCATCCCCAATGCTTCAATCTTAAACGCGATGGCGATTCCAGGCAGTGGTTCAATAACTGTTAGCGCAAACTGCTCCCCACTCATGAATCGAACAGCTATCATTACCACCAGAATTGCAACAAGCGAAGCCGTAACAAGTGTTACCCCTTCCCTAAGATTGGGGTTGCGCCCAGTAGCAATAATGCCAACGGCTCCAATCAAGGGCAGAAGAAGCGCTGCTAGAAGCAGAGTTTCACTGCTCATATATTCATTACTCTCAAAATCGCTACCGCTTTTTCTGTAACACCCACTGTTAATTCAGTATTCAAACCAAAGTAGATATTAGCCAACACTAAAACCCAGGTAGGCACCAACAAAAGTAACGGTGCCTCTTTCACTAATTTTCCGGAATCTGAGACAGGTTTAAAATAAAGTGCTTCAATTATTTTTCCCACATAGACCACTGCAAGCAGAGAACCCACCAGAATAACGCCAACAGCGATCCACGCCTCTTTGTTCAGCGCGGCTGACACAAGATACCATTTACTTATAAACCCAGCCGTGCCGGGTACGCCGATGAGGCTCAGACCGCCAATGATGATGGCAGCAAAGGTCCAGGGCATCTGTTTGCCAAGCCCATGAATGTCTCCCATGCGACATCTGCCGATACGATAAATAATGGCACCGACCGCCATAAACAGTGCGCCTTTCATCAGTGCATGATTAAAAAGATGAATTAGTGTTGCGGTAACACCCATTGCCGAAGAAAAGCCAATCCCCAGTGCCATATAACCAATTTGGGCAACACTGGAATAGGCCAATAATCGTTTAACATCTTCCTGATAAATCGCATAAATTGACGCGACGATAATGCTGGTAATACCCGCCACCATAAACAGTTCTTCAGTGGGTGTGGCAAATGAAAAGCTACCCGGAAAAACGATGAATAAGACCCGAAGCATCACATACAGGGCGACCTTGGTAGCCGTTGCGGCAAGGAAAATCGTTACTACCGATGGTGCGTAGGTATAGGCATTGGGTAACCAAAGGTGCAGCGGAAACAGCGCCAACTTTAGTGCGATGCCAATAATGATGAAGGCAAAGCCGGTGCTAACCGTTTTAAGATGAAACACCTCGGGCAGAAGACTTGCCAGATCCTGCATATTCAAGGTGCCGGTTTGTGAATAAATCAGACCGACACCGATTAGGAAGAAGGTAGCGCCAATGGTACCCATGATCAGGTATTGATAGGCAGAAGTCAGCGCTTGTCGATTTTTTCCAAGGCTGATCAGTGCATATGAAGAGAGCGATGATATTTCCAAAAAGACAAAGACATTAAAAATATCACCTGTTTGAGTGATACCCAGCAAGCCTGCCAGACAAAGCAACAAGGCGCTATAAAACAGTGGAATCTGATATTCAGGAATCTCTTTCTCTACACTGAGTAACGCATAGGGCAATGTAATAGCGGCAATGCTCGCAACAATCAGTGCCACAAAGGCATTGACTGCATCAATACGGTATTCAATTCCCCAGGGGGGTGCCCATCCTCCCAGTTCGTAACTGATCACACCGTCGTGAAGCACAGCCCATAGCTGCATGCCAGCAAGTGCAGCACACAGTGTAGTAACCACCAAAGTAACCGCCCATGGCAGTCTTCCTCGCGGTAAAACAGCGACAATGGGAGCCGCAATAAGCGGTATAACAACAAGCAGCAGGCTAATGTGACTTTCCATTACAGAGAATGATCCTGCTTATGGATTTCATCTTCTTCAATGGTGCCGTAGGCCTCTTTTATGCGCACCACTAGTGCCAGAGCCAAGGCTGTCGTTGCAACACCCACCACGATTGCAGTCAGGATCAACACATGTGGCAATGGATTGGAGTACAGCGCAACACCTTCCGCAATAATTGGCGCAGCCCCATCTTCCAGCGTACTCATATTGATATAAAGTAAAAAAACAGAGACCTGAAAGATATTCAGTCCGATAATCTTTTTTACCAGGTTGCCTCTGCTGATAACCGTATACAGCCCTACCATCATCAAAAAAATCACAACCCAGTAATTATAATGGCCAAGAAACAAATCCATTATTCTCTGCCCCTGCCTGCAAAGGTAAAATAAATAATCAGCATGACCGCAGAAACGGTAATGCCTACGCCCAACTCCACTAATAGTATGCCCAGATGTTGCCCGGCAATCTGCGTGCTTGCCAATACACTGTAATCAAGATAATTGCCGCCCAATAGCAGAGAAGCCACACCCACACCGGCATAGATCACGACGCCAAGGCTGGCTAGAATGCGTAACAGGTAGGGGGGAATTATCTTTTCTGCAGCATCAAGGCCAAACACCATGGCATATAGTATGATCGCAGCACTGAAAATCACCCCAGCCTGAAAGCCTCCACCGGGCCCAAAGTCACCATGAAACTGAACATAAAGAGCAAAAATTATAATCAGCGGAATGAGAAACTTAGAAACGACATGCAGGATCAAGTTAGGCATCATCCTGTCCTCTTTCATCCTTCTGCTTAACAGTGGACCTGGGACGTCTTCCACCTATTAACAGCAATACAGCAACACCTGCGGTAAAGACAACAGCGACTTCGCCTAAGGTATCAAATCCGCGATAACTCGCCAAAACAGCGGTAACAATATTTGGCACGCCGGTCTCGGGGACAGCATTTTCTATGTAATAGCGGGCAACATGCGTTTGCGCCGGGGCATTGGGATCACCAAACCCAGGAATATCCCAGGTGCCATAGATTAGTGCGGCGCCGGTTATTGCCACCACAGCCAATGGCAACCACGGGCGATGGGCTCGCGGTGTAGCCTCTTTATAAGAGGGTTTTTGATGATTTTTTATTAATGCCAGGGTAGCCAACATTAATACCGTTGAAATACCCGCGCCAACAGCTGCCTCGGTAAATGCCACGTCTGAGGCATCCATCACCACAAACAAGCCTGCCGATAAAAGGCTAAAAATCCCATACAGCATGACAATGGCAAAAAGGTTTGTCATGCGCAAAATGGCCACCGCGGTAATTGCCAGAAAGGCTAACAAGGTGACGTCGACAATGATATCAATCATGATTAAGCCTTACTGTTATCCATATCCAGCTTAGGCTTAAGGCCGCTATGTAAAGCCGCATTTGCCAATGCGTGCGAAGCGGTCGGACTGGTAAATAACAGAAAAAAGAAAATCAGTGCCAACTTAAAAGCAGCGAGACTTAAACCGGCCTGCAATCCAAGGCCAAGTA
>Ga0316207_10000786_pt1 | contig 45031 bp, 42 predicted proteins | sample 6weekpyrite_MG_FD_204943 | JGI IMG/M metagenome (GOLD analysis project Ga0316207, IMG submission 204943) | Microbial mat bacterial communities from mineral coupon in-situ incubated in ocean water Damariscotta River, Maine, United States -... | ecosystem: Environmental > Aquatic > Marine >... | reverse complement strand
GCATGTTTTGTTACCATTCGATCGCCAGCACGCATTTCATCAAGTAATGTTTCCATTACATGAGTAAACTCAGCAACTGCAGTAAACCCAAATGTCGCACTTCCGCCTTTTATTGAATGCGCCGCTCGAAAGATGGTATTTACCGTTTCTTCATCCGCTGCACCCACATCCAGACCCAACAATCCAGACTCCATGCTTTCCAGGCCTTCAAAACTTTCATCAAAGAAAGTCTGATAAAATTGCGACATATCAATAGACATGCTATTACCCCAATACTTTTTTAATGGTTGCTAGTAATTGATCAGGACTAAATGGCTTTACAATCCACCCCGTTGCACCTGCTTGCTTGCCTTCCATTTTTTTATCCATGCCCGACTCAGTGGTCAGCGTTAACATCGGTGTGAATTTATAGCTTGGCAATGCACGTAATTCCTTGATTAATGTCACTCCATCCATGTTTGGCATATTCACATCAGTTAACACCAAATCAACTTGATTTGATTTCGCTTTTTCTAATGCATCAACACCATCACTCGCTTCCACAACGTCATGGCCTGCCCCTTTCAGAGTAAAGCTCACCATTTGTCGCATAGAAGCAGAGTCATCTACTGCTAAAATTTTTGCCATTTTCCAACTCCTGTCATCTCAATCCAGCGCTAAAATCACAAACAATTACAATTGGTCATATTGAGGTTGAAACACTAAACTGCTTGCGGTAAATCCAATTCCTCAGACATACCTAATAAATCCGCAGACACTCGAAATGTTTCAGACACATTCGTCCAATTCACTACCAGACCGAGGGTTTTTGCTTCAAGCATAAAAGCAAGAAATATCTGTAAAATCGCTGTATCAATTTTCGTCACTTCACCAGCGTCAATTTCCACCTCATGATTGGCATTAATTGCGACTTTTAAATGCTCATACAAATCTGACGCATGATTAATATCAACCGTAGGTTCACAGCTAATCACTGTTTTACTAGCATCAGAATTTATCAATTTGTCTTCCATTAACTTACTCTCTTAAGAAAACCTACATCTAACTGTTGTGACATCTTCCACAAAAGCGCTAGGCCATTGTTTTTACTTCATAAAATGTCCAATGTTGAATTTTATGAACGTCAGCTCAATTTCTTATCGACATTGCGGTAAAAAATCTTCAATTTTTTTAAACTCATTACCCTTATTTGAAATATAAACAGCCGACCAATACATTTTTACTACTGATTGACTAAAAACTGAACAATTTATTAATGATCGAGAACACCCTTCGTGGTAACATCTACGCCCGTGTTGTATTGTTAATTTAGGAAATTAAATGAAGGCTATTCTCGCCAACCCAAGAGGTTTTTGTGCAGGAGTTGATCGCGCTATAGAGATCGTAGAACGCGCTTTAGAAATCTATGGAGCACCTATCTATGTTCGACATGAAGTAGTCCACAACAAGTTTGTGGTTGATAATCTAAAAGCCAAAGGCGCAATCTTTGTGGATGAAATCCACGAAGTACCCGATGATAGTACTGTTATATTTAGCGCACACGGTGTTTCTCAAGCGGTAAGAAACGAAGCGGAAAATCGAGCACTCACTATTTTTGATGCAACCTGCCCACTCGTAACAAAAGTTCACACCCAAGTCGTGCGCAACCAAAAAGCCGCAAGAGAAACGATTCTGATTGGTCACGCCCGTCACCCGGAAGTGGAAGGAACACTTGGACAATACAATCCAGATTTAAATCAAGGCGCCATGTATCTTGTTGAGAATGTTGAAGACGTTAACAAGTTAGTAGTTAAAGATCCTGATAATCTCGCTTTTGTAACCCAAACCACACTATCCATGGATGATACTATTGATATCATCGATGCTTTACGAAATAAATTTCCCAATATTCTTGGTCCAAAAAAAGACGATATTTGTTATGCCACTCAAAACAGACAAGAGGCAGTGAAAGACTTAGCCAGTAAATGCGATTTAGTTCTCGTTGTTGGCTCGCCGAACAGTTCTAATTCAAATCGTCTCAGAGAAGTTTCTGAAAAACTAGGCACACCAGCTTTTCTTATCGACAATGCATCGGAAATTGATAAAAAATGGCTAGATGACGCCAAAACAATTGGCATTTCTGCCGGCGCTTCAGCTCCAGAAATTCTTGTTCAACAGGTCATAGAAAAAATACAATCCTGGGGAGCAGATACAATTAAAGAGAACTCTGGACGAGAAGAAACAATTGTTTTTCCTTTACCAAAAGCACTACAACAAACAGTATCTTAAACCTCGTAAATTCGTCACTCTAGTCAATTAAATACAAGAGTGACGACAGTTCTTAATCAGCAACTCATTAATTTAACGGTGTATTCTTCACAGAAATAATTTCAACATCAAAAATTACCGATTGACCGGATAATGGGTGATTAAAATCCACAGTTACCGTGGAATCGTCAAGCTCTAATATAGTACCGGGCACTTCTTCACCTGAAGGTGTAGCAAAACCAATAACCACATCTTTTTTTAAACTCATATCGTCGGGAAACTCAGAACGAGGAATTGGCATAATATTTCGAGGATCACTAAATCCATAAGCTTGCTCGGGCTGTAATATAAATTGCTCTTTAGCGTGCTCAGCCACACCATCCAATGAATCTTCCAAACCCGATACAATACTGCCATCACCTAGCGTAAATAAAAATGGCTCATCATCATAAGTATCTTCAACGACTAATCCATTTTGAAGGCTTAAACGAAAATGCATCTCGATCTCTGAACCTTTTCGAATAATTTTATTGCTTTCCATCAAGTTCTATATTCCGCATTTATCTTTATGTAGTCATACGATAAATCACTTGTCCAAATCGTATGAGATACTTTCCCTCTAGCAACATCAATGATGATTTCAATATCACTTTGGTCCATTACTGCTTGCCCGCTCGTTTCTGAATAACTTTCTGCCCGTCCACCGTTTTCAACAATACAAACATCATTCAGAAAAATCTTAAGTTGACTCACATTCAGATCATCAATACCCGCTCTACCAATTGCCGCCAAAATTCTTCCCCAATTAGGGTCAGAGGCAAAAAAAGCGGTTTTTACTAGCGGTGAATGGGCAACGGTATAAGCAATTTGCCGACATTCATTTTCGTCCTTTCCATTTATTACTCTAACTGCAATAAACTTAGTCGCACCCTCTGCATCTCTAACTAAACCCTGTGCGAGATAATTCATGACTTCTTGAAGCTGCTCGGTAAAGATATCCACAATAGATTCTTCAGAGTTTTTATCAAGACTCAAATTACCTTTCCCTGAGGCGATCAAAACACAAGAATCATTCGTCGAGGTATCACTATCTACGGTGATGCTGTTAAAAGAGTGATTATTGACTTTGATCAAAATATCTTGCAAAAGATCTTTTTCAATTTTCGCGTCTGTTGCGACATAAGAAAGCAAAGTGGCCATATTAGGGCAAATCATTCCTGATCCCTTAGCTATTCCAGTAATAACAACTGTTTCTCCATTACATTCAAAAGTTTTACTATAGCCTTTAGGCATAGTATCAGTTGTCATAATAGCTTCCGCGGCTAAAACCCAATTTTCCGAATTACAATTATTTAATGCATCAGGTACAGCCGCGACCAAACGATCCATCGGCAAGCTTTCACCAATCACACCTGTAGAAAAGGGCAACACGGATTGAACGGGTACGTTTGCTAAATCTGCAATAGTCTGACAACTCAGCTTTGCATCCGACATACCTTGTTCTCCCGTCCCTGCATTTGCATTTCCGGTATTAATAACAAGATATCGTGGCGACATTTGAGAAAAATGTAACTTGGAAACGGAAACTGGTGCAGCGCAAAACTTATTTTTTGTAAAAACAGCCGCCACACTTGCATTTTCACAGATTTCTATAAGCGTAAGATCATATCGATTGGGATATTTAATACCAGCCTTAGCAACACCTAACTGAACACCATTAACGGGACTGAGTTTTTCCAACTCACTTAAACCAACTGCCATTTTATACCTTTACTATTGAGTTAATAACAAAAGTATAGCGTTTGTCGATTTATAAATATAGAGAAGATAAAAAGGAAGGAGTAGGAAAAATTAAAACGCTTCACCGAAGTCGTCAATATATTCCCGCATAGTCATAAACAACATGACATTACCATCCATATTTTCATTGGAAAATTGCACACCAATACGAAAACTATTATCTTCTAGCTTCTCCTGCCAAGCTATTTCCGCATTAATCGCAATGTTAAAGTCATCGGACTCGTAACAGACTTGAATTGGAACGTCTTTATCAAGAAAATGATCTACACGAATACCCATACCGGATATGGACACGTCATGCACATCATCAAATATAATTTTTTCATCTTTAAGCACAATCGAAAAAACACCTTCAATTTGATCAGATGCAAGACTTTTACGTTCATGGTTACGTTTTTCAGAATTCATCAAATCCTTCCTGGCAAGATCCATAATCAATTCTCACTTTCAACAACTTAGCTATAAATATCGGCATATCAACAAAGTACTTTAACCATGGCATGCATTACATACCGAATAATAATCAGCATATTGTCATTTAAAATCAATGTTTTATAGAAAATCCGGGTGATTTATTACAGCTCGGATCTGTGATCAAATTTGGAAAAATATAAATCTTAGTCGATCATCTCCAAGCAGTTATTTAATACATAGGCCAATATTAGACCAAAATTTTCTCTCATTAAATTAGATGAAGTCTAATAATTGACGCTATTGTCAAATATTCAACACGATTTGGGTGATAACTTACAAGAAATGGACATGAATTTGACTTATTTCATGACAAAAATTGCGATTTAATAATGAGACACGGTAAGTTGTTGTTTTTATTAGCAAACAGTACATTGGCACATGCAATGCAATGCTATACATGTCTCATCTATACCTCCCTTAGATGATACGCATTTTTCTTTCATCCTCCCTTAAAAGGCACTGATTTCAGTGCCTTTTTTTTATCCCTCGATGTAACTTTGATTGATACGAAAAAGCTCGATGACGTCGAACTTTCAAAATAAATTAACTTCTAATTTCCAAAGAAAAATAAAAATTTTGTGGAATCTGATTCATTTAAAAATCAGGTTATGAAACTAGCATGTGAGATTATTCCCTTCATAACAATGATGACGCCAATTCAAATTCGGCGCGATAAAAAAATGTAAACAGGGGTTCAAAGGGGCGTTCATGACTAAATCGTTATTTACCATTATATCTATTACTTTTTTCACAACTCAGTTTGCGTTTGCTACTTGCGCAACTTCGAATATCCCCGGTCATTATACGGGTCGTTATGTTGATAATAATGATGGGACTATTTCAGATAAAATGACAAAGCTTTTGTGGATGAAATGTGACTTGGATATAGCATGGGATAGCGCCAATCAAACTTGTCAATACACGGAAGAAGCCTTTGGCAATACAGTTGCTAAAACACGAATTTCATATACCTGGCAAGAAGCATTAATTGCTGCAAGTAACACTAATATAAATGGCTTTGCAAACAATAGGAACTGGCGATTGCCAAATGTTAAAGAACTCGCCTCTATTTTGGAGCTCAACTGTTTGTCTAACAACCCCAATGAAGTTAATGGTACCTATGCAATCGATACCAGTATTTTTTCTACGCAAGTGTCAACCTACTGGAGCTCCACTCCTCGCCCTGAAGCCTTTGATGCTGAAGATGGATCACCTTTTATAAACCAGGCTTGGAATGTTAATTTTCGGAGAAATACCAGTGATATTGGGGTTGTGTTTTCAGGTATTAACCAAACATTTCATGTTCGGTTAGTGACCAATGATCCAAATAATCCATAAAACCGAGGAATGAATATGTATATTTTAAAGAAATTTTCTTGGTTTCGGACCGTTTTAAGTATCTTTCTATCCATTTTCCTAATGGCTTGCGGTGAAGGCGCAAAAAATGGAACAACTACAACGGTAAATGAGAGCGGTAAAAAAGAGTTTAAGATACTCCCGTTAAATGATACTGGTGTGACATTTTATATTGATGCTGAAACGAGTATCGTCATCAACCAATCAAATCAACCGAAACCACAAGCAATTGAATACGCCATCGAACCCGCCAATTTTCCCGGCCAGGATGCAAAGTTTGGTAGAGATGTAAATTTACCATCGGCAGTTGGAGGTGTAGCTGGATTTGATTTTGTTAAACTTGACAAAGATACCGGTGCAGAATTGCCAGAAAACTCAATTGAATATGGCTGTGTAAAAGACAATGTCACCGGATTAATTTGGGAAAATAAAACACCTGCTAACAAGAGCACCCTTTCTGACTACTACAAATTACATGACAGTTCAGCAAAACATACTTGGTACGACCCAAACAATAGCACAAATGGTGGTAATGCTGGTCAAGAAGCCTCAACTGGCGCTTGCTCAGCAGAAGTTATAGCCACCGATACCTTTAATTTTGTTCAAGCTGTAAATGCTGAAAATCTCTGCGACATTAGTAACTGGCGTATTCCCACAACAGAGGAATTACGCTCACTCGTTGACTACAGCGTATCCAATGGAAGCTTTGTCAACCCCATGGTAGATAAAAACTTTTTCCCATATATCGCAACAACATTGCATCGTTGGACATCACAAACCCTTGCACCTACTCCAGATCGAGCATTTGGTTTTCACTTTCATGACGGAATAGTGCAGTCACACGATAAATACTGCAAAGGTAATAATGCAACAAACTATGGAAACGGGGCGATTGTTGTGAGCGGTGTTTTCAATTAATGTAACTGCGAATGTGCAAAGTATATAAGCAGCACACCACTCGCAATTAAAACTATTTGGCGAATGCTTTCGATTACTTCGGTGCGTTTATGTAAACCAGGAATTAAATCTGCCACAGCAACATAAATAAAACTAGACGCTGCAATTGCCAATACATAAGGCACATATTCCTGCACTTCTTGTAATCCGTAATAGGCTAATAAGGCACCCACCACAGTTGTTAAACTGGCGAGAATATTAAATAAAAATGCTTTCGCTCGACTAAAACCACTATCCAATAAAATGGCAAAATCGCCCACTTCTTGCGGAATCTCATGTGCGGCAACTGCAAGTGCCGTTACAATCCCCAAATGAATGTCTGTCATAAAAGCAGCTGCGATAAGGATACCATCAACGAAATTGTGAACTGCATCCCCGACTAAAACTAATGTGCCTGCCGGCGCTGTTTCTTGATGCTGATGATTGTGATCATCGGCACCATGTACTTCACACTCAAAAGAATGACAATGACGCCATAACACCAGTTTTTCCAAGACAAAAAAGGTCAAAATACCAAATAACGTTGTTTTCATTATGCCATGCGCATCGGCATCAACTGCTGAATTCAGGGCATGGGGCAATAAACCCAAAAAAGCAGCACCTAGCAATGCACCAATTGCGAAACTGACCATATGAGGTAACAATGGTGCTCTTTTAGCTTGTGGAATGAGCAAAAACAAAGCTGCAGCAATCACGCTTAAAACGCCGCCAACTAAGCTAAAAATGATAATCCAGGTGATTAATGACATGTATTGTTATCGTTAAATTAAAGGGTAAATGGGCAGTGCATAATACGTATTATCGCCTATTTGTCCAGCCATATTAAACTCGCCATGCGTCCACACACACCGTCACGACGATAGGAAAAAAATCGCGCTTCGTCAGAAAATGTACAATATTGACCACCATAAATAGCTGAAACACCAGCCAATTCTAATCTGAATTTCGCCAATCCAACCATATCGGCCAGGTATTTATTGTTTTCTCTAGTTTGAAAATAATTAGCTGCTGCTTGATGACGATTGACAAAACCATCATAAACCTCAACACCCACTTCAAAAGCCTCTTTACCAATGGCAGGACCTAACCAGGCCATTATGTCAATAGTCGAACCACGAAAACGTGCCACACTATTTTCGATAACATCATTTAATAAACCACGCCAACCTGCATGGACCGCCGCTATTTGTTGTCCATTTTTATCACACAACAAAATTGGCAAACAATCCGCTGTCATCACCACACAAACTCGGTTTTTTTGATCACTGTAACTGGCATCAGCTTCAGACAAAGCATCCCCATTGTTAACAACAATATTGCTATGGATTTGTGTTAACCAGGCAGGCTCGGCAGGTAAACCACATAAAGTTTTAAGCCTTTGTCTATTACTCTCCACTTTTTCACTATCATCACCCACATGTAAAGCAAGATTATTAGCTGCGTAAACGCCTTTGCTTATACCACCCAGACGTGTCGTGGATATTGAATGCACACTTTCTGGTGCTGGCCAGTCTGGACAAATTAATTCAGAGGACTCAGATATTTTCATGTGAAGCCAAGTCTTCTTCCAATAAGCTGATAATTGCTAACATATCAGTCGGCATTTCCACACTCCATTCCATATATTCATCTTTTTTGGGATGAATGAAACCCAAAGTCCTGGCATGCAATGCTTGACGCTTAAATTGTCGAATGGCTTCAATAAAACGATCAGATGCCGCTGTTGGAATCCGCAACCTGCCCGCATAAACAGGATCGCCTAAAATCGGATACTTAATGTGCGCCATGTGTACGCGGATTTGATGTGTTCGACCGGTTTCCAATTTTACGTTGATTAAGGTATGACTACGAAATTTCTTCTCTACGCGATAATGCGTTATTGCCTCTTTTGCCGTATTACTCTCTTCTAAAACCGCCATTTTTATTCGTTGTGTGGGGTGACGGCCAATTGGCGCATCAATCGTCCCACCGGCGGTCATTACACCACCAACAATCGCTTGATACTCTCGATTAAACTCGCGATCTTGTAATTGTTTGGTGAGATGATGGTGAGCTACCAAATTCCGAGCAATGACCAAAATACCCGTGGTATCTTTATCAATCCGGTGGATGATACCGGCTCTTGGCAATTTTGATAATTCCGGTGCATGGTGTAATAAGGCGTTAACCAATGTTCCATCTCTGTTACCTGCACCTGGATGAACTACCAACCCCGCAGGTTTATTAATCACGATAAGAGATGCGTCTTCATAAACGATATCCAAAGGAATGGCTTCAGCCTGCCAAACTTCTTGCACTTGGTCATCCAATGCCGCTTGCAATTGCACCGTTATAATTTCCCCTCCAGCTACTTTCTCTTTTGGCTTAGGAATTCGCCCATCGAGCTGAATGAACCCAGATTTGAGCCAATTTTGTAAGCGACTACGAGAATAATCGGGCAGACAGTGAGCTAATACCTGATCAATTCGCTTGCCAGCTAAGGACTCGGGCACATCAAAACTTGTATTTATTGAACTATCACTACTCATAAAATCTAAACTAACTCATATTATTAGCCATATTATGGCCTTCTTAGGGTTATAATAGGGGAATTAAACGCATTGTTCTTATTTTAAACAATATCATGCTACTTTTAAACAAAACTACATAATTTCAAACAAACTACTCGATGATGAATTCAAAAACCTTAATAATCTTACTTTGCCTACTATCCCTTTTATTAAGTGCCTGCGCCACCACTTCTGAAGACGATTTTGAAGAAGACAATAAAACAGCTGCCGCACTTTATGAAGAAGCCAAATCTGCATTAGCCCAGGAGGATTATGAAACCGCCATTCAGCGCTTGGAAACCCTGGAGGCTCGCTTCCCATTTGGTAAATATGCACAGCAGGCTCAGTTGGATATGGCGTTTGCCTATTACAAATTTGAGGAACCAGAATCAGCAACATCGGCTGCCAACCGGTTTATTAAATTATACCCCCGTCATCCTTATGTAGATTATGCTTTTTATTTAAAGGGCCTGATTAAGTTTAATCAAGGGCAAAGCTTTTTCGATAAATTTAGTGAAGATGATCAAGCCAAAAGAGACCCCGAAGCCGCAAGAAAATCTTTTTTATTCTTCTCTGATTTAGTCAGGCGCTACCCTGAAAGTAAATATGCTGAAGATGCAATCGAACGGATGACATTTTTGCGTAACAATTTAGCATTACACGAGCTTTATGTTGCACAGCACTACATGGAGCGCGGCGCCTATCTGGCAGCAGCCAATCGAACAAAATATATTATTCAAAATTATCAGAAATCTCCATCAACGCCGGAAGCGCTGCTACTGCAGTCAGAAGCCTATAAAAAATTACGACTGGATGACTTGGCCAAAGATAGCCAGCGGGTATATGACATGAATTTTAAAACTAATAAATAATTACACTAGAAATGCGCTGAATATTTAAAAGTCGCCTGGATATACTTTAGTCTGTAATTAAACGAGGAATATTATGTGGGATTTATTTACAACCATTCGAAATCGTCACTCTATTCGTAAATATCAATCGGATATGTCCGTGGAGCCTGAAAAATTACACGCAATCTTAGAAATGGCTTGCGCTGCTCCGTCCGCTGGAGACTTACAAGCCTATAAAATTATTGTCGTCACAAATCAAGATAAACGGAATAAAATTTCTGACGCCGCTAACGACCAAACATTCATTTCTGAAGCACCCGTTTGTCTAGTATTTTGTAGCGATGAAAAAAAATCCATGGAAAAGTTTGGTGAAAAGGGTAGAAAATTATACGCTCTGCAAGATGCAACAATTGCAGCAGCTTATGCGCAACTTGCCATTGTCGCTGCAGGACTAGCATCCACATGGGTTGGTTTTTTTGATGAACAAAAAATGGAAGACATTTTAGCGATTGAAAAAGGCTTGAAACCGGTAGCCATGTTAAGTCTGGGATATCCTGCCGAGATACCTGAAACCAGCACTCGGCAAAACATGGATAAAATGGTAATCAATGCCGATTAAATTGCATCTTCATCTGTCTCACCCGTTCTAATACGAATAATCGTATCAACTGAAGTTACAAAAATTTTACCATCGCCAATCTTTCCTGTTCTGGCTGAATTTGTGATTGCCTCTACGCAACTATCCACACGATCCTGATCAATCACAACTTCAATTTTAATTTTTGGTAAAAAATCTACGACATATTCAGCACCACGATAAAGTTCTGTATGCCCTTTTTGCCGGCCAAAACCTCGAACCTCGGTCGCTGTCATACCCGTTACACCAATCTCTGACAATGCTTCACGTACATCATCCAATTTAAAAGGTTTTATGATTGCTTCAATTTTCTTCACACTAATGTCCTTGTAGCCTCAAGTTTTACTTTACTTTAACATAAATATTTCTGTTGGTAACTAGGTGGATTTTTATTCTCAAATAGCCAATTAAGGTCACTTTATCTCATTTGTCTACAAACCCAGAGGTTATTGGATATCTACGATCGCGGCCAAAAGCTCTAGGTGTAATTCTCACACCCGGGGGTGCCTGGCTTCGCTTATATTCATTCAAGTCAACCAATCTTGCTACTTTTTTCACCAGAGAATCATCAAAACCTTTTCCAACAATCGCCTCAATAGACAAATCTTGTTCAATGTAATATTCAAGAATCTCATCCAAAATATCATAAGGTGGTAAGCTATCCTGATCTTCCTGGTCTTCTCTTAGCTCCGCAGAAGGTGGGCGAGTAATAATTCTTTCTGGAATAACTTCTTGATCTCGATTGCAATAGCGAGATACTTCAAAAACACGTGTTTTCGGTACATCCTTCAACACATCAAAGCCACCTGCCATGTCACCATATAATGTGGAATAACCTACGGCCATTTCACTTTTATTGCCCGTCGTTAATACCATTTTTCCTTTTTTATTAGAAATTGCCATCAGCAAAACCGCACGTATTCTTGCCTGTATGTTTTCTTCCGTTGCATCTACAGGCTTGCCTTCAAATTCATCAGATAAAAGCGATAAAAATAATTCAAAAGCCGATTCAATCGCAATAATTTTATAGTCCACGTTTAAACGCTCAGCTAGCGTTTTTGCATCATCCAAACTCATATCTGACGTGTAACGCGTGGGTAACATCACTGCCTCAACATTCTCTGCACCCAACGCCTCTACAGCAACCACTAAAGTTAACGCTGAATCGATTCCACCTGAAAGGCCTATAATCACACCATCAAAACCATTTTTCTGGACGTAATCTCGCACGCCCAAGACTAAGGCCTTATAAATTGCTGCATTAATATCGGGATGGGGTTTGACGTCTCCAGGTTTCACTTTGATTGTGTTTACGTCAACTTCTACAATTTCAATAGCTTCTTCAAAGGCAGCCAATCGAGATGTAATTTTCTGCTTTTCGTTGATAACAAATGAAGCACCATCAAATACCAGTTCATCCTGACCGCCCACTAAATTTGCATATATTAATGGTACCGAAGTTTCTTTCACCCGCTCAGCCACCACACTTTCGCGTTGTTCCATTTTACCTAAATGAAATGGCGAAGCATTAATATTTATTAATAGCTGAGCTCCGTCTGCTACCGCAGTTCCGGCAGGCTCTGGTTGCCAGATATCTTCACAAATCGTTAAACCAACTGAAAGGCCTTTCAATTGAAATATGGCACTGTCATTTCCACTACTAAAATAGCGTTTTTCATCAAATACACTGTAATTGGGTAACACCCATTTATCATAAATTTTATGTACTTTACCCTGACGAATGACAAAAGCGGAGTTATAACGCTTACCTTCAAACAGGCGTGGCATGCCTAAAATAACGTCAAATTGATCAACCTCACAACAGATAGCTAACAAAGCATTATCAAGCTGCCGATACAATCCTGGGCGCAGCAAAATGTCTTCTGGAGGATAACCCGTAATGGTTAGCTCTGGAAACACCAATAAATCAATGTCTCCAGGATCTATATCATTGATTATTTTGATTATTTTCTGTGTGTTAGCGTTAATATTACCCACGGAGAAATCTTGCTGGGCAATGCCAATACATAATTTGTCAGTACTACGATTCATTAAATATCCGAATTAAAGCAGGTTACGAAAGTCTGATATGATAACGAAATTCAAGGATTCTAGCCCGCATTTCTCAGAGATGCGCGAAATTTTGCGAAGAGATATGATTTTACAATGATTTTTCTGACTCAGCTGAATACTTATTGTATTTCCGCAAAGAAGAAAAATCACTGTGATGTTAAAGGTGAAGCAAAGTTTCGTAAACCTCAAGGGTAATCCGGACTAACGAAAAAGGGGAAATAGAAATTCTCCCTAAAAAATCACAATATAATTGCATCCATGAAACTCAAAAATTATAAATTTAACAAATCATTCATTATTACACTCATCCTCTTATTATTGTTGGTGCCCAACATAATCCAGGCTGATGATTTTAGGGAAGGAAAAAATGCGGCAAAAGCTGGTGACTTTAAAACGGCTGTAAGCCTTTGGATCCCCATGGCCAATAACGGCCACAAAAAAGCACAATACTATCTGGGCCGCTTATACCGGAACGGTAGTGGCGTAAAAAAAGACTTAAAAAAAGCTTTTGAGCTTTTTCTCGCATCAGCTAAACAAGGCTATGCCCGCGCACAATATAACGTTGGCTTTATGTACCAAAACGGGAAAGGTACCGAAAAAAACGAATTCGAGGCCATGTCATGGTATCGAAAATCCGCTAAACAGGGCTATGAAATTGCTAAGACCAAAATTAAGAACCTAGAAACTAGCAACTCTGGTGTAGCTAAACGCGAAACTAAAATTCCCAAATACCGAATAAATAACAATGATGCTCTACGATTTGCTGCACGTAGCGGAAATTTATCTGCAATTCGTAAACTTATCAGCAGCAATGCCAATGTTAATAGCGGGGACAAATATAATAATACCGCCTTAATGGAAGCTGCGAGTAAGGGACATATTGATGTCATACTCGTATTGTTGCGTAATAATGCAAAACCCAATCAAACTAATTCCGCTAAGGAAACTGCATTACATATCGCTGCTCGAAACAATCATCGCGTTGCAGTTAAAATGCTTTCAAAACGTGGTGCAGATGTTAATGCTCGAAATAAGAATCTTGATTCGGCATTACATATAGCGATACATCAAGGACATTTTGAAGTTGTTAGAGAATTATTAAAAAATGGCGCAGATGTCAACATTCGAGAAGAACTCGATCGCACACCGCTCATCCTTGCTGTTGCCAAAGGTAATACCAGTATAGTTGATATCTTAATAAAAGGTGGCACTTTACCCAGCGCCGTAGATAAATATGGCTTTACAGCATTACATATCGCTGCAAGAACTGGTAGAACTGCTATCGTTAAAAAATTACTTGCGGGCGGCGCAAAACCCAATAATCGACACCTTGAAACAGGTGATACTCCATTAATCATTGCAGCGAAATATGATCGCACTAATGTTGCACGCGAACTATTAGAAAATAGGGCCAATCCTAACTTAGTAAATAAAAATGGCAATAGTGCGCTTGCAATTGCAACAATTAATGCTTTTGGAAATTTTGCGAAAACATTAATTGAACTCAATGCAAAATCTAATATTAGCAATCACATTGGTATCACTCCTCTCATGATCGCAGCAGCAAATAATCAAAGATCAATTACTCAAGTCTTACTGGACGCGGGGGCCGATGTTAATGCATCAACACATGAAGGGTGGACAGCACTAATGTATGCCGCTGATCGTCGCAATACTCACATCGCAAACATGCTGATTCGCCACAATTCAAATACAAAAATGATAAATAAAGAAGGCTGGAATGCCTTAATGTTAGCTGCCCAATCAGGAAGTCAACTAATTGTTAAAGAGCTTGTAAAAACCGGAGCATCTATAAATCAAACTAATCGACAAGGCGAGACAGCACTGTTTATTGCCAGCAAAAACAAGCATAAAAACATTGTCAAATATTTATTAAAAGAAGGTGCAAAGAATATAGAATTCCCCATACCTAAAGGAGAAACTAAACTATAAATTGAAAAGTTCTATCGCACTTTTCTCATTTTTATTTTTTCAACATTACTGACAATGAAAACAGCTCACTCACAGCGTACCCTTGAACATACTCTAAGTTTATAAATTTTACATTGACGCCTTTTATTTTCCTTCTTTAACTAAGGATTATAGAGGCAATGGCGAGGTTGGATTAAACCAGGTAGTGGTTGAATGACAACTATCGCAGGCATTGTTAACTCCTACAGCCTGATGACTCAAAGGTGCGGGTGAGTGACAGGACTCACATAAACCAATAACTTCATTATGATCCACAGCAAATGCCACCCATGATGTTGTAATATGACAGGCATCGCAAATATCAGTTGTGAGTATATGAGCAGCATGCTTTCCTATTGCAATTTGCCCATTATGACAAGAGCCGCATTGCCCGAGCACTTCTGCATGATCAACACGTATCGCCGGCGCCCAACTCGTTGTTGCATGGCAAGCATCACATATATTGGTAGTAGATACATGCCCCGCGTTTTTACCTACTGCTATTATACCGTTGTGACAACTCTCACAAGCACCGACGACTTCACTATGATTAACCGTAATAGCCACCCAGGTTTTATAGGAATGACAAGCCTCACATAAATCGGATGTCGTTATATGCGTACCAGATTTACCAATTGCAATGACATTATTATGGCAATCAATACATGAACCAACGACTGAAGTATGATCTACAACGATTACCGGTGCCCAGAATCGTGTCGCGTGGCAGGCATCACACAGTTCTGAACTAACAATGTGTGCTGGATTTTTGCCTACCGCAATCGCACCATTATGACAATCAAAACAAGCACCGACAACTTCAGCGTGGTCCACTTGAATCGCAGGCTCCCACAATGTCGTTGCATGACATTTTTCGCATAGTTCTGATGTTACAATATGAGTAGGACTTTTACCCACAGCTACATTACCATTATGACAATCAAAACAAGCACCAACCACATCATTATGATCAACAATAATCACTGGCGCCCATACTGAAGTTGAATGACAAGCGTCACAATTGTCGCTAGTATTGATATGAAAGTTTCCGGTAGAGGTCTTACCTCTCGCTGATGCACCATTATGACAGGTTATACAACTTCCAATAACCTCCGAATGATCAACTTTTACCGCAGGAATCCAATTTTCCGGGCTTGTCGCGTGACAAGCTTCACAAATATCCGTTGTCGGGACATGGGCGGCGCTTTTACCCGATGCCACAATACTATTATGACACTCAACACAAGCACCTAACACATCGTTATGATCAACTGCAGCTACTGGCGCCCAAGGAACAGGGTGCGCCAAATGACAAGCTTCGCAATTGTTGGTAGTCGGCACATGATTTGATGATTTACCTACGGCATTGGCACCATCATGACAACTTTCACAACTACCCAGTACTTCATTATGATCCACCGCTAATTCCGGTTCGAATACTGTCGTTAAATGACAAGGTTCGCAATTTTCAGTTGTTAATATATGTGACGCGGATTTTGTTAAAGCAATAACACCGTTGTGGCAGTCTGCGCATGCGCCAATAACTTCAGCATGATCAACAACTACGGCCGGTATAAACACATCAGTTGTGTGACAGTTAACACACAAATCGCTTGTTTGTATGTGTGCAGCGGATTTTGCTATCGCCTGAGAACCATCATGACAAGCAATACAATTATCTACATTATTGATATTAGAATGATCAACCGTAATCGCCGGTGAAAATGTTGTCGTGGAATGGCAAGCGTCGCAAACGTCCGTGGAGGTTATATGTGTCGCATTCATTCCAATGGCTACTGTTCCGTTATGGCAACTGGAACAGGCTCCATTCACGTCATTATGATCTACCACAATCACGGGCGCCCAAACCAAGGTTGAATGACAATTGTCACAAGTCTCTAAAGAATCAATATGAAAATTGCCTGTAGATATTTTACCGCGAGCAATATTCCCATCGTGACAACTAGAGCAAATTCCAAATACTTGCGTATGATCAACAACGATAGCCGGCGACCAAAGCGTTGTCGAATGACATGTCTCACACACATCACTGGTAACAATATGCTCAGGGACTGCAGAGGCTTTACTGGATTTTGCCTGCAAACCTGATTCATTATGGCAGTCGATACAATTTCCATTGACCTCAAAATGATCAACGACAACAATTTCTACCCAGGGTACTGGCGCAATCGCATGGCAAGCGTCACACACATTACTTGTATTAATATGAGTGAGTGTCTTTCCTACCGCTTCGATACCGTTGTGACAAGCATCACATGCACCCACTACAGCATTATGATCTACAGCAAGTGGTGCAACACTCCATGTTGCTACTGTATTTGCCTCATGACAAAGGGAGCATTCGTTAGTTGTAGGAATGTGTGCCAATGTTTTTCCAACAAACGTTACTCCATTATGACATACCGAACAATCCCCGTTGACTTGAGAATGATCAACATTTATTGACGGAACATCTTTAAATTTAATCGTGTTATGACACGCCTCACAAAGCAACGTCGTCGGCATATGATGAGTAGGAATTCCTGCAAATAAAATATTGTCGTGGCATGAGACACAAGTTCCATTCACTTCTATATGATCCATAAATTTAATCACTGGCCAGGAAGTCGGTTCATGGCAAGCGCCACAAATATCAGACGTATCAATATGCGGCGTTGGCGAAGTGGCTTTACTGGTTTTTGCCACGGTCCCATTATGACAATCCTCACAAGAACCTAAAACTTGCGCATGATCCACATCAAACACTGGCACCCACCGAAACGTTGAATGACAAGTTTCGCAAGCATCGGAAGAAACAATATGGCTGGTGCCTTTACCAGTCGATATTTGCCCATCATGACAACTAATACAAGTACCAACGACTTGAGTATGATCAACACGCAGCGCAGGTATCCAAGCGGTGGTCACATGACAAGTGTCACATACTTCAGTGGTTTCAATATGTGCCGCAGATTTTTGAGTTCTTGCTACTGAACCATTATGACAACTTACACATTCACCTGTAACATGTGCGTGGTCGACCGCTTTTATAGAGGCCCATGCTGAGGACACATGGCAAGCACCACAATTATCGGTACTATTTAGATGTCCTGTATTTTTGCCTGTCGCCAAAATACCATCATGACAAGTTTCGCATACACCCACAACCTGATTATGATCAGTAGTCACTTGAATCGTCCAACTCGTGGTAGATAAATGACACGCTTCACATATATTGCTTGTTGGAATATGAATTAAAGATTTACCTGTAGCAGAAATCCCATTATGACAACGCACACAATCTCCTGTTATACCTTGATGAATTTGTGGAATACTGACATTAGACCAAGGCGGTAACGTTGTATGACAAAAATCACATTCCTCACTTGTTGTAATATGACCTACATTTTTACCCGTAGCATCCACTCCATTATGACAAGTACTACAGGCACCAAACACTTCATTGTGATCCACAAAAAACTCAGGAATAAAAACATCAGTAGTATGACAAGCATCACAGACATCGGAAGTCGGCACATGGGTTCGTGACTTGCCGACAGCAAGCACACCATTATGACAAGAAACACAGCTACCAATCACTTCATTATGATCAACGGTTGTTATCACTCGCCAAATCGTTGTATTGTGGCAAGCCCCACAAACATCAGAAGTTGATATATGGCCCAAATGTTTTGGTGTACCAACCGAACCATTATGACAAGTTATGCACTCACCCATAACTTCTGTATGATTTGTCCGGATACCCGCTACAAATGAAACTGTTCCATGACATGCGCCACAGTTGTTTGATGTAGGAACATGATCTGTTGTCTTACCCGTGGAAATAACACCATCGTGACAACTTTCACAAGCACCCACAACTTGCGCATGATCAACGGTAACTACCGGCCGAAACCGGGCTCTGGAATGACAGGCACCGCAATCATCTGTTGTCAAAACATGCTCTTTATTTTTTCCAAGACTTACGACATCGTTATGGCAATCCAAACAAGCACCAATCACTTGCGTATGATCGACACGAATAACCGGCTTCCAAGTTGTTGGTGAATGACAAGTATTACAATCTTCAGTACTGGGAATATGATTAAGCGGCTTACCCACCACAGCACTCACTGAATTGTGACAATTAGTACATACAGGAGATAGTTCAGCGTGATCCACATTTGTTACAGGTGACCAGACAAATGTTGAATGACAAGCTTGGCAACGATCAGAACTAACAACGTGGAGTGCAGGTTTTCCGGTTGATGTAACACCATGACAAGTCGTACAATTATCAACAATACCTAGGTGATCAAATACAGGTCGCAAAGCTCTCGCTTTTCCACTCGCATCAAACACAACTTCTGACTGCCAACTGAAAGTCTCATGACACGCTTCACAGGCTTCTGTTGTGGCTACATGGTTTGCAGATTTTCCCATAGCAATTTGCCCATCGTGACAAGCTTCGCAACTACCAATAACTTCACTATGATTAACAAACAAAACCGGCGACCAGGCAGCCGTAATATGACAACTCGAACAGCTTTCAGTCGAATTGACATGACGAATTGATTTGCCCATTATCCGAATATTATTGTGACAAGATTCACAAGTATCGCTAACTTGACTATGATCAAATGTTAAAATGGCTTCCCAATTCGCAACACTATGACAAGCACCACACTCATTACTTGACAATATATGTAAAGCAGTCTTCCCTGCTGCAGCCACATTATTATGGCAATCAAAGCAATTTTCACCCAAAGAGGAGTGATCAATAATAGCTGGCAGCCAAGACTGAGTCGAATGACACAGCACACAGTTTCCACTTGTCAGTATATGTTCATCTGATAAACCTATAGAAGAGATACCATCATGGCATGACACACAACTATCAGATACCGCTGCATGATCAAATGCGATACTCACACTAAATCCACGCGTTGTATGACATGCTAAACAATTCGCACTAGTTTCTAGGTGAGTTTCAATATTTATTTGATGACATGAATCACATTTTGGATTTAATGATTCGTTTTCTTCACCAATGTGACATTGATTACAGGGTAAGCCAGCATGCGCACCGTCAAGAGGGAGAGAGACACTTGCATGGGCTTCAAACTGGCCACCCTGCTGCGAAACTTCAGCATATAATTTAGCTGAAAATAAAAAGCAAAATAAAAATAAGCAGGCAGCGAAAAACTTCCAATGAAAAATCCCTTTCGTTGGTATATTTTCCAAACGGTAGTAATGAAAAGGTAGCCACCCAGAACCTTGCGCTTTAATAGCCGACTGGTCAGGTGGACAAAGTCCATATCCCATACCCAAACCCCACGTTTGGCCAGGCAACCCTACTCCTTCCACGGAGAGTACAACTCATTGTCTTGACCGGTTACATATTATTCTTATTATTTTTTGCTAATTAGTGTACTTTTATACTCGGGTAAACGTTAATCCTGCCTGAATAGAAGCAGAGAAAAACACAGCGAAGTAACAATACAAAATAATACAATTTTGAAACGTTAGATAAAATTCTTCAGATAAACAATGGACTACTAACAGGGAATAAAAAACCAACACCTTCATCTTCATGCTTGATTAAATATTTTTATTTTTTTCAATACGATCTTATGAGAAAGACATAAGATAAGCATTAGGATTAGAAACATCCCTCACCACGACATTAAAAAATGCAATATTCCTTCCGGACTTGAAAATAGTTTAGCAAGTAATATTAACCTTACACTCTATCAACTATTTATTTTTCCGTAAGCTTAGAATCATAAGTTTCTTATATCTTAGGAAATAGCCTTAGATAAAAAAATAGTATTAAGGTATATTGGCTCTTTTTTATTAGTACACTCAATAAATAGTACATTATCTAAAAATGTTCAATTTTCGCGGCCTAAAACACTTTATGACTAAAAAACCTATTTTCGCACCAATCGCTATTATTTTAATCAACTGTATAACTTCTCTTCAAAATGCTAACGCTACCGGCTTTTTACCTCAGGATGCTCGGGCACTAGCCATGGGTGGCGCAGGCGTCGCTGTGGGCAATAGTCGTCAAGCCCATTATTACAATCCATCGCTGCTAATAAACGCGCCAGAAGATGAAGATTTTAATTTTGAGAGCGATGTTGCAATACGCATCGCGGATTCTGATGGATTAATTAATGGAGCCACTGATTTTGCTGACAATGATCCCATTAGCTCTTTAGTATTCAGTATTGATGCATTCAACACAACTCCAACTTCAGAGAACCTTGAAACAGTAATTAATGATGCAACGTTACTACAAAGCAGCATTCACGATGTAACAAACAAGTCATTCACAGTTGATGGTAACGTAGGTACTTTCGTCAGCGTACCCAATAAAAAAATAAGCTGGGCACTTTATATGAATGCCTGGGCTAATGTTGCTTTTACCGGCAATCTTTCAGATCAAGATAACCAAGTAATGACACAACTTATTGACAATGCCAATTCTGTGCTAGACGACGCACCACAGGACATTACCGATTACATTGTTGTAGATCCAACAGATACATTAAGTTCTAGCATAAGAGTACAAGGTGCCGGCGTAGTAGAATTTGGTATCGCCTTAGCAAAAAAACAATCGATCAATAATTATGAATTAGATATTGGTATCACACCAAAAATCCAAAGAGTCACCACCTATGGCGTCGAAAAATCTTTAAAAGAACTCGAGGAAAGTATCGAACTCGGGGAAGAACTCGATTTTAGCGACCAAGAAGACCCACAAACAACCACATCATTTAATATTGACATTGGTGTTTCCAAAGAACTTGATGATAACTGGACAACTGGCATAGTCATTAAAAATTTAATTCCTAAATCATATGACGTAAACAACTCCACTCGTGATGTTGAAATTTCACCATCAGCCCGCATAGGTGCGGCCTGGAGAAATAATTGGATAAGCGCAGGGCTCGATTTGGATTTAACAAAAAACGACGACATTGCATCACTGTCAGAGACGCAATTTCTTTCTTTAGGTGCAGAGTTTGATGTTAAATATCTGCAACTTCGAGGCGGCTTTCGTCATAACCTGGCTAGTTCAGGTGGTAGCGGTCCATCTGTTGGTTTCGGATTGTATTTATTGGGATTAAATCTCGATGCTGCAGTAGCATCCAACAGTTTCAAAGCATCAGAAATTACAGACATCAACAATATCAACGCGAGCATTCAATTAGGCATTAACTGGTAAGAATATTTCACCATTATTTGTAATAAATCATATTTCTTAAATTAAAGTGTAAATATTTGTTAACTTTTGCTTTTTTGATGTTAACCGACTTTGGAAAACAACAATGAACAGGTAAGATCACCATTGTGGATAAAGAGAAATGCAGAAGCTAAAATTTATTAGATATTCTCTCTTTAATGTCTTCTTCAATATGTTTATTTAGACTAAAAACAATAACTAAGGTGTGAATAAAGTGGATTCAGATATTTTACCATTATTTATCTTTGTTGGAATTGTGTCATTATTTATCATAGTTGGCACCTATAATAACTTCATCAAATCACGTAACAAAATTGAAGAATGTTGGAGTGGCATAGACGTAGCTTTAAAGCGCCGATTCAATCTTATCCCCAACATGATTGACGCAGTCAAGTTATATAATGCACATGAAGCGGAGATGATCAATAATACAATCCGTCAACATAGTAACACTTCGAATTCGGCGGATCGAAGTGCTGACGAAAGTAACATTTCACAATCTTTTCAAAATCTACTGGCACTGGCGGAAGCCTATCCAGATTTAAAGGCTAGTCAGAACTTCCTTTCCTTACAACAAAGCTTGAACGATGTCGAACAGGAAATTCAAAACTCAAGAAACAAATTTAATGCTGCTGTGAGAAAAAATAATACCTTAGTTCAATCTTTTCCAAGCAATCTCATAGCAAAAATATTTAAATTTAAAAATGCTGAATATTTTACATTGGAATTAGCAACTGAAAAATCAGTACCAAAGATAGAATAACTTGTTCAGTGAATATAGCCATGAATTATATATTTCAGCCAGGTTTTTTCTGCGAAATTATTCACCCTACCTACTTTAGTGTCAAAGTGTAGAATATTGTTAAAACTTCTCATGCCTCTTAACTTTCAATCCACTTTTTACATGTTTATTTGATGAAGTAAATTCGTGAACAAAAACCAGATATTTAGGTATTAGCTTTGTCTGATATAACTGATTTTTAAATAACAACTTTTAGGAAGTCAATTATAGGGAGAATAATGAACATCGTGAACTTGTTTCATTTAAACCCTTTCAGCTATCAAACGCACAACCGCACCTTCGCCTACATGATATTTACCTTCATTTAAGCGCGTAATTGTTTCACATAGCTCAAGTATTAATGCGTGCTCAAAATCATTTTTCAACATGTCTTCAGAAAACAACATTGGTTCAACTGGTGGCCCACCGCTTGGATATTTCAATTGTTCTTTGTGAAAGGCCTCGATAATCACTTTCCCTCCCAATTTTAACGCAGCAAGCATTTTCCTATGCATAAGCGCTCTCACCTCAGGTGGAAAATGAAGATAAATAGCAATGACTGCATCAAATTCATTTTCTGGCCATTCGTATTCCGTAAGATCGTGACATTCTGCTTTTATTTTTACCTTACGTAAATCTGCTAATCGTTTTATCTTATTAACAGCAACCTCAGAGTAATCCACAGAGAATACATTAAAACCCTGCTCTGCCAACCACACACCGTTACGCCCCTCACCATCCCCAACAACTAACACGCTAGCACCGGGGTTCAAGTGAGAGACAACGGAAGTTAAATATTCATTCGGCTCCTCACCATAAGCTAAGCCTTCTTCCGTATAACGTTCATTCCAAAAATCTTTCATCGATTATTCCTGTTATAAAGAATTCTCTTGAGATTTAGACCACCAACCAGTAAATACTTTTTCAGAAACATTCTGTAAAAAACCAGAAAACTTATCGCTCAAATTTTTCTTTTCAACATGTTTTACACTATATAAATCTGCTTCTATCACTTTTTCTAACAAATAATCATCACTGGTTTGTAGCTCATCAACTAAGTCCAAATCCTTTGCCCGAGTACCAAACCAAAACTCACCTGTTGAGACTTTTGCAATATCGACAATCGGTCGATGTTGCACAACAAAATCTTTAAATAAAACGTGAATATCTTCAATATCGTCCTTAAATTTACTGCGCGCCTGATCGGTATTTTCACCAAACATCGTTAACGTCCGCTTATATTCACCGGCTGTTATCATTTCATAATCTACATCATGTTTTTTCAGCAATCGATTAAAATTCGGGATTTGTGCCACAACCCCAATAGAACCTAATATCGCAAACGGGGCAGCTAGTATTTTATCGGCCACACAAGCCATCATATACCCCCCACTCGCAGCAACCTTGTCTACTGCGATGGTTAAGCCGATCTCTTTATCTTTTACACGTGTTAATTGAGATGCAGCCAATCCGTAGGTATTCACCATTCCACCTGGACTTTGTAAGCGAACAAAAACTTCATCTTGTTTTCTTGCAACCATTAATATTGCGGTAATTTCTTCACGTAAATTTGTGACCGCAGAAGCTTTTATGTCGCCATCAAAATCAACAACAAATATACGCTGCTTGTCATCTTCCTCTGGCGCTTTTTTATCAGCTTTTTCTTTCGCCTTTTGTTCTTTTTCCAGTTTTTTTAATCCTGCCTTATTAAGCATTAAAGACTTCATAGAGAACTTAATGTCCTCATACTTATCATTCAATTTCTTAATTTCAATATGTTCTTTGTGTTCTTCTTTATTTTTGGAAACTGCTACAATAATCCCAACAACTGCCACAAGAATTGCCAACACAATGGTTAATACTTTTGCGACAAACATTCCATACTCATAGAGGAATTCCACTTAATACTCCTTTCAAATATTATTATTAATTCTAGGGAAATCTAACTTCAGTTAACTCAGACCACATATGCACTAACAGGTTTACCTTATTAACCAAGATAACGCCCAAAAAAGAGCATAATTTTAACACTGTCTATTTGGATATACCTAGAAACTTAGTAATAATTGAGCAAAATACCCACAATCGCAACATGATCAAATAACAAACTACATGAAGTTTATTTATTTACCCACCGGATTTACAGCCAGCACAGGTAAACGGGGAATTTGAATTTGGGTCGAAGAATTAAGAAGCAGAATCGATCGATACCGCCAGGCCAAAAAATAAATCATTTTCCTGCCATTGTTTTACATCTACCTGATCAATCGATTGAATAGTATCCTCAAAATTATTATTCAACATACTCGTCAACTTCGTTTGGTATAAAGTAAAAATCTTCCCACTATCATCACGCAAACGAATTTGTGCCGCAATATTCCCTTGAATCGTACAATATCGGGCACCCAATACTTCAAGGCCTGCCAGATTAATGTGATTGCTTTTTACTACTTGAAAATCCAATTTATGCATTAACTTGTTCAAGTTAGCATAGTCAATTTCATTAAAATCAAGATTTAATTGCTTACTGTGATTTAATGCGATTTCTTGTGCAACTATTTGAGTAAAATTATCCTTAAACATTTTATTTTGCTCAAAGTGCGTAAATCCCCAAAAACTGACAACAATAACCATAAAAGAAGCAACTAAAGCAATTTTTTGCTGAGCGATAAAAACACCAAACCAAGAAGTATTTTTTGTCGAATTCTCTTCTATCGAAGGATTCGCCATATTCATCAAACGCTGCATTTTTTCATCGCTCAATGTCTGGGCCTGATAATGGTCCTTCACATGCTTTTTAATATCTCGCGACTTCATAGTGCCACCTGCGACATTTCACTTTCAATCAGCTGCTTTAGTTTAATACGTGTTCGATAAATTAAACTACAGACAACACCTTTGCTATGTCCCATTAATTCTGCTATTTCAGCTGTCGTATACTCTTCGTAGTAATATAAATAAATCACTTCCCGCTCTAAGGACTTAAGTTCACTCATTTTTCGATCGACAAGTTGCTGGTCTGCCAACACTTGAGAGAAATGAGCTTCTGAATCAATTAATTCACTTTCACTGAATGCCTCATCTAAATTAACAAATGGCACCACTTTTTCATGCTTACGATGATTAAGAAACTTATTACGAATGGTTTTATATAAATAACCCGTATTTTGAGGTGCAGATATACTCAAGATCGACACCCAAGCATCATGCAACAAGTCTTCGGCGAACGCAGGATTATGCGTTAGCGACAAAGCATAACGATAACCCTGCTGTAATAATTTTTCTATTTCCAAGCCTAGAGTTCTTCTAAATGATACTTACGCTTGCTACCATCCACAGAGTGAATTAAAGCTTGAGTTGCAAGTAATTCATTTCCTTTTGGAACGACAAGAAAATCGATATCGATTTTTCGATTATTCTGATCAACAAAATCTGCGCAACTCACATAAAAACCACCTTTTTTAACAATGCCATCATGTAAGTTATCAAACTTCAATTTAAGTAAATTACCCTTAACCGAATCATATAAATAGACTTTTCCATTAACTGTATGATTATCAATAAATTTCGACATGGCATTATGAATATTGCCCCGTAGATCCCCTTTAATCGAAGGATCATTTCCTGCCCAAGCCTGAACACTTATCAAAAAACTAAAAACCAAAACACCTTGTACTAATTTCCTTAACATTTTGCTTCACTCCAAATTAGTTATATGAATTTTTTGTCGTACTACATACATAGCAACAATCCACTCGCTAATTTGATTGCAAGAATTCAAGATTTTTTTTCATTAAGTATCAATTATTTGTGAATGTTTGAAGAAAAGTCCGGAAATTCAGCATATTGAGGTAAATTGTCAGTAATTTCATACCAATCTGCCTTAGAATCGATAAAAATATGGCAAATTGGTCTCTTCTCTAAATTTCCTTCGATAGCCCCTAAGGGTAAACCGAGCATTTCTTCATTATCCCTAAAATAACTTACCAAGTTTGATCCACAAAGTTGGCAAAATGTTTTGATGGAAGTTGGCAAACCTTCATAGCTTGACACAAATTGCTCACCTTCAATCCAATTAAAGTTCTGCTTCTTAACGATTGTTCTACTACGAAATGCAGAACCATGCCATTTTCGACATTCACTGCAATGGCAATGCAAAATATCACCAATTTCTCCATTCACTGTATATTTTACCGAACCGCACAGACATTCACCTTTCAACTCAGGCATTAGGCTTCTCCTTTTCTGCCAACAACCTCGGCATAATTTTATCCTGCTGATTAAGGTAATTGAATAATCGTCGAACGCTATAATTCTTCGCAAAAGCAATCATTACAATAATCAGTGAAATCAACAGCGTATCAAGTATTGGTACATTAATTCCAAACACAGGAAACAGATAGAACTGAATCATCACCGTTAACAAATAGCCACTAATGACACCCACCAAACTTTCTAACAAACTCATTCCCCGAGTTTGGCCATCCCTATTTTTCATTTTGTTGAGTCTCCATTAATTACCCAGCGTTTAACACAAATTGCTTGATTTTACTTTGTACCAATGCCGACCATTGATAGACAAAAAGACCCGACAATATTATGGCTGTACCATACATAGTAGAAGTCGTAATTACTTCACCATTAAACCATTGCCCTATTAACAAACACGTCACTGGTGTAATTAAAGGCAACAAACCAATACTGCTGGCACTGACATGTTTCAATGCGTAATAAAATAAATAAGCGCCAAACACAGATCCAATTATCGCCAAATAAGTAATTGAATAAGCCGCATGATTAGGAATGGACTCTGGCAATTCCCCACCGAGAATTAACCAACTCACTAAATATAATAAACAAGCAACGACTAAACCACCGGTATTGGCAACATATACAGGCAAATCACTGGCCACCTGCTTAACCCAAACTGTTCCTAAAGAATGAAAAAACACTGCAGCCAACACAGCTAGCATACCAAAAATCATCGTCTGACCAATTTCAAAGCCCTGATAAAAAACCACAATCAAACCCGCAAATCCTAATAACATACCAGTAGTTTTTGGTAGCGTAAAACTATTCTCAGACAACCAAAATGTCGCAAGTAAACCTGTAAAGAGTGGTGTTAGACCAAACAAAACTGAAATCAATCCTGATGGAATATACTGTGCACCCCAGTAAACAAAGCTCATAGCAAGATAAAGCGGTATTCCTATTGCCAGATATACCTGAATCGATTTCCGGTCCCACGGAAAGGCCTTACGTAAAATCATTACCAATGCCAAACTAAACACTAAGGCAATAAACATACGCATTGAAACGCCAAATAAAAATCCGACATCTTCACCGCTCCATTTAATCGCAAGCGGTGTTGTTGTCCAGATAATCACTATGCCTAAATAGGCTAAGGGGACCGACATTTTATCTCTCCTAATTTATCAATGGTCCAGAACGAAAAAGCCGCGGTCTTTTTAAGATCCGCGGCCTTTGAATTCTTTGATTTATTAAATTCTAAATACTATTCATTCTCTCGGCTCACGGACAGACATAGCACATGCCAGCGCGAAATCGCGGGCATTGGTGCAATATGTTTACAGGTGTGCTTTTGAGTATTCATAGTTTTCAGTTTGGCAACAAATGATTTTATCGTCAAGTCTATTATCGAATAAATCTTAGATTTATTTAGTACTTTTTTAGAAAAATTGGTTATTTCCTCAAAGTGTATACGTCTCTGAACAACCATACTGCATATCGTAATGTGATTTGATTTGAATTTTCCCTGGGTTTAATATGTAACTAATGGCATTCATTAGAGCGCACTCCCATGAAAAAATCACTTCTTATACTGCTACTACTCACTTCACAGAGCATCTTTGCAGAGACAAAATTCATCGAAAAACAAACTCTTGGATTTGGAAACAGTTACCAAGACGCGCTAAGTAATGGCTTGCTGACAGCTGTACGCCAAGTCAGGGGTTTGGAAATTGGCACCGAACGCAATCTGAAAATGGAAATTAATCAAATTGTTGATAAATCGGGCACTAGTCACTCAACAACTACACTAAGCACAAAAACAGATGTCTATGATATTTCAAAAGGCTGGATTAAGTCTTTTAGCATTATTGACGTCACTGAAGCAAAAAAAGAAGGTACTTGGAAAGTCAAACTCAATGTCATCATCCCTCAATTTGAATCAAAATTTAAACAAGACGATCGATTAAAACTTGCAATCATGCCTTTTCGCATTAATCCTAATGAGTTTAAATTGAAAGACAGCAAAGCAAGTGCAGCACAAATCTCTAAACGTCTTGCTGAAAGTATCACAGAACAAATGAACCGATCTCAAAAATTTGCAATTGTAAACCGAAGTTATGCTAATGAAATTTCAATGGAAAAAGATTTACTCTCATCTGATAACGTTCCACCTGAAGAAGCAAGCCGTATCGGTCAAATGCTCGGGGCAGATATCATGTTAGTTGGTAATATCTACGAATTTAAAACAGAAGATGAGGTGCAGAACTTTTACGGCGCCGAAAGCCACAAATTAACCGACAGAATTGATCTTTACTTCTCCACGATAGATACTGCTACTGGAAAAATCATCGACTCCAATACAAAAACCTATGAACAATTACGCAAAAAAGAAGATTTTTTTGGTAAAAAGGATAAAGATGCGGTTAATGATTTATTAAAAAGCATCGCAAAGCTTATTAGTAAAAATGTAATGAATGAATTAACACCTAACAGTCAAGTCTCAGAAGAAGTTAAATCCGAAAAAGCCACCCCGCCTCAACGAGAAACAACACCCGGCTCAAGTGAAAAACCATTTAAGTGGTAGGTTAGGCAATTGCTCAGGTTGCCTTTGATTTGTTCGAGTACAAAGCTTCCGCGTCCTGCTCACGCCCCTCGCCTCAGGACGCCTACTTTTGGTACCTACATCCATGTAGGCAAGGAAAAAGCGCGGAGTTCACACTTGGTCGCTCCTATGCATCCTTGCATCTGCGACACTCGAATGTCCTATTCATCGTGAATGAGCACTTTTGACGCCGGTCACTCTTGCACATCCATGTGCTCCATGACACTTAAACTTCCTGTTCTTCGTAATCGGGCAAATCAAAGGTGAGCTGAGTAATTGCTACTTACCAAATAGTGATTTGCTCTTAGTTTTACGAATCTCTTTTTCGTCCTGCCATTCCAAAATACCACTTTCTAAATGCATTAATTTTAAGGTAAATTTATAATAAACATCTTTCGTACCACCATCACGTTTTACGATACTTGACATATTGCCATAGAGCATATATTCAGCGCCAATTTGCTTGCCAAAACCCATTGTTTTTGTTGGATCAACCAAACCACTGTCTTGCTGATAATCCATTTGTTTTTTTACCGCTTGCACTTTAGTCATATCAACAAATCGAAATTTACCTGACCTAAGGAGCTTAGTACTAATGGTATCGGTGATTGACTCGGTATCAATATGCTCAGTTGTTTTATTCTTAATTCTATCTACAAACATTACCGGGCGTCTTTTACTAGTAACATCAACCATTGGGGGAAAGGTCAATAAGGAATCAACCATTTTACTTGCAATACCCTGTAAATCTGTCGATCCAAAATCTACCGTGGTTGTTTCTACTGATCCTGCGTCACCATATTTAACCGATGTACAGCCACCCAATGCCAGTGACGCAACTGTGGCAACAATAATAGGTTTTATCCAGTTTTTCATTTTTAACTCCTGCAATCAGTTTCTTAGTCTAAAATATCAGTTTATAATTTCCGTAATACAATTTTGAATTTTGTTGCCGTTGGATTTGGCGCCAAACCCTGTACGGTTTTGCTTTCTTGCCCATGCAATATCAGCGTTTTCCAGGAATCTCCACCGCTTTCTACTGCGAAGCCTGTGGTATCAAACCAAGAAAATTTATACTGAAATTCCTGAGTAGAATTAAAGTTATTCTGAATCTCCACTTGCACATTAAGCAAATCATTTATCACTCGAGATTTAAAATCCTTAATGCTGACTTTTTTAGCCAAGGATTTATTCTGGATTTCAACGATCTCCGATTTTCCCGATGCTGGGTCAGACTTTCCAACGACACCAGATGTTGCACATGCAGCAACAGCAACCGAAAACAGACAAACAGCGAAAAGTTTTACATAAATATTCATCTTCCATATCCTCATTTCACTTACTTGAATTATAACACGTGTGTAAACAGCTGTTTCTTTGTTCCTACAACATGTAATATTGATAATTTATTTTCACGAACATTGACGTTTATTTGATCTCGCTCACCATTACCCGCCGTTAATTCAAGCGATTGCTCACCCATAGGTAAGCGTACTCGTAAAATTTGGGCATTTCGTGGCAAAGTTAACCAACTGCGCCGATCAGCTTGCTCACTCACAACACCAAAAATAATTGACGCCAATGCGCCAGCCGATCCTAAATGCTTATCAGCAGTTTTGCGCATGCTATTTTTTGCAATTAATCTAAGTACCTGCCTAATTATGATAGCTGGCATTCTCTCTTCAAGATCCTTCACCGCCAAAGCACGAAAATCACAAATTAATGAGGTTTTATAAACTTCACCACTTTTAGTAGATAATGTTAATTGAGCTCTCTGTTTACTTAAATCCCGGTAAACCGGAAAATCAATGATATGAATATTACCAATAGTATTCATGGGAATACCGATATTGTCTTTTACAGGAACATAACCATCCTCATATAAAATAACTAATTCGCCCTCCCCAGCTTTTAGGGGTTCCGATTTACGTTTAAATTTTTCCGAGAAAATTTTATGTTCTTCAAGAAAATCTAAACTAAGAGACAATCTCAACACATCGTCTTGCAGCACAGGATTTTCAGGAAAAATTTCCAATGCTTTTTTATAATCTATATAAGCATCGTTTGGCTGACTTATTAATTCATATATCAAACCTGACAAATAAAATGTATAAGCGTTCTGAAAAGAGTTTTTAACATCGCCAGCAGCTGCATACATCGCTGAAAATCGTCGATTTATTTGCGCATTATGCTGTGCAGGATCATATTTTTTTTCTTTCGCTTTCTTTTCTGCTTTAGCAATGGCTTTCTGATGCTTTTCCAGTGCATCTCGCTGCTCTAATGCCGCACGTCGAACTTCTACACCAGCACCTTCAACATCGTTTTTCATTAAATAATTAATTGCTTGATAATGATGCATCATTACCCGTTCATAAGCGGCAGCCCGATAGGGTATCGCATTATCGTTAGTGAATAGGGCCGCACCTTGAGCAGCGGTATCTGTCACACTGATTTTGGCTTTTTCATCAGCAGCAGTTTCAGTGCGCATCGCTAATGAAAAATCTTTTATGCTCACATCTGCATCACCCTGCAGTTGACTAACGCGTCCACGTTCTAACATATACAGCGTTTTATCTTTACTACTTCTATTCTTATCCAATGTTTTTAATGGCTTTGCGAATGAACGTTTTTCAATGTCTCGCTTAATTTCACTCATTTGCTGCGGATAAGGACTAAAAATACTGGTTGTCGCACAACCACTCAATGACAAAGCAACAAATATCCAAATCCCAAGAATATGGTAATAATAAATCTGTTTTTTTCGCCAACTACAACGCATTCAATTTTGACCCAACATGTTATTAACTAACATTTTCCATTGATCAGACAATAGTTTCAATGAATTAGTGCATAAATATGAATTCATCACACAATGGTGGTAAAATTTCTCAAAGAATGCAAAGCAAGGAGATCGACATGAAGAAAATAGCCCTATCATTATTAACTCTATGTATTTTTGTATTCCCCACCCTTAGTAAAGCCGAACTTGTACAAGGCGAGTTATATGCTGGTGCAAGTGTAGGCGTCTCTCTCTATGACGAACTCGACACAACTGATGTGGGTTACAAAGTATACGGTGGATATTTACTCTACGACTATGTAGGACTCGATATCGCGTACATTAATCTCGGTAATCCTCAGTCCACAGATGTTACAGGATTCAGCGCGTCTGCAATTGGCAATTTTCCCGTTAATGGCCAAATATCTTTATTCGCAAAAGTAGGGTCATTTATCTGGGATTATGATCCTCCAGGCTCATCATCGAGTTCTGGCAATGACATAAACTTCGGCGCAGGGGTTAACTTTAACGCTATTGATAACATTTATATTCATGGGGAATTAGAGCGTTATAAAGCGGGCGATGAAACGATCATCATATACTCTTTAGGATTAGCCTTAGGCTTTTAATTCGAGTTAATTGATTATAATATAGACATATTAGGAGTTTTAACGGTTGTCTGCCAGTTTACATACACATATACTAACGTCAGTTGTTTGAAACATTTTCCAAGGGAGATTGCAGGATGAAAGGTATAGACATGCCCGGCGAAATACGCCGAGTGACTGGAATGCTAATTGGCGTTCTATCGGTATATTCATTTATTGCTTATATCGTATTATCAAGAGCAGCATAAAAAAAGCCCCAATAGGGGCTTTTTTTCCTTTTTCAGCCTCAGCCCCGCTCCCGCTTTAGATTAGCGAACCAGCAAACAATCCGATAACTGCGCCAACAACGCCACCCCATACAACCAACCAACCGAGATGCTCCTTGATCATTTCTTGAATTATTTGTTTTACCAACTCCGGTGTTAGCTCTTCCAAACGTTTATCAACAATTAATTCAATTTTCTGCGCCATATCTAAGCTCAAAGTTTCAACATCAATACTGGTCGCAACTGAGCTTTGAAAGCTTTCGCTTTCCACCATTTCATTTAGGCTTAATTTGATTTTCTCAATAAAAGAATCTTTCAGGCCTTCCAAAGCCGCAGCACCACCAATCATTTCCAGCATGCTGCCAAAAGAAGATGACATAATCGCCTCAACTAAGCGATCAAATAACTTATCGTAATTAATACTATCTACAAGTTGCCCAGGTTTTAACCATTGCGCAATTGATGCCTCTTCATCAGCGATGAAGCGTTTTAAATTATCTTCTGTAAAAAATTGCTGCATAATCATTTGTTTTATCGCGGATTTAAATTCCTCAAAACGACTGGGAATGACACCAGAACCATACATCAGCGGTACTTTTTCAAACAGCATATGAATTGCTAACCAATTTGTTACCGCACCAGAGAGCGCAAACAGGCCTACGGCTAAAATGACGTTTCCTTCTGGCAACATAAAACCCAAAATTACAATGGCAAACGCGATGGTATTCGTAATAAGGGCCTTATCACCCGCTTGATAATCTGCTTTAAGACTGCTCAACATATCTACTTTTCACTTTCATATAGGACAAAAAAAACGGCTAAACCTTATCAGATTTAGCCGTTTTTCAACAATACTAATTGTAAAGGGTATTATTCAGATTACCTCTACTTATCTTCAGAGCTGATGAATTAACTTAGTCGCTCAATTCATCATCTAGGGTAAACATAAGTTCCGAACATGCCTTATTGGACTTCGGATCACCAGATCCACTCAATTTACCTTTATCATCGAATTTACAAGTAATACCCGAATCATCACCTTTCGCTTCTTGTATGGTTAAACCTGTACCGGGTTGATACTCAGCGTCGAGTAATCCCCCGATATAATAAGAATAGGAGTTATTATCCTTCCAGTATAAAGTATATGGGCTTGTTTCCATTTTTTTAATCACACTTGCCACTGAACCACGCTCTGGCAATGCTTCTGGTTTATCAACGGTTGGTTTGGGATCTTCAACAACAAAAGCACCGATAGGTGTTGAAGGCTGAGAATTGTCTGGGATAACTGCAACTGGGGCAACCGGCGCTGTTTTTACTGGCTCACTAGTTGTTGCACAAGCAGACAACAAACCCAGCATCGATACAGATACAAACCCTGTAAAAAGATTAAATCTATTGAATTTCATATGTTTGCCTCCCTAAAGCGAACGTACATACATCGAAAACCACTAAATATTATTATTTTCCTTACCCATCTGTAAGATATAGCTTACATTATTTGTTAATCAAGGTAAGAGTGAAATTTATTCACTAAAGATACACAGAGAACTCTCGAGATACAAGCGCAACCTACGCTAACCATTAAAGTTAATGACTTTTTTCAAAGGTGACAAATTAATTTCATCGAACACAGTTCCTTGTCGGCTGGTTAGAATTAACTGCGCAGCATTTGCGACATCCTCAGCTACCAGATGGTTTTCTTCATCATCACCTGGGGCAAAAGATAAATCTTTAAAAAACGGCGTTTTAACCATACCCGGATTAATTAGGCTAATTCGCACACCGCTCTTACTGCACTCCTCGCGAAGTGACAAAGCCAATCCACGTAACGCAAATTTACTTGCGCAATACATTGCACCATTCTTACCGCCGTCTAAAGCAGATTCAGATCCAATAAAAATAACATCACCTTGTTTTTGCAGTTTTAGTTTAGGTAAAACATAACGTGTTAACAAAGCATGCGCGGTAAAATTAATATGCATAATATTTTGCATTTGTGCAAAAGAAAATTGTTCTAAACCACCAAATCGACCAATGCCTACAGCACAAATACAGCCATCAATTGTTTCTGTATTTTTTATTAAGGTCTTTAAAGCATTTTCATAATTGGCAGGTTTGTCAAAATTAACATTGACTGCTTTAAACCTATCCTGACCTTCAATGGCTTTTACATACCGGCTTACACCAATGACATTCGCATTAAGCTTCAACAACATCTCTGAAATAGCTTTGCCTATTCCAGAACTTGCACCTGTAACAATAAACGTTTTATTTAAAAGCATGGAAAATATTTTTCCCTAGGTAAATATTTCAAAAGTTCATTTTCACAATATTCGAGCATTTCCTGCTCTAGTTCTTTCGCATATGAAACCATGCCATCATTTTCTTCAAGTGTGCTGGCAAACAGTTTTTCATCTGGATATAGCTTTACCATGTTTTTAAAAAATTTTTCTGGCATCCGAAATCCGCCTAAACTGACTGAGTGAATAGCTTCAGCATCTAGCACGCTAAATACTTTATCAAAAAGACAAACATAATCCTCTTGATAGCTATCGCAATAAATTAACGGATCAAAGCGCAGACCAATTTTCCAGCCTTTATTTTGTAGCTTCTGCAAAGCCTCAATACGCTTATCCAACGAAGCCGTTTTCGCCTCAAGGCTTTTAACAATATTATCTGGCGACAAACTAAAAGCCACAATGCAATTATCAAGTACGGTGCGATCAAGCAACCCACGAACTTGAGTACTTTTAGTTCGCAACTCTAAAAAGGCATCAGGCAGCTCTTCAAATACAGGGAAAATAAAATCAATAAACTTTGTCACTGGCTCTAATGCCAAGCTATCACAATCATAACCTGAGAAAAAATAAACTGGCTCACCGGCGTGCTGCTGTGCCACTTTTCGAATTTCATCTGCAAATGATTCATAATTAACAAATACGACATAATTTGCCGAACGATACATACCTTGTAAAAAGCAATATCGACAATCATAGATACAATTCATCATATGTGAAAAATAATAGTTATTTTCACCACCAATACCATAAGATTCCGGGGCAGGTAAAACAAAACCTTTATGCTTTTTCGCCAAAATTAAGGCAGGATTTTTTTTCTGTAATCGAAAATTCTGCGCTTTTCGATTAAATATTTCCCCATAAAAATCACATTCAATAGTTTCCAGATGTTCGAAACGCTGACGAATCTCCAATACTCGCTCAGCCTTTAGCACTTCTTTTTCAATATACAAAGTAGATATCACTAAAACGCAACCGTTACATCTGTCAATTGTTCTTTAAACCAAGCAATCACCTGTTTTGCATCCTGACATTTTTCCAACTGATCAATATGCTCACTATTACAGAGTAATTTCCATCGTTGAATCAACCTCTGAATCTCTTTTTGTTGATATTGCGTAAAATGCCATTTTTTTAAAATTTCAACATACAGCTCATCCACATCATAAATATTATCAAATTCCATTTTTTGTTCTTTTAACACATTGATAATGTTTATTAACGGAGAAATATTATCCTTTAAAAGCAATTGTACATGTTTCTTATTGATTTGATCCAAGTGGTTTTCTTCATTATCCGACACAATTTTCATTAACTGAATTAACTCAATACTGGAAAATTTCAAAGCTGTCGCCATAAATGCTGAGGCTTCCATATCGTATAGTTTCTCAGACTCATATTGAGATATCGGATTATCAACTGTCTTCAGGGATGCCGTTAAAGAATCCCCAGATTGAAATCGCGATGGATACCAGTTTAATGCGGTTGAATCTTCTGTTATTTTATTTACATTAAACCATGTTCCTAATGCTGCACTTTTGTGTCCTGCGATACCATAATTCAACCAGGCATTATTTTTCTGCTCTAATGTTTTCACAAAGAGATAAGTCATTGCCGCTGCTGTATCCACTCGACCTATGCCAGACACCACAACATTAATCTGCTCACTAGAGTAAATGGGGAAAATACAATTCGACAACGCCGATAATTTGTAAAAATCAACTATCGGTTTAGCTTCGCAGTGTAAGGCACAAACAATATTTATCATGATTAGCCTTTCTCAAGGTTAGCTTTATTGGAAAACCTAGTAGCAGGTGTGATATCGATTTCAAAAACCATTGTCCGCAGGGATGCGGGCATTGAGCGCCCATAGATGGGTTCTCCGCGTGTTTTTGAAAACGATATCACACCTGATACGATTGTGTACCCCATAAACTGAATTTTCATTTTATCGTAGCCAACAAAGACTCATAATGTGCAACATCTTCCATCTTTTCTCTTTTCCTAGCACCTTTGAGATAAATATCAATTTTTTTAATTAGCATTTCACGTGTTGCTTGTTGTTGTTCTTCATTTAGTAAATTGTCATCTAACAAATTAACTAAGGATTGAATACGAAAGCGATCCATCCCCCAATACTTTTGCGACAACTGATCATCATGCCCACCGTATTTTATAATACCCGCCTCTTCCAAATAAAGCACAGGATAAGAAGCACATATCTTCAACCAAAGATCGTAATCTTCACAAGCTGGTAAATCTTCTCTAAACAAGCCTTTCTCATCAAACAAAGATTTATGCATAAGAACGGATGAAGGTGAAATTACACATAACGGTAAACATTTTTCAAAAATCCAACCACCAGACTTTTGATGTTTATTCATTTGATTAACACGCTTTCCATTTCTTATCCAAATTTCTTCGGTATGACACAATTTAGATTCAGGGTTTTGCCTTAAAACTTCGACTTGTTTCTCCAATTTATCTGGCAACCACTCGTCATCAGAATCTAACAATGCAATCCAATCAGTAGATGATTTATTGATTCCCAAGTTTCTAGCGGTGCTAACCCCAGCATTTTCTTGTTTATAATATTCAACTTGGGGGTATTTAGTTTTAACAAGTCTTTCTGTGTCATCTGTTGAACCATCATCAATGACAATGATGGAATGAGGCAAATAGCTCTGTTTTAGCACAGATTCAAGTGCGCGCTCCAAACAATATGCGCGGTTAAAACTGGGTATAATAACGGTAATACTTAACATTGGGCGGCTATTATGGGTTTTCGACACCCTATAATCAAGGATCTAACCTGGCTTATTCAAAATCCAGGCTTATTAAAACCAAACCAGGGATTCATACCCGATCAACACTGGTTTGATCAGCATTTACAGCGCATTTATCCCTCGCTCCGAGAACTCGATAGCCATCCAGCGCTTTTAAAACCCTTTGAAAATGACATAAAACCCATTGTTGGCGATTATTTCGAAAAGCTGGTGGCTTTATGGTTAAAACAAAATCCAAATATTCAACAGCTTAAACAACATCAGATTGTATTTGAGAATAAACGTACCATAGGAGAATTTGATTTTCTTTTTGAAGACGTATCCTCACAAAAAAGCTATCACTGGGAAGTTGCTGTTAAATATTATTTACAAGTATATTACGAAGGAAAATATGAATATCTAGGACCAAATGCTAAAGATAGCCTAGCCAAAAAAACATCCAAAATGTTAAATCAACAATTACTTTTGAGCCAAAACCCCAATGCCTCAGAAACACTTAAAGAATACCCAAAACCCATCAATCCCATCGGTATACTAAAGGGCATGCTATTTTATCCATCATCCAGTAATTGGCAAAAGCCTGAAAACCTACCGGCTGAAATACCTGAAAAACACCTAAAAGGCTGGTGGTGCCGTGCAAATTCTCTACTTATTCCTCAACAAAATCAAAAATCTCGTTGGTTTATCCTACAAAAACCATTTTGGTTAACAATTCATAAGGAAACACTCAATATCCCACATGAGATCAATAACTTAAAAAACTTAATAAAATCACATTTTGAGCAAACCATCCGGCCTATGCTTCTGGCAGAAGTTATGCAAAACAATACTGGTGAGTGGTCAGAAGTATCTCGCGGATTTATCGTTTCAGAACACTGGCCGCAAGCCAAATGATGCGCTAAACTTTAAGCTCGACTGTTTTTGAGCACATAGAAATACTTAACATATTGATATACATAGTAAACTCAAAAACCCTATAGGAAAAATTTTTATGATCCCATGTTATGTCAGCGGAAAAGGAATGCACGCCTCCGAGGTGACGTGGTCGTTCAAGACTTCTGTCATTACTACACTGGAAAGTACCAGTTTGGGTTATGACACACGATTCCATTATTATCGTGATCAATTTCCTGACATGCAGACCGAACAATTGGCGCGAATGATTTGTGACCCTGTGGAATATTACGACAAGGATTGGGCGGAATATCGTGCACGCCATAAGCGGGCCATGTCAAAAGAAGAAATGGTAACCCGCTTTATGCTTGAAAGAGACATGCGCTTTCAACAAGAAGCCCAAGTGGCCATTTATTGCTTCGATGAAGCCGGTTTTGGTTCTGGTGTAAATGTTATGCGCTTCTTACAGTCACAAAAACCCGTATTGGGTTTTCTAAATGAAGAAAATAAACACAAATCTTTAAATGTGTCCAATGTTCTACAACTCAAAGCACAACACCCAAATCTGATTCATTTAATTGAATACATTTCTCAAGACGATATAACTAATCATGTCGTTCAATGGTTAGAAGAAATGCAAAATACTCAGCCCAAAAAGCTCACGTTGGTTACCGAATAATATTTATCAACGTTTACTCAATTAAGGGTTGTATATAATTCGTGACATTTTATATTCGGATATATTTAAATCACTTTCAGTTATATTAAATGCCTTTCTTGAGTGTTTATTACTCGATTTTATACTCGTTCAATTTCACCTAGCATAGTACTGTTTTCAACAAGTCAACATTCCGTAAGATATTGAAATTTTTCCAATTAGTGCCAGAGTGGACTATAATGATAAGTGAACTAGCACTTTTAACGACCTCAATGGGAACAGATAAACCGTGATAACATGCTATGAGCATGTGGCAGAAGCTAAGGCTCAATCTTAGAAATTGAAAAAACTATCATAATAAAATTTCAATCTGTAAGCACCTTTGCTGTATAAACGATATAATATTTTCACGCATTACATAACAATAAATAAAATCTAAATATTCGCTGCCTCAACCAGCCAAAACAAGCATACAATAATCTCACGCTAAATATATCATCTCCATCAAACGGTTGAAAATGCCACGTTCCGTGGGATTGTCGCTTGAATACTCAAGCAAAATCATGGTTGGGGTGACCATGTCAAAAAGTCTTGTTGTAAAAATACGACTTTCATTAATCTCAAGATTATGGAATCCGTGTTTAGAAACTATCTTGCCAAAAAGTGGTGATTTTCTTTCAAAGAAAATCACACTAAAACACGTCCATTCATTTTTTAATTCACTCGTTCAGAGCAACTCAAAAACAAAACACACATCCGACTTCTTTTCCTTCTACAATTTAAAAAACATCATTAAATCAAATTGTATCAACGTCTTTTTATTAATGGTAATTGCGTTATCATCTTACGCATCAAATGATATTCATCAATTACCATCCACAATCAATCAAGCTTGTTATAATTGCCACGAAACATCAATTGCCACAAATAAATCGCCAACGCACATGTTGTCTAATTCACAATGCCAAGAATGCCATACAACATTTTCTTGGATCGCTAATGTTAGAGTAGATCACAAAGCGGTAATAGGTAGTTGTGAAAGCTGTCATTTAAATCATCTAATAACTAATACCGTACATAATCACACTGAATCTTGTGATGCTTGCCATACGACCAACACATGGCAAAATACAAGGAATTTTACAAATTCTATCAACGCCAATGCAAATATCCAATTTTCGAGTAAACTTCCCCAAATTGCGGGCCGCTCAATTAATACAATTTCACTATTTGATCATACAGGCATTATATCTGGTTGCATAAGTTGTCATAACAACGTGGATGCAACTGGCAAATCGCCACAGCATATAAACTCCAGTAGCAGCTGTGAATCTTGCCACTCCGTTTTTCAGTGGATACCCATCAAAATTCTAGACCATTCGCAGACAATAGGTGATTGCTTATCTTGCCATGATGGATTAATTGCAACAGGAAAAATAATTGACCATATTCCAGCTGAAAATGATTGTAATGCTTGCCATTCCGTATTTGCTTTTCTACCGTTAAAAAGAATCGACCATAATCAAGTCATTGGACCATGCCTAACTTGCCATAATGGTTCTATAGGCACTAGCAAACCTTTATCACACTTGCCAAGCTCAGATTTATGCGAGTTTTGTCATTCAGAGTTTGCCTGGTTACCAACCAAAATAGTATCTCACACTGAAGTCATTGGTAATTGTATCGATTGCCATAACGGTACCCTCGCCACACCCAAATCTATCGATCATATTCCAACATCCGATTTATGTGATGCTTGTCATATCACTTCACTTTGGCTTGGCGGCATACAAATGGATCATACTGAAATCATCAATACTACTTGCATAGACTGTCATGACGGAATAATTGCCTCCGGCAAATCACGCTATCATTTTAAAACAACAGATGTCTGTGATGGCTGTCATCAAACTGCCACTTGGAAACCCGTTGTCCGAGTGGATCACAATGAAGTACAGGGATTTTGTAATAGTTGTCACAATGGCGCAGGTGCAACGAGTTTCTCTGCCAATCATGTCAGCACGTCCGATCAGTGTGACGCCTGTCATGCAACAACCGCTTTCATTCCTGTCATTCTTGTTGATCATAATGAAGTACGGGGAGTATGTAACGAGTGTCACAATGGGATTGATGCAATTGGTAAAAATCTTAGTCATATTCCGACGACAGATAGTTGTCAAAATTGTCACGCGACAACCGTTTGGGTGCCAGTCATCGTAGTCAACCATACCGAAGTTCAAGCCACATGCATAGATTGTCATAATGGGATTGATGCAGTCTCAAAATCAACAAGCCATATAGTTTCAACGGACAGTTGCGATGCTTGTCATGCAACACGATCCTGGGCACCTGTTATAAGGGTTGATCATTTGCATGTGCAAGGTGAATGTACAACTTGCCATGTTGGATCAATAGCAACAAATAAAAATACCAGTCATATTCCAAGCTCAGATTTATGCGGACAATGCCATACCACAACCGTGTGGGTTCCTGTCGCTGTAATGGATCACAATGAAGTGAGCACTGACTGTATTTCCTGTCACAATGGCTTAATTGCACAGGGCAAAAATGCAGGTCATTTAAATACCTCAGATGCTTGTGGCAATTGTCATTTGACATTAAATTGGTTTGCTATTCATACAGTTGATCATTTACAAGTAATCGGCGCTTGTGAGCAGTGTCATAACTCGCTAATTGCACGCGGAAAATCTCCCACCCATGTCCCCTCTAGTAATACTTGCGAAACCTGCCATGATACAAATCAATGGATACCTGCAAATTTTGTTGATCATAACAACATCATTGGGTCATGCTCAAATTGTCATGAGCACCCACTACATCATATTGAAGCGAGCACGATGTGTGAAGCTTGCCATAGCGCCTTATTTTGGCTACCACCTAACTTAATTGATCATAATGAAGTGTTTGGTAGTTGTGTTACTTGCCATTTTGATGGCAGCGGAATCGGACGATCGGTAACTCATATTGCCGCTGGCGAAATTTGTGACGCATGTCATTCAACAACGATTTGGATTCCAGTAATAACAGTTGATCATTCTCAAATTCTCATTCCAGACTGTGCATTTTGCCACGACGGTGTCATTGCAGCTAGCAAACCTCCAGGCCACGTTCAAACCATTGAGAACTGTGATTCGTGTCATTCGACATCTGCATGGATACCTGTGATAGGTTTCGATCATACTACCATTACACAATCTTGTATCAGCTGTCATGACTCAATAACCGCAACTGGTAAACCGACAAACCATATAACCGCAACAGATGTTTGTGATGGATGTCATACCACCACTGCCTGGAAACCCGTAGTCTCTGTTGATCATACTCAGGTTTTAGGTGTGTGTAATGCTTGTCATAATGATGCAATTGCCAAGGGAAAACCTGCAACACATATTACAACAACGGATATCTGCGAAGCTTGTCATGGCACGCTAATCTTCAAACCTGTTGTTAGCGTAGATCACAATGAAGTATTAGGTGCTTGCGAAAGTTGCCACGCCCCACCCTTAACTCACTTGTTAGTTGGTGTTACAACAGCCTGCGCTGATTGTCACGCCACAACATCATTTTTAACACCAACCAATCCACTTCCGCTATAAACCTATTTATTTTTCTATTGAAAAATTAATTACCTTAAGCTTAAAAAGCATTGAAAATATATTTAATATTTTTTGAGCATTCGACACTACAAATCAGCCAAATTTTTTATACTCGGCAACCTTCAAATCACCAAATTAAATCCATCTAGTAATTCTCCAATAATTTACAAGAGACAATATTTCATCCTGCGACAATTTGCCACATTGAATAAAAACACCTTAGTCGGTAATTTATCTCTGGGCTTTTTGTAAATATTTTAAATCACTACAAAGAGATTCATTAATTATCACGTATAAACTAAAATATATAAGGGATTATTATGAAAAAACGAAATACGCTTTTTATCGCACTCGCTAGCGCAATTATTGTTGCATTACCAGCTACATCACTTGCACATATTACATTAATTGATAAACATGCTGTAGCTGGCAGCACGATTAAAAATGCCTTACAAATCGGCCACGGATGCACTTCTCCTAACGGGGATAAACTAGCCATTAAAAAAGTGATAATGCAAGTACCTGACGGTGTTAGACAAGCAACAGCTTTTGCAAAACCAGGATGGAAAATACGTATGAAAAAGGGACCAATAACGCCTTATGAGAGTCGAGGAAATATGATAACTGAGGACGTTGTTAAAATTATTTGGCGTGCAGATGGAAGCATCAACAAATTGGCCTATGACTTACGGGACGAATTCCATTTTCGAGCAACTATGCCAGGTAAAGCAGCACAATCAATTTATTTTCCAGCTACACAAGTTTGCAATAAGAACAATAGAATTGAATGGACCGAAATTCCAATGAATGATGAGGAGCCTGGTGATCTTGCTCATCCTGCACCCAGATTAGTCACTACGCCATCAGGTCTATAGTAGACTGTTTTATCACTTGATATATAGCAATGTACCAAACTTCACCTCTGGTACATTGTTAGGCACAATTGTAATTGAACTTTAATCCAAAAATATACATCGCAATTCTTATCTAAGCTCAAAAAATGACATCATACCTGTATCTGCGTGCTCCAATATATGACAATGAAATTGCCAACCTCCTGATCGACCCCGCACTCCTGATAGAATATCACCATTTGTTATTGCAGAGACGCCACCAAAAGCAACAGTATCTTCCACTGTTCGGCCGAGTCCGGGTGAAAAATCGATGGCAATTCTCACCGTAGTTTTTGTACCCATTGCACCGGGCCTTCTTGGCAGGTTGACTGTGTCAAGATTTTCTACTTGATTGGGTGCGTATTTTCTTAACACAGTATCATCAACATCTGTTTCAATAGTTTCGATGACTTGAAAAAAGAAACCGTGAAG
>Ga0316207_10000785_pt1 | contig 45075 bp, 49 predicted proteins | sample 6weekpyrite_MG_FD_204943 | JGI IMG/M metagenome (GOLD analysis project Ga0316207, IMG submission 204943) | Microbial mat bacterial communities from mineral coupon in-situ incubated in ocean water Damariscotta River, Maine, United States -... | ecosystem: Environmental > Aquatic > Marine >... | reverse complement strand
ATGCGGATTTTGCCATGGAGACAGCGAATTTGACCCGTGGCCAGATCCTGCAACAGGCCGGTACGGCAATGGTCGCGCAAGCGAATCAGCTGCCAAACGCCGTGTTGTCGCTGCTGGGATAACACAAGCAAAGGCTAAGGATAGCCGGAAGTAGGTAAAGGACTGCCTGAAGTTGGAGCGGTAAATGTTTCCATGCTAGGAAATATATCCGCTAAATGCAATTTACCACCGCAATGGCCTGTTTATACGTCGTGCCAGCGGGGGTAAAGCTCAGGAGTTAAGGCTATGCCTGCAAGTATTATTAATACCAACGTCATGTCGTTGAATGCCCAGCGTAATCTAAATAAAAATTCGCTGAGCCTGGCGACCTCTGTCGAACGTCTCTCTTCTGGTCTACGAGTTAATAGCGCTAAGGACGACGCCGCCGGTCTGGCGGTGGGCATGACGCTGGAAACCAGTGTCCGCTCGCTGAGCGTGCAGATTCGAAATGCGGCTGACAATATTTCTACGGCACAAACCTTAGATGCGGCCCAAGGGGTGACGACAGATATGCTGCAGCGTATGGGCGAGTTAGCGGCGCAAGCGCAAGGTACCAACGGCGCAGCTGAGGTGGCAAAAATTGCGGTGGAATATACGGCTTTAAGAGGTGCAGTTTCTGACGCTGGGGGAACCGTGCCTGCTGCAGCTGCTGTGCTTTCTGGGGGTAGTACAATCGCAGATACACAAGCAATTGCAGTCTCTGCAGCAAAGGCAGTAAGTACTGCGCTGGGTACAACTGCGACGACTCGAGCGAGCTTAGGTGCAGCGATGTCTGTGGGTGAATTCACTATTCAACGCCTGGAAGCACGCCGAGAGAGTGATTCTGCCGCCCGTAGTCGGATCATGGATGCGGATTTTGCCATGGAGACAGCGAATTTGACCCGGGGTCAGATCTTGCAACAAGCGGGTACGGCGATGGTCGCGCAAGCGAACCAGCTGCCAAATACCGTGTTGTCGCTGTTGGGTTAACAGGAGAGTAGAAATGGCCTGGTAGTAAAGTTTTTCTGCAATAGGCCGATATCAAAAATAGGAGCGGTAAATATTTCTGTGTGAAATATGTCTGCTGAAGTAGAAACCTCTAGATGATGTGTATGCTGTATCGCTAGAGGGTGGAATAGGAGTAGAAACAATGCCTGCAAGTATCATTAATACCAATGTTATGTCATTGAATGCTCAGCGTAATCTGAACAAAAACTCGCTGAGTCTGGCGACTTCTGTTGAGCGTCTTTCTTCCGGCTTACGGGTCAATAGTGCGAAGGACGATGCTGCAGGCCTAGCGGTGGGCATGACACTGGAAACCAGTGTCCGCTCGCTGAGCGTACAGATTCGAAATGCGGCCGACAACATTTCTACGGCGCAAACCTTAGATGCAGCCCAAGGTGTGGTCACCGATATGCTTCAACGTATGGGTGAATTGGCGGTACAGGCGCAAGGTGAAAACGGCTCTACAGAAGTGGCAAAGATTGCGGTGGAATATGCGGCCTTAAAGGGCGCAGTTTCTGATGCTGGGGGAACCGTCCCTGGTGTTGCTGCGCTTACTTCAGGTAATGCAGTTTCAGCTGCGCAAGCAGTAAGTACTGCGTTGGGGACGACAGCAACTACTCGAGCGAGCTTAGGTGCAGCAATGTCGGTGGGTGAGTTTACGATTCAACGTTTAGAGGCGCGCCGCGAGAGTGATTCTGCCGCTCGTAGTCGTATTATGGATGCAGATTTTGCGATGGAGACAGCGAATTTAACCCGTGGTCAGATCCTTCAACAAGCGGGTACGGCGATGGTTGCTCAGGCTAACCAGCTACCGAATACAGTGTTATCCCTGTTGGGATAGTAGAAGGTGGTGATATTCTGAGGTAATGTAACCCGGTCGTGCTTGAAGCAGGCCGGGTTGCGGCTTCTTAGGAGTAAAAAATGGATGCTAATAATTTAACTACAATTTCAAATACGGCGAGCCAGCAGGTTTTATCTGTTGCGAAAAAGCTTGATAAAGCTAATGTCGGACTTAGAAGTGTAGAAATTGGCACTAAAGAGTCTGCCTCTAGCGGCAAAGAATTGCCGCCTTTGGAGGCGTCAGAGCATCTTTCATCTTTAAAAAACCCTCAAAAAGAGTCGTCCGCCGCTCAGCCAGGTGTAGAAGAATTGCGCGAATTGGTTGCAATAGCCAACGAGGCACCGGTGGTGCGATCAAGTCAGTTAAAGTTTTCAGTAGAAGATGGGACTGATATCAATGTTGTGCGGGTTGAAGACTCAGAAACAGGTGAACTGATTCGACAAGTTCCTACAGAACAGATGGTGGCACTTGCAAAAGCTTTGGAAGAACAAAAGCAAGGAGCGATGTTAGAAGAAAAAGCATAGCGCTTGTGGCATAAATAATGCTTTAAATGTTTTAGTTGTGCGTGGTGCTTGTGGTTTTGTTGTCTCTGACATAGAGGTTAAATAAAGATGGCTACATTTGGTTTTGGATCAATAACTTCTCAAGGGGTCGGCTCGGGCATTGGTGTCGCTAGCATAGTTAGTCAGTTGATGCAGATTGAGCGCATCCCGCTTGATAGACTCATTCAAAGACAGTCCGATTTAGATGCCAGGATATCTGGTCTTGGCGCGATAAAGAGCACTCTTTCTTCACTACAGACATCACTGTCAGGTTTGAAGACTGGTGATAGTATCTTGGCAAACAAGGCGGAGTCTTCTGATACAAACATTTTAAATGCTACTGGTACGACAGGTGCGGTTGCAGGTAATTATTCTGTTGAAGTAAGCCAATTGGCCCAGTCGCAAAAACTGGTTGCGACCGGGCAGACTGATACCACCACAGCCATCGGTAACGGAACGCTTACCATTGATTTAGGAACTATCTCTGGTGGTACCTTTGATGATGTAACGGGTAAATATAGCGGTGCCGCTTTTGCTTCAAATGCTAGTGGTCCTTTCGATATCGTTATCGATGCTACCAACAATACATTGGGTGGTATTAGAGATGCCATCAACGATGCTGGTATTGGAGTGACTGCAAGTATTGTCAATGATGGCGGTGCCAACCCACAACGCCTGGTCTTGAGTTCATCGAATAGCGGTGCAGATCAGAGCATGAGTATTTCAGTTGCGGGCGATGCGGCTCTGTCTGACCTGCTAAGCCATGACCCCGCTGGCACACCTGCTGCGCAGAATCTCTCACAAACCATTACTGCACAGAATGCTAATTTCAAAGTGGATGGCATCGACATCACTAAATCATCAAATTCGATAACAGATGTGATCTCGGGTGTGACATTGGATTTGAAAGCTACAAATGTCGGGGCGCCTATCAGTGTTTCAGTTTCACAGGACACAGGCAACGCCAAAACCACCGTTGAAAATTTTGTTAAAGCCTATAATGATTTTCGTGATGAAATTAATAAACAAACAGATTCTGGTTCTGAGAGTGGTAATGCTGGGGCGCTAGCAAGTGATTTTGCAACCCGTCAACTGCTTACTTATGTTCGTAATGAGATGGTTGCGGCTCCCACTGGCATTACTGGTAGCTACGCTAACTTGTCAGAGATTGGTGTCTCCTTTCAGCAAGACGGTAAGCTTACTTTAGATGAGGCAATGCTGAACACGGCTATTCAAAATGATAGTACTAATGTCGCCGAATTATTTTCTTCTGCTGATGGTTACGCAACGCGGCTTGATACTGTTTTGTCGAGTCTGGTCGATTTTAATGGAACGATTGATTCACGTACCAGTGCGTATGAAGATAGGATTAGTGCTTACGAAGATCGACAGGTAACTCTAGAGGGGCGGCTTGAGAGGACAGAAGTACGTTTACGGGCTCAGTACACAAGCCTTGATGTGATGATGAGTAATATGTCTACGACGAGTAGTTTTTTGACTCAACAGCTTGCAGGTCTTGCAAGTCTTAATAGTCAATAGCAAGTTTATCGCCAGTGTTGATTTGCGTACGATTACACAATAATTGCTGAGGGAGTAGTTTAAGATGGATAATATGAAAAGAGCAGCCGATGCATATAAAACAGTGCAGGTTGATGCAGCAATTTTGGGTGCCAGCCCTCATGAACTGGTTGGAAAACTGCTTTCCAAGGCAATTGAATCAACTGAAGATGCTAAGGTTTATATGCTGAAAGGCGATATCAATGCCAAGGGCGGGGCGATAAAACTGGCTATAGCAATTATCTCGGATGGTTTGCAAAGTAGCTTAAATATGGAAAAGGGCGGTGAGATTGCAGATAATTTGGATGTTCTATACGAATATTTGACACGTCAACTATTGACCGCGCATGCTGAAAATGACACGGCCATCCTTGATGAGGTGGCATCTCTTTTGCGAACACTTAAAAACGGTTGGGATGGGATTAAGCCAGAAACAACTCAAGCTGCTGAATTGCAACCTCAGACATAGAGTGGCAGGGGCTGCAATATTGTTTTATGAACAGTGATTTTGAATGGACGAATTGTCCTGTGATTTTTTATCCTGAAGTTTAAGTATTGGTTGGTGCTAAGCACTCTATTAATTCCAGACGATTTGAAAACTAGGATAGTTAGGGAAGATTAACCATGGTATATACATCGCATCAGGGAGCCGGATTAGCTCGGTATAAAAAAGTCGGTGTAGAAACTAATTTTGAAACGGCATCGCCGCACCGTTTGATTCAGATGTTGTTAGAGGGTGCTCTCGAAAAAATTTATCTAGCTAAGGGCTATATGCAGCGAGCTGATGCTGCCTTGAAGGGTAGTCATATTTCTTGGGCAATCTCGATAATTGATGGCTTGAGAATGAGTCTCGATAAGGATGCTGCAGGTGAAATTTCACAGAATCTTGATGATCTTTATGATTACATGGCGCGTCGTTTGGCTGAGGCTAATATGGAAAATGATATCGGCATGCTAGATGAAGTCGCTGGCCTGTTGGTTGAGATTAAGTCTGCCTGGGATGTGGTACCTGAATTGATTCAAGAGCATGAAACAACAGTTTAATACTATGTCTTGCAAAATTTGTTATGACTATTAAAGAGAAGATATTATCTTTGGTTTCGATGTCGGAACAAATGCTTGAGTTGGCTGAAAGTAGCGAATGGGAAAAACTCGAAAAGTTGGAATCAGTGAGAAGGCCGGAGATTGAAACCTTTATCAATTCGCTTGATTCTGATGCTAAGCAGCATAATTCAGAATTATTGAAATCCTCGATTGAAAAAATTTTAGGGCTGGATGGGAAAGTATTTGCATTAGCTGCTGAACATAAAAAAAATCTGGTTGGTTTGGTTCAAAAAAATACATCTACCCATCAGGCTATGTCAGAATATCAAAAAAACACTGGACTATAGCTTTGTAAAAAATTGCCTTATACTTAATCACTAACGTAAATTTTCTAAGTAAGTCATAGGGATTTGATGTGACGGAAACGAATGAGTTTGGTGGTTTATCTTGTAGTTTAAACCTTCCCCTTGAGTGCTCCTCGCTCGCAGATTCATGCAGTAGTCTTTCGCCATCAGTTGAGAGTGCAAATCAGAATTGTCTGAAGATTGTCCTTGGTTTAGATGACGGGATGCATGAGGCACCTGATGAAAATGCAGAATTAAGTCAGGATCTCCAGCGCATGGACTTTAAGATAAATATTATTCTTGAAATGCTTGGTCAGTTGGTGTCCCAGAACATTGAAATACCAGTTAGTACTGATATCAAACTTGGTCCCAAGGCTATTCAATGGCTGGCATTAACAAGCCCGCCTGAGTTAGGTCAGACGATGCAAATCAAGATCTACCTTGATATCCGTTTCCCTTTTCCATTTGTGATGTTCGGTTCAGTTACGTCGGTAATCCCGGCCGAGACTGGCTATTGCGTTGTCATGAAAACGGTTCCGATAAACCCTTATTCTCTTGAATTGTTGGAAAAATACATATTTCGTTGTCATCGTCGTCAAATTGCAAGAATGAAAAGTGAAACAATCACTTAGGCGGTTAATTATTGATTGTTTTAGTGATGTTTTTTTGACATTATTAGCCTCTAATGATGTTTTGCTGTTAAGACAGAGACTGGAGAGCCCCCATGCGTGAATCAGCGATCTTGCTGATAGACGATGATAAAGATCGTCGTGATGAGCTTTTGGCGATTTTGAAATTTATTGACCTTCGCCATGTCTTTGCGTCTGACTATAGTTCTTGGCAGGAGTCGTTAAAACAATGTGATCAGCCAGTCAAAACCCTGGTTTTGGGCGATTGCGGACCGAGCGAGAATTATGAAGAAATTTTAGCTCAAGTAAGACAGCTTAATCCGGATGTTGCTGTTCTGTTGTTTCAAAAAGAACGCGTCGATAGCCGCTATCCTGATGTCGTCGAAAAAAGCGCACTTACTTTTCTCGATCAACCCCTTAAATACAAGCAATTAGTTGCTGCGCTTGAAAAGGCAAAGGTGTGTAGAGAAGGTCAGAAAGTAGTCATTGAACGTCGTGGTGAGATTGAGTTATTCCGCAGTCTAGTCGGTAACAGTGCATCCATTAAACAGGTTCGAAAACTGATCGAACAGGTTGCCGTTTCTGATGCCAATGTATTGGTTTTAGGAGAGTCAGGCACCGGTAAAGAGGTTGTTGCGCGTAATCTTCATTATTTTTCCGTTAGACGCGATAAACCTTTTGTGCCAATTAATTGTGGTGCCATTCCAGCTGATTTGCTAGAAAGTGAATTGTTTGGTCATGAAAAAGGTGCATTTACAGGTGCTATCAGTGCCAGACAAGGCCGGTTTGAACTGGCTGAGGGGGGCACGCTGTTTCTTGATGAAATTGGTGATATGAGTCTGCATATGCAGGTAAAACTGCTTCGGGTTTTGCAAGAACGTACATTTGAAAGGGTGGGGAGTAACAAGAGTATTAGCTCCAATGTGCGGATAGTGGCAGCGACACACCGGAATCTTGAGCAAGCAATTAACGATGGCAAGTTCCGTGAAGATTTATTTTATAGGCTTAATGTCTTTCCTATTGAGATGCCACCACTGCGTGATCGCCGGGATGATATCCCGCTGTTGCTTACTGAGCTGATTGCTCGTCTTGAAAATGAAGGCCGGGGTTCAGTGCGTATCACTCAGCCAGCGATGATGGCTTTGTGCCAATATGACTGGCCCGGCAATGTTCGCGAACTTGCCAATTTAGTTGAGCGTTTGGTCATTATGTTTCCTACTGGCGTGGTTGACTTTAACGAGTTGCCAGAGAAATTCCAGTCCAACGAGCTGAGTCAAGGAGAGGCCATAGTCAATAATATGTTGGCTCAACAAACGGTAGCTGCTGATGAGATTGACGTGCCGGTGAGTGGTAGTCTGCCCAGGCTACCTGTTGAAGGGATTGATTTGAAAGAATACCTGGCAGATCTTGAGCGACACTTTATTCAGCAGGCAATTGAGGAGGCCGGTGGGGTTGTTGCCCATGCGGCCAATCGTTTGAAATTACGCCGTACCACTCTTGTTGAAAAAATGCGTAAATATGGTCTGCAACGCAATGAAGAGGTGTCGTAAGATTGACGCGTTGTTTTTGTTGGTGTTGTAACCTTATGATTTAAAAGAAAACTAAAAAACTGGCCCAATTTTTGCCTTAGTTCTGTTGAAGTCAAACTTTCTACAGCAGAACGTAGTGACAAAGGCAAAAGTATGACATTAGAAAACACAGATCAGCTGCAGCATCTAAAGAGCGCTTTTCAGACATTTAATGAGATGTCTGAACAGTTGATGTCATCTTATCATCAGCTGGAAAGTCAAGTTGATGGTCTTAATCAAAAACTTGCTTCTGCCCACGGCGATTACGATCACCAACTTGAACAAAATCAGTCTTTAGCCAACCGATTTGAGCATCTGCTTGATGCGCTGCCGGGTGGTGTTGTCGTTTTAAACGGTAAGGGAGTTGTGCAAGAAGCCAACAAGGTTGCCATCGATCTGTTGGGTGAACCATTGAAAGGCTCAGTTTGGCGCCAAATTATCCAGCGTTCTTTTGAGCCTCGTTTAGATGATGGCCACGACATATCTTTAAAAGATGGCCGTCGTGTCAGTATTACAACCTGTTCATTGGGGACGGAACCAGGTCAAATTCTGCTAATTGCCGATGTCACCGAAAAGCGTCAGTTGCAAGATAAACTAAGTCGTTTTCAGCGGCTATCTGCTATGGGTAAAATGGCAGCATCTCTGGCACATCAGGTCAGAACACCTACCGCTTCGGCATTACTGTATGTATCTAATCTTCGCACTAATGCTGACAAGCCGGCCGCTGTTGAGAAATATAGCGACAAGGTGCGTCAACAACTGCTTCATATCGAAACGATGGTAGGTGACATGCTTGCCTATGTCCGTGGTTCAAGTGGTCAGCAAAATACAATTTTCACATGTAACAACCTTTTAAATGCTTTATATCAATCTGTGCATGTACAAGTTGAACAAAGCAATAGTCATTTGAATATTATCAATCAGTGCCCGGAGATAAAATTAAAAGCCAATCGTGAGGCTGTTTTGGGGGTGTTGAATAATTTGGTAATGAATTCAATTCAAGCGGTGTCAAAAGCACCTTTAGAAATTGAAGTTAACGTTAGTGTTAATGATGCAGAAAATATTTTAATTTCAATTGCAGACAATGGTGTTGGCATAGCGGCGGATATTAAAGCCGATGTCTTTGAGCCATTTGTTACATCACGACCACAGGGAACAGGTCTTGGGCTTGCAGTGGTCAAGTCTGTTGTTGAGCAACACGGTGGCAATATTGATCTCAAGTCAGAACAAGGAAGAGGCACAAAGATCAGTTTTACGCTTCCACAGTATGTGGATAGCAATGATAAATACGCTAATTCAAAAGAAGATCAAAAAGAGGTGTTGTTATGAATGCAGCAGCAGTTTTAGTTGTCGAGGATGATAATTCACTGCGTGAGGCGCTTTGCGATACGTTGGAGTTGGCAGGCATAAATGTCAAAGCAGTTGCCGATGGCAGTGCTGCATTGCGAGTAATTGAGAATGAGCCTGTATCCGTAGTTGTAAGTGATGTTCATATGAAGCCTATGGATGGCAATTCTTTATTGCAACAGCTTAAGTTGAACAGCCCTAGCCTGCCCGTGGTATTGATGACTGCGTATGGCAGTGTTGAGAATGCTGTTAAGGCGATGCAGGAAGGTGCTAGTGATTATTTGGTAAAGCCATTTGATGCAGATGTATTGCTGAATATGGTTAATCGATATATCGGAAAGATACCGGTTTCGAATGGTTTGATAGCTGAGGATGAAAGAACAATGAAGGTGGTTTCATTGTCTGAGCGTGTTGCCGCTGCCGATGCCACAGTGATGATTAATGGAGAAAGTGGCACAGGTAAAGAGGTGATTGCCCGTCATATCCATAATTGTTCACCACGGACAAAGGGACCATTTATAGCGATTAATTGCGCTGCAATTCCTGAAAATATGCTTGAGGCTGTTTTGTTTGGTTATGAAAAAGGTGCCTTTACTGGTGCTCTTCAGGCTTGTGCCGGGAAATTTGAACAGGCTCAGGATGGAACTATTTTGCTTGATGAAATATCAGAGATGGATCTTGGCCTGCAGGCCAAAATACTCAGAGTATTACAGGAAAAAGAGGTTGAGCGCCTAGGTGGGAAGAAGGTAATTCCATTGAATGTAAGGGTGTTGGCGACGACTAATAGAAACATGAAAGAAGAAGTCGCTGCAGCACGTTTTCGGGAAGATCTTTATTATCGTCTCAATGTTTTTCCAATCTCATTGCCCCCATTACGAGTTAGGCGTGGTGACATAATTCCGCTGGCAGAGTTGTTCGTCAGCAAATACTCAACCAATCAACCAGCGCCAGTTTTAACAAGTGACGCGCAATACAGTTTGAGTCGACACAACTGGCCTGGCAATGTGCGTGAGCTTGAAAATGTGATTCAACGGGCTTTGATTTTGTGTGATGGCAAAGCAATCGTGGCTGACGATTTGCAGTTTGAGATTGAAGAATCTGAAGATGAAAATGTGCTGTCATTTTCGACTGTTTTAGATTCTAGCCTCAATAATGACCTCAAGGTAAAAGAGTTTGATCTAATCGTTAATGCACTTCGAGAATCAAATGGCAGTAAAAAAGGCGCATCTGAATTATTGGCTATAAGCCCAAGAACCTTACGCTATAAATTGGCAAAAATGCGTGAACAAAATATTCTGATTCCTGGCGAACAGCCCTAAATTGATTGGTGATTTTATGAGCGATATGAATGTAAATCAGGTTTTAATGCAGATGCGGGTGATGGCTGCCCAGGCTAAGGGTGTTGAAGATGTATCTGCCGTTGATTCAAAATCTGGTGCTGATTTTTCAGCAATGTTGGCGAAGTCAATTAATGCGGTTAATGACACTCAGCAAGCATCAGGTGATTTGAAAAAGCGCTTTGAGCTGGGTGATCAGAGTGTCGGTATGGTGGATGTGGCAGTTGCGTCAGAAAAGGCAAAGATTGCTTTCACAGCGATGTCTGAAGTACGAAACAAACTGGTTAAAGCCTACCAGGATGTGATGAGTATGCCGGTTTAATCTTGTGGGTAAGGACTAATTATGGCACTCGTAAAAGCAGAAGATATTGGCAACCAGATTGAGGGCATTAACAACCTGCCATTGTTAAGACAGGTTGGCTTGATGGTGGCCCTGGCAGCTACAGTGGCACTTGCTGTGGCCATTGTGTTGTGGGCTAAAACACCAAATTACAAGATGTTGTACGGCAACCTGTCAGATCAGGAAATGCTTGAGATTAGCTCATCGTTAGATCAGGCAGGTATTCGTTATGATATCAATGCCAATAGCTCGTCAATAATGGTTGAATCAGGACGTATTCATGATGCCAGAATGCGTCTTGCCAGTTCAGGTCTGCCTAAGGGGAGTGGAAGTGGTTACGAATTATTGGATAAGGAGCAGGGCTTTGGTACAAGTCAATTTATTGAAACTGCTCGTTATCAGCGCGCCATAGAGGGCGAGCTTTCAAAAACTATTGCCTCTGTTAACAACATTCAGAGTGCCAGGGTGCATCTGGCAATCCCAAAACAGTCAGCCTTTGTGCGTAATCGCAAGCGTGCCAGTGCATCTGTTATGTTGAACTTATATCAAGGTCGTATTCTTAATACTGAGCAGGCCTCTTCAATAGCGCATCTTGTGGCATCAAGTGTGCCAGCACTTGAGATGGAAGATGTCACGGTTGTTGATCAGAATGGACGTTTGTTATCTCAACCAGGTGCAGGTACAGAAATAGGACAATCGTCAACGCAATTTGAATATCGCCAAAAACTTGAAGACTATTATATCCATCGTATAGAAGAAATTCTTGAGCCGATTGTTGGTGTGGGTAAGTCAAAGGCTCAGGTGATGGCGGATTTAGATTTTACTGTCACGGAACAAACCCATGAATCATTTAACCCTGATTTGCCTTCGATTCGAAGTGAGCAAACACTTGAAGAGGAAAACCAGTCGCCAGCAGCGCGAGGTGGTGTGCCTGGTGCCTTGGCCAATCAACCTCCTGGAGCAGGATTTATAGGCGAAGGTGGAGCAGGCCAGGGTGGTGCAGGATCAAGCAATAACAGTCGTAGAGTAGTACGAAACTATGAACTTGATCGTACTGTTAGTCATACAAAACATCAGACCGGTAAAATCAAGCGCATATCAGCCGCTATAGTTATAGATAACAAACTGGCTGAAGATGGAACATCCACGCCATTGACAGCTGAGGAAATGGACCAGATCAATAGTTTGGTGAAAGAGGCGATTGGTTTTAATCCAGCGCGTGGCGACAGTGTTAATGTCATTAATGCTCCATTCCAGCTTGCTGTCGAAGAGGAGCCACTGCCTGAAACTGCATTATTAGATCAGCCTTGGTTGTGGGATGTTGGCAAACAGGGTGTTGGTTTACTTGTGGTGTTGTTGCTGATCTTTGGTGTGCTGAAGCCAGTATTAAAGAGTCTGGCGGAGAAAGGTGCCGCTGTTCAACAGGCTGTGGCAGCGGTGCCGGAAGGAGAGCAATTAGCATTTGAAGGCCAACCAACGGCATTACCTGGTCCTTCATATGAGCAGACTCTGGAAACAGCGAAATCGGTGGCTCAACAAGAGCCTGAACGGGTCGCTAGTGTGGTTAAAGAATGGGTAGAGAAGGATGGCGGATAAAGAGCTAAAAGCATCCCAGCTTTCAGGCGCCGAGAGATCGGCAATTCTGCTGATGAGTATTGGTGAGACAGATGCTGCAGCGATATTGAAGCATATGGGGCCAAAGGAAGTTCAGAAAGTTGGTGCAGCAATGGCCCAGATGGGCGGTGTTAGTAAAGATGTAGTGTTTGAGGTTGTCAATAGCTTTGTTGAATCGGTTGAAGGGCAGGCGTCCCTTGGTGGTTCCGAAGATTATATCAAAGGCCTGCTTACATCTGCCTTAGGTGAAGACAAGGCCGGTCAGGTTATTGATAGGATTCTGTTTGGTCATTCATCCAAGGGCCTGGAATCAGTCAAATGGATGGAGCCGAAAGCTGTTGCCGAGATGATCAGGAGCGAGCATCCGCAAATTGTTGCGATTGTTTTATCTTACCTGGACCCCGACCAATCGGGTGCAATTTTATCTCTGCTGCCTGAGCGAACCCGTGCTGATACGATTATGCGTATTGCATCACTTGATGGCATTCAACCAGCGGCATTGAATGAGCTGGATATGATTCTCGATAAGCAGTTTTCAGGCAATAATGCAGTTCAGTCATCCAGTGTCGGTGGCATGAAAGCCGCTGCCAATATTCTTAACTTTATGGATGGTTCAGTTGAGTCTGAAATTATGGATGAGGTTAAGGAGGCTGATGCAGAGCTTGGTCAGGAAATAGAAGACCTGATGTTTGTCTTCGATAATATCGCTGACGTTGATGACCGGGGTATACAGGCGCTTCTGCGTGAAGTTTCATCTGAAACGCTTGTGCTGGCATTGAAGGCCGCTGATGAGGTTATTAAGGAAAAAGTATTCAACAATATGTCAAAACGTGCCAGCGAAATGCTGCGTGATGACCTTGAAGCCAGGGGACCCGTTAAGCTTTCTGATGTTGAGGGAGCACAAAAAGAGGTTCTTGCCGTTGTTCGCCGCATGATGGAATCGGGTGAAATTGCGATTGGTGGTAAGGGCGGCGAAGAGTATGTCTAAAATTTTTGGCAGTGATGATAATGCCAAGGCATGGGCTCTTCCTGAAATTAGTGATAGATCCAAACCCGTTGATAAAGGTGCCTCTCTTACAGCACGAGAATCTAAAGCTGTTGAGGATGCAGTAAACGATATCAGGCAGAAGGCCCATCAGGAGGGTTTTAACAAAGGTCGGCAGGATGGTGTTGCTAGTGGTCAGCAACAGGCTGAACAGGCGGTTCAATCAATGAGATCGATCCTTAATGCATTGGCCACACCACTAAAATATGCTGATGAAAAACTTGAGGAGGAGCTGATTAATCTGGCCGTTTCGATTGCCAAACAGATTGTCAGGCGCGAATTAAAAACTGACCCGGCCCAGATTGTGGCGGTGGTTAAAGAATCTTTATCAATTATTCCCTCTTCGGCGCAGCACGTCCGTGTTTATTTGAATCCCGAAGATGCAGAGCTTGTGCGTAAAATTATTCCCCTTAATGCTGGTGAGCGTAACTGGGATATTGTTGATGATCCTGTTTTGAGTCGTGGTAGTTGCAACGTTGAAACAGATGCGACGGTAGTTGATGCATCATTCGAAAGTCGAATTGCTTCAATTGCGGCAACAATACTGGGTAGTGAAAGGTCTGATGCCTGATAACGAGAACCCTGCTGAAATTATCTTTCCGGATATGTCCGAGCGCCTGGCCAGGTGCTCAAAAAAACTTGAAAAAAAAATACCTTTGTCTGTTAGTGGCAAGCTAACTCGAATGGTGGGTTTGACGCTTGAGGCGATTGGAATTCAGGCGGTTATAGGTGGTCGTTGCCTGGTTGTTCCTCCTGTGGGCGAACCGGTTGAAGCTGAAGTGGTTGGTTTTGCAGGTGACAAGACCTACTTGATGCCCACGGGTGATATTCAAGGGTTGGTGCCAAATGCAAAAGTAATACCGACCAATCAAGTTTGTGAGGCACCTGCAGGCATGGCCTTGCTTGGCAGAGTCCTGGATGGTGCTGGCCGAGCACTTGATGACAAAGGCAGTCTTGAGGTCGATGCAAAGGTGCCTCTGTCGGGACGTTTTATAAACCCGTTGGCTCGTCACCCAATTGATACGCCATTGGATGTGGGGGTTGCCGCTATCAACTCAATGCTCACAGTGGGTCGTGGTCAACGCATGGGCTTATTTGCTGGTAGTGGTGTCGGTAAGAGTGTCTTGTTAGGAATGATGACCAAATACACCACTGCTGATGTGATTGTTGTCGGTTTGATTGGTGAACGTGGTCGAGAGGTTAAGGAATTTATCGAGAATATTCTTGGTGATGAGGGAATGGCACGCTCGGTTGTGATTGCAACGCCTGCGGATAATTCACCCTTGATGCGCCTTCATGGCGCAATGCTGGCGACCAGTATTGCCGAGTACTTTCGTGACCAAGGGTTGCAGGTTTTATTATTGATGGACTCATTAACCCGCTACGCACAAGCTCAGCGTGAGATTGCATTAGCAATTGGTGAGCCACCAGCCACCAAAGGTTATCCACCTTCTGTGTTTGCCAAGTTGCCACAACTGGTTGAGCGGGCAGGTAATGGCGATAAAGGTGGAGGGTCAATCACTGCCTTTTACACCGTATTGACTGAAGGTGATGACCAACAGGATCCTATTGCTGATGCCGCGAGAGCGATACTCGATGGACATATAGTGCTGTCAAGGGGGTTGGCTGAAATGGGGCATTATCCAGCGATTGATATTGAGGCCTCAATCAGTCGTGTGATGAATGAGATTGTCACGCCAGAGCACATGGAGTTGGCACGGCATCTGAAACAGCTATATTCAACCTATGAGCAAAATCGTGACCTGATCAGTGTCGGTGCCTATAGCAAGGGTAGTAATCCAAAGATTGATGAGGCGATGATTTATTACCCTCGTATCATGGATTTCCTGTCACAAAATATTTCAGAAGCCGTACAGTTTGAGCAGAGTTTATTCGGCCTTAACTCCCTATTCCAAAAATCTGCTGTTCAGCCGGTTGATCCCGCTTGATGATAGTTGCTTATGGTTAAGTCAAAACGTTTTGAGCCTATTGCCAATATGGCGCGTGATTGTGAACGAGAAGCGGCAAAAGCCCTGGGCAGTGCCTTGAAAAACCTGGAAGATCAGGTTGAGCGGTTAGATAATTTGATACGTTACCAGGCCGATTATAATCAACGTTTAAATTCCAGTGCCAGCACAGGCATGAATGCGCAAAAACTTAATGAATATATAGAGTTTTTATCAAAACTAACTATTGCTATAGAACGTCAGGAACAAGTTATAGAGCAGGCCAAGCAAGCCTTGCAAGAAAAAAAACTGTTCTGGTTTTCTAAACGTGGTCGGTCCAAAGCATTAGATTCGGTTTTGGAGCGATATGTTCAGGATGAAGCAAAGCAGCTTGATAAGCGCGAGCAGCACGAGCTGGACGATCGAAACAACCGCACTAAAACAGACTGACAGCCCCGTTTAGAATTAGCTTTTGTGTTTCTTATAACAGTAGGTAGTTTAAGGTTGTTTGCGGCGTTCAGCGGATCACACCTGGGTAGTATTTCCCTCTAAAGCTCATCTTTATACTGCCGTTAACATTTCTGTGAAGTAATTGGCAGTATTGAAAACGGGGACCGTTATGTCGTTGGAAGATGGAGCAGTTGATTCAGGGATGGAGATGGTCATCGAATGCAATGACGCATTGGATATATCACTGGTTTCTGATTTTAAGGTGATTTTACAGCAGGCATCAGGTCAAAACTCCCCAATCGTATTGGATGCTTCTCAGTTGGAAAGAATTGATGGTGCTGGGTTGCAGCTGGTAACAGCCTTCTTTCAAGAGGCGACAGAGTCAGGTTTAAGTGTGAGTTGGCGAAATCCAACAGATGCATTGATATATGCCGCAAATTTAACTGGCCTGAAAGACGTACTGCAATTGTAAAGGGTGTTACGTCTGTAACACTAAGCAAGGAAGAATGAGATAAAGAGGGGAAAATTATGCCGACGATACTCGCAGTTGATGATTCCGCATCCATGCGTCAGATGGTGACGTTTACCCTGAAAGGTGCAGGTTTTACCGTTATTGATGCGGTTGATGGGGTTGATGCGTTAGCTAAGGCTAAAACAGCTAAAGTTGATTTGGTGCTGACGGATGTAAATATGCCAAGGATGGATGGAATAAGCCTGATTAAGGAGTTGCGGGCGCTGCCAAACTTTAAATTTACACCAATACTAATGCTGACAACTGAATCAGGTACTGGAAAAAAGACAGAAGGTAAAAGTGCTGGAGCAACAGGCTGGATAGTAAAACCATTTAACCCTGACCAATTGCTGGCAACGATCAAAAAAGTTCTGGGCTAAGGCTTATGAGCATAGATATCAGTCAATTTTTAGATACTTTCTATGAGGAAAGTTTCGAAGGCCTGGATACCATGGAAACCGAGCTGCTTGGGCTCAATCCTGGTGAGGCAGACGCAGAATCTATTAATACTATCTTTCGTGCAGCACATTCAATAAAAGGTGGTAGTGGTACTTTTGGCTTAATGAATGTGGCCGATTTCACCCATGTGTTGGAAACGCTGCTTGATGAAATGCGTGATGGCCGCCGTGATGTGACGCAACCGGCAGTTGACTTGATGTTGGCATCTGTAGATGTTTTGCGTGAAATGCTAACCGCATTGAGAAATAGTGAAGAGGTGGATAGCGTTCGTGTGTCAGAGGTTCATGATCAACTTGAGGCTTTGCTTAAAGGTGAAGCGGCTAGTGCAGAAGATGATATTGTTGAAGGCGCTGTTGGTGATGAGGAAGAAAATGCGGCTGGAAATTCGACGGCAGGTTGGAACATAGGTTTTAAACCACTTTCCCATTTATTCAAGACGGGAAATGATCCAGTAAGAATTATCAAGGAATTATCAGAACTAGGCTCTATCAAGGCAAGTATCGATTTGTCGGTAATGCCTGAGTTTGATCTGTTAGACCCGGAAGAATGTTGTTTAGCCTGGCAGATAGAGTTGGGCGGGGATGCAACTGAAGAACAGGTTAGGGATGTTTTTGCCTGGGTAGATGAAGATTGCGAGTTGGTTATAGAGGCAATCGTTTCAGGTGCTGCAGAAGAGCCTGAGGAAGTCAGTATCGAGCCTGAAGTTATACCTACCCCTGAAGTTGTTGCTGAAGAACCTATTGTAAATACTGAACCTGCCTCTGCCTCTGCCTCTGCCTCTGCCTCTGCCTCTGCCTCTGCCTCTGCTCCAGTTTCTGTGGCTGCCGAGACAGCTGAAGCTAAACCAAGCGCTGCTCCTGCGAAGAAGCCTACTAGTTCGGCTACGAAAAAAGGATCAGCTGCGGAATCAGGCTCTATACGCGTTGGCATTGATAAAGTTGATGCGCTTATCAATATGGTTGGTGAATTAGTTATTACCCAGTCAATGCTTAATCAGTTAGGCGAAGACTTTACTATGGACAGGGTTCAGAAGCTGCAAGAAGGCTTGTCTGAGCTAGAACGCCATACTCGCGAATTGCAGGAAAATGTCATGCAAATTCGCATGTTGCCAATCAGTTTTTCCTTTAATCGTTTCCCCAGGCTGGTGCATGATCTAAGCAGCAAGTTGAATAAAAAAATTGAGCTGAAGATGTCCGGTGAAAACACCGAGCTTGACAAGACAGTTATGGAAAAAATTGGCGACCCGCTTGTACATCTTGTCAGAAACTCTTTGGATCATGGCATTGAGTCACCTGAAGAGAGGGTGGCCAAGGGTAAGCCAGAGATCGGTATTCTACATTTAAATGCCTATCATCAGGGCGGTAATATTGTCATTGAAATCAATGATGATGGTGCTGGACTTAACTCCGATCGGATACTGCAAAAAGCAATCGAAAAAGGAATTGTCGGTGAGAACGACTCGCTGTCAGATGAAAAGATACATGAGCTTATATTCGCGCCTGGATTTTCAACGGCAGAAGTGGTTAGCGATGTCTCAGGTCGTGGTGTTGGTATGGATGTGGTCAAACGAAACATCCGAGACCTTGGTGGTGTGGTTGAAGTGAAATCGAAAAAAGATGTTGGCTCTACATTTACAATCAGGCTGCCACTGACCCTGGCAATACTGGATGGCCAGCTGGTTCGTCTTGGAGATGAAACTTATATTGTGCCTCTTGTCTCAATTATTGAGTCGCTGCAGATCAAAGCTGAAAATGTAAATTCAATTGCCGGTGGTGCGGAGCTTTACAAACTTCGTGAAGAATATTTACCAATTATCAGACTACATGAAGTATTTGAGATAACGCCTGTCAATTCTGAGCTTGTCAATGGTTTGTTAGTAGTTGTAGAAGGTGATGGTCAACAGGCCGGTATTTTTGTTGATGACCTTCTAGGACAGCAGCAGGTGGTTATAAAGAGTTTGGAAACAAATTATAAAAAGGTTGAAGGTTTGTCTGGTGCGACAATTCTAGGCGATGGCACCGTTGCTTTGATTCTCGATGTGGCAGGCTTGGTGACGCTTTCTCGTGAAAGAGTTAAGGCATTGAAGAGTCAGGCAGCAGTCGCGTAAAGGAGATATAAATGAACATGATTCAAGGCTTGGAGAGCGATTCTCTTGCTGAAAATTCAGAAGGAAACCAGTACCTGACTTTTTTATTGGCAGGAGAAGAGTATGGCGTAGATATTCTTCGTGTTCAGGAAATAAAGGGCTGGGATAATGTCACCATGATTCCAAATACTCCAGACTATATTAAAGGAGTGATCAATCTTCGCGGCACAATTGTCCCAATAGTTGACCTAAGGGCGCGTTTTTCACTTGAAACAATTCCCTATGGAATTACGACGGTTGTAATCGTATTGCGTGTTAATAGTGATAATGGTAGTCGGATTATGGGTATTGTGGTTGATGCTGTATCTGAGGTTTATAACATTTCTGAAGATGCGCTTAAGCAGGCTCCCGACTTTGGTCAGGCAATTAGCACTGACTTTGTTATGGGGCTTGGAACGGTTGATGACAAGATGATTATTGTTCTTGATATTGATCACCTGCTTAATTCCAGTGTTTTAAAAGCTATCTCAGACCAGGTTGATAAAAATATCTGATCGAGCGATTTTCAGCCATAAAATGCCTTGTTCAGGGGTTATTGGTAGTTTTTATGTTGTGGTGTGAGTTCGTTTTTTTTAATAGGTAATACAGTATGGCAAAGGAATTCGATTTTTCGGATAAGGATTTTCAGAGAGTAAAAAAGCTTGTTCTGGAACATACTGGAATCTGTCTCTCAGATATCAAGCACGACATGATGTATAGCCGCTTAGCAAAGCGTCTAAGACTTTTGGAACTGGATAATTTCAGCGCTTATATCGATTTGATTGAAAGTGGTGATGAGTCAGAGTTGGGAAATTTCACCAATTCAGTGACAACAAACCTGACTTCTTTTTTTCGTGAACAGCACCATTTCGACTATTTAAAAACAACCTTAATTCCAACATTAATGAAATTAAATGCAGATACCAGAATGATTCGAATCTGGTCTGCAGGTTGTTCGACGGGTGAAGAGCCTTACAGCCTTGCTATTACCTTAAAGGAAACCATACCTGATAGTGCCGGTTGGGATGTAAAAATTCTGGCAACAGATCTTGATACCAATGTGCTGGAAACGGGTAGCAATGGCGTGTATAGCATGGATCGAGTCAATGGAATATCTTCTTCTGTTCTAAAACGCTGGTTTAATAAAGGCAAGGGTGAAAAAGAAGGCCTTGTCAGGGCATCGAATGAACTTCGAGATATGATTATCTTTAAGCAATTAAACCTGATGGGGCAGTGGCCTGTCAAACAAGGAGTAGATGTAATTATCTGTCGTAATGTCGTGATCTATTTTGATAAAGCAACCCAAAAAGTGTTGTTTGATCGATATGCTGAAACTCTGCGCAGTGATGGTTTCTTGATTATTGGTCATTCAGAAAATTTGAATGGTGTCACTGATAGATTTAAATTGCTTGGAAAAACCATTTATCAGAGGACTGCCTAGGTGTCTCCTGAACTGTCTTCCCCATCAGATAAAATGGGCCCTGCTGGTAGTCCGCCACGTGCGTTACGTGGTTTTTCTCATATTAATCGATATTGGGATAAATATCATAAGGTCTATGCCGCTAAAATCCTGCCCGGCGAGTACTATGTGAGTATGCATGGTGAAATGATAGTAACTGTGCTTGGTTCATGTATCTCAGCCTGTATCAGAGACAGGGTGTTTGGTATTGGCGGGATGAATCACTTTATGTTACCTGTTGGCGAGGAGGGCGGCAGCTCAAGTAATACCTGGAATAGTGCTGCTACACGCTACGGAAATTTTGCTATGGAAGCATTGATTAATGACATTCTTAAGAATGGCGGTAGGCGTGATAACCTTGAGATCAAAGTGTTTGGTGGCGGTATGATCCTTGAGAATATGACCGATATTGGTAAGAAAAATATTTCGTTTGTGCGCGATTTTATAAAAACAGAGGGCTTTAGTCTTTTAGCCGAGGACCTCGGCGATATTTATCCGCGCAAGGTTCATTACTTTCCTCAGTCAGGAAAAATCCTAATGAAGAAACTCCGTTCTCTTCATAACAATACTATTGTCGATCGTGAGACATCTTACATGGATAGCCTTGAATCTAAGCCTGTAGAAGGTGAAATTGACTTGTTTTAATGGTGGTGATTCATGTCGAAAATTAAAGTTCTGATAGTAGATGACTCTGCCTTGGTCAGAAAACTTCTGACCGAAATGTTGAGTTCGGCACGGGGTATAGAGGTTGTGGGCGTAGCTCAGGACCCTTATATCGCACGAGACAAAATCAAAGAATTGAATCCAGATGTTTTGACGCTTGATGTTGAAATGCCGCGCATGGATGGGCTGACTTTCCTAAAAAACCTAATGCGTCTTCATCCGATGCCCGTAGTTATGGTTTCATCGCTAACTGAGCAGGGGGCTGATGTCACCCTTAGAGCCCTGGAGGCTGGTGCAATTGACTTTGTTACCAAGCCAAAAATTGACCTTGCCGATGGTCTTGTCGAATACCAGGATGAATTGATTGCGAAAATAAAGACTGCAGCAGCAGTGAGTAAAACCGCTCTACTGATGCGGTCCACAAGCCTGGAAACCTCTAAAAAGCAATCTGCGGATGTAGTGTTGCAGAAGTCTGTTACCAAGCACTATCGGACCACAGATAAGTTGATTGCAATTGGGGCGTCAACAGGTGGTACTGAAGCCATCAAGGATGTTTTGGTGACCATGCCCCCAGATTCACCTGGCATTGTGATCGCGCAGCATATTCCAGAAGCATTCAGTGAGCCATTTGCGAAACGAATGGATGGGCTTTGTGCAATCAATGTTAGACATGCTGAAGATAACGAGCAGATATTGCCTGGTCATGCCTATGTTGCCCCGGGTTGTGCTCATTTGATGGTTGTTCGTGATGGTGCAAAGTATCGCTGCAAAATAAATGATGGACCACCAGTCAACAGGCATAGACCCGCTGTTGATGTTTTATTCAGGTCTGTTGCGCAAAATGCGGGCCCTAATGCCGTTGGCGTGATACTGACAGGGATGGGTGATGATGGCGCCGATGGTATGTATGAAATGCATGAGGCTGGCGCCAAGACCATTGCTCAGGATGAAAAGAGCAGCGTTGTATGGGGAATGCCGGGTGAGGCAGTCAAACGTGGCGGTATAGATTTTATATTGCCGCTAAATAGGGTCTGCAAGAAAATCGTAGAGCTGGTTCAAGACTAATCTCTAGCAGTATTCAATGACTGCTTTTTTCTATGCTGATGGCTGGTACGGATATTGCTTTTAATCTTAATGTGATTAATAAGTGAATGGTGCCATGGACGCAGCGTCTCAAAATAGTTCATTCTTGCTGGCCAGCCTGATCTCAGGGCAAGGGGCTGGTACGTCTGTAACTGGTGCATCCCAAGTTTTTGATAATTCAGAAAAATCAAGTAGTCCGTCGTTTTTGTCTACGTTCAATCTGACGACTCAGAAATTACAGCCTGAGGAGTTGGGGTCAGTAACACCGCTTGATATGGACGGCTTGTTGATCGCGGTAGAGAAGTTACTTGCGGGGCATGCGGCAACAACAGGTAGTAGTTTGCCGCTGTCCGAAGGGCAAGGTTTTGCCGCTAATATGAGCAATGAGGATGTTCTGTCCGTCATATCTCAGTTACAGGGAGAAGGCGCTGAGGCGCTGGTGGGTCAATTAGCGAATTTGCTACATGGTCTAACTAGTTCGACTGGGAATGCAGGGAGCCTGCCAGGCTTGCAAGGGCTGACCGGAATGGCCAGCAATGAATCTATTCAAAAGGTCGTTTCTCAGCTGCAAGGGACGACTGAGTTGGAATTGACCACTCAGCAGCATAGGCAACAAGTAGATGCATTGTTTAGTAAAATTCGCCAGCTTTTTGAAAATGCAACTGCTTCCGATTCCTGGTCACGACATTCCCAAACTACTATGGTTAATATTGAGCTGGCAGACCAGTTGGCGCTACAGTCACAGCCTGGTGATAAGGGTTTATTGGAAAGATTAAATGCTGCAGTTTTGCCGCAACAGTCACTGGCTTCAGATGCCAGCAAAGCAGGCGTCAATTTGCGTCAGGTATCTGCTGAGCCTGGCTTAACTCTGGCTGGTGATAATAGCGATTCATTTTCTACTCCTGATATAGCCAGAGACTTATTTGGCAAGGCTGTAGTTACACCTGTGCCAGTGTTGCTTGAACGCATGGCTGCGGTGTCGAATGAGCGTCAGTTAAATTCAGGAATTTTGGAGTCGATAGAGACTCCTGCCTCAATTGTTCAGCTTGGCAAGGCAGAAGGATTGTTGGCAAATAGCGCATCACGACCAATGTCTAGCATTATTCACTCACCGTTGACCGCGCCGCAATGGCAGTCTGAATTTAGTGACAAGATTATGATGATGTCCCGCGTTGCTGGTCAGGGGCAGAATCAGGTGGCTGAGATTCGCCTTAACCCTGCTCATTTAGGTCCAATAGAGGTTCGAGTGGCCATGAAGGATGATCAGGCATCAATTATCTTCTCGGCCCAACACGGTGTGGTTCGTGATGCCATTGAGGCATCATTGCCGCGTTTGCGTGAAATGTTCAGCAATTCAGGTTTGATGCTGGCAGATGCCGATGTTTCTGAGCATTCGCTGCAGCATCATCATAGACAGGGTCGACAGCCTGAGTCAGGTGAGCAGTATGCCAATACTGATCCCGCTCTATCTATGAATGAACAAACGGAATTAATTTCACAAATAGATTTATCGATGATCTCTTCTTCAGCTGCATTGGATCTCTACGCTTAACTGATTTTCTTCTCGTTATTTTTAATAATAGTGTCGTTTTATCGACGCTAGCCCTTCATTTATTCAAGATATTAAAGTCAAAAATATGCCGCTCACCAAGCTTGTCTTTTAACTTGTTGTTATTAAACAATAAATCTAATGGCATATTAATTGCTAAATCTTAAGTTAATACAATTTAGTGAACTAAGAGGTGTGTGATGGCTGAAGGTGAAGCTGGTGATAAAAAAGAAGCCACAGGTGGTGGTAAGAAAAAGCTGATTATTATGATTCTTGCAGGACTGCTGTTAGGCGGTGGCGGAGTTGGCGGGACGCTTTATTTTATGGGAATGCTTGGAGGAGGCTCTGGTAAGGCAGCAACAGAGGATAAAGATGCAAATAAAGAAGCCAAAAATGTGCCTCTATATTTTGCTTTTCCGCAAGCTTTCACTGTCAACTTTGAAACGGATCAGGGGCTACGTTTTCTTCAAGTCAGTGTTGAGATTATGAGTTATGACCAGGCTGCAATAGATGCAGTGGGGGTCCATATGCCTGTAATCAAAAACAATATTATTTTGCTGCTGAGTAATCAGGCTTTTGAAGATTTGGTAAGTGTTGAAGGAAAGAAAGAAATTCGCCAAAAAATGCTGAAAGAAATACAGGCGATTCTGGAAAAATACAAAACCGAATCTGCAGTTGAAGAAGTTTATTTTACTAACTTTGTGATGCAATAATTTTATGTCGGTCAACGATTTATTATCTCAGGACGAAATCGACGCGCTATTGCATGGCGTGGATGATGGTGGTGTCGATACCGAAGAGGATATTTTCGACGGTGATGCCAAGTCGTATGATTTTACCAGCCAGGACAGGATTGTACGTGGGCGAATGCCTACGTTGGAAATGATTAATGAGCGTTTTGCCCGTTATTTCAGAACCAGCCTGTTTAATATGTTGAGAAAATCACCTGAAATTGCTGTTGGTGGCGTGCAAATGCTGAAGTTCGCAGAATATGTACACACCTTGTTTGTTCCCACCAGTTTGAACCTGGTTCACATAAAGCCTTTGCGTGGGACAGGGCTGTTTGTCTTCGACCCAAAACTGGTTTTTATTGTTGTTGATAATTTTTTTGGTGGCAGTGGCAAATTTTATAACAAAATTGAGGGGCGTGAATTTACCAGTACCGAATACAGGATTATTGAAATCATGATGGAAAAATGCTTTGCCGATATGGTCGAAGCATGGTCACCGGTATTGGATATTGAATTTGAATTTCAAAATTCAGAGGTGAATCCGCATTTCGCCAATATTGTTAGTCCCACCGAGGTGGTGGTAATTAGCACTTTTCATATTGAGCTTGAAGGTGGTGGTGGTGACATCCATGTCACGATTCCTTATTCAATGCTTGAGCCAATTCGAGAACTGCTTGATGCCGGTACCGTGAGTGACCGCTCTGATGTTGATGAGCGCTGGACCACCGCGCTTGAAGAAGATATTAAGGATGCCAGTATCGATGTAAAAAGTGTTTTGGCAAATGTAGATGTCAGCTTGAAGGATATTGTTGATATGAAGGCAGGAGATATTATTCCATTTGATTTTCCAGAGAGCGTGATTTTGACAACAGATGATAATGTGCCAGTTTATCGCGGAAAATTTGGCGTGCATCAGAACAACAATGCTATTCGAATTATTGAGCCGGTTAAATCAAACGTCCCTGTTGTTTCCCAGTTAGGAGTTGGTAAATGAATGACGAAACAGAAAACCTAGAGGTTGGTGAGGATGATGCTGCGGCAGAGGATGCCTGGGCTGCAGCCTTAGCCGAACAGGAAACAGAAGAGGCCGCTCAGGAAGAAGTGGAGGTTGAGCCTGCACAACTAGATGAATTTACAGAGGGTGGCTTTGGAACTGCTGATGAAAGCATGGAGGTCATCCTTGATATTCCAGTCACCATTTCGATGGAAATTGGTCGCACCAGTATCAGTATCCGCAATCTGTTACAACTTAATCAGGGCTCCGTTGTTGAATTAGACCGCTTGGCTGGTGAACCCATGGACGTGTTGGTGAATGGCACGCTCATTGCGCATGGTGAAGTTGTAGTGGTGAATGAGAAATTTGGTATTCGCTTGACTGATGTCATCAGCGCACAAGAACGCATCAAAAAGCTTAAATAAACTGATAGAGATGATGTAGTGATTACTTTCTCTGACATGGCAAAAACAATGACAAGCTCAATAGCTGTTTTTGCGCCGCTATTTTCCACTGTGGTGATTGCCGCAGAAGAGACCACAGCAGTTGTTCAGAAAACATTACCCCACACCGGCAGCGAGCAGCTAATAAAAATGGTGCTTGGATTGTTGTTTGTATTAATGATGATCTTTCTGGTGGCATTTTTGTTTAAGAAATATGTTGGTTCCAGCTTTTTAGTCAACACCTCATTGAAAACCATTGCCGGGGTTTCAGTTGGCCAGAAGGAACGGGTTGTGCTAGTCCAAGTGGGTGAACGCCAGATTTTGGTCGGGGTAGCTCCAGGTCAGGTCAATATGCTTTACGCCCTTGAAAAGGGCGAAGAAGTCAGTGTTGCAGATGAAACGGGGAAATCTGCATTTGCAGAGAAATTTAAACAGAGCCTGACACGCTTGGAAAAGAAATGAAGACCTTGGTTGTTTTAGTTTTTACGATGTTTCCAATAATGGCATTTGCCGAACCAGGGCTAAATGCTTTGTCGATGACGGTTAATCAAGACGGTACTGAGACTTATTCACTAAGTATTCAAGTGCTGATATTGATGACGCTGCTGACCTTTATTCCAGCAGCTATTCTGGCGATGACAAGCTTCGTCCGGATCGTGATTGTGCTGGCCTTGTTGCGTCAGGCTATAGGCACAATGACTACACCAACTAATCAGATTGTTATTGGTCTGGCGCTGTTTATGACTTTTTTTGTCATGGCGCCAGTCTTTGATCGTGTCTATGGTGAGGCATTCGAGCCATATATGAATGAAGAAATTTCCAGTGAAACTGCACTTATGCGAGCAGGAAAGCCATTCAAGCGCTTTATGCTGGATCAGGTCAGAGAGACTGATTTAGCCTTGTTTGCCGATATGTCAGGCACAGAAATTCATGAGGATAAACTTGATGACATACCGTTCTCTATTCTGGTGCCAGCTTTTCTTACCAGTGAGTTGAAGACTGCTTTCCAGATCGGTTTTATGATTTTTATTCCTTTTTTGATCATCGACCTGGTGGTTGCCAGTGTTCTGATGGCCATGGGTATGATGATGCTGTCGCCACTGATTGTCTCATTGCCATTCAAAATTATGATGTTTGTTTTGATTGATGGCTGGGTGTTGGTGCTTGGCACGTTGGCATCAAGTTTTTACGTGGCTTGACGGGGATGATGTTATGACGCCCGAAGTTGTTTTAGATATCGGTAGAGAGGCACTTGAGGTGCTTACTGTCATGGTAATGATCATCTTGTTGCCAGCTCTGGCAGTTGGTTTAGTGGTTAGTGTGTTTCAAGCTGCAACCTCAGTAAATGAGCAAACGCTGAGCTTTATACCAAAATTGCTGGTCACTTTTGGTGTGATTATGGTGGCCGGGCCATGGATCTTAAACTTGTTAGTGGATTATTTTCAAAGACTGTTTTCGAATATTCCCAATGTTATTGGATGATGAGGCAGCGCTTTGAACGTTAATTACGATCAGTTTGTTAATGAATTAGTCTGGTACCTGTTGCCGTTATTTAGGGTCGCCGCATTTGTAATGGCGGCGCCTATCCTAAGCACCGCCATGATTCCAATGAATGTCAGGGTAATTATATCGGTTGCTATTTCAATCGCTATCTTTCCTTCTCTTACGCCTGACAACTCTATTGACCCCGTGTCACTGGAGATGATTTTGTTGATTTTTCAGCAGTTTTTGATTGGTGTTTCACTGGGCTTTGTCATGCAATTTATGTTCGCAGCAGTGGTGATGGGTGGTCAGGTAATTGGTATGCAAATGGGCCTGGGCTTTGCCCAAATGATGGACCCTCAAACCGGCGTCAGTGTTCCGGTCGTGAGTCAATTTTATAACATCATTGCTGTGTTGCTGTTTTTGTCTATAAATGGTCATTTGGTGCTTATTCAAATATTGGCTGAGAGTTTTAATGCTATCCCAATCGGTGATATTGGCATGCCATTGTCAGCACTGGAATCACTGGTCTACTTTTCTGCCTGGATTTTTTCCGGGGCACTAATCATGGTTTTGCCTGCGGTGGTAGCACTGTTAATGATTAATATGGTGATGGGTGTTATGACCCGTGCAACACCGCAAATGAATATTTTTGCTGTTGGTTTTTCGATTACGATTACAGCAGGTTTTATCATCATTATGGTGACTCTTTCAACCGCATTGCCTCAGTTGATTATGTTGTTTGATGAGGGGTTTATGTTCATGCGCACTATGCTGGTAGCGAGCTAAGGCGATGGCGGAATCTTCAGACGGCCAGGAAAAATCAGAAGACCCCACGGCAAAAAAGATTAGTGATGCCCGTGAGAAAGGCAATGTTGCCCGTTCTCGTGAACTGACTACGACGGTGATGATGTTGTCTTCAGCGGTTGGCTTGTTAATTTTCGGTCCAATGATCGTTTCTGGTCTTGGAGCAGTGATGACGAACAGCTTTGCCATTAAGCGCGCCAATATCTTTGACACGACATATATGCTTGACACCTTTCTCAACTCTGTTTCACAGATGTTAATTGCGCTAGCACCATTTCTTTTATTGTTGGTGATATCTGCGATTGCCGGTGGTATTGCATTAAGTGGCTGGAATTTTAGTGTTCAGGCACTAGCGGTCAAGACCTCAAAACTTAACCCTATGTCCGGCATGAAAAGAATTTTTGGACCACAGGGCATGATGGAGCTTGGCAAGGCGCTAGCTAAATTTTTTGTTATATCGGCTGTTGGGATAACTGTCTTGTACTTGACCTTAAATCCGGTGTTGGGTTTGGGGCTTGAGCCGGTGAAACGGGCGATTGCGCATTCTGGTGAGCTAATCTTTTTGGGTTTTTTAGCGGTGAGTGCTTCGTTGATAGTGATTGCAGCAGCCGATGTGCCTTTTCAGCTTTGGAATCACAAACGTCAACTTAAGATGACCAAGCAAGAGGTCAAAAATGAAAACAAGGATACTGATGGTAGTCCGGAGCTAAAAGCTCGTATCCGTCAAACGCAAATGGCAATGGCTGCGCGTCGAATGATGGAGGCCGTTCCTGAGGCCGATGTGGTCATCACTAACCCGACCCATTTCTCTGTGGCGATCAAATATGATCAGGAAAATATGCGTGCGCCAATTGTGGTTGCCAAAGGCGCTGATCAGATTGCTTTTCAAATTAGAACGCTGGCAGAAGACTCCAACGTACCAATTATGTCATCACCTGCCTTGGCCCGTGCGGTTTACTTTACAACTGAAATTGATGATGAAATACCTGAAGGCTTGTATCTGGCGGTTGCCAGGGTATTGGCTTATGTCTTTCAGTTACGTGATCAATTTAATACTGCCAAGCCAGGTGATTTTGATCCTGATGATTTGCCAATCCCTGAAGATATGCAGTTTGACCCTACGGGTAAACGGGACGTGTAGTGAGAGGTTATGAAGTATGGAAAACGTTAAGAATATGCCTTCGCTGTCAGACTTGATGCGTCAGGGACTCGGTGTCCCGGTGATGTTGTTGTTGATGCTGGGTATGATGATTGTGCCTATGCCGGCACTGGGTCTTGATGCGCTATTTACCTTTAATATTTCACTTTCTCTGATTGTATTGCTGGCGGTTGTTTACGCTAAACGTCCGCTTGAGTTTGCAGTTTTCCCTACGGTTATCTTGTTGGCAACATTGTTGCGCCTGGGTTTGAATGTTGCCTCTACGCGAGTGGTTTTGCTTGAGGGACATACCGGTACGGATGCTGCGGGTAAGGTGATTGAGGCCTTTGGTGAGTTTGTCATTGGCGGAAATTATGCTGTTGGTCTGGTGGTGTTTGGTATTTTGGTGATTATCAATTTTGTGGTGGTGACCAAAGGTGCAGGACGTGTCTCAGAAGTTTCAGCCCGTTTCACCCTGGATGCAATGCCGGGTAAACAGATGGCGATCGATGCTGATCTGAATGCAGGACTGCTGAACCAGGAAGAAGCCCAGGCACGGCGCCAGGACGTTATTCAAGAAGCTGATTTTTATGGTTCAATGGATGGTGCCAGTAAGTTTGTTCGTGGTGATGCTGTTGCTGGCATTCTGATTCTGTTCATCAATATTATTGGCGGTTTGTCGATTGGTATGGCGCAGCACGACATGCAGTTTTCTGATGCTGTTAGAAACTACACCTTGCTGACAATTGGTGATGGGCTGGTGGCTCAGATTCCTTCCCTGGTGCTGTCTACTGCGACTGCCATTATTGTGACTCGCGTGACCAGTTCGCAGGACATGGGTGGTCAAATTCTGGGACAGCTGTTTGAAGATCCCAGGGTGTTGGTTGTGACTGCCTCTATTCTCGGTCTGCTAGGTATTATTCCTGGAATGCCAAATCTGGCCTTTTTGACCCTGGCAGCGGTATTTGCTGGCGCAGCCTACTTAAAAATGAAAAAGCAACGCGAGCAACAAGTGGAAGAAGTTGCTTCGCAAGAGCTCATGGCAGCCACCGAAAAGCCTGCGCCTGAGGTGAAAGAGTTGACTTGGGACGATGTTATTCCTGTTGATACGCTGGGTTTGGAGGTGGGCTATCGTTTGATTCCCTTGGTGGATAAAAACCAGGGTGGCCAGCTAATGGGGCGCATCAAAGGTATTCGCAAGAAACTGACTCAAGACTTGGGCTTTTTGATTCCTTCGGTACATATTCGCGACAACCTTGAACTGTCGCCTGATACCTATCGTATTACTCTGCTTGGTGCGACAGTCGGTGAGGCGACTATCCATCCTGATCGTGAATTAGCCATTAATCCTGGCCAGGTTTATGGGACTTTGCAGGGTATTCCGGGCAAAGATCCAGCCTTTGGTCTTGATGCTACCTGGATTGAGGCTTCACAGCGCGATCACGCTCAGACCATGGGTTATACCGTGGTTGATCCAAGCACAGTTGTCGCAACTCACTTGAGTCACATCATCAGCAGTCATGGCTATGAACTGCTGGGTCGTGAAGAGGTGCAGCAATTACTCGACAATGTCGCTAAGGTCGCTCCCAAGTTGGTTGAGGGGCTGGTGCCAGATATTTTGCCTCTCGGTGGAGTAGTCAAGGTGTTGCAGAGTTTGCTTGAGGACGGGATTCCAATCCGAGATATGCGTCGAATCGTCGAAACCTTGGCGGATGAGGGAACCAGGAGTCAAGACCCCGCTATTTTGACATCTATGGTGAGGGTTGCACTTGGTCGCTCAATTATTCAGCAAATCAATGGCATAGCGCCAGAATTGGCTGTGATTACACTTGATCCTTCATTGGAACAGTTATTGCAAGAGTCTGTTAGGTCGGCAGGAAGTAGTGGCCTCGGCCTTGAGCCAGGTTTGGCAGAAAATATGTTCTCTGCTCTGGCTGAGGCGACACAACGACAAGAGATGAACGGACAGCCGGCGGTATTGTTAGTGTCGGCGTTGATCAGGCCAGTGTTGGCTCGCTTGATCAAGGGTTCAATCCCTGCTTTGAAAGTGTTGTCTTATAACGAAATACCAGACGACAAGCAGATCAAGATCATGTCGACGGTGGGGGGGCAGCAAGCGCCGTCATTGGGCTAGATAGAGTCGATGTGATTAAGTGATCGTGTGATGCGGAGTGAGGTAAGCAGCGATGAAAATAAAACGTTTTTTTGCGCCTGACGTCAGGTCAGCGATGCGTATGGTTAAAGGAGAGCTGGGCGCAGATGCCGTCATTCTCTCCAATAAACGTGTCAATGGCGGCATAGAAATCATTTCGGCCATTGATTATGACGAAAATGCACTGCGCCGCCAAGTTCAGCAAGAGCATGCGCCTGAAAAACGTCCCACTGTTATGTCGGCAGATGAAATTGCACAGCGGAAAAATCAAGCATATTCCGAGTTGGGCCAACAGCCCAGTGACAGTGCCAATAATCAAGTTAGCGAAACAAATAAAGAAAAACCCCAGGTGATATGGAGCCAGGAACCCACCCTGATGGAGATGCGTGGCGAGATGAAAACAATGCGGGGACTGTTGGAGACCCAGCTTGCTGAGCTGGCCTTGAAAGATCAAAAAATCTCGAATCCCTTTGAGTATGAATTAAAACAACGCATGGCCCGACTCGGCTTGGGTACAAGGCTGGCCAGCGAGTTACTCGCGTCTTTACCAATGGAAGGCACTGCGGATGACTTGTGGCGTCGGTTATTGGGCAAGATTGCGGTTAAACTTTCGGTCACTGATGATGATATTTTGACCCAAGGTGGTGCTGTGGCTCTGATTGGCCCTACCGGTGTTGGCAAAACGACCACGGTTGCAAAGCTGGCGGCACGATACGCAATGCGTCACGGTTCACGTAGTGTGGCGTTAATCTCAACTGATAATTTCCGCATCGGCGCTCATGAACAGTTGAAGGCTTATGCCCGAATTCTGGATGTGCCGATACGTTTTGCCAATTCGGCAGAAACACTACAGACAGCGCTGGACCATTTCTGCGACAAGCGACTGGTATTAATTGATACGGCTGGCATGAGTCAGCGGGACTTACGTCTGACCGAGCAGTTTTCTGTATTGCAGGATGAGAGTGACAGAGTGAGAACCTATCTGGTGGCCTCTACAACCTCTAGGTTGTCGGGTTTGCAAGAGGTGGTATGTGGTTTTAAAGGTGTTGATCTGAGCGGTTGTATTTTAACCAAGGTGGATGAAAGTACCTGTCTTGGTCATGCGCTTGATGTAGTCATTCAGCAGCAGCTTCCGGTTGCCTACGTGAGTGATGGTCAGCGCGTTCCCGAAGACTTGCAGCCAGCCAGGGCTCATACCTTGGTCAGTAGAAGTGTCGCGGTAATGCAGGAAAGTACAGATTTGCTTGAGGATGAACTGATGACTGGGATTCAGGTTGCTGAGGTCGGTAGTTAGTGCTCATGATGGAGAGTCAGATGGATCAGGCGGCAGGACTAAGAAAAGTGAGTAATCCGGGGCCAGTAAGAGTTATCGCCGTGGCGAGTGGTAAAGGCGGCGTCGGAAAAACTAACGTTTCAGTAAATTTAGGGTTGGCGATGGTGGCTGAGGGTAAGAAGGTCATGCTGATGGATGCCGATTTGGGCTTGGCCAACATCGATATTATGCTGGGTTTGCATCCAGAATATAATCTGTCTCATGTCATTAACGGTGAGCGGACACTGGAGGAGATTATTGTTGACGGTCCGAAAGGCCTTCAGATTATTCCTGCTTCATCCGGCACCCAGAATATGGCGGAACTGTCACCAGCTGAACATGCTGGCGTTATTCAGGCCTTTAGTGAGGTTGGCCATGACCTGGATGTGCTGATTATAGACACGGCAGCAGGGATCGCTGATTCGGTGGTTAGCTTCACCCGTGCGGCCCAGGAAGTGATCATTGTTGTCTGTGATGAACCTACTTCAATAACCGATGCCTATGCCCTGATCAAATTGTTGAATCGAGATTACGGAATTCAGAGATTTAGGGTACTATCGAACATGGCTCATAGCATGCAGGAAGGGCGTGAGCTGTTTAATAAAATGGTTAAGGTTACTGATCGTTTTCTTGACGTAACCTTAGATTTTATGGGTACAGTGCCCTACGATGAGTATCTAAGAAAGGCATTGCAGAAACAAAAGGCGGTTATCGACGCGTATCCTAGAAGCAAAGCCGCTATGGCATTTAAGACTCTAGCCAAAAGGGCCGACAATTGGCCGATACCCAGAAGCGCGGGAGGGCATCTGGAATTTTTTGTGGAAAGGCTGATTCAGAGTGCGCAATAATAACGAAGGGGCACTGCAATGAATGGACTCGCAACGTACAGCAAGAATATGCAACCAACAAAAAAGAATACAAACAAAGATAGAGATGACCTGGTCGTGCTTCATGCACCTCTGGTAAAACGTATTGCCTATCACTTGATGTGTCGTTTACCTCCCAGTGTTCAGGCCGATGACTTGATTCAGGCGGGTATGATTGGCCTGCTTGAAGCTGCCCGTAATTATGATTCAACGCAGGGTGCCAGTTTTGAGACCTATGCCGGTATTCGCGTTCGTGGCGCTATGCTTGACGAAATTCGTAAAAATGACTGGGCACCCCGTTCAGTCCATCGTAAGGCCCGTAAAGTGGCCGAGGCGGTACGCCAGATTGAAAGTATGATGGGGCGTGATGCGCGTGATAATGAAGTGGCAGAAGCGCTTGACATGTCGCTGAGTGAATATCATCAAACACTCCAGGCTGCGAGTGGCTACTTAGTGCTTAGTTTTGACGATCTGGGTGCGGATGATGAGGCTGTTGCAACAAACATCAATCTTTCTTCCGAGTCAATGACGCCGTTTGATGGACTGCAAAAAGAAGATTTTAAGCGCAGTTTAGCTGAAGCGATTGCTGGTCTGCCAGAACGTGAATGTCTGGTGATGACGCTTTACTATGATGAAGAGCTGAATTTGCGTGAAATAGGCTCAGTTCTGGGGGTTAGTGAATCCCGTGTCAGTCAAATTCATAGCCAAGCCTTGATACGTTTACAGGCCCGCTTAGGTCAGTGGACGAAAAAGGATTCAGATTAATTTAAATCAGGCCTAAACATTTCCAGCCAAGTGCAGATAACAATAGGGAGATTATGGAACAGTAACGATAATGGAGTCCATAGTTCTTTCAAGAATCACTAGGTAAATGGAGGTTTCTAGTCTTGGACAAGAATATGAAAATCCTGGTTGTGGATGATTTTTCTACAATGCGCAGGATCATAAAAAACCTGTTAAGAGATCTGGGTTTTAGCAACACCGATGAAGCGGATGATGGTAACACTGCGTTACCTAAGCTTCAGTCGGGTAATTTTGATTTCCTTGTAACTGACTGGAATATGCCAGGCATGCAGGGGATTGACCTCCTTAAGGCCGTTCGTGCCGATCCAAACCTTGCAAGTCTCCCTGTTCTGATGGTTACCGCCGAAGCAAAGAAAGAACAGATTGTTGAAGCTGCTCAGGCCGGTGTTAACGGCTATGTGGTCAAGCCCTTTACGGCGGCCACACTGAAGGAAAAAATCGATAAGATTTTTGAACGCATCGACGCCGCCAAATAAAGGTTTTAGTTCCTGCCTTAGAGACAAAGAGATTTCAGAATGAGCGAAAATTTAATTTGCAGCAATGACGGCCTCGCCTATGCGAAGAAATTGGTTGAGTGCATAGAACAGGGCAATCAAGAAGAAGCTGAAAAGGTACTGGAAGACCTCGCTGCATTACGCGAAAGCCACCTATTTCAGGAGTTGGGAAAGCTTACCCGAGATTTGCATGACACGATGGTAGGGTTTCAGCTGGACAGTAAAATTGCCGACATGGCAGAAACGGATATTTCTGATGCCACTGAGCGTTTAAACCATGTAATCACCTTGACTGAACAGGCAGCAGAAAAAACGTTATCTGCTGTTGAGACGTCGATGGTACTTTCTGATTCTCTTAGAGACAAGAGTGAGAAGTTGAATCAGAACTGGAAGCGCTTCAGAAAACGTGACATGGATGTTGATGAGTTTCGCACCATGAGTGCCGAACTGGATGAGTTTTTTCAGTGGCTTGAACAAAAAACACCTGAATTTAGTTCCAGTCTTTCAGACATCATGTTGGCACAGGGTTTTCAGGATTTGACGGGGCAAATTATTGGTCGGGTTATTACTCTGGTGCAGGATGTCGAAGAAGGCTTGGTGGGGCTGATTCGCATGACGGGACAAAAGATGAATGCTCCCGGAGTAGCAGAGAAAGATAAACATAAGGATGGGCCAGATATTGAAGCAGTTGGGCCAGCGGTGCCTGGTGTTGATAAAGGTGACATCGTTAACAGTCAGGATGATGTTGACGACCTTTTATCCAGTCTGGGTTTTTGAGCATAACGGGGCGATGATTTAGATGGCAATTGATCTGAATGATGAAATTCTGCAAGATTTTCTGGTCGAGGCTGGCGAAATTCTTGAGCTGCTCGGAGAGCAGTTAGTAGAGCTTGAGCAGGCACCGGACGACCTGGACCTCTTGAATGCTGTATTTCGTGGCTTTCACACAGTAAAAGGTGGCGGCGGGTTTTTGGGCCTGAATACCCTGGTTGAAGTTTGTCACCGCGCAGAGGATGTCTTTAACTTGTTGCGTCAGGGGGAGCGACAGGTTACGCCGCAGCTTATGGATGTGATTCTGCAGGTGACCGATGTTGTTAACGATATGATGGACTCTATTCGTTCGGGTGTAGATCCAGAGGCCGCTGAACCTGCTTTATTACAGGCGCTTGAGGCAATATTGAAAGGTGAAGATGTTCCTGAATCCGCAGTAGACCCCGAGTCTGTTGTTGAAGCGGCACCTGAACCAGAGCCAGAGCCTGAAGTGGCAGCTGAACCTGAACCTGAACCTGAACCCGAAGTAGCCCCAACATCGGATGATGAAATTACCGATGATGAATTTGAATCTCTGTTGGATGATTTGCATGGAAAGGTTGCTAGTAGCGAGGCTCCGGCCGAAGTGGCAGCAGCACCTGACTCTGATGAAATTACCGAAGATGAGTTTGATGCACTGTTAGATCAGTTGCATGGTTCCGCTCCACAAGAAGCAGCTCCTGCAACAGCTGAGCCTGTTGTTACGGAACCTGAAACCAGTGAGCCTGCGGCGGTTGCGAACACAAATTCATCAGATGAAATTAGTGAAGATGAGTTTGAAGCCCTGCTGGATGATTTAGATGCCAAGAAAAAAGCTGCAGCACCAGCTGCAACACCTGAGCCTACTCCAGCACCTGCCCCAGCGCAGAAAGCAGAGGCTAAGCCAGTCCCAGAGCCGAAAAAACCGGAAAGCAAGGCAGAGCCAAAACCTGTTGCCAAGGCAGAGCCAAAACCTGCAGCCAAGGCAGCCAAAGAAGCACCTCCAGTTGAAACAACGGTCAGGGTAGACACTAAACGACTGGATGACATTATGAACCTAGTCGGTGAGCTAGTGCTGGTGCGCAACCGTATGGCCACACTGAAATCGACGATGACAGCTGACGAAGAAGTCGCCAAGGCCATAGCCAATCTGGATTTGGTCACTGCCGATCTGCAAAGTTCGGTGATGAAAACACGAATGCAACCTATCAAAAAGGTATTTGGCCGTTTTCCTCGGGTTGTTCGTGATCTTGCTCGCAGTCTCAAGAAAGAAGTTAATTTGGAATTGATTGGTGAAGAGACCGATCTTGATAAAAATCTGGTTGAGGCGCTGGCTGATCCGCTGGTGCATTTGGTTCGAAATGCAGTGGATCATGGTGTTGAAATGCCTGATGAGCGTGAGCAGGCGGGCAAACCCAGAGCTGGTACGGTGGTCTTGTCGGCAACTCAGGAGGGTGACCACATCTTGCTGACAATTGATGATGACGGTAAAGGTATGAATGCCGATGTGTTGCGTGCAAGTGCGGTAACAAAAGGCATGATGGATGAGGATGCTGCAGCTCGACTGGATGACAAGGCATGTTACAACTTAATTTTTGCGCCGGGCTTTTCAACTAAAACAGAAATTTCTGATGTCTCGGGTCGCGGTGTTGGCATGGACGTGGTTAAGACCAGGATTTCGCAATTAAATGGCGCGGTAGAGGTTGACTCAACTCTAGGCAAGGGCAGTCGCCTAACGATTAAACTGCCATTGACACTGGCTATTATGCCGACATTGATGGTGGTGTTGGCTGGACAGGTATTTGCTTTGCCGCTGGCTAACGTCAATGAAATATTCGATATGGAATCAGCCAAGCTTAGTACCGTGGATGGCAAAGAGGTTGTCATTATTCGTGAAAAGGCGGTACCGCTGGTGCGTTTGAGTAACTGGTTAGTCGATAGTCCTGTCGAAGCATCTGATGGTGATGCTGACGGTGAAGGTTTTGTTGTTGTGACCACCATTGGTGGTCAGCATATTGGCTGTGTTGTTGATCAACTGGTAGGGCAGGAAGAGGTTGTGATCAAACCGTTGGGTGCCATGTTACACGGAACCAAGGGTGTCTCAGGTGCAACCATCACAGGTAATGGTGGAATCGCCCTAATACTTGATATGCCAGGGCTGATGGAAACCTATGCCAGTCGTATTTAGGAGAACAGCATGGCGGTTCGGGTTCTTGTCGTTGATGACTCATCGTTTTTTCGGCGACGACTAACCGAGATTTTCAATAGCGACACGCATATTGAAGTTATTGGCTCTGCAGTCAATGGTCAGGAAGCCATTGAGCTTGTAAAGAAGCTTAAGCCTGATGTGGTGACCATGGATATTGAAATGCCAATTATGGATGGCATTACCGCGGTCAAAAAGATCATGCAGGCTAACCCACTGCCTATTCTGATGTTTTCATCTCTGACTACCGATGGTGCCCAGGCGACCCTGAATGCGCTTGAGGCAGGAGCGGTGGATTTTCTGCCTAAGCGGATGGAAGATATTTCCCAGGATCGTGATGCAGCCAAGCGCCAGTTGTGCGCCAGGGTTCGTTTGATTAGCGCTAGGGGCTTGAAAAAAGCCGATGCCCCTGCAACTGTGCGACCTGCAATAAAAAAAATAGAACCTGTGTTGGTTAAGCCGGCGATGCCGGTAAGGACGCGTCGAGGGGGATATCGCTTAGTTATTTTGGGTACCTCAACAGGCGGCCCGGTGGCTTTGCAAAAAGTGTTAACCAGTTTGCCGGCCACATTTCCATTGCCAATTTTATTGGTTCAGCATATGCCTGCCAGCTTTACGCCAGCATTTGCTGAACGACTCAACAAACTTTCCGGGATATCTATTAAGGAAGCATGTGATGGTGATCATCTGCAAAAGGGTTGGGCATACCTGGCGCCAGGTGGCAAACAGATGTTGGTTGAAGATCAGCGTGGTTCGCAGGTAATCAGAATTGTTGAAAGCCCGCCGGACCAAACCTATAAACCCAGCGTTGACATAACCTTTGGTTCTGCTTCAAAACTGTTTGCGGGCGATGTGCTTGCGGTGGTAATGACAGGAATGGGGGCTGATGGCCGTGAAGGTGCGAAAATGTTGAAGAATAATGGTTCCACAGTGTGGGCCCAGGATAAGCAAACCAGTGTGATTTACGGTATGCCTGCGGCGATTGCAGAGGCGGGTCTGGCAGATAATATATTGGCTTTGGATGCCATTGCCCCGGCTTTGATGGAAAGTGTTTGATTAACACATGGATATTTTAACGCTCTTAGGCCTGTTGATTGGTTTTGGCGCCATCATAGGCGGTAATATTCTTGAAGGAGGCCATACATCATCACTGATGCAGATGACCGCGGGGTTGATTGTACTTGGCGGAACTGTGGGGGCAGTGCTGGTACAAACTCAGCTCACCGTCTTTGTCCGGTCACTCAAAATGTTGTTATGGGTGTTTAAACCACCGAAAGTTGAACAGCAAGCGGCTGTTGAGAAGATTGTTGGTTGGAGTAATATCGCCCGTAAAGAGGGCTTGTTGGGGCTGGAGTCACTGGTTGAGTCAGAGACTGACCCATTTGCCAGGAAGGGGCTGCAATTGTTAGTGGATGGCAGCGAGCCCGAGGCTATTCGTAATATTCTTGAAGTAGAAATTGGCGTAAAAGAGCACTTTGATACCCAGGCGGCCAAGGTTTATGAAGGCTATGGTGGTTATTCGCCGACGATAGGTATTATCGGCGCGGTGATGGGCTTGATTCATGTGATGAACAATCTTGCCGATCCAAGCAAGTTGGGTTCGGGCATAGCGGTTGCCTTTGTGGCGACGATTTATGGCGTTGCTCTTGCCAATCTAATCTTTTTACCTGTTGCAAATAAATTGAAAGGCCATATTCATAATCAGGCCCAATTTCGTGAGATGGTGGTTGAAGGGGTGATTTCCATTGCTGAGGGTGAAAACCCGAGAAATATCGAAACCAAGCTGGAAGGCTATCTGGGGTAGCATTTTTATTTGTGTTTTCCGATAAGGCATAGATATTGCTTTGATTCCTGTGTGGTCAGAATTTTGACTCATTATGAATAGGAATTGATTGAAGCTTAACCATGGCGCGCAAAAAGAAACCTGAAGAACATGAGAATCATGAACGTTGGCTGGTTTCCTATGCCGATTTCATTACTCTGTTGTTTGCCTTTTTTGTTGTTATGTACGCCTTATCGTCCGTCAATGAAGGCAAATACAGGGTGTTGTCTGATTCCTTGGTTGCTGCTTTTCAGGAAGCCCCACAAAGCTTGAGACCGATTCAGATTGGTGAGCCCATCAAGGCACCGCCAATTATCTTCCCAGATAGTCGGCCAATGCTGAACGTTCCCCAGACAACCCCTGAAGAGGCGCAGAGGCAACCTCTACAGCAAGAAAGTAAAGCTGGGAGAAGAGATCGCCAGAATCTGAATAAAATGCAGAAACAGCTGGAAAAGTCGCTGGGCCCTATGATTGAACGTGACCTGATCTCAGTCAAACGTACTGGCAAGGGGCTGGAAGTTGAGATCAACTCCTCCATTTTGTTTGATAGTGGTAAGGCGCTGATTCAGGCCAAGGCGGTGTCGGTATTGACGGGAATTGCCGCCTCAATCAAATCATTTCCAAATGCGGTCCAGGTCGAAGGCTATACTGACAACATCCCTATTGAAACCTTTGCCTACCCGTCAAACTGGGAGTTGTCGGCCGGACGTGCTTCAAGTGTTGTTCATTTATTCAGTGATGAGGGGGTCGATCCGTTCCGGTTGTCGGCAGTTGGTTTCGGCGAGTTTCGGCCGGTTGCGGCAAATACTAGCGCCGAAGGACGTGAGCGCAATCGTCGGGTTGTGGTGGTGATTTTATCCGAGGCCGCCTCAAAACTATATGACAAGGAACAGGTTGTCGAAATTACCGCTGAGAGCAAGCGACTGCAGAATATTGACCTTGATGAGCCGCCATCACTGACCGAAGTGCCGATTATGACTTCAACAGTGCCGGTGCCTAAGCAAGGCTTTCCGGACGGCCTGCCATTACGTGGTCGTGGCAGTAACTCCAGCAATGCCGATGAGCAGGATCGGCTGATTACGATCCTGGAAAGCGTAGAAGAGGGCAGTGATGCTGAAGGGGAGGCTCCATGAAGGTTTGGGCGATTGCCAATCAGAAGGGTGGTGTTGGTAAGACCACAACAGCTGTCAGCTTAGCGGGTGTTCTGGCTCAGCGTGGCTACCGTGTTCTGATGCTTGATATAGATCCTCAGGGTTCTTTGACTTCCTATTTCCGTTATAGCCCGGATGATCTGGAAAGCAGTATTTTTACCCTGTTTCAGAATCAGGCCGTCAATCCATATAGTCTGGTGCGACCGACTCGTTTTGAAGGTATACATATTTTACCTGCGACCATGGGGTTAGCGACTTTGGATCGTCAGCTTGGTGCCAAGAGTGGCATGGGTCTGGTTATTAACAGAGCGCTGAAGGCCATGGCGGATAAGTATGATTATGCCCTGATTGATTGTCCGCCGATGCTTGGCGTGTTGATGGTGAATGCAATGGCTGCGTGTGACCATTTGGTGATTCCGGTCCAGACCGAGTTTTTAGCGTTGAAAGGGCTGGAGCGGATGTTAAAAACCTTGACCATGATTACTCGTTCAAGAAGCGTTCGCCTGCCCTACACGATAGTACCAACCATGTTTGATCGTCGTACCCGGGCATCAACAGAGACGCTTAGATTGTTGCGGACTCGTTATGCCGATGACCTGTGGAACTCGGTAATCCCTGTGGATACCCAGTTTCGTGAGGCGAGTCGCATGGGGGTGCCCCTGCCTATGTTGTTGCCTCAGTCACGTGGTGTAATCGCTTATGAGCGCCTTCTGAATACTCTGCTTAGCCAAGGCGCTAAGCAACCGCAGGCCGCGGTGATATGAGTACGGAAGACAAAAAACAGTTTGCCACTGGTGTCGAGCATGAGGTAGCACTGAAGGTCTATATTGATGCCTTGCTGCTTGAGCCAGAAGAAACAACAGTTGCCCCTGAGGTGGAGGTGTCAGTTGTTAAACCAGTTGAGCAGAAAATAGCGACTGAGATTAAAACAGAAGCACCGCTAGAAACTGCTGTGGTAGAAACCGCTATGTCTGCCGAAACTCACCCAACTAATGAATCTGTTGCTCCAGTTTCCGACGAGATCGTAGAATACCTACTCTTCAAGGTGGCGGGCTTTTTGACTCTGTCCGTGCCATTGGCTCGATTGAATGGAATTGTGAAATGGGATGGTGAGATAACACCGATTCCAGGGCATGCAGACTGGTTTTTGGGCTTGGTCTCAAACCGTGGTCGGCAGGTTAAAGTGATTGATATTGCAAAGTTTGTTATACCTGAAAACCATAAATCGCGACAGGCAGTTGCGGCTGAACGACAGTTTAAGCATTTATTATTGGTGGATGGCGGCAAGTTTGGACTTGCTTGTGATGAATTGGGTCAGGTGCTGAAGCTGGGCACCGATAAAATTCGTTGGCGAGAAAATAGGAGCAGTCGTCCCTGGCTGGCTGGAACTATCATTGAACAGATGAGTGCACTGCTTGATGTGGATAGTTTTATCGAAATGCTAAAGGAAGGCGTACCTTTGGACGAAATACCATAGAGACATCGTAGAACCGGTTGATTTAACGTGAATTCATAGCCAAATTGACTGAATAATAGTTTGCAATACCAGGAGCAATATTATGAGCCAGAGTGAACAGGCAGAAGATAATCCCGTAACACAATGGGTGACATTTCGCTTGGAGGATGAGACCTATGGTGTGAATGTCATGCAGGTACAGGAAGTGCTGCGCATGACTGAAATAGCCCCTGTCCCTGGCGCACCTAGTTATGTGCTGGGCATTATTAATTTGCGTGGTAACGTAGTGACAGTTATGGATACCCGTAGTCGTTTTGCTTTACCACCTCATGAAGCAGATGATGCAACGCGAATTGTGATTATCGAAGCAGAAGATCAGGTAGTGGGTATTATGGTTGATAGCGTCGCAGAAGTGGTTTATCTCAAACAATCAGAGATTGAGGTTGCCCCCAATGTTGGTAATGAGGAAAGCTCACGCTATATTCAAGGTGTGGCTAATCGTGATGATGGTCTGTTGATTCTGGTTGATCTGGATAAACTCCTGACTGATGATGAGTGGAAGGAGTTTTCCAATATGTGATTTTAGTCGGCTATAAACACTTGAAGGAGGTGTTTTGATAGCCTGAAAAGGGGGAAATATGGCGGAAATTGATGGAACAAATCCGTTGATACCTGTTTGGCCGCAGCGTCCTGCGCGTAAGGTTGAGAAAGATGACCCAGCCAAGGATGGGCGGCGTAGGCAGGAACAGGGCAAGAAAAAACCTAATAATAAAAAAGACAAGGACGATGGCTCATTTCATATCGATGAATATGTTTAAGTCATTTCAGGGAAATCAGGTTTATGGGTGATTTATTGGTTTTAGCCGTCATAGCCGTGGCAGTAGTGCTGCTGATTGTGGCCTTGCTAGTGCTCGCCAAAAAACAATCTAAAATGCAGCAGCAGCTTTCTGAAAGCCAACGCCGGGTTGAACAGCTGATGGATGAGTTAAAGGCAATTTATGCCGGGGCAGCAGGTCAGGGTAATCATATTGCCCGTATCGAAGAACAGCTTGGTCAGTTATCTGATCGTCAGGAACAGCTGGATGAGCAGGACCCCACCAATCAAAGCTATAGTGAAGCAATTGAGCTTATCCACAGTGGTGCTTCAACGGATGAGCTGGTTCGTCATGGTCTGCGTCGTGAAGAAGCCGATTTGTTAATGCGTATGCATGGTGCTCAGTCTCTAGGTTAGATCTCTTCTGTAAGCGGGTGTTTGTCTGACAGGTAGTAGGCAAAGGCAATTATCTGCGCCACCGCTAAATAAAGACTTTCAGGTATTTCATCGCCCAGGTCTATTTGTGCCAGGGCAGTCACCAGTATCTCATTATCTTCCTGAATAGGAATATCATGTTGGCGGGCAATTTTTAAAATCTGCTCTGCCAAATCACCTTCGCCCTTGGCGGTAACTTTGGGGGCCGCTTTACCATCCCATTGCAGGGCAACAGCCTTGGCTGGTTTTTTGTCCTTACTCATACGTTTATGTCCAAGACAATGTGGGGCAGGTTACTGCTTGTAGATACAGGTGGTTTGCCTGGGTAACAACATAGCTCGCTGCTTTCCAGCCCTGCTTGATGATAGCGTTGACGCAGGTTTTCCAGGTTCTTATTAAATAGCTGGGTCGTTTCTGCGCTTTCGGTCCAAAAGGTGGTGGAAATCTTGTTGTCGATCATCCTCAGTTTTGCATGAACCGGCCCCAGCCCACCAAGATCAAAGGCGAGGCTAATGTCCCATTGTTGTTTATTGTCTTTTTCATCCCTGTTTTGTTTGTCTTCTTCATTGATGACGATGTCAAAGATATCGATGTGACCATTGTTGCGGATAGGCAGTTCAAAGGCCAGATTAGTTGGTGATTGCTCACTGGCAGGCATAGAGGCCACTTGGTGTAGCTGAGTGCGCGCCAGGCTGGATTCCACTTGTTTACCCAGCTCTAACAGCAGTAGTGGCAGATTAGTCATGCCGGCCAGATTTGCCTTTGCCCCGGGCTGGGCTTGTGGTGTAGCGCCGCGCATGGGCGGCGCAGTGAATGGTAGTGGTAATGCTTGAGGACTTGCTTGGGGGCTGGTCTGGCTGAGCGGAGGTTGTGGTGTCGTTGTGCTGCCCGTCTTGGTGATTTGTTGTATGGCGCCGAGCAAGCGCAACAAACCGAGTTTTAAATCGGCAGACGACTTGTCTGTTGGGCTGGCGGCGATGCTCGTCTGTGTTTTGCCCAACTGGGTTGCTGGTGATTGTTGCAATGCCTGTTTCAGTGTTTGAAGCGTATTATCTGTTGGGCTGGTGGGAGTGCCTGTCGGTGTTTTGTCTCTTTGTATTTGCAGTGATTGTTGGATTGCCTGTTTAAGGGTTTTAGCTATCTTGTCTGTTGGAGTGACAGCTATGTTCTCCTGAGTTTTTCCCAGTGGTGTTTGCTTTGTTTGTTTTGTTGTCTGTCTCAGTGTTTGGGGTGTTTTGTCACTGGCAAGTTTGTTGAGTTTGCTTTCAAGAAAAATGCCTGAATTGAGCATGTTCTGTTTCAATTGGCCGGCTTGGTTTATGTTTTCCTTGGTCGGAAGTTGCCTGAATAGTTGCTTGGCAATGTCGAGAACAACCGCTGGGATGGGTACGGTTTTACTTGCTGACTGGTTAAGCCAGGTCAGGTTAGCCAGCAGGGTGGCCATGCTGGCCTGTTTAGGTAGGGCCTGTTTCAAAAGTATATTGATGGCCGCGTCTGTTGCTACTGGCTGGCTGGGCTGCGCAGTAGTGTGAGTAGCAGCAGTTTGTGGTGTGTTAGCTGTTTGCGGTGTTTGGCTGAGTATGCGCGCTTGCAGGATGGGTTTGTCACCAAGTTGACTGACGCGTAATTCCAGTTTTTGTCCGACAGGCAGGCTGACGGTGGTATCTGCTTGTAGTTGCTGATTGCCAACTTGAAGAATCAGG
>Ga0316207_10000784_pt1 | contig 45103 bp, 63 predicted proteins | sample 6weekpyrite_MG_FD_204943 | JGI IMG/M metagenome (GOLD analysis project Ga0316207, IMG submission 204943) | Microbial mat bacterial communities from mineral coupon in-situ incubated in ocean water Damariscotta River, Maine, United States -... | ecosystem: Environmental > Aquatic > Marine >... | reverse complement strand
GGTACTTTAGCACCTTTGTTCTCTTTTTTCATGGCCTCAATACCAGCAATACACGCCTCATAAGTTTTAGTGTCAGATTTTGGAAACATAATTGTTGCCTCAAACTTACCCTCTTTACCCTCAAACGTTGCTTTTTTGAATAGACTTGGGAACGATAAACGTCCATTGATTTTGATATTTGCCATTTTGTATCCTTTTAGATTATAGCTTTTTAATTTTAGTTACTCTGAGCATCCTCAGGGAGTTTGTTCTTTAGTATTGTAACCACTTCTACCTTAGGCGAACCTAAAGCTTTTAATCAAACTGGTCACAGACCGAAGTGATTGCGTTACGTTTATCGCTTTCAGGTGCGACAACAGGCTTACCCTCAGGTTTGATGAGTAGTGCTTCAAGGTCGTAATCTTTACCAAACTCTTTAAGAATTTTGGTCATAGGTTTGAGCTTTTTAACATGAATCTCCTCACCATTAAGCAGTGCTTCAACCTCAGACTCATCTTTCCATTTGCGATTAGTGCGAGACTCAACTAACTTGTAACCGTCAATCGTTTCGCCACCCTCCATACGTTCAAGGGCCACCTCTTGTACCGCCTTAACAAAACCCACAATCAAGTCAGCGTTATCGAGAATAGATTTAACGTGTTCTAAGTCAATCTTATCAGCGTTACCCTCTAAGTCCTCGAAGTTATCAAACTGACCTTTAACAGCGTTGTCAACGTGGTCTTTCAAGGCTTTACAGTTAACTTGATGTGGACACCATTGACAGGCTTTTTTGCTAGGGCTAAATGGTGCATCATCTGTTAAAGCTAAGTTAGCTCTCTCTGATACCCACTTACCCCACTCAGCTAAATGCTCAGGCGTTGTCTCCCAATCTGAGTAGTGATTAGCACGTGACTGACAGATATGTAACACCACTCTGTTAATGTCGTAGATAGCTTCCAACTCTCTGATAGCTCCAATCGCGTAGAGCATAAGTTGTGAGTTCTCCTCAGCATCAACTAAGTGGTGACCAGTTTTCAGGTCCACAATGTGAAGTGTCCCATCAATCAAAGCCGTATAATCACCTGTACCAAAACCCTCAGGCACAATATGGCTAAAGTCCATACGCTGTTCAATCATCTCAACCTCAGCGATACCCAAAGCTCTACAGTATTGAGCGTAGTCCTCAGCTGTTTCCAACATCTCAGCTGTCACTTCAAGACCGTTCACCTCTTTAGGGATGTCTAAGTCCTTAAGGACCATCTCACCTACCTCGTGACAAGCTGTACCCCACTCAGCACTAGAGTTAGTAGACTCACCGTACTGTTCACTTGCTTTAATTGACGCGGGACAACTTAACCATCTGCTAGAACCACTAGCACTTAATTTTGCGTGTTGCATTACATCCCCTTTAATGTGTCAAAGAGTTTTTGGTAGTCCTCTTCAGACACTTCGTTAAGCTTCTCAGCGTATTGCGAAATAACCTCTTTGACTTTTTGACGGTCAGTTCTACCAACAGCCTCTTGAGCCACCGCTTTTAAATCACCAAGAGTAATGCTTGAAGCTGTCTTTTTAGCTTTCGCTTTCCTTGATGGTTTAGAAGCCTCTGACGGCTTTTTATCTTTTGAGGCTGTGTTGGTATTGGTGACTACCTCTTTTGGCTGTGACGGTACGTTTCCGTTCGATTGTAGGGCCATCATTTGTAAGAGGTTAGTCACCTCTTGTACTTCTTGCTCGTTTTGTGTGTCAAATGTAATTTTCATAACTTAATCCTCCTCAGGAAAATCATCGAAGCCGTCATTAGCTGGCAACTTCATACTGGCGTGGAATCTTTCACGCACCTCATCGTCACTCAGTCTAGGCTCATTGAACCAAATGCTGTGTAATTCGTCTTTACTCTTAACCTTTCTCGGAAACTTTGTGTATCCCAAGGCTCTGAGTAGCTTGACTACCTCGTTGTAATCAAGACTGTCATGCTCCCAAGTAGGAGTCTGAGTTAGTTTTCGTAACTCTTTTGAGGACAATACCGACTTAGTAACTCCACGTGAACCGTGGTCAATAACATCCCGTAGGTCTGTCAAGTTAGCTGTCTTACTCTCCTCAGTTGCAATCATCCGTGCTTTGTGAATTGATACAGGTGGAAAATTAGGGTTGAACTCGCTTAAGTCCCTCTCCATCATCCACTTGTGGAACTCACCGCCACACTCTCCATTGGCTAGATTGTGCAAAGGCTCGAAGTATTCGCGTCTCTCACAATCTGCCAACTTTTCAAGGTCCTCAATCGTGTTCACTTTAGCAAACACTACCCACCACCGTCTGTCATCAGCACTCACAGGTATCGCGTCTTTGAAGTTGGTTAAGGCGATAAAGTTGCAGTAGTTCGTTACCTCGCTACTAGCCTCGTACTTCTCAACACGTGACACTGTTTTGTTGGTGATGAACGGTTTGAGTTGGTTAAGGACCTCAAAGCGGTTATGACCAGCTAGTTTAATCTCTTCCAAGACTTGAAAGACACCCTTAGTGGCCCATGACGTGTTTGGACTTACGACCACGTTGCTGTCAACTGTACCAGCGTTAGAGTAGCCAAACACATTGTTTATCATCGCTGTACCTAGAAGCGATTTACCCAAACCCTCAGCGGACTGAATCAGTGGCGTCCACAACAGCTTAGTACCGAAGTTCTGAGCTTGATACGCCAACCAGTCCAAGAGTATTTCAGCCTCACCCTCAGTCATCAGGTACTTGAGGTGTTGTTCAAACTTAGCGATAAGGGCTTGACCTTTCTCGCTGTACTCCTCAGCTACAGGTGGCCTACTGTCAGCAACGTAGGTGTTGAGGATGGTAGCTCCTGTACGACTCGTGAAGATAACTTCGTTAGTTTTTGGGTTGTACTCGTGGTTAGAGCATATTCTCACCATGTTCATCTTGACCAAGTTTTGTACGGTGAGTGTTTTCATCCCAAGTTTTTTCTTCAGGTCGGATAACTCTTGATGTAGTCTGCCGTTTGCACCATCAGGACTTAGCTTCTCTCGTGTAGCTGTGAGAAAATATTTTGTTGAAAAACTCTCAACGTAAACAAGCCCGTCCATCCAGTCAGCACCCTCAACACCCTCAGTTAAGGTCTCTTCGACAGTTGGTGTCATCGCTTTGGCTAAAGTTCTTGCTTGCGTGACAGGTTGTTTAAGCTCTTTCATCCGAGCGTTAATATCTTGAGCTAACTTGAGTCTCATGTCAGCGTCTTTCACGCCCTTAGCTCCGATAGAGGGGTTTGCTTTAATCTCTTCCAAGATATCGTCAAACTCCTCAGACTCAGCGATACGAGACTCAATGTCGTAGATGAAACTATCCCTCGCTACTGTGCGTAATCGCTTGTAAGTGATACTATCAGGCACTAGGTGTCCGTTATGCCACTTACCGTAGGTGAAGTCCTCATCGTACTTGTTAGATGACTTCTCTGAAAAATCTTTGAAGTACTCATAGCCTTTATCACTCCCACCGAAGCGGTCATAAATAGCCATACCAACGTGCAACCAAGTGTCGTAATCCAAGTCCTCAGGCATACGAGCGATAAGGTCAATAACCTCTTGCTCACTCATGTCATCAGCCTTGATAGCGATATCAAGGTCATCGTACTCTTGTTGACGTTTCTCAGCTCTAGGGCGTAGCTCTAAGACTTCGCTCATCACATCCATCCAAGGATTGACAATGAGGTTGTCATCGAACGTACCCCACTCGTAAGAGGCTAGTTTGTCTTGCTTGTTAAGAACCGTAGTGCCGACAATAGGGACCACGGATTGATAACCAGCGTAGATATCTAAGGCTGGATATTTCTTGTTCAAGTTACCGACCACTAGCTCAGGGTTAGGGTTGTGGAAAGCGTAATGCTCACCACCACTGGGTGTCAGGGCAAAGGGTTCAGGTTTGTCAGACTTAGATATCCCCAAGTCTTTGAGCAGTTGTTTGAAGCTCTCACCCTCATCTTGATATTTGTCATTGTCCACGATGATGAGTGATGGTGGGATGATAGCCACGTAACCTGTAGCGTTATCATCCCACGGTTCATTCTCACGTTCCGTGTAGCTCCCTTTGCGATGAGCGTGTTTTTCATGTTTGGCTGATTTTTGCAAAATGAAGCCTTGACTTCGGTATTGCTCATAAGCATCTTTTAGTATCTCATTCATGTTGGTAATCCTCCTCAAATATTTAGGGAAGAATCAAAGTCAGTCACCACCCGATTTTGATTCAAAAATAGAACCCTAAGACGAGGCACAAAATATGCCTCTAAATCGAGTGGTGACTCGTCTTAAAATTCTAATAAATTATTATAGCAAAACTTTAGGTTATTTAGCAAGGTAACCCCTAGTATAGTTTCACCGCTTTCTCTTAACCTCTCTATAAATTCTTTTTTTTTTTTTTTACTCTAAAAAAATAAAAATATATATACTACCCCTATAGTAATAGTGTAACTATATATACTATATAGTATTAAAAGGCTAAATTTGGGCTTTTGAAAAGGTAGCCAAGCAAAAATTGAAGTGTAACTTAGAGGTTACTTTTTAGCGTTCTTGGCTACCTGTGCCATCATTTTACATAAAAGTTAGCTTAATCTCATTTTTATCTTAAAGTGAAAAGATAAAAAAAGTTTTTAAGCCTTACATTATTTTTATGAAAAACAGTGAAAAAACTGAAAAAATTAGAAATCAGCCAATCGTTTTATTTCAATCGCAACCTCTTTCATTCTATCAATTTCGATGTTTAATCTCTCAATTTTTATCTCTAAATCTTCACATGAAACACCCACTTTATTGTTGTGAAAATCGTACTGTTTTATGGTTGCTAATTGGTCTGAATTTAAGGTCACAATTTGACCGTCAAAAAACTCTAATTTATACACCTCATTTCCCATGTATTCTATTGTCATTTTCTATCCTTTTTAATAGCCAAATCTTAGGGCTCTAACGTGAGTGGTGTCATTATAACCCCACACCCAAACATTATCATCATCGTGACACATTGAATTATCCATGAGCCAACCTTCTAACTCATCGTCATCTTCAGCGTCCCCATAACCCATGTGAATGTCAATACTGACACAATCAAATTCTGATGGATAAGCCTCATAAATACTTTCATTAATGATGCGTAGCTTATGTCCGTACTTAGCTAAAAGCGGTCTACCTATAAACTCGATAACATCCTCATCTAACTCATATACAGTCACATGATGTACTTCATCGTTCTCAAGTAAAGATTTAGTAATCCACCCTAATCCTAATCCACCCACCAACACTGTACCATGTTGGTTTAATGCACCGTTTCTACACGTTGTAACTTCCATAGGTGTAATACTCATCCAAGGTGAACCAGCATTATCTATCATCATAGGTATAAACGTGTCTGTATCAAACTTAACCCATCCAGCGTTATCGTCATCCCAAAAAGTTAACTCTGTATCTTTTGGTAATCTACGCACTTGAAAGGTTTTGTTATTAAACTCCTCTTTAATCCCATACTCAGCTCCATCTTTCGGCATATATTTTTGAAACTCAGGATACATACTGTTAATATAATTGTTATACGAGTTACCATCAATAGTAACTACCCCATACTCTTCCACCTCAATGTTATTATGAAATACTTGCATTACTCGAACCTCCCTGTTTTTAAAATGTTGTACATATAGTTTCTAAGACTGGCGTTTGTTTGCACTGCTCTCATACTACATGCTCCTAAGTTCTCTAAGGCGTCACCAACCACAACACTATTAGCTGGGCCAATAATCTTTATGGTGTCCTCATACTCCACGTTAAGGTGGGTAAACTTAGTAGCTACCCAACCTCTCTGACTGATTTGATGAACCAGCCATCCTGTTCTTAAGTTCTCGGTTTCTTGTATCATCACCAAATAGGTGTGTTTAGGTTTTAACTTCATCACTTATCCTTATCTAATAGCTCTACTAATGCTATATAATCAGTAGGCTCTATGTCTTGAGCTTTGAGCCAATGGTTTAATTTAATATCGTATTCCGTGATGCTGTAATCTGTTCCCATTAGTTTATTAGCTACCTTTTTATTTATCTCACTCACCTTCTTAACACTTACTTCGCCTACTGTAAAGTGTAGTCTTGATTCATTATAAGACATCTGAGAAGCAGGCATCCAATTACTTGTATCAAACTTATCATCAATCTTATACTCTACTGTAGCAAAACTATTACTGTAAGAAAACTCCTCACCAATATAAATATCATCACCTTGCTTGAGAGGTAAATAGTATTTAGCATAATCTATGGTCTGATAAAATAATCTAAATTTAGCTTGTTCACCAATCTTAACCACCATAAGCCTAGCACCATTTAATAGAGCTTTAGTGGTAAGTTCGTGCGGTGTTACTTGTTTAGGTGTCATTGGTTGTCCTTAAATTTTCTATATAGTCTATTCATCCGTTTCCATTGATAAATGATTCCGCTAATGATTCTACTATTATTGAATGTTCTTTTTGCCTCTGATGCTCCGACAACAAAAGGTAATAATAAAAATGCAATCATAAACTTAAAGTGTATCCATGCTCGCTTCATGCTTTATCCTTTGGTTCAAATTTAGAGCAGTAGAAGTTTTTATTCTCAACTTTAGTTTGAATTTTACAATCTCTGTAATCTATACCTCTACCACTTGATAAAGAATACTTACAGTTTTCACATGATTGAGCTTCTACCAATGTATCTATCTCTGCTTTACGTTTTGCAACGTCTTTAACACAGAACTCAATCTCATCAACTGTAAGCCATTGTTCACCTACTTTATATTTTAAGGTTTCGGGGTTGATTTCAATTACACCAATCAAATTCGTATCAATTATATTTCTTTCTTTATCCCTAGTTAAACCCTTAGCATAATACCCCTCAATTACCTCTCCATTATCAAGTCTTTCAGCTTGTGCTAGTAAAGTTTTCATTTCATTTCATCTCCTTAAGCTCTTGTACCTGTCTCATCCATGATGTAACTTCATCACTGCTTTTATAACCCATTACATCACCTTGAGTATGTTCATAGTTTATATGACCATCTTTAAACACCGCCAACTCATAAGTGTCAGTGCCATTTGAATACCAATCTGTACCAAATAATACCGACACCCCATAACCATTATCAAAGTCCATTTTAGCTTGAAGCCCTCTCCCTACAGGATGAGCCTTAAATTCTAAATCTGCAAAAGTTTTCATAACTATTCTCCTTCTAGTTTTTTCTCTAGTTCTAAAATATCACCAGTTCTTGCTAGGTTAATATCACCTGTTTTCATACCAGCTGTACCATAAGAGACTTTCACGTCCTTACCATACTCTATCTCTAAGAGTCTGAGAAACCCACGTCTGAAAAACGGTACACCTAAAACTATCCCTAGTTTCTTGTAGTCAAGCCCTTGGTCATAACCCTTCACTTTGATTAAGGCCCGCGTCTCTTTGTTAGAGTTCTTAAGATAAGAACCTCTTGTATGAAACGCCACATCAATCTGAACCAAAAAGCCCATTTTCTCTAAGGTTAAAGCTATAGCTAACACCTTAGAACCATTCTCCCTAACCATGTCTAAGTCAGTGTTATGAGGATAAGAGCCTTGAATCGTTAAGTTAATAAACTTATCATCCTCAATCTTTACCTCTTTTATCCATGCTTCGGGTTCACCTACCATCACCGCACCGATATCGAAAAACTCACCCACCACATCAAACATATACTCGCTTGACTCGGTGAACTTATCTTCAAACTTATCAATGTAGTATTTAGCGTTCTTACGGATATCTGCTGTAGCGTCAGGGTTACCATCTTCAAGATAGTCCATGAACTCATACCATGTACCAACACCCGTCCAAGTATCAGGACGCCACTTAGAACCACAATAGATGGTGGTTTGGTTCTCACTATCCTTATGAGCTTCAAGATAACGTGTAAAGTCTGACACGTTATTAAATACTAGCTCATTCATGTATCTTGTGTTACTCTGTGTCATGATATCTCCTTACCAATCAAAGTCATCTTTTTCAGCCGTCTCAGGCTCATCATCTGTTACAGGTGGTAGTTCTTCAGCTTTCGGTTCTTCAGCTTTCGGTTCTTCAACTGGTGTCACCACTTTCGACTCAACCTTTTTCACCTTATGGTGTTTTTTAAATTCTTTACGTAAGGCTGTACAGATATCCTCATCCACCCCTTTAAACACCGCGATGTCTAAGGCCTCATCCACATCAAAACCATTTTCTAAAAGGTTTTTAAGACGTGTTGCAGAACGTTGAGAGATAAGTACCTCCTCATAGTTCTTGTTAGCCAGTTCACGCATTTTTTTAAGGGGCTTATGATAAACCTCATCACCGCCACATAACATCAGCTCAATAGCGTCATCAAGCTCAAAGTGAATTACTGCAAATCTATCCAGTGTTGCACTATCTAGCTTGTTACGTCCCACGTACTTACTAGTAGCACCTGTACCAACTGTGTTGGCTGTAGCACAAAATCTAAAGTTTTCATGCTTGTAAATCATCTCTCCCGCTGGAGTCTCTACAAAACCATTACTCAACGCAGAGTTAAGGACCACTAACACGTTAGCGTTACCCGCGTCAATCTCATCCATGTTGAAGATACCACCATCTCTAAAAGCAGAGATGAAACCGTTGTAACGATACACCCCTTGAGCATCCACAAAACCCATAAGGTCTGTTTTAGTGGTCTGATTAGACACAGACATACTATGGAACGGTAGGTTTAAAGCTTTAGCGACCTCAGCCACCACGTGAGATTTACCGTTACCAGCTTCACCCTTAATCATAAGGTTTTCACCCATACTAATAAGTTTTAGGATTGTTTCAAACTGCTTATGTTGTACACCCATTTTAGTCGTTGTACCCTCAGCGTTTGTAACGGTAATCATCTTACTTGCTTTTTGTACTGCAAGCCCTAGAGCGTCATTGATTTTATCTTCAAGCCCCAACTCTTTTAACTTCACTTCGATAGCCTCATTGACTACCCCACTTAAATCTAATGTTAATCCAGCACCCATCTTATCTCCCTTCTCTCATATCAAGAGCCATTCGGTCTCTTCTGTTTGTTCTAACTTGCATAAAATCACTGCTATGCGCCTCACGTTTACGGTGTGACTCGTAATAACATCCGTCACACTCAACTTTACTAATACTTTGTGGTGTGATTAAACATCCACAATCACATTGTTTAATTGACATGATTTATCCTTTTATAAACTTTTAATTCGATTCAGCTTTGAGTTAGTTTTTAATAACTCCCCAGCTCTACCGTTATTATCTTTGAATATCATCTCTTTTAAAATGACACCATCAACACTAAATTTAAAAACGCAAACTTTTCCATATTTTTCATGAGTATGAAATCTTCTAGTAGTTACTGTGTCTACAAAATCATGACTGTTTGAGATACTAGAACCCACCACTATATTATCAACTGAAGTATCTCTACCACCAAAACTTTTGTCTGTTTTATAATGACACGCTTGAACGTTGTGCCATATTGGATATGCGTAAGCCATAATTTACCCCTTGATATACAAGTTGTTATGTTTTTCGATAAAATCGTTTTGAATTTTATCCTCTTTACTCTCATACATAAATAAAGCAACACCTACTACTAATAGACTTAAGCCTATAATCGTTTCTACTACCATTTTGTATCCTTCTATTCTTTTATTCTGAAAACCTTACTAAGCAAGTCACTACAAGCATTAAGGCTTTATATAATAAAAGTTTTATTCGTAGATGTTTTAATCCCTCTATGTGATGAGGTTTAGCTTCTTTATTCCACGTGACTTGCTACATCAAACGGCTTTAATCTACTTGGACAGTGATAAGGTAATGAGCTTTGTTATGCTTTTTAGTTGTGAGGTATAACACCCTCAACACAAATAAAGTTTTCAACCACTTGCTTACTAACTTTTATTTTTTTTATCCCTTTATAACAACACGTTATAAGGCTACACATTTTAAATTAATACTTTAAACCACTACAGAGCTACCCCTTGTAGTTATAGTGGCTTAATGGTACTAATTAAGGCCATTAAGCCTTAATAGTTCTTGCTAACTTAGCACTAAACGCTTTCGTTACTGTCTCAACTGTAGCCGTCTTAATAAGCTCTATGACTTCAGTTACATAAATCTCATCATCTTCAGTATTCATAAGAACGTTTACAAGCCCTTTATCGAACTGCATAAGGTTTTCTATTTGTGATAATGTTAAAAGCTCTTTACGGACCTTATAACCATCAATTAAAAGCTTGTTCGCAACACGTATCGCTCTTTTAGTGTAATCATCTACATTTACGTTTGCTAGTTGGTCCGCAATAATTAGTTTCATAAGCATTTTACGATTACCACTAAACAGCTCTTTTTTATCATGGTATAAAGCAAAAATAGCTTCAACTGCATCCTGTACGCTTGTAGCTCTTACTTCTTTTACTTTAATACTGTTTGTTCTTGCTTTGTTTAATCCGTTATTAACTTCTAATAATGTTTTCATCTTTTTATCCTTTTAGTGTAGCTACCGTCTAGTAACTAAGATTGAATCGAGTTAGTGCCGTCTAGCTCTTTAACTGCCTAATTGTATTGAAACCTAAAGTCAAAGTCAATACCTAAAGTCAACTTTAGGCTAAATATGTATAAATACGCGTTTTGGCGTTACGTTTGGTAACATAAAGAATGACTGGACGTGCTACAACTTATATTTTTATTTTTTCAGTCTATCGGCTCATGTTAGCTTTTGAGTTAACACAATACAAGCTAATTATCCATATATGACTAATTAGCTTGTATCTTAAGGCCTGTATGATAACGATTATCAAAAATAAAATGGTGCTTACAGATTATTTATTTTTTTATTTGTTATTTGTCACTGGCTTATAGGTTATTAGTGTAGATTGTGACGTTATTAGTGTAGATTGTGAAGAACTAAGGCTAATAGTGGATGAGATTGTGAAGTCTATAAGGTTTATAAGGCCTTGACATTATTATTTGATAAGCTATTATCGTGGGTGAGTGCTTAATGGTTTGTTAGGCCTATAAAACGTACACGAAACCCTATAAAACTAACAAGTTACAGCCTACTAGTTGTAGTCCTTGTCGGCTTGACTACAACTGCAAACGATTGGACCTATCATGCTCCGCTCTGACAGGCCCATAGGGGGAAAGTCGTGTCGGCACGGTGGGGGATAACCACATGAGTATATCTTATGCAAAAATCAGAAGATTAAATGAAGCTTAAAGTCGATGAGGAGTAGGGGTGAAGAAAGCGAAGCCTAAAGAGCTGTTAAACAACTGCCCTTAGGTGGACGTGCGTTTAGGCGTTAATCTAAACTGCATAGGTAGTCAGTATAAGAGCCTCTGAGTCGAACTGCCCTAGGAACTCTCCTTTCTCTCAGGCCAACTCCATGACGCCTCTTAACCATATCATCATTAGTCATGTAGAACTTCTCCTCCTTAATCTCCTCAAGGATTAGGTCAAACAACCTACCCTTCACTAGCTTCAACAGCTTCATATCTGTTGCATAATACCGCTTAAAACCAATCGTCCTTGCTCTTTTATTAATACCAATAAACGTTTTCCACATACCCACCAAACACTCAGGAGCGATATTGTCCATAGCGTGTCCAAACTGTTGCGGATGGTCGAGATAATACTTCACATTAAGATACAACCGCTTCGCCATATCGTTCGCATCGTGTGAACGTCTAATATCTGCGTACAACTCTCTATACTTATTATAAGGGTGTTTATAAATGTAGTCAATAAAGTCCGTTAACTCCTTAGAAAACCTGTAAGGTGTTGGGTACATCTCTCTTAATTGGTCAACAAAAGGTAAAGGGTATGCGAAATAATCCGTTTTCATGTTATACTTCTCCATTATTTAGTAAAGGTAGTATACCATGAACGAGAAATTACTTGAAATACTTACATACTATAGGGAAACTTATGAAGTGCCATCACCTGTCCACGAAGTATATGAAGAATTAATCGCTAATGATGTGCAAGTTGAGGGCGATAGCTTCTACTGCCCTATATGGAATGAACAACTTAACGCATGGATACTACTTGCGGGGACTAAAGAACGTGCTGATATGTGGGTTCTTAAGAAAATAATCCACCTCATCAAGACAGGTGAGACTATCCATACAATGTTCAACGGGAACGCTGACTATTTACTAGAAAAGTTCTCTCGTTACAACTTAACAGTGACAGACCGTTTAGATAATGGTATAATGTTCCTAAAATTTAACTAAGGGGTACGATATGGCTGTAGCAACATCAACAGCACTCATCGCCACAGCCGTTATCGGTGCTGGTTCTGCTTACTACCAAGGTGAGAAGCAAGAAGAGATAGCTGAGGAGCAACAACAACGCGTAGATGCACAACGTCGAGCAGAGCAAGAGCGTCAAAAGCAAATCGCTAGAGACACTAAGCCTGAAGAGTTGGGAGCTAAAGGTGTTAAGCTTGGTGGAGACTCCCCTTTAGGTGATGCCTATGCTGAGTTTCTAACGCCTAAGACCGATAAGTCATCAACACTTGGGACCTCAGGGACCAGTGGACTAGGGTTCGCAGTATGAACGAAGTAGTTAGCTATCTTGAAAGCATTATCTACATTACGCCTGAGGACCTTAGGGCTGGTGACAATGAACGCCAGTTCTTACTAGGTCAACTCGATGTCATTGATAAGATTAAAGACATTTTAGAAAAAGGACTACCTAATGACGCCAACTGAGATGTACAATAAGTATGTACCTGACCGTAAACCCTATGAGAAACGTGCTGAGGACATCGCATCTATCTCTTTACCCTACCTCATCCGTAAAGATGGCTCAACAGGTACAAAAGGTATGGAGAACGCACCAGCTCAAAGTTTCAATGGTCGTCTCATTAACAACCTTACCGCCAAAATGGGTATGGCCCTACTGCCTCCTAGCACTTCATCGTTCCGACTCAAGCCTGATGCTGAAGCATTACTGCAATTATTCGGTGGGGATGAGGACCAACTGGCTCAAATGTACGCTGACCTCTCTATTAAAACAGATGCGATTAACTCTGAAGTAGAGAACCAGCAAATTCGTTCATCGCTCTTTGATGTTATCCGTCAATTAGTAGGTGTTGGCTCAGTTGTTGTTGAGAAGTTATCCAAAAAAGGTGTAGTTATCTACCCTCTTAAGTCTTTCGTGGTACGTCTTGACTCTAAAGGTAATCCTTATGAGATGTGTATCAATGAGACACTGTCTGTTCTACCTGAGGGACTAGAGCAAAAAGAAGAAAAAGATGAGTATGAACTCTATACCCTACTTGTTATGGATAAAGAAACTAAGTCTTGGACCATGACTCAAGAGATTGATGGTGAGATGATAGGTGATGAAGCAACATACAAAGACTATGACGCCTTACCATTCAGATACTTTGGTTGGACATGGATGATAGGTGATGACTACCACCGCCCATTCGCTGAGGACTACTATTCAGATATGGAGCAAGCTAACAAGTTGGCTAAACTCAATACTGAGGGAGCTGTAATCGCGGCCAAGTCGTTAATTCTTGTTAATCAACGTGGTGGACGTACACGCAAGTCCGATATCGTCGATGCTCCTAATGGTGAGGTGATTGATGGTCGTGAAGAGGACATCTCAGCGTTCCAGTTCAACAAGAACTATGACTTCCAAACATCTAACGAGCGTGAAGCGATGATAAAACAAGAGCTTAAGAGTGCGTTCCTTGACTCAGGCTCAGTAACGCGTGATGCAGAGCGTGTTACCGCTGAAGAGATACGTATACAAGCTCAACAACTAGAGTCATCTACCTTAGCTGGTATCTATTCTAAGATGGCACTGGACTGGCAGAAGTGGATAATCCACCAAGTGATGAAAGAACTTAAGATTAAGTTTGAAACGATTGACGTTAATGTACTTACAGGGCTTGATGCACTAGGTCGTTCACAAGAGGCACAAAAACAAGACGCGTTCGTACAACGTCTAGTCGCTGTAGAGATGAAACACTGGTTGAAAGAGTCAGAGCTTATCACGAGATGGGCCTCATTCGACGGCATCAACACAGCTAACTTAGTCAAGACGCCTAATGAGGTTAAACAAGAGATGGCTCAAGCTCAACAACAAGCTCAAGACCAACAGATGGCGATGAGTGGAGCTGAGTCAGCTGGTAAGGCTGGTGGCGAACAGGCCATCGCTAACCTACAACAATAACCTATAAAGGAGGATACCATGGCAAAGTCAGAGAAACGTGAAGGTGTTAAAGTTATTGATGCGAAAGACATCAAAGGTGCTAAGTCTGTAGCAGACTTCGGTAAAAAGAAAAAGAAAAAGTAATTTCTTAGAATCTCACTCCTCAAAATTGAGGAGTGAGATTTTATAGAGCTTACGCTCATAATTAAAGAGGAGGTCATATTATGGCTGAAGAAATGAAGATTGATATTAAAGAGGTTATGGAGCTACACGCCACAGGGCTGAAAGCTGGTCAGATTATTGAAGAGTTGGGACTAGAGGGTGTTACACCAGCTAAGATTGGTACGCTTATCAAAGCTGAAAAAGCTAAAGCTGGTGAGCCTAAAACGGAAGTGGCCGTTAAAACTGATGAGCCTAAAACTGATGAGCCTAAAACTGAAGTGGCTGTTAAAACTACACCAGCTAAACTTGTTAGTAAAGGTGTACAGGTGATGTCAGCTCAAGAGTATGAAGATTACTCAGTAGAGAATGGTCGCACACGTTTTGGTGGTGAGAAAGGTAAAGAGATTCCTTGTACTATTGAAGAGTTGAGAGCTTACATCAACTCTAAATGGAAGCCATCAGACATTATGGAGAAGTACCAAATGCCTGTAGAGAAGTTTGAGCAACTTGTTATGCAACTGTCGGTGACTGAGATGCGCCCTAAATCACAACGGATTAAGTACAATCTTAAAGCCGACGTGTTCTACTAGGAGGTGATAGATGAGTGAGGCAACTACACCACCTGTAGATACAGGAGTAACACCACCAGCGGATACAGGTACACCACCTGTAGAACAATCTAACCTACCCTCAGATAACGTTGAGCAAACGTTCGATGGGTTCGCTATTACTGATGAGCTTAAAGCTAAGTTCAAAGACGGTAAGCTTAATGGTCGGTTCGAGAGTATTGACGATGTGCTTGGTACGCTTAAAAGTATTGAGGATAAGTACGCTAATCTCAATCGTGAACTAAGTGATGCTGAGAAAGCTCAAGTAGCTGAGGTACAACAGACTCAAGAGCAGATGCAGACTGAGACGAAACGCCTTGACACTATTCGTGAGTTGGTACCAGCGTTCATGGAGAACGGGATGCAACTGACTCCTGAGATGACAGCTAAACTTACTGAGGCGGGACTAACTGAGTCTGAGATTAAGTTAGGTGCCTATGAGATGAAAGAGACTCTTAGTACACATCACGAGATGATGGGTGGCAAAGAGAACTATGACATCGTTATGGCCTACCATGCTGAGAAGATGACAGACGAACAGAAGATAGCGTTCAACAATGACATCCAATCAGGTAACCACTCTGAAGCGTTAATGCTTGGACTACAAGCGATGTACGAGAAGGGTGTTGGTCATCAAGAACCATCTGAGCCTCAAGATAGATTCAGAGGGGACAACCAAGCTAACTCATCAGCTAAAGGGTACGAGACTAAAGCTCAACTCTTTGCAGATAAGAAGTATATTGATAGCCCAGCTGGTCAAAAAGATGCTGGTGCGATTGCTCGATATAGAGCGAAATTGGCGGTGACAGATTCAAAAGTATACGGAATGTAAAAATTTATGGTATACTTTTTGACAAGGTTAGTTGGGCTACAGCCTGACTAAAAGGAACATATCCAAGAAACTACTTCGTCATTACGTTGTATATCTGAGATTTTGTGAACTAGATAGGCTACCACAACCTAACAAAATTCAAAACAAAATTAAGGATATACAATGGCTTACACAGGTGCAACTACTCCAAATGTGGGTACAACTTCTACAGCAGATTTATTAAGAGACATCACATTAGATGTTCTACAGGCTTTCGAGCGTACAACTCGCTTCGTTGATTTAATTCGTGTTGACCAATTACCTGAGGGTGTCTCAGCTGGTTCATTTATCGTTGAAGGTAAAGAAGATACAAATGATGGTGCATTAGCAGAATACCCAGCGGGTACTCAAGTTAACGTTAACAACGGTACACAAGATGAAATCATCATCGCACTTGACCGTCCACAGTATGAGTCACGTCGTATTGACAGATGGAACGAAGCAGTAGCTCGTTACGATACACTAGCGATGAACATCCGTCAGTTAGGTACACGTCTTGCAAATGCTATTGACCGTAAAGTTTCAGCAGTTATTGAAGCATCTTCTTTAGCAACTGGTCTTGTACTTAATGGTAATGGTACTGTTCTTGTTAATACAGCACTTAATGGTGGTTTAGCTGACACAGGTGTGGCTCTTGACCGTGGTGCTGAGTTAGTAGAGACTATTTATGCTGGTGTAGCTACAATGGAAGCTAACGACGTTATGGGTGAGATTTATGTTGGTATGTCACCAGCTGAGTTCCAATTCTTACCACAGTCTTTAAATATCATCTCTGCTGATTACACATCTAACAATGGTGGTCTTGACATCGGTGATGTTAAAATGGTTGGTAATGCTACAGTGTTCAAATCAAACAACTTACCAGCTACAGCTGGACTTATTGGTCTTATGTTTACATCTGAGTCAGCTGGTATGGCTAAGTTATGGGATGTAACAACTGATGTTAACCCTCAACCTGAGTTCCTTAACGCTAAGTTAATTAACACTTACTTCTCAAACGGTGTTGCTCCACTACGTCCACAGTGTGCAATCTCAATTAAGAACGTATAAGCCTTAGGCTTATATGGTTTTTCGTGCATAGTTATATTCCTCCTCCCCTGTAACTATGCACTCTAAAACTATATAAAGGACGTGTTATGGCTCTTGACCAACAAAACGACTCATCTAAGCTTTTACTCTACGCTGTAAATACGCTTCTTAAAACTATTGGAGAACGCCCTATCGCAGATGATGTAGAGTTGGCTGATGTGCTTGAGGCACAACTAGCTTACTCAGCAATTATTGAAACAAAGAAAGAGGTCCTGTCTGAAGGATGGAACTTCAATAAAGATAAAGGTGTTGAGTTTCCACCAACCTCTGATGGTTATATCGCTATTCCTGATAACGTGTTAGATATTTCATCGGTAGATAGCAACCTTATTATGCGTGATTGGAGACTCTATTCACGTAAAGATAACAGTGCTAAGTTCACTGAGCCACAGACAGTAGACGTTATATGGGACCTTGACTTTAACAGTCTTACTCACCCTATTCGTAACTACATTACTAAGCGTTCAGCACGCCTCTTCCTTGCGCAACAAGCTATGGATACAAACGTGTTTGGCTTCACTCAAAACGATGTAGAGGAAGCTCACATTATCGCTAGACGTAGTGATGGGTTCACAGGACGTTACAATATGCTTAACTCACAATATGGTCTTGACCATATTGTAGGTGGTCTGTAATATGGGACTAATCAATAATTCATTAGAGTCTTTGTATAATGGTGTGTCAGAACAAGCCTCAGAGCATCGTCTACAGACTCAAGTTAAAGAGATGGTTAACGCCTATCCTACTATCAACACAGGGCTACTTAAACGTAACCCAACACGAGCATTAAACCTGAGTTCGTCTATCTCATACCAACAAGAGATTTGGACGCACGAGTATGACCGTGGACTTGCTGGTACAAACGAGGAGAAGTTTTCTATTAACGTCTCAGCTGATGGGATGGAGATAATTAACGTCCTCTCAGGCAAAGTCTATAAAGAGGGTAGTGGGCTTACGTTTGATGGCACTGCTAAAGACTACCTACATCCGTTTAGTGGTAAAGATGGGTACGCTAGTGTTACGATTAAAGATACAACGTTCATCTCCAATAAGGCTATGATACCTGAGCTTAAGACCTCAGGACTCGCTGTAGGCTCAACGATAACAGTACATGAGTCTCAGATACAACTGTTACCTGAGACAGATGGTGTTAACTCCTTTGGTTATCCTATGGCTCGTACAGCACCTAAACACTTGGTGAGCCTTAATCCTAAGAACTTAGCGGATGGGTTCACTACAATAACGGTTGATGGTCAGGCGATTAAGATTGATAGTGTGCATCCTAATAACACTTGGTTATTTTTTCAGTGGATGAACACTATATCTTATGGTAGTTATGTAACTGATATGCTTAATGTACTTCGCACCTCTTTGGACTCAGATTTATATGAGGTGTTCACCACTGCTGATAGGAAGTTACATATTAAGCGTTTAGATGGTAACCCCGTTACTGTAAGTACTGACATTATCTTCAAACAAAAGAATGGAACCGTAGTAGCTGGTACACCTACAGACTATTTAGGAGCCGTTACAGTTTCCAGTTACACCGATACTGTAAAGGTTACAAATGCTGTTCATTTACAGACAGCGTACATTTGGATAAAGAGTAGTAATCCTGTAAATGCTTACACTTACGATGTAACTGTTACAGATATTAATTCCAATACTGTAAGTGCTTCAAACTCTTCAACAACCACTACAGCTGTAGCATCAGCTCTTGCTTCAACAATCACTGCTAATGCAAACTTTACAGCGGTAGCGATTGGTAGTGTCATCAAGATAACTGGTTCATTTAACATCCAAGACATACAGGCGTCAGACACTTGGGGTAATCAAGCGATGGTAGCTTGGCACTATAAAATGCCGTATGCCACTGACCTACCTCAAAACATGGGACACCAAGATGCGTATGTTGAGATAACAGGTGATGGCTCTGTAGGGTTCACTACTTACTGGTTAAAGTACAACGGCTCACAATGGGCTGAGACTTTATCACCAGCGGATACAAGTGAGATAGATATTACAACCATGCCTCACATCTTAGTTAAGAACGCTGACGATACGTTCACGTTTAAAGTTTATGATGGTTGGGCCGATAAGTTAGTTGGAGATGAGAAGTCCAATAAGGCACCAAGTTTCGTGGATAGTAACGAGAACTCGGCACCGACGATTAAAGACATTTTCTTCTTTAAAAACAGACTAGGGTTCATCACTGATAGAACCGTTGTCTTAAGTGAGGTTGGAGCGTATGGAAACTTTTGGAGAACCACAACATCAACCCTTTTGGACAGTGATATTATTGATACTGCTGTTGATAGTACTAAGGTTATCAAACTAAACTTTGCAACCTACCTTGAAGATAGCATCTTACTCTTTGCTGATAAAGCTCAATTTCGTTTAGCTGGTGGTAGAGTGTTAAGTCCGTCTAGTGTACAGGTAGCTCAGATATCATCTTATGAAATTGACCGTAATGTGCGTCCTGTATTCATGAACGATAAGGTGTTCTTTTGTACAAGACGTGGTGAGTACACCGCTGTTATGCAATACCAAGTTAAAGCTACCAACGTGTCATCTGAAGCGATTGACATTACCGCACATGTAAAAAATTACATACCTTTAAACATCGTTAAGATGTCAGGTAGTGCTAATAACAATATGTTGTTCCTTACACCTGAGAACAGTCGTGAAGTCTTTGTGTATAAGTATTATGATGTAGGTCAAGAGCGTCATCAGTCAGCATGGTTTAAATGGGCGTTCAACGGTCTTATTTATAATGCGTTCGCACTTGGTAAGAATTTTAATATCATGATTAAACGCGATGAAGCAAGTACTGAGGACGATTGGGTTGTTGGTACAGGTATATGGGATGATGCTAAATTATGGGATGATACTAAGTTATGGGTAGGTAGTCCATTAGACCTAGTGACCACTAACCAGTTTGAAACAATGCCTATTGCTCCTGAGAACTACTTAACTACACGATTTGTAGATGATATCGACAGTGATAATGAAACAGTAATTAAAACGGATGTTAACTTTGGTGAGTGGGTACCGTCAGTTAATGGTAAAGATATCAGAGGGGTGGTTCAATTTAAGACCGCTATGATATCTAGTGAGGTTGATAGTGATTTTGAGTTAGTAGTAGATGACTTAAACCGTGGGGATACTCGCGTAGTGGCCTCTAAGTATACCGTTAATCGTAAACCTATGGTCTATGGTAATACTAAAAATGTTGAGGTAGGTGTTCGTAACTACTCTGATAAAGGTTTTAGAATAAATACGGTAAACTACGAGGGTAATTATAACAGTCGTAGTAAGAAATTAAAGTAAGGATACACAATGGCTATTCAATCAAGTTTTTATGAGGGTACATCATTAGATGTGAGAGACTTCCCATCTACTAAACACATCGCTACCAAACGCCACATGGCAGTATGGGTACAGCTGTTAGCTGATGATACGTGGGTTGAGATTAATGTTAACAGTTATGAGCTGATTAATAACCGTTGTGTATTAACTACGCTACTGGACCAAACATTATATAAAAAGTTAGAGGTTCGTGTTGCTGACAATCCTGATGAGCTTATCAGTTCTCCAAGCGATACAGCGATTTTAGCGAGTATTGCTACAGAGGTGACAGCTTTAGCTGGGATTGAAGCTGAGTTAACCGTACTTGGAGCAAACGCTACAGGACTAGAGAACATCTCAGATAACTTAGCTGAAGTCTTAGATGCTGACGTACAAGCTGGTAACGCTCTACAATCAGCTACTGATGCACAAACAGCTCAAGGGTTATCTGAGTCAGCTAGAGATGCCTCAGTTGTGGCTAAGGATGCAAGTGTTGTAGCTCAAGGACTAGCAGAAACAGCACAAGCTGGTGCAGAATTAGCAGAAACAAATGCTAAAGCAAGTGAGTTGGCTATTGACAGTAGTATTGTCGATAATCGTTCATCAATGGTAGTCAACAACATCACAACCGAAGAACCCTTAATCCTAAACGCTACACCAACAATAGGTCAGACGGAGTTTCTTTATACTGGTACTGGTGTAGAGCGAACAGTAGCTACAACTGGTGTTCAGATTGCTAATGATAATGGGGATGGCACAACCTTAGCTAGTGCATGGAGCAACACCTCTTATGCAGTAGGTACTATTGTTTACGATACAAGTGTAACTGGTGATAGTTTACCTTATGAATGTACCGTAGAAATTGTAGGTGCTACTGGTGTTTCACCAAGAGCAGATGTTGATGATACAAGTGCAAATTGGAAGTTATCTGATAATCAGTTTGGGTATAAAGGTAACATTAAAGGTCGAAGTGGTGCAACTTCTCACATGGGCTTTGATTCAATTCAAGGTTTAGGCAAATACATAAGCTCAAATACAACAGCCATTCAGGTTACAGATGCACAATCAACTACAACTATTTCACCTTTTAGTATCACATTAGGTACAGCATTAATCTGTAATACAAACCTAGCCACTTACGTACTAGAAGTAGAACAAACAACTAGAAGAACATCAGGAACATTAGTATTTGATGTAGCTTTAGGTAGAGATGTAGTTGTTAACTCAATCGGTACTTATGATGGTACGGGAACTTATGATGCTAGTGTTCATGCTTCGTTATGTGAAGTAGATTCTCAAGGTAATCCAGTAATCATTCACGATAATCCAGTGCAAGGTAACGGAATTAGATTTAGATATGGTAATAGTGTTGCAGGTGCTAATGCTCCTACTAATGGAGTGCTAACTAAATTGCTTTATACTAAGGCTTTAACTGGTGCTGTAACTAACTGGGGTACTTACGATTTTATTAACGGTGCTAAATATTTTATGCAGTTAAATACTACAGCATTATCTGCTTTAGGCTCTACTATATGGAATGATACAGAACCTACATTAAATACATTCACTTATGGTAATCATAGTAATATAAATGCTCTAAATGTAAACTACATAGATTACTACTATGGAGAAACACCAAACACTAAGATAGTATCTTATCAAGGTACTGGTAATGTAGGTAATGATGCTTTAAATAATATTGGTATGGATTGTACTGATAGTGGTACTAAGGCTAAATTAAAAAGATTAGATGCGGTTGGTGATTGGGTTAAGAAAGATAATGTTAGGGGTGGGGCAAACTCTTTATATTCAAATCTTTCAAGTGCAGAGGGGATTGCACATGAAGTTACTTTCACTGATACTGGTATTATTATTGATAACACTTTAACAAGTTCAAATGCACTTAATGGTACTTACCTAGCAATTATCCACACACCAAGCTACAATCAACCCATAGGTGGTAAATACATAGGCTTTAAAACTAACATCAAAGCAACCCTAGCAGATGGCAAAGCAAATGAAGCTAACAAAACAGCTTTAGTTGATGCACCATCACTAGCTCAACTTGATGTAGGAACTGGTAATGCTAACACTACTCAACACGTATATTTAAAAGGTGATGCAACAGTAGTTAATCAGCCTTATCCTTTGAACTCAGGACTTAATCGAGCTGATGCCGATAAATGGGGTGTTGATGTATTAGATGCTAATGGTGTTGTAACTGGTAAGACTACAGCTAGACATGGTACTTATGCTAGTGATACTGGTTTTGTTAGTGCGAGTAGTGAGTTATCTGCTACTTATCCTATACATAAAGTTTTTGATAAAATTAATAGTACGGGGTGGATTAGTATTGCGTCTACTACTGCCAATATAACTTATTCATTATCTAAAAAAAGAGTTTTAATTTCATATTCATTTACTTCTGATGGTACAGCAAATAGAACACCTTTGGATTATACAATTAAGGGTTTAAATTCAGATGGCACATGGACAACACTAGAGAGTGTAACTGGAAATATTAATACAGTTGCGTTCTACAAAAAACCTAAAGTCACCCTTGCTAACACAACAGCATATCTAGCATATAAACTTGACGTAACAGCCATACAAGTAGGTGGCTTAAACGTTGGGCTTTCTGAGATAGATTTTCAATTCGCAGTAGACGATACACCATACCTAAACATCACAGATAATGTAATCTACACAGATGTAAACGACACAGTAACAGATACATTTACAGAGTTAGGTACAGCAGTAGTTGATGGCACAGAAACAGTAAGCCATATTACACAAGCAGATACAGATGTGGTTCAATTTAGTAAAGCTGTGTTTCATGATGAAGTTGAATTTGAAAAAGGCACAATAGGAGCTAATCAATGTAGTGCATGGGTTAATTTTGATGGGACTACAACACCAGTAACTATCAAAGATAGTTATAATGTGAAAGATGTAATCAGAACATCTACTGGGTTGTTTGATATTATTTTTGAGAAAGAATTAGATAATGATAATTACTCTTGGAGTTTAGGAAGTGATAGAGCAACAGCACCTATATCAGCATATTGGGGTGGAGCAAAAAGAGTTGATAAATTCTCATTTGGAACAGCAAATACATCATTAGTACCAATAAACGCAGTAGAAAATTCGTGTATTATCTTTGGAGGTAAAAAATAATGTGGATAAGTAAAAATGAAGATGGTACAGTAGCAGTAGGGAATGTAGATAATGGTAATGGAGCAGTAGAAGTTCAATCATTACCCGATTCACAAGACGTATTATTATGGAATGATGCAGAGCCGACAGCACCTATTGTAGATGTTGGCTTAGTTACTAAACGTGAAAGGGAAGCATTTAAAGCAGAGCGACAAAAGCTAGTAGATAATATTGAAGTGACTTATAACGCTTTAATCTTTCAAGGTGATGAAATAAGTCAAGATAGAATGAGTAGAGCCATTAACGCTTTACCCGATGATGTATCCACTATCTTGTGGGTAGCAAAAGATAATACAGCTACACAATTAAATAAGATAGACCTTAGAGCTATTTTGTTTGATGCGGGTAATCAACAAGCAAGTATTTGGATACCTTAATGTATACCCTCAAATATTCATCTACTATTGATAATAAAATTGTAGTCTTAGAAGATTATATTTTTGATGGTATCAAAGTAGAGGAAGGGTTTGTATCAAATGGTGGAGATATCCCAAGAATATTTTGGTTATTCACAACACCTCATAAAGCTAAGTATCTTCCTTGCTATGTAGTACACGACCATTTATGTGAACTTGAATTATATGATGTAGCAGATTGTGTTTTAGAAGAAATGCTATTAATTGCAGAAAAAGAAAAACACACTATCATTACAAGAGGAATAATATTCTTTGTAAAACTCTATCATAGGATTAAATATGGAAAATGAAAACGTAGATTTATGGGGTAGACATAGAATCACTACAAGACTATTAGCATTAGCTCTTATTTACGCATATATACACGCTATAAGAGCTGAAACTCCAAATCAAGAGATAGTATTCATTACTGGCTTATTTGCTCTTATAGCTCTTATTGTGTTAACATTTGGGCTTAATTCGATTACTAAGGTAACTGGTATGATAAAAGCATGGAGAAACAAATGAAAAATAAACAAAGAAAGCCTAATAAATTTAAAAATGAGTTTCTATGGTTTGTGGTAGAAAGTTTTTCTTTCATGAAAGGGCATAATAAACTATATATAGCTATGCAGATTCCGTATAGATTTTATTTATTTAAAAAGGTTAAGTGATGAGTACAGAAAGCATAATCGGTTTAGTTATTGCATTAGGTCTTTTAGGTTCGTCAGCATGGCAAGAATACAAAAATGATAGATTAGAGAGAAAGATTATCAACCTTGAAACTATCATGGTGTATAACAAAGCTGTACTTGATGGGAACTACACAAAGCAAAAAGTCTATAAAGAACTTACAGATAAAATAGAAAAGGAACATGATGATGAAGTTAAATCTCTTAATGATACCGCTATTGGCGATTCTATTACTTTCCCTTAGTGGTTGTACTAAAATTGAATACTTACCATGCCCTAACTATGAACCTAAGACACTACCACCCACCTTAGACCTTAATGGTACTATGAAGCGTGTAACAGCCGATAAATGGCTAGTTGACCATAATATAGTATTAGGTGTTAAACGATTCGAGAAAGCGTGTTATGAGCGTTCAGCAGACTTCATAAGCACAATGGAAGCGATTAACAAATATAATGAAGAAATAAGTAAAGAATAACGTGCTATAATCCAAATAAAAAAGGGCCAATATGCCAGCAATTAATGAAGATGATAAAGACCTCATACTCTATCTTGGAAACCTATCCTCTAATGTTGGTAGTTTGGTTGAAGCCGTTAAAGGTACTACTAACCAACTAGATACCTTACAGTTTAGTGTTCAAGAGCTACTTAAAGCTGAGACAGATAGACGGTTGGAACATCAAGAAACCTTGCAAAATATCAAACGTTTAGATAGTCGTGTTGATGACAGAAAAAAAGAAATCTCTGAGATTAAAGATAACGATAAAGAACTCGCAAAAAAGATTGAGGCACTTCTTACAGCTATTCCTGATAAGTGTGACGATACCACGAGTAAATCTTCAGAATATACGGATAGAGAAATCACTAAACTATACCGTACCTTTGGTATCGTATGGTTAGTTTCTGCTTTCCTATTAGGTATTATTTTAAACCTAACAGACGGTAATGAAGATGATATCAAAACTCACATCAGTATCGTTGAAAAAAAGATTGATGACCATATCGCTATTAAAGCTAAACCCTAAAGGATGATGATAAATGATAACTCAAGCACTAATCAACAGTATTAAAGAGGAAGAGGGTTTCAGCTCTCATGTTTATAAGGACACATTAGGTGTTCTTACTATTGGTTTTGGTACCAACCTTAAAGAAGGTATCTCAAGAGAAGAGGCTCACGCCCTATTAGAGATACGTTTAAAGAATAAGATTAAAGGTCTAATCTCTGCTAAACCTATTGTTGAGAACATCAACTCAGTGAGACAGGATGTTCTAGCTAATATGGCCTATCAACTAGGTGTAACTGGTGTGTTAAAGTTTAAAAAGATGTGGGAAGCTCTTGACCGTTTAGATTTTAAGACAGCATCTAAAGAGATGATGGACTCAAAATGGTATCAACAAACACCAGCACGATGTGAGAGACTTGCTACCCAAATGTATAAAGGGTAGCTGTTTACGCTATAATGCTATAACAAACAGGAGTATAACATGGCACAAGTGAAACCAGTAGCCGTTACAGGCGTATCAACAGGAGCAGTTGTTGGAGCTAACATTGATGCCAACTTCGATGAGTGTTACGCTGAGGATATCGCCTTAGGCGGTAGAATCACAACACTTGAGGGTAATTATATAGACCGTACTTACGATTACGTACAGGTAGCCAGCTTTACAGTAGCTAATGATACCTATGAGACAGTAGCTCAATTAGTTACTCCGTCAAGAGGTGCTGGTACGTATGAGTTAAAGATGTCAATGATTCATTCTTTAAACTCAGTAACAACCTCTGCGTTCTTTAGATTTTCTACTGACGGTGGAAGCACTTGGACTGAAGTACGTAAAGAACCTAAAGACAATACAGATAATGTTGTTGACACTCTCATCCATGTTGACGTCTTTGCTGGTGGGATTAAAGACATTGTTGTACAAGCGAGAAAAGAAAACGCTGGCGATGTCTTGCTTGTTACCCATTTAGATATTATCTACCAACGTGTAGTATAAAGGATAGGTTATGACAGCAAGTGAAAAAGCAACCGTAGCCTCAGCTGGTATCACTGCTGGTACCACTATCCTAAGCGGTATTCAAGAAACAAAAGCTTTTGAGAGACAGGCTAAAGCTAAGGCTGATGCCAAGATAGCTAACATGAAACAAGCTACAACATCTTATGAGTTCTCGATGTCTAAGATGAAACAACAAGTTGAAGAACTTGACCAAGTGTTAGGTAGCAAACTTTCTGAGCGTTCAATGCAATCGCTCAAAGACCAAGCGAGGTTACGTGTAGCTTCTGCTGAGACAGGGACTTCAGGTGGTACAACTGACCTTGCAATCCAAGAGGCGTTCATGGCTGAACATTTTGATAAAGCTAACATTATCGCATCAGCTACTAATGAACAGCGTTCAATTCAAACTCAAATGGACTCACAGACTATTAAACTACAGTCAGACTTATTATCCTTATCTACAGGTATGCCGAGAGTAAGTAGTGACGGATGGTTAACCGCAACAAGTGGTGGTATCTCAGCATTTCAACAGACCTTAGCGATGTTACCTAAACAAAGTAAAGAAGATTTATTCGTAGGAGATGACTAATGGCTACCCTTAAAGAGACAGCTGGCAAAGTAGCACGTACAACCTCAGGTGTTAAGGGTGCGACTATCAGTACCTCAGCACCATCAGCGACTATCCAAGAGAGTAAAACGATTGATAAGGGTGCGAAGCTCGCTAAAGACCTTGGCATCAACTTACAAAAGATAGCTGGTGAGGTTCAATCTGCAAACATTAGTGCTGGTAAGAGAGCTGGTTCCGAGCTACTAGCTGATTACACTGAAGCTATGGCTCAAAGTAATCAGAAGTTTGCTGAAATTCCTAACCCTACAGCTCAACAATACGCTGATAAAACAGATATGGAGCAACAACTCTATCAAGAGATGGTGACTAAGGGTAGTTTCGGTAACAATGACCTTGCTAACCAAGGCTTTAAAGATGTATTCGCTAAACCAGCTACTAACCTACTGTTCGCTAACAAGCAAAGAAACTCTCAGATTGGTACAAAACTCTTTCAAAAAGAAGAGACTGAAGCGGTTGAGCTACGAGCCAATAAAGCTTTAGCAACTTTCAGTGGTAACACTGTAGTTTCTAGTATGACTAAAGATATGGCTGACACCTTAGAGGACCAAATTGTAGGAGCTGGACTCGATAAAGACGTTGCTACTAATAAGATTGTAACTTCACAATTAACATCTCTTGAGCGTTTAGCTACTGAGGACCTTAACAAGTTAGCAGTTATGTACACTAAAGATGAACAGGGTACGTTCAATGGTCTTTTTGGTGCGGTTGCAACGATGGATAAAAAAGGTGAAATTCATAAAGTTAAAAAGGATATGTCAGACGTTGAGTTTAAACGTATTCTTGGTGGATGGAAAGTGTTAGGCTCAACTGTTGGTAAACAAACTGATATTGATACTCAAATAACTGAAGCTACAGCCAACTTGAAAAGTAAATACGTAACGATGTCAAGTGAGCAAGTACAAACAGCGGTTAATGGTATTGTCACTCAAGGTAATCAAAAGAACGCCTTAGGCTTCAAGCTCAGTAAAAGTGAGTTTAAAGCTGTACGTGAAGCGAGCTTGGTAGGAGCTACTTACGAGAAGTTGAGTGCTATCTATACAGGTATCGCTAAAGACGGTGGAGCTGGACTAAGAACAGCAAGAGCTAATGGTGTGGATATTGCAACCACTATCCCAAGCCAAGATGGTCTATCTTCAATTACGGTTAACTACAAGTTGAAACCAGCTGAGATTGACAACTTCTTAAAGACTAAGTTCACTGACGAAGTTAATCAGATGATAGCAAGTGGTAGTCCAGCAAGTGCTAATAAGTTAGCGAACACTGTCAAGTCTCTCAAGTTATCAGGACTTGGTGACTTACCTGTAGTTACTAAGATTGTCAGAGATGCTAACCACGGTGCGTCAGGAGCTAAGAGTATTACAGAGTTGAACAATACGATTGTAACCGCTGTAGCTTACGGTAACGACGCTAAAGGTGGCGACACTTATGCTGACGGTCCAACCCAAGGTGATTATGAGATTATCCAAAACCTACAAGCAAGATACGCTAAAGAGCGTGAGAGTGGTGTTAAAATCTCTGAAGCTGATGAGCTACTACGCCTTAAGTCTGCTTATAACATTGTGTTGAACAATCGTAAAAAAGATTTTACACAACCTGATGTTATGAAACAGCATATTGCGAACCAAGACAAAGGTGAGGAATACGAGAACTTAGTTGAGGGTTACGCTGTAGGTACGGTGCAACCTGTACAGGGTGTTATGGATATCTTAGGTAAACTTACACGTAAGAACTCTAATGAGGTTACAACTCCTGAAGAGTTTGAAACAATGGCCCGTTCACGTACAGCAGTTATTGACAGCGATGGTGTGTGGGGTACAAGTATGACTATTATTAGACCTTACTCGCTATCTACAGCTGAGGGTGGTCAACGTACTGATGTCGCAGTTACAGGCGACCAAATGCAAAAGAACATGACAACCCTACTTAAACGTAGCGTTGATAAGCTTGGAATTAACATTGAGGTTGACGATGACTCTATTGGTGATGATGAAAACTTTAAAGTCTCACAGAGTATTGGCGATGATGGTACGATATTAACAGCAGTTAGTGTATACTCAGCTGGTAAATTGCTCCACTATGAGGTGATGTATCCTGATGAGGTAGCAAGTGGTAAGAAAAATTACAATAGACTAGGGCTTAAATAATGACTGATAAAAACCCTGAGTATGGTGACGTAACCGCGTCAACATCTACAAGCCAACCGTATAATATTGATGAGCGTAAAATTGGTGCTGATGTTATCACACAAACCCAAGAGGGTTTAGCTGGTAGCAAAGAAGAGAATGAGCGTTTAGGTAAAGTTGAGTCAGCTACATGGTTCAACTCTGAAGCTAGTCTCTTTGTAGGTGAGAAGTGGAGAGGTTTTTCTAATACATGGGATGACACATGGTTAGCACGAGGTGTTGACTACTTCCAACATGATAGAGAGTTTTGGCAAGAAGAAGATAAAGAGTTTACAGCTAACTTTAAAGGTGATGCGGTGTTAGAGTACGCTAACTCTGTTGGCCTTGACTTTAATGACATCAACTCATTCGACTTTGCTAAAAATGCAGAACATCGTGACAGCTTAGTAGCTGGTATCAAAGAGAAGAAACGTAGAGAAACACAAATGGCTAACGCCTTAAGCTCTACAGAGAGAATTGTATCATCATTAGCTACAGGTATCGCTGGTGATATTGATACGATTATTGCTCCTGTTGCGAGTATTGGTGCAAAGATAACTGGTGCCTCAAAGATTATGGCCCTCGGTGCTGGTGCGACGCACGTTACTTACGGTCAGTTTATAGCTGAGACTCAAGATGACGTCTCGTGGGGTGAAGCAACTTTATTCAGTCTTATTGGTGGAGCTATTGATGGAGCCATTGTCTCAAGAGTTAACACGGAACCACTGACTAACAGCCTTAAAGGTATGCCGAGTAACGCTACAGTAGCTAATGTTGCTGAACAAGAGATTGCGATGTTACCGCGTTTTTCTGAGACAGGTCAGATGCCAACAATTATCACTGAGTATAAACCTACTCATCGTGTGGAACCAGCTAAAGAAGTTGCGTTCCATGAGGACATAAAGAAGCTTGATGATATCGAGTTCGCTGTAGAGTATGAGAAGCGTATGGAGTTTTATGAACAAGCCATCCAAAAAGCTTCAACACCTATGGAGAAAACTGTAGCGGTTGAAGCACGTGCAAAACTTAATGAAGAGGTAGTTAACAGACAGTGGGTAGCTAAAATGGATGAAGCTGAGTTTATCGCCAAGCGTGATGAGTTAGCTAAACGTGACTTAGAGACACCTAGCTTACAAACTAAAGACAATATCGCACGTCTTGATAGCATTATTCGTGAGATGAAGCGTGTTCGCGTATCTAAAACATTACCTAAACACGGTGTTAAGCAAACAGATGAAGTATTAGAGACTCAAGCCAAACACATCTCAAAGGTTGAGAAAGAGTTGTCCCTAGCTCGTCAGTCCATCAAAGACCAAGAGATGGTAACTAAATCTATTGATGAGGGTTTAGAACACACTAAACAAAGCATTGATGAGATAAACAAAGCGGATAAGTCGGGTATTGAGCAAGAGACTTTTGATGCTTACAAACATCTTCATGACAACGGCACCTTATCAGATGAAGCGTTCAAGATGTTAGAAGATGCGTTCAACGCTGGTAAACCTATGACGCCTCCAAAGATTAAGATGACGCCTGACGGTGATAACATGAAAGTGACTGTTGGGAACAAAACCTTTTCTACTCCAAAGAAAGTAGCCTTAGGCCTTATCGCTACAGGAGCTTTAGCTCAAGCTGACGATGGGTTCAACCCTTCATCTGATGGTTGGATGATACTAGCTGGTGCTATTGGTTTAGGACTTGGTGTTGCTAACGCTGGTCGTATTTGGGAGATGACCAAAAATGGTACAGCTATCGCACGTAACGCGAAACTGTTAGACAGAACGCGTGATACAAGAGCTGAGTTATCAGACCTTGCTGTTAAAACGCGTATAAGTATTACAGAAACTTTGCAACCACTACTAAACGGTGCTACTGAAGCTGGTAAGAAGTTAGTTAATGACTTCTACTTCAATCCAATCGAGGGTAAAAAGACTGTTGAGCGTGTTAAGAATATGACTTATGAGAGTATTATTAAACCCTTACAACGTGAAAGTCATGAGAACTACAGAGAGTGGTTAAAAGAAAGTGGTACAGGAGCCATCGAAGGAAAGCTGTCTCTCTTTCGCAATATGAGCAAAAGAGCTGAGTTTAACCATGAGGTTACCCGACTCCTTAAAACAGGCGAGAAGTCAGAGTATGAGTCATTAAACAAGGCTGTTGAGACTACGCGTAAATCTTTAGACTCAGTATTGAAGAATATGCAAGATGCTGGTATCAAAGGTATTGAAAAGATTACAGAACTAGAGAACTATGTCCCACGTATGGTTAAGGGTGGTAATATTGAAACTCTTATGAGAGCTATGACACCAGCTTCACGCGAAGTGTTCATGAAAGAGTTTACTAAAATGTTCCATAAGACAACTAACCCTGAAGCTACTGCTGAGGCGTATCTTGAAACTATGGGTGCATTAAACTCTATGCAAAAGATATCAAGCAAAGAAGCTATCAGTAAGATTCAAGAAACATTGAGAGCCAAAGGTCTTGACGTTGAGTTAGCAGATGACTTAGCTGAAGCTCTTGGAGTGGGGACTAAAGGATACAATCGCCTTAAAGCTCGTATCCCTATGGATGAGACAGCGTTTGGTAAGATAGAGTTAACAGTGAGAGATGGTGACGGCTTCAAGACAATCAACGTTGGTATCAACGATGTTGTTGAGAACGATATCATGAATATTATGCAGACTTACGCTAATCAGTCATCAGGTCATATCGCCTTTGCAGACTTAGGTTACAAGTCTGTTGATGATGCTATCGCTCAGGTTAATGATATTGAGAGTGGGTTCAATCCTAAAGCTAAAGAGACAATCCTCAATGATATTGAGCTACTTGCTGGTAGGCCAGTAGTTGACTACTCAGATGCAACCAATCGTTTTTGGCGTGATGTCTCTAATTACGCTATGGCGAAAGCTATGATATTCTCAACGCTATCTCTGATTCAAGAGGCTGGTGCAACTATGGCTAAGATGGGTACAAGCGGATGGAGCGAGAGCTTCAAGAAAGTTAGTCGTGGTATGATTAACACTCATGGTCGTGACAGTATGTTGATTACACGCTTACAAAACCTCACAGGTTTAGGTATGCACAGATACGGTGCTAGTTACGGTGCGTACAAAACACTTGACGATACAGGTAACTTGGCTGGTGGTGAGGGCTTTGGTGGTGTAGTTAGTAAGGTTGGTGAGATGTCAAGAGATGTTGTGCTACACGTACTACCTTTTGTTAAAACCTCTGACGCCCTGACTGAGATTAATCTTATTGATACAGCTCAAGTTCTAGCAGAGTTTAAAGCTGGTACCTACACGTTCAAAGCTCATGAGAAAGTAACGTTCGGGATTACACCTGAGTTTGAAAAGATGTTGCAAAAGTATGAGTTTAAGATGAACGATAAGGGTAAGGTTATGGATATCGAGCTTGACAAATGGTCAAGAGCTGACCGTATGGAGTTCGCTACAGTCGTGGACCTTATGATGCAGAAACGTATTCAACAAGCAACGTTCGGTGGTACAGGTGCGTACACACGTCAAACCGCTTTAGGTGGGATTATCTCTAACCTACTTAAGTATCCTATGAACGCTTACTCAAATCATGGTTCATTCTTAGGTCGTGGTATCTTTGCTGGTGACGGTCAAGCGATGTTACAAGTCGCTATGTGGACAGGTACAGGAGCATTGCTTACTTCTTTACGTTCAGAGATTAAAGGTAAAGAGTATGATGAAACTGATATGATTATGGGTGGATTGTTAAATCATCCATTTATGGGTGCTTACAGTGCGGGATTAGGTCTACTGGACCCAGCACCTATGGGGTTATCGTCTAATATCGGAGACTTTTTAAACCTATACAATTATAAATAAGATGTCTTGAGGAGGACTTATGACTAAAAAAGAAAAACTTGAAAGACTTGATGAGCTAGTGCTTGATAGAATGGTTAAGCTTGTTGAGAACGGAGACACAAACGAACTAGCTGAGTTGTCAGTAGCCGTTAACTACCTTAAGAGTAACGCGGTTGTAGAAGAAAAGTCTCGTAGCTCTGTTGAAGAGGACACTAAGGCCCGTCTCGCTGAGGCTGATGAACGTAGGAAAAAGAAGGCATTAAGCACATGACGCCTAGAGAACAAGTTGCCATCTTTACCCAAGATGGTTGGGGACAACTCAACGAGGATGATAAGTATTTCTCAAATGAAGCCCTTGAGGACAATTTTATCTACTTCTATACTTATGCCTTTGCTCACCTCGGCTTACCCCGTCCTAGTAAAGCACAGTACGAAATAGCCCTATTCCTGTTAGACACATCTAATCCTCACAGACTTATCATGGCGATGAGGGGTTTATCTAAATCATTAAGCTCACAGATTTATGTTGTATGGCGGTTGTTAAATAACCCTGATGAACATATCCTTGTCATGTCAGCTGGTTCAACTCGTGCAAAGAATTATTCGCAGTTTGTACAAAAGCTTTTGAAGATACTACCTGTTACTAAACATATGGCTCCTAGACACAATATTGAGCGTACATCGGGTGAGAGTTTTGATGTTGCTGGTTCTACAGCTTCAGATGCTCCAAGCGTTTACGCTGTTGGTGCTAAGACTCAAGTAACTGGTTTCCGTGCAACCTTAGTTGTTTATGATGATATCGAAACGGCTCAGACTGTTGAGTCAGCAGTGATGTCAGAAGCGATTGATACCTATGCTATGGAAGCTCAGAATCTCTTGATGAGTGGACACGATGAGTCAGTTACGCTTTGTACCCCTCACTCGATGTCATCCATCTATGTGAACTGGATTGATGAGAAAGGGTTTGTACCTCTTGTTATCCCAGCTCGTTACCCTGAGAATGACCTATCATACTTTGGTGGCCTTGCTCCTTATATCAAAGAAGCTATTAAAGAACATCCTGAGTTGATTGGTAAAGCAGTGGATGAAAGACTTAACGATGACTTCTTAACGTCTAAAGAGCAACGTATTGGTAAGTCTAAATTCAAGTTACAGTATCAGTTAGATGTATCTGATGCGGATGACTTGCGTTATCCTCTCAAGTTATCAGACTTTATTGTGGATAACGTTGACGATGACCATGCACCACTTAAGATGACTTACTCTTCAATGCCTGATAATATCCTATATCAGAAACATAACGGTTTTGCTAAGGACAAATTATACACCCCAGCGTATCGCTCTCCTGAGATGGCTGAGTACGACTATCGGATAATGTCGATAGATACAGCTGGTAAAGGTAAGGATGAGATTGGTATTACCATCCTCTATCACCTCAATACGCGTATCTTTGTTAAGAAGATTATTGGTATTGCTGGTGGTTATGAAGATGAGGTGATGGAGAATATTGCAAACCTTTGTAAGATACATCGTATCGAGACGCTAGTACCTGAGGACAACTACGGTGATGGTGCGTTCTCTAAGATGTTAGAACCACACGTAACGCGTATAAGCCCTGATACAGAGATAGAGGGGATAAAGGTTACAGGACAAAAAGAAGTGCGTATCATTGAGACGCTAGAGCCTATTATGAACCAACACCGTATTGTTGTGGATAAAGAAGTCTTTGAGCATGACCTCAACGCTCCTAGTCGTAACTACTCATTCACCCATCAGTTAGCTAAGATAACCAAAGAGCGTGACAGTTTGACTCATGATGACCGATTAGATAGTTTAGCAAATGGAGTGAGTTTTCTACTTGATAAAATATCTGATGATGAGAGTAAAGGATTGGAGATACACGCTGAAGAAGAGGCTGACAAGAACTTAGAGTTCACGTTGCAAAACTTCAACGGCTCATACCGCAATAGAAGTTCTAATTACGGTACAAACTTTTAACGGTATCTGAAAGAGATACCGCTGTGTTTAAAGGTTTCAGTAACAGTAAGACCACCTATAGAGGCGTTTAACGTACTGTGAAGTACTGCCATGTAGTTGACATAGGTTTTAATCTTTTCTTCATCTGCCTCTTTCGCACCCTTATGTTCTTTACGATACGTGTATTTATAGATGTTCCCTTTACAGAAACCTATCATCTCACGTACCGTCAACTGGTCCTCAAGATGCTCAATCGCTGTTTTCTCTTGAGTATCGTAATGACTACTGTTAGGGTTAATAAGTGGGTGCAAGGTTATCATTACTTTTTACCATCCTCTCTCGTACAAGGGATAGGAACAAGAATCTCTCTTGTAGCTTGAGTACGTTGTTTCATCTGAATCGTGTTAAGTGCTGTCGCTGTATTGTTGTCAGTGAGAACACTTACTAGGTACTTACTACCATTGATACACTCAATCTTATGGATAACCTCAACACTTGCGAACAAGCTAGTAGTAACTAGCAACACTGTGAGTAATAACTTTTTCATCTTAATTCTCCTCTTTTTGTGAACGGGCTTTACGTTTATCCCGTAATTTTTTACGCTTACTCGCTGTCATCGAGAAGCACCAACTTGGTTAATATCGCTAACTCTAAGAACTGGTCAGCAGAGTTAGCATCCTCTTTTTGAGATTCCGCAGTGAGGATAGCTAGTTTGCCGACCAACTCCTCAGGGTTACCTTTACGTAGCATCTTCACGCATCGCTTAATAATAGGGCGTAGATGTTTAATCAGTTCCGCTTCTGTCATTCTTTTTCTCCTCATGTTCGTTCATCAATACCTCAACCATACCACGCATAGTACGGCCCTCAGCTTTAGCCATCTTCTTTAAACGCTCATGTTGAGGTTCAAAAAGACTTAAATGTTTCTCTTCAATTCGTGGGTTCATTACAAACCTTCCTTTCCGTGGTTTTCATGGAAGCCATATAAGACCTCCGCATTTTTACGAGCATCTACCGCATCACTGAACTTGACAAACTGGCCTAGCCATAATGTCTCTTTATCAACTCTTATTTGAGCAACCCAACGACTATCTCGTTTTTTCCAATGTACTCCTGTAACACCTGACGCGTTATCCTTTCGCTTAGAATTGTTTTTGCAGTTCTCACTGCGAGTAACGTCTCGTAAGTTTACCCACCTATTATCAGCCCGTATATGGTTAATATGGTCAACCTCATCAGGTGTTTCACCTAACATATACAGGTACGCCAACCTGTGAGCCAAGTATAATTTACCAAAAACCTTTATGCCGACATACCCATGAGTATTTAAACTCCCAGCTATATCGCCAACCATGACGCTATGATGATTACTTTTTATTCTAGTGAAAAGCCCACTATTAACATCATAATATAGTTCCTGTCGTAATTCAGATTGTGTTAACATCTCATAACCCGTGTTCTATACAGTCCCAAACGCTATCAGCTACAAAGGCTTTGCCTCCACTCATTCGCACGAGATGAAGTTGATGCTCTTGTAGCTTTGTAACGTTCTTCTTTTTACCAACCGCTTTGACTTCGATAGCTATGTACCTACCGTCCTTACAGACAGCCAAGTCAGCGACACCTTGCTCATTAGCTCTTACTATCTTAATGACGTAATAACCTTTGCCTTTAAGATAATCTACTATCTCTTTTTGTATCTTACTCTCTGATTTTGGCATATTAATCCTTTAGGTTTACTTTAATGCTTTCAGTAAATCATCTTGTACCGCATCCTTTTTAGCAAGGGCGGTCATTTTTATGTTTTTCTAAATGGTCATCCTGTGATAACCATTCACAGTTCCAATCCGCGTAACCTTTATCGTTGTTCTTCCGATGTATTTGAAACCCATCCTCATAACCATTTTCCATAGACCAATCATAAAACCTTTTAAAGTCTAAGAACCAATCGGGTGTCATACCTAAACCACAATACCTCTTATAGTCTTTATTCTTTGGGTTACTAACCCTTTGTTTCATGTTAGTCCATATTCGATATAACCTTGAATTACTTAATCCATGTTTATATCCATTAGCAGTTTGACTACAGGTGTAACACATTTTGTTACCACGCTTACGGTTAACATCATATTGATTGACAGTCACCTCTTTGTCGCAAGACGGACAAAGATATACTCCTAATCTAACCTTTCGACCACTTTCGGTTTTACTTGTACCTAAGTCTTTAATTAATTGCATTTTAACGCCTTTAGTAAATCATCTTGTACCGCATCTTTTTTTGCAAGTACTCGCATGAGATGTTCTTCAATTTCTCCAACAGCAATGTGCATTAAACGTACGGTATGGTTTTGTCCTTGACGATGTAGTCTAGCATTAAATTGCTGATATAATTCTAAAGAAAACGTAAAACCATACCAAACAGCAAGTGAGCCTCCGTGTTGGAGATTAAGCCCGTGTCCAGCAGATGCTGGATGTGCCAATAGAAGTTTGATGTTACCTTTGTTCCACTCCGCGACAGCTTCACCCTTTTTGTCAAGAGTGACCGCAGTAGGAAATTCGTCAAGAAGTGCCTGTAACTCGTGCTTATAGTTGTAGGCGATGAGGATATTATCATTTGGGTTTTCATCTATAATCTCCTTAAGTGTATCCAGTTTTAATCTATGGATGTTGTGTACGACACCATTCTCATCGTACACATTCCCGCTACAGAACTGTAGAAGCTTGTTGGATAAAGTCGCGGCCGACATGGCTGTAAGCTTATCGTCCTTAGTTATAGACATTATCATCTCTTTCTCAAACTTGGTGTATTGAGTGAGAAGTTTACCCTCCAACTTGTTACCAAGCACTGAGGGGATAAGGTCAGGTAGTTCTAAGTAGTCACTAGCTTGCATACTCAAGACAACATCTTGTATCTTATCTTGGATACGTTTAACGCTACCCTCTCGCAACTCATAGTTGTAACCCATGAAGTCACTAATAAAATACTGACTCTTATAGCTGGTGATGTTACGACCAAGACGCGTACCACCATCTAACAGATAAACCTGTGACCATAAGTCCATATAACCATTAGACGCTGGGGTACCTGTTAACAGCACCATACGCGTAACCTTATGTAAGACCTTCTTTAGAGCTTTAAAACGCTGTGAGGCGTGGCTCTTGAACGATGAGGACTCATCTATAACCACCATGTCGAAAGGCCATTTAGATTTGTAGTATTCCACAATCCATTTAACATTCTCTCTGTTAATTACATAGATGTCAGCACTGCGTTGTAAAGCCTTGACTCTATCTTCCAGTTTACCTGTAACAATACTGAACTTTAAACCCTTAGTGTGTTCCCAGTTCTTAGCCTCAGTGTGCCATACAGTGTTAGCAACACGTAAAGGTGCAATAATCAAGACGCGATTAACATGAAACCTATTCCACATTAACTCATCAATAGCTGTGAGCGTTGTAATTGTTTTACCTAATCCCATGTCGAGAAAGAGTGCCGATTTTGGTACGTCTAAAACGTGACTAACCGCCCTCTCTTGGTAATGGTGTAGGTTATCTATTGTTAACATCCTTATATCCTTTTAGTTATAGTTTACATTTGTCGTAGTTCGCCTTGCACCAAAGCTCTTTAGCCTCAGGTGATAAGTCTTTCTCAAACTTACCTGTTTTAAGATTGATTTTACCACGTCGAGACTCAATCTCTTTAATGGTTTCATCTAAAGTCTTGTCAGCATCATAGCCCATCTTGTAAATAGCACCAGTAGCCACAACGATAATGTCATTGAGGGCATCAATCATCTCATGTTCTGTTGGGACTTTATAGCGTTGTGGCATAAGCTTGTGCCACCATCTAGTGTTCTCTACTGGTGTAGATATGAACTCCAATAACTCCTCACTTAGTAGCTTTATTTCGGTTTCATGATTAAAACCTTTTGCTATTAAACCTCTACTCATATTCCAATAATAAATCTTTTTAAATCGTGTCATTAAACATCTCCTCTTTCATGTTATTGAACTTCTCAAGAAAGTTTTCTTTACCTATAATAGGTGCTTTATCTTTGTTCTTTTCATACCACTCTCGCTTACGGTCGTTAGTACAAATCTTACAAGCTCTTTGTCTGCCAAATGAATATATATTCTTTGAGTCTTTATAGAACTCATCAAAAGGTTTAAACTCATCACACTTATTACACTGCATTGTATCACCTTCTCTAGGACAAGGTTTAACATTCTTGCCTTTACGCTGTAATAGTTTCTTTTCTGGTCTACCTAAACACTTTCTACAGTCAGCGTAATTGGTGTAAAACATATCTATATGCTTTATCTCATCACACTTTCTACAACATCTTTGTTCATCAACAACTGTACCACGATAGTTACAATTAGGTTTAGCATCTATCACACCTCTACGTTTATGATGGTATAGAGCCTTGCAAGTTTTGCAAGTGTTATACATTACACCCATTGTAGTTACATAGAAGTTAGGTGAAGCGTTCTTGTGTTCGCCACACTCTTTACACTTTCTATAGGTTGCAATACCATTAGCCCACTTCTCTTGGATAATTTCTGTAACACAGATTGAGCATATGTCCTTATCTTGTTGATAAGCTTGCAAGCTCTTTCCAACACCACACTCTTTACACTTCTTTAGTTCTTTCCACTGACTCATATTTATCCTCCTATAAATTCAAGCATACGTTGTTTATGCTTTTTCTTTTTGTCTATCACCTCATTACGTGATGCAAAAATAATCAAATCATTTGAAGTGAAGTTATCACGATTTTTGATATGCTCGTTACGTGTTTCTTCTAAGCATGATATCTCACCATCAATAGTATTGATTATATCTTCTGCTGTTAAGCCAGTATGCCTTAAGTATCTGTGTAGTGTTCCGTAAATTAGTTCTGTTTCGTTCATCTAATACTCCTTAGTTGATACACTACCGATACAAGCGTTATAAGTGCTATACTTAGTAGTGTTGCTATGTCTGCTTAATAAAGTGTCATTGTTGGTCTTTTAATACCCAAATATTTTCATACATTTTACAAACTTGTTTTTGTTCGTATAAGCCTGATTCCGAAAACTTAGCATTTTTCTCTTTAATGTCTTTGCCTATCATAGTTCCTATAATATAAGAACCTACTAAGACGCTTACTGCGATTATAAAATATTGTTTAGGTGTACTCATCTCTATTCCTTTACTTCTGAAATTGTGACTTTATACTTTTTCCCACCTAATGAGCTACCATTAAAAGCAAAATCAATATCACTATCATGTATAACTATTTTACTTGTTCCCATCATTTCAGTACCCATTGTTAAACTTGCTTCAAACTCTGCCACCACACCCTCTTTAAGTGCTGATAGTTCGGCTTGTAGTGATTGGATATACTCTGATAGCATCATTAAATCGTCACCAATATCTAACCCTAGCTTATATTGTTGTTGTATTAGTTTTAAATCATCTATATTCATCTCTTATCCTTTAGGTTACAGTAATAGAAAAAAATTCTATTTTAATTGTTAACTTATCATTGATGTTTGAATAGTCTTTGGCTTCCATTTCACCTAAGTTAACTGACTGTTCTGATACATTAACAAACCTATCGTTTTTTAATACCTCTATCGTTTCATCATCTAAATCTGATAGCTTCAAAACGACTTGCACAGATGTATAATCATCATTTATTGCTTCAACTGAAATAGGTTTATTGTTAAATCTTGCTACTACTGCTTGTATTGATGCTTCCATCTCTTATCCTTTAGGCTCATAGAACCGAGTTAAAACATAATCGTTACGCTTATGCTTCTTTGTTGCTTTACTTGATGATAAGCCACCTTTAATGATTATTCCCATGCCTATTACGAATATGATTGAGTATATGTATTCCATTATTCTGCCTCTTTTTCATTGTGCAATATCTCATATAAAAATGCTCTGAATTTGTCATCATCATAACTACTTGGAGTAAATTTCGCATCCTTGGGAGTATATTCAAAATTATCAAATAACTCTCTCACAAAATGGTTGTTATATTTGAAAGCCATATCACCATTAGTTCCACCTATTAAGGCATTTTGTATTATTTTCATTACATCTATTTTCATTATTCTTTACTCCCTTGAACCCCAAATTCTGTGTTCCATTCACCTTTTTTAATGTACGTGATATTGCTTTCTGTATGCTTTGTTTTTTTGAAAGCATCTAAGCTGTTAATGTGTAGTGATAAGAAAAATATTATTGCTATAATTAATAATACGATTCCTAAGTAAATCACATATAATAGTGGGTCTGTTTTGTTTTCAGTTTTCATTTGTTACCCTTTTTTCGATTACATTTACGGCACAACATCTGTCCGTTACTGATGGTAGTCTCACCACCTTTAGACCACGCTATAATGTGGTCAGCTTCACCGCTTCTATCATTACCTTTACGTGGTAACAACTTCACGTTACAAAATACACATCTCCCATCAGCTAACACCCATAAGGCATTATACTGGTGATTGTCAAAGAACCTACTATCCACTTTACTATAAAGGGCGTTAGGCTTAAAGCATAATACCAACAGTATTATGAGTGAGGCGATTATTTGTTGCATCATGCCTCCTTATAATTATTTACAGTATCTAAGATAAGTTGCATCGTTTTTATCTTCATACCTGAGCCTGTGTCCCGCGTCTTTTTTAAACGGGTGAACGTAGGTGCATCTAGCTCCAACCTTTTACGTACAGAGGTTTCAGAAGTAAGACCATTAACGTTACCAAAAATTGTAAGGGCCTTTAAAACCTTGATTGCAAAAACAGCCTCAGGAGTAGTTGCAGTAGGGTTACTTGTAGTTACATTTGGGGTTACAGGCTTAGGTTCCGTAACTGTTACTACCTCTTCACGTAAAAATGTAACGGCTTTCACTTGAGCTATCATGATAAAGAATAGGGCGATGATTTGCAGTAGTGTTTCAATACCAAAAACAATCTTAGTTGCGTTAGTAGCGGTGCTATGGTTAGTCTCTTTTAACTGTTGAATACTAGCCATAGTTTTTTGAATCGTAATAGGCCAATCTCTCTCAGCGTCAACAATACTTTTTAAAGTTTGTTCAGCAAGTTCAATAGCCTTATCATTAACACCAGCCATAACCTCAGTCCTACCATCTTTTGAGATACTGTAAGAAGCCATACACAAAACAACCGTGTAAGTAACAATCCCTAAAGTCTTGTTACCTGTTGCTAAGAAGTAGATAGCAGATAACTCGAACATAACCGCCCAAGCCCAACCAATATCACTACCTGTTATCTCAACCCAAGCAAAACCGCTGTGAAGTTGGAACAATATTATAGAACCTAAAACAATTAACCATGATAGTTTACGCATAATCAACTCCTAAATCTTTTAACTTGCTTATCGCTTCAGCCTCATACCATTCCCAATCTAAGTCCTCAGGCAACTCATCAGTTAAGTCCATCATAGGTACACAACCGTCTGTCTTAGGTACCTTATTACCATTAAGTTTATAGGTGATAGGACCTTTACTCTTAGTTGAGTAGTACCATCGCACCATCTTTCCTAAATAGTTACCATCATAAACGCCACCACCCTTAACTGTACGTGCCGACACGAACTCGTTAATATTTTTACAACTCGTAATGGTGAAGCCAAGCTTAGTACCGTCTAACAGGTACTTACGTACAGCCTCATAGACAATAGGAGTTGAGCGACCTTTACTTAGTGTTGTCTCAGCGTAAAGCCCCTTAGCTTTAGTGTAGCCATCGTAGACAGCCACATAGTTATTAACGTTAGAAGCGTGTAGAGCTTGATACTCACCATGCTCCATCTCAAAACCTGTAACCAGTTCTAAATCAAAGACCAAGCTCTCAGCCAAGTCCACCTTATCTCTAGGGCAGAAGTACTCAAGACCATCCGTGTTAGCAGATTGGACAGGGATGTTGTGTTTCTCCATTTGCTCAATCAGCATCAACAGAGTAAGTTGACCTGTGATGGTAGTAGCTAGTAGCAAGTCAGGTGAGTAGAGTTTAGAATACTTAGAACCAAACTTACCAAAGCTCCCATTAATTGTAATCTTCAATGAGTCAGCTACCAGCTTGTCACCTTCACGTTTTGCCTTGAGTCGTGTCTCAACAATTTTACGGTACACCTTTAAGAACCCAGCTCCCAAGTGTTTAGGAAACAGACCTAAGTTCAAGATGATGAACGGATAGTACGACGCGAAGTCAGCATTACGCATAACATGAGTCTTATTGCTAACAACAGACAATGACTTCTCTTGAGAGTGTAGTCCACCAATCCCCATCTTATACGTTGTGTTACCAATAATAATCTTACGGTTAGCCAACTCTTTAGGTATCTTAACTGAGCCGTTAGCCTGTAACTCAAACTTGATATCCTGTACCGTTTGTAATAAATCGTTCAGGTCATAACTCTCAAACTTGATAAAGTCAGGGGCCTTATATTTTGTTTTATAGTTATCTTGCAAGACAGGTTTAACCGCCTTAACTCCAACTTTCTCAAGCTCAGATGAGATGACGGTTTCAGCAATCTGAGCATCAGACTTAGAACGTAAATCTAATCCGTAATCTTCACCCATAGCCACACGTAAATCAATACGGTCACTAATGACATCATATAAATCTGTAGTGACATCCAAATCATTTTCACAGTACCTCCTTAATGTATCAGCCTCATCACGCGTTACAGGTTTGTGAGGGTCAAAGGGTAAGTCCCAAAGCTTCTTACTTCCTACACGTGTACCGTAATTCTTAAGAGAAATCATTACGGCTGGGGCTGGTTCAGAGATATCGAAGTGGTCATAAGCTGGTTGCTCAATACCCAACTTCTGATACGTCATCCAATCAGGTTGATTCTTCTCAATGATATCCTTAGACACCTTATACAATTCTTTACAGGTAGCACCCTTAAGAGCATAAGCTATCATAGGTATATCATATTTAATCGAGTTAAAACCAAAGGTCGTGTACTTGGTCAACAGGCTGTGAATACGTGAACGCTGTTCTCTATCTAACTTCTCATCAGCACCAAAAGCCTCGAAAGTTAAGAGCTTCTTTTTGTCAATAGACTTGACAGCTAGTAGGAAGTAGTTAGGATAACACTCTATATCCAATACAACTAATCGTTTATTCTTCATCGAACATCTCCTTAACGCGGTCATCAATAACAATCTCAAGATGAGGCGGTACACGCAACTTCTTTTTTGTCAATAGACCAACAATAGCATTTAGGTGTTTAGTCGATAAATGTTCGTAGAAATACCATTTACCATCGTGCAACCACTGAGTATCACTGTATTGGAAGTCATCGTAATTGCGACCATACATCCAATCTTCCAACTCACCTATATGAGGTTCAATAAAATCTTCAAAATAACTCATAACAATCCTTTTTCTAGTGTAGGTACACTTTATTTAGAGTTTTAGCTCTCAGCTAAACCCCGAAGGGCTTAGAGACAACTAAAGGTCGTCGTCAAACTCATCGAAGTCATCTTCTCCAACAGTTGTACCACCATCACCTAATGGTTCACCGTCTTTAGCGAATTTAACTCCAAGTAAGTTTGCATTTACACGCTTACCAAATTGGTTATTTTGAAACCAAGGTTCGATAATAGCCTGTACATAACAACCAGCATAAAATACGTCATCCTCTTCAACCGCTGGTTCACCATCGCGTTTAAGAGTTGTTGGGCGTTTGTTGTTAGATGCTTTAACCATCCACATACCCTCGCAACCATCGTACTCTACATCATCACCATCTTTGATGAACGTTTTTGAGTCAGGTACTTTAGCACCTTTGTTCTCTTTTTTCATGGCCTCAATACCAGCAATACACGCCTCATAAGTTTTAGTGTCAGATTTTGGAAACATAATTGTTGCCTCAAACTTACCCTCTTTACCCTCAAACG